>Ga0209348_1001091_pt1 | contig 13485 bp, 10 predicted proteins | sample ETNvirenome_2_30_FD_184065 | JGI IMG/M metagenome (GOLD analysis project Ga0209348, IMG submission 184065) | Marine viral communities from the Pacific Ocean - ETNP_2_30 (SPAdes) (version 2) | ecosystem: Environmental > Aquatic > Marine > Oceanic | place: Pacific Ocean | collected 2013-06-22 | reverse complement strand
GGATCCTCCGCCCCCACTTGATCCACCAGACCCGCCACCACTAGGAGGAGTAGGAGGAGGAGTAGGAGGCTGTTGTTGAGGAGCTGGACTACTGGTTTCCGTAGTAGGAGTAGTTGTCTGCGTTGGTGTCGTAGTTGTTGGCGTAGTTGTTGTAGTTGAAGCAGTATCACTTGTGTTAGTTTCACTTGCATCAGTGGGTTCGGAAACATTTGTCTGTTGAATTTGTGGGTCAGTTGTTGTGGATTGAGTGTAAGTTATAGGTGCAGATTTTCCTAGACTCTCTTCCCTTGTATTGTATATTGTATCATGTGGTGTAGATACATGTACAGCTCCTACCATCTTACGCCCTGTAGTTGGGTGAACATGGAAAGGCCCGTAATATGGATTACCATTTACCCAACCAACTTGTGTCTTAGGTAAACTATAAACACAGTCTACCACATTTACTACAAGCATGCCAGGGCCTGGTCTTTCTCCAATATCTGCCACAAAGTCTGGGCTGTATGATACTACAGGTAATAGTTTTGCCCCGACTCCTGTTTTTGTATTTATTATGACTGGCGGAATCTTCTTATGTTTATCTTTGCAGTTCATATTTTGAACTCCAACAATAGATCCAGCAGGGGTCAACAGGAGATCAAAACTACACTGTCCAACCATACCACTATCTCCAGAAGTATATCCAATTCCAGGCTTCTGTGGGATCAGAGTTGTCACTATACCAACCGCTTCACTACCGATACCAGACACTCCTCTAGTTGTGAAGTTATAGGTATCTGTCTTAGAAATTCCAACAAATTCATTATCATTCAAGTCTAAGAAAGATCCTACTGACATCTGTATATGATATTCAGTATTGAATTTTAAATCTTTCGCTGGATCAACCTTGATAATTCTATCTGATAAAAATGATATTCTCTTATCTTGTATTGGTATGGTTTCATGCACCACGTTACTAGCTGACTCAGTAATACTGAGACTACCAGTTCCCTTGACTATCGCCTCATTGAAAGTAATAGAAAGAGATGTAGCAGTTTGAACTCCAACAGCGTCATCAGCAGGGGTCGTGAATGTTATGAATGGATCTATAGTATCTAAGTTAGTTCCATCTGCACCTATTCCAGAAGTAACACCGATGCCAGGCCCCTCTGTAACAGGATACTTGGGAGGAACTACGTTAGTTGATGGGCAATATCCTTCTCCAGGCGATATCATGTAGACATCAACCACCGATCCATTTGAATCTATTACTGTTTGTGCTTTAGCTCCACCTCCATTATGTGTTTTATCAATGATACTGACTATTGGAGGCACAGTGTATCCAAATCCTTTCTCTATTATCTGTAGTGTTAATATACTTCCGTCTATTGATGATACAATAGGAATCATTGCAGCAGTTTTAGTTCCATTGCCATATACTTCTACCTTTGGAGGTATACAATCTGGCCACACAAAACCAGGCGGAACACTATCTGATAGATCATCCTGATTCTTTGGATTGTTTGTTGTGTCATTACAGTTGAATAATTCTGGAACTCCTCCGCCCAACAAACTTAGGAATGAGAATTTCTTTGGAGAAGTTAGTAAGTTGATATTAGCTAAACCTAAAGTTTGATCTGCAACTTCTAAAGAAGAGAGTAACTTGGAGTTGTCGATTACTGATTTGAAACTAATATCTGGTTTCTTTCTCATTCCTCCAGATTGTGTCCAATCTTTATACTCTTTACACTGTAGAGAATCACACTCTAAGAAAGACATCACAGTATCTGTATAACTGCCAACCTTATCTAATAAACTTCCGATATCATTTACTGATCCTGTTAGCCAATCTAATCCCTGTGTGATTGGTTCTAATCCTTTTTTGATGCCATCATTAATTCCAGCCATCAATGCTCCTATAGCCTGTTCGATAGCACAAGCAGTTCCGTTCAAAGCATTTCCTACCATGTCTTTGAACATATCCTTTATCTCACCCAGAAGATCTCTTCCTAATTTGTCAAATACACAAAATATAACATCTGTTATCCTTTTGAACGCTGCAACTATTGGAGTTTTCTCTGCCTCCGTTACATACAATCCAATAAAGTCTCTATATCTTTTGGATAGAAATGCAGTTATCTTGTCTCTTAGCACAGTGATGATTTTTTTCATCGCACCGTTAGCTAATTTAGTAGACCTTTCAATCTCCTTGTCTATATCTACAAGAAGATTTCTGGAAGTATCTACATACTGACCAGCATATTCTGTAAGTGAATTAACTGTTTTCAGAAAGCTTCCGACAGTGTGTGTGACATCACTAAGAGCATCGTTATCACAACCATTGGTCATGGTAACTGTTTCAGATGCACCTCTATTAGCAAAAGCACCTTCAACTTTTTGTGCCTTACTCACACCCTCTGTTGCTAGTGCATCAACTTTTTTACCAGACGGAGTTTCTTTTTCTTTAAACTCACCAACTTTATTCTCTGCATTATTTGATGGTGTTGCACCACCTTCCTTATCTTCTTCAAGTGGTAAACTGGTTGGGCCTTCTACGCCTGCCTCCCTACCAGAGAGAACAGCAAATACATTCTCTCTTTCTACATCATCATTATATGATCCAGTGTTCTTGGGGCCTAGTGAGTTAACGTTTCTCGCTAAAGCACCGAAGATGACAGGTTGTTGTCCTTCTTCTCCATCTAAAAAGAATCCAAAGACAGTTTCTCCCCCCACCATCCTAGAACTATTACCCATGTTGGATTGACCAGCTCCAGATGTTGCATCTACAAGAACATGAGCCCATGGCAAATCTTCATCGGATAATATAGTTTCATCAAATGGATGATACCCGATTATTCTAACTTTGCATCTAAATGCCCATCCAGCATCCGTATCGGTGGCTTGATTTCGCCAAACACTTGGGTTAGCTACTCTGCCGATCCACCATATGAATCCATCTCGGCCAACAAAGTTGGTCTTTAGTAGGGCACTGTCTAGCATTAGTCGTCATAAACCAAGCATTCTGGTTCGTCAGGGTGCATATCACAAAATAGTTCTAAAGCATTAGGGTCATGATGATCTCCCGCTGCGATTTCTTCTTTGTGATGTTCTGCGTATGTTTCTAATTCCTCTAGTTCTACTTTAGCATGTCTGCGTGCTGCAGGGCTTGATAGAGGATCTTCTGCGATTTTTCTATCTTTTTCGATGTGTTTTTCTATACTTTCCATAGTTTTCTCCTTATGTGAGTCCATACGAATCTCTGATGAGATTCAATGCAGTGACATTTTTTCCATCTGATATTTCAAAATGGTGTCTCAAGCTACGAATCAAATAATATCCACTTAGTTCTTGATCCAGATCTTTATTTTCTGTCTCATTAGGCCCTGATTCAGGAACCTGAACTTTAATAATATCCCCAGCCCGTAGGTTTATGTTACATGGTACTGTTATATTTAGGGACTGTTGGAAGAGCAATGTATATCGAGAGAACGCTTTTGCCATGTCAGAATCTGACCTACCAGACCCTTCTACGTTGTCATCTTGGTTAGTTTCTAGTGTCGGGGCTAACATACCCTTATCACCTATTCTTACCAAAACTCGTGAAGCTGCTTCACTGACATCCCCTGCTGGGATTGGAACGTCCTTGCCCGCTACTTTTACTCCATCCTTATCTAATTCATCCTTCAGTCTATGAGGGATAGCTTTCGTACTCCAGTCTAACGGATTATAGAAATATGTCAAGTTAGAGTATAATCCGACCCTTAAATTTTTCTGTAGATTCGTAGATTTGTCTGTGTAATGATGAATTATTCGGAAATTATTCTCTGGTTTCTCTTCCGACTCTATGAAAGTAGAGAATGTATAAGTTTCCGCTACCCTTTCATCTTTCTTCTTCGTTTCTTTCTTTGAAGGAGCAATGTCACCTGTCTGTGATATCAAACCATCGACTGATTTGAACTTGAAACCATCATAAGTTTCATAGAAGAAAAATCCAGAAGTGCCACCTACGCTACCTGTTTGTAATGGTTGTGCTTTAGGGCATAACCAAGTCAAAATATAAAATGGTTTTCTGTTATTACCTATAAATTCATATGGCGTGATACTATCCTCTATCTCTGCTCTCTCCTCTAACTCCTCTTTCTTTATATTGAATATTTTTGGATCTGTAAGAATGTCTCTGATATGGGAACTTATATTAGCTTTTGAATATTTCTTCTGACACCTAGTAGTTTCATTCATTAAGTTCTCTAGGGAAGTACATTTCAAGGTAAATGTTTCTTGACCTTCGTTCTTAGATACATCTAAGATGCTAGTAACATATAGAGGATTATTAAACTTTCCTTCCTGATCACCAAATATTAAATCACCAAAGTCAGTTCCAATAGTCATATCCAATCTCTCATACCCTCTCACTGGCAATCTACTGAGTAAGTTAGTAGTGTCTGAGCAGTTTATATAAACCGAGTATGATGGAGATAATAAATCTTCAAAGTAATCAACAGTAATCACATTTTGAGAAATACTCTCAGCGCTGAGTTGTTCGTTATTTGGATCTCTTTTGTCGCCTGCAAACTGAATATCTTCATCTACAGTTAGATTTGCCTTTTTGACAATGATTTTATTAAGACTTGACATTATGAGGCCCCCAGTTCGTTAAACAGGAATGATGAAAATACCTCTGTATCAGAACTTCCAATAGGAATTATCTGTGCATCTGGTGTGGGTGCTGGTTTAGTGATTGGTTTAGAAGGCATTGGAGTTTGATTCTTTGATACGATCATAATATTATTTCCACCACCAGAGAAAGCTCCACCTTCAGCATACTCTGGATAGAAATCCATGTTGGTGTAAAAACCACCTTTTGAAAATGGCATCCACAATCCACCCGCTGCGAATCCACCACCTACAACTTGAACATTATAACCATGTTCTTTCCTATCAAGCTTTCTAGCTTGGTCTTTCTTCTCATATGTCGCTCTTGCAGCGTCACTTCTGTTGAGAATATCTATGTATTGTTTTAGTGGCATATTCACTGTACCATTTATAACATCAATGAAAGTCTTTTTCTCAAATCCTGGCACCTTCTTGATTTCCTCCATCAGTTGTTGTTGATGTTCTTCTAAATCTCGTATCGCAATGTCAGCTATTTGTTCTTGGAAAGTTTGAGTTTCTTCAAACGTAGTGTTCTCAAATTTTTTCATAACTTTAGTTGTTATTTCACTAGAATATCCATAATAACCATCCTCACCCATTATCTCTTTTTCTTTATATTTTTCAAACTCCTTACCTACTTTCTGTTTTACCTTGCTATTGTGAGTTTCTTTCGTTTTAGTTATCATCTTACTATTAGAAACAAGTAGCGATGGTGGAGATACTTCACCGTATCGGTATCCTATTTTACCTGTAAATGGGATTAATTTTGGGCCTGTTTTTTTACCCTTTTCTGGAGTAAACTCACCGCCTGAATCAAAAAACTTTTTAGAATCTATTTTACCACCAGTAGAGAATCCCATACTCTTAGCTTCTCTCATCCTTCTACCAGTTAGACTAGGATCTTTTCTTGTAGCAGGGGTGTCAAATGGAACAATAAATGCACTACCAGCAGGGCCTTTACTGACATATTCTTTACCATGACCTATAAAGTCCACACCTTTACCATCTAATGATACTGGATATCCTGATTGAGGGCCCTCTATCCATCCACCCTCTGCCATCTCTGGAGGGATTTCACCTTTGACTTCCATACTACCAGTTTCTTTTTCAACTGTTGGGTTTGACTTCATATTCATTGCGCCTTCTACATTCTCCTGTCCTGCTGGATTTTGAACCAACTCCGTAAATCTAGATTTTAGTCCATCAACCAATGAAGAAAATCTAGTAAGTTGTTCTTCTTTTATATCTCCTGTTAGCTCTTCCTTCTTCTCCTCTTCTGGTTCTTCTGATTCTTCTGATTTTACCTCCTGTTCTTCGTCTTTCTTTTCTTTTTCTTCGTCTCTAACTTCCTTCTCTTTGCTCTCTTCTTCTTTCTTTTCTTCGGTTTTAACTTCCTTGAGTTGTTTCAAGTCTCCTTTACTTATCTCCTTTCCTGTCTTTACAGTCTCTTCTACGTTCTTAAGAGCCTCTGTCTTTTTTTGTTCTTCTTCTTTTATCTGTTGCTGTTGAACTTTTTCATCTCCAGCGAACTGATCGTCAGTAGGTAAATCTTCAGCCTTTGTTTTATTTCCCTTAGAAAGTAACAAAGGAAGCATCATCATAGCACCTACAGCACCCATGATCATCTTGCCGCCGCCACCACCTTTCTTTTTACCCTTAAATTTACTTATAAAGTTTTCTGCTTTTTTAAATGCTGAATCGCCTGGAATATCTTTCCCTACTTTATTTGTACTACTATTCAGAAAACCAGCAAATTTCTTGATACTACTCTCAGCAGTATCAACAGCCTTCTGTGCTTTTTGATTAACTTTTAAAGTAGATATCGAAGTCTTCATAAGGCATCCACTATATTGAATACAGACTTAGCATGTAGAATGTGCATGTTCGCAGTATCAATAGCAAGTAATGATGGAATATTGTTCTGTGGTTTAACAAACTCTCTGTCCATAACATCACTAGGTTTCTTTGCTGGAGCACCCTTCTTACCCCCACCTGATGCAGGGATTTCTAGTGGTATGATATTATCTCCACCACCGCCACCGCCTCCTGATGAACTGCCACCTTTTGCTGGTTTAGATATATCTCCAGCGACCTGTGTTGTTGCATCTTTTTTCTTAGTGTCTGGTTTTATTGCCTCTGCCTGTGCAATATTATCATTTGCAAAACTAATTGGATCTTTATTAGCTTCACCTGGCTTTACAGTGTTTATACCTTTCTTTTTCCTACCTCCACTGCCACCTTTTTTAGGTGTTAATGCTTTTTTTACACCTCCAAGAAAATTACCAGCTTTTTCTTTGAGACCACTAAAGGTATTCTTTATATTGTTGAATATTTGACCAGGCTTTGACTTTCCATCTTTACCGTCTTTACCATCTCTCGCATCTCCTTGTGTTACGAATTTATCATTCATAACTTTGTCAACATTCTTTTTAGTTGCCTCAACAGTTGTTGTGTTTTTTGCAAGTGGTATGAGTTCAGTAAGTTCTTTCTCTAATTCTCGTATTTTCTTCAACATTTCCTCATAAGCCTTCTTATCCTCATCAGTCTTATTTTTTTTCTTCTTTTGCTTCCTTTTGTCTTCCTCTAGCTCCATGAGCTTATCTTTGACCTTGATTATTCTTTTAGTGACCTCATCATCACCGCTTCCAGTTATGTCCTGGCCCTTATTAAATGATACTTTTAAATCATGTACTTTATTTTCTTTACTGTTAAATCTTCTAAATCTATAGTCCTTTTCAAAGATGTCTTTATCGGTATCAAACCTATCTCTAAAATCATCCTTTCCCTGTTGTATAAACTTCTTTACTTTCTTTGGTCTTCCGTCGAACTCTAAAATACTAGAAAACTTATCCAATATATTTTTGAATATATTAGCATTACCCTTGTCTTTCTTTACTTTTGCCTCTTCCTGTTTCTTCTCTAACTTCTTCTTCTTTCTACCTCTAATGAAATCTATACCTTTTTTGAGTAATGCTCCACCAGCTGCCACTGCTCCACCAGCGACTGCAACCTTGGCTACAGTTGGAAGTGCAAGTGCAGCCGCACCAGCAATAGCGACTCCTTTGATTAACTTACCAAATATACCCCCTCCACCACCTTTATCTTTACCTTTAGCTGATGCAAGTTTTTTTACAAACTTACTTGCCAACTCATTAGCCTTACCAATAAACTCTACAGATCCACCTAACTTCCCTCTCATTCCCTCAAGACTTGATCCGAATTGATTCAATGAATTCAATCCACCATCAAATATCTTACCTAGAAACTTGCTAGGGTCAAATGAATTTACCTTTTCTTCAATTTTATTAGATAACTTAGGTATCAGATTTTGAGCCTTCGACTCTACAATCTTATTGATCTTCCTGATTCCACCCTGTTTCAGATCTGATGCTATTGGTTTTATCTTAGAAACAGACTTTTGAAGAAACTTTGAACCCCCTACCTGAGCTCCTGATATTCCTTTTCTAGTAGCTCTGACTGCTTTCTTACCAGCCAATGCAGTCTTTTTGACAACCTTAGACTTAGACACACGTTTGGCTGCCTTACCTAATGCTCCGATTGTAGATGAGAGTTTACCCATTTCGTGCCTGTGCTTCTCTTTGTCTTTGTTTTAGTTGTTCCTCTTCAATATGAAGTCTGAGTAGTCCAACATAGATGTCTCGTTCCCAAGGCGGCATGTTCTCTATCTCCCATAGGGAATATTTATGGAACTGCATGAGGGCGAAATTGATGCGAAAGTATGTCTCAAGATCAATATGAGACATACTTAGGCGAAAAAATCCGTTAGCCCCTCTAATACTATAGTGTTTTTCTGTTTAGTGTTTGGATTAATTACCTCTAGTGTATGTGTCAGTTTAGGCATGGTCTCAAAGAATTTTTCAATCTTTTGAAACTGTGCTGATGTCAATGATTCTACCCACTCTTTGAGTTCTTTCTTTGTACACTCAGATGCTGCAAACATATCCTTATCATTATAAACCATATCAATAGATGTCGCTATCATCTCAAATGATTTTTCTACAGCGTCCTCATCATCTTGATTGAAGTTAGTTTCTATGAACTGACTAAGAGATGGATACTTCATTTTTACAGAATAACCATCTGATAGTTCAATATCTGAACTATGTTCATCGTTGCTAGATACTTCAATATCATCAATAAGGACTGTGACAGGAACTTCTGTCTTGCCATCATCACCACATGTCACCATAAGTTCAATTGATTCACCGACAGATTTTCCACGAATATTCAAAAATAGATATTCAATATCAAAACTTGGTAGTTGATCGACTTTGATTCCCTTTGTTAAAACACATTCTTTTATAACTTGTTTAACAGCAGTGGTTATTTGTTTTTGATTCTCTGACTCTAGCGCAAGTATGAGAACTTTTTCTTCTCTCACCAAAAATGGCCTATATTTGATAGTTTTGCCATTGGATGGTAATTTCAATTCATACTCAGCAGTAGAAATTTTAGGTAAAGGCATAATAAGTAATTATTCGTTATTATTTAGAGGGTTAATTTGAAGCTTTATCTACAGTGTTTTCAGACACATTCTCAGCGTTGACTATCTGTGCAAGACCCTTCTGTGGCACCGCTGGCGCAGGGGTTCCTTGATTATTGACAATATAGTATCTGTCATATCCAAACTCAACAGTAACTTGTAATAGATTTCCGCCTGCATAGTTAAGTGGTATGTCTTGTATTGATATAGGGAAGGCATTTATAAAGTTATAACTGATAGCATCAGGTTTAAACTCTTCTGAAAGACCATCCGCACCTAGATTTCTTTCAAACTTTGTGATTGATATATCTCTTTTATAGTCGTGAGGATATCTACATCTATGGAAGGCAAATCTTTCATCATTATTTGGATATCCGCCAGGGTATCCCTGATTATGTTTGATTCCTTCTTGTGTTACATAAAGAGGATTCATAAAGTTAAACCACTCTTGGAAGAGTTTTAAAGTTTTATAATCTTGAGATACAAAGAAAGTCAATGATATATCAGTATATTGTCTTTGTGTAGCAAATCTCTCTCTAATACCCTGTCTACTTCCAACTTCCTGTACCACAGCCATTGATACGCCAGGCAACATTGCCTCATTACATAGTAACTCATATACTTCTTTCTGTCCATTATCCAATAATCCACAAGATGTCAACCATCTACTTAAGTCATTGGCAACCTTTTCACTTTGATAAACACTGGATGATGCAGCATCCAATGTAACTGGAAACGCATCAATAGGTTCTGCACCAATGTTAGCTAGATCCATCTGAACTTTAAAAAAGTTAGAAAGAGCTGGGGCACCAAGAGCCGATCTAAATGTTTCTATATCTTTTACTAACTTATCGTTGCTAAAATAACTTTTCTGTTGCCTGGCCATCTAAATAAATTTATGACTTACCATACTATGTATATGGCTTATCAGGGAAAATTTAAACCCAGACATGTAAAAAAATACAAAGGTGATCCCACTCAGATTGTCTATAGGTCTCTTTGGGAGAAGAAATTTATGGAATACTGTGATTTGACTGAGAGCGTAGACCAATGGCAATCTGAAGAATTTTGGATACCATACAAGAATCCATTAGATAACAGAGTGCATAGATACTTCCCAGACTTTTTTATCAAATATAAGGATAAATCTGGTAAAAAAAGATCTGTGGTCATAGAAGTAAAACCAAAGAAACAAGTCAAAGAACCAAAGAGAAATCCAAAAAGGAAAACTCAAGCGTGGTACTACGAAGTTAAAACATGGGTAGTAAATCAAGCAAAATGGAAAGCAGCACAATCATATTGCGCTGACAGGAAATATGAGTTCAAGATCATGACAGAAGACGATTTAGGTATATCACATGATCGCAGACGATATTAAAGAATTAGCTGGTACTCAACGCAAACCAGATGGATGGTATACAAACCAACTGGAATCAGCTTTGGGTGCGGTACAAAAGAGAAACGCCAGTGATATCGATACTCAGGGTGTTAGAATGGGCGATCTAATTTTCTTTGGATATAGTCCCTCAAGACCCGAATATCTAGAATTTTGGGATGTTTACCCCCTAGCAGTGGTGATAGGATTTTACGAGGAAGGTGTTCTTGGTTGTAATTTACACTACATAAATCCAGATTACCGTGATGTAATTGCAAATGCCTTACTAAATAGTCGTGGAGAATCTCCTGTTCCTAAAAATAGCGTCCACAAATACCTGTGGTCGGGTATGAGAACTATATTTAAAGTTCCAAGAGAAGAGAACTGGGCTGACATCTCTCTACTTCCTACCGAACAATTTGTAGATAAGAACGGTGTGAGGTTTCCCAAATACAGAGCATTTAACAGTCAAAATCAAAAAAGAAGGAAAAAATGACATTCACACCCATTGCTAATTCAGAATTTGGTGAAGAAATAAATCCTCAAGTTGAGATATCACAACAGGATTCGGAAGGGAATGTCAGAAATTATAAAGTATTCTTCTCAGAAACAGGTGGAACAACAGTTAGGGCTGTTGATTCTAATGGTCAATTACTACAGAACGTAGAACCGATATACAAAGATGGAGTTTGGGATCAATCCAAACTAACAAAGAATACAGCATCTTCTTTTTCAAAAGAGGATCAACTAAGAATTCATCAAGCAATACAAACATCAACTAAGGAACATATTGATGCTACTGCTCCTGGCTTAGCAAAACCCAAATGGACTACACAAGAGGGATACGCTAATGGAATACCATCTGATAAAGATGCTGAACAAAAAAGGTTAGAAAATAAAATAAAGAATGCCAGAAATAATAAAGAAAGGGTGATGTATACAAGAAGTTTGAGGAATTATAATAAAAGTAAAGTTAATAAAGGTAAGACAAATCAAGGTATAGCAGCAGGGGGAACAGCCACTGGTCAAGGTCAAAAAGCTGTAGGTGCAATACAAAATGCGTTCAGTGGTGCAGAAGAAGCGGATACACTATTCAAGAAGATAGTGAAGTATCCTATGGATATGTCCAACAGTATGGATCATATGTTCATACAGTGTTACTCCTATCGAGCCCCTTATGCAGCTGCATTAGATGGTAAGACTGGAGATGGGTTGGGAAGGAAAAAGAGAAAAAGTGGTTTCGCTTTTGGTTCAGAGAGAACAACACCATACAAAAGAAAACTAGGTGCTGGTATCAAACTACCAATGCCAAACAATATGACTGACGGAAACCCAAGAAACTGGGGTGAACAGAGTATGGATGCTGGTCAAATGGGTGCGATACAGTCATCAAGTAAAAACGTATTGACAAGTTTCTTTACTAATGATTTTGGTGGTTATGGAGCAACTGCCAGAAAGTTATCCATGCAAGGAGAAATGTTAACTCAGGAATCTACAAGAGGACTTTCCATAGCTAATAAGATTGCACAGTTAGCAAGTGAAAGTGGATTTGGTGATGTAAGTTCAGAACAAGTTCTTTCCAGAAGTGTGGGTGTGGTGGTAAACTCAAACACAGAATTACTTTTTGCTGGTGTGTCCTTGAGATCTTTTGAATATCAGTGGTTATTGAGTCCAAGAAATAGATTAGAAGCAGCAAATGTTAGAATGATTATTCGTGCATTTAAACAGTGGTCTGCTCCTAAAAAAGTTAGAAAGATAGACAATGGAGAATTATCTAATGTGGGTAAGGCTGGTGGCCCTTCATTCTTCTTAGGAACTCCTAATATATTCAGACTAAGATTCGTTACCAATGGTAATAGAAATATTCTTGGTGTGAATAAATTTAAAGCATGTGCATTACAGAACGTAGATCTAAACTACACCCCAGAGGGTCAGTGGTTAGCGTATGAGAATGGTATGCCAATATCTGTTATGATGACTCTTAGATTTGCTGAACTTGAACCCATATATGATACAGATTACAGTCCAGACGTAGCTGAAACTAGAGCATATGATGAATCAACCGAGAAGGGTAGACTTGGAGATTTGATGCCAATAAGTATCATCAAACAAAACAGCCCATACTCATCAGATGTAGGTTACTAAAATGTCAAAAGGTTATTTTGCTTACTTCCCAGATATAAATTACGTTTCTAGGACTACGGATAGATCGTCTAATGATGAGTTTATCGCTGTCAAGAATATCTTTAGAAGACCAAAGCTTCGTGATGATCTTGAGAATGTCCTCACAGCGTTTGAAGATTATATGATTATTGGTGATGACAGACCAGAACAAGTCGCTGAAAAAGTATATGGCGATCCTAGATTTGATTGGGTTATTTTAACAACAAATAATATTACCAAAATTCAAGATCAATGGCCATTGAACTCTAATGATTTCCAAAAATATATTCATGATAAGTATGGTTCTGAAGAAGCATTAGCGGAGATTCATCACTATGTAACTGAACTATTACTCGATGATAATTCTAGAGTAGTTGTTCCAGAAGGCCTAGTTGTAGATTCTAACTTCGACAGTAGATATCTAGAGAGAAACTTTTCAAGACAAGAGGAAGTCACTTATAGTGGTGAGAGTTTAAATGACTTGAATAGTGTCGATAATGCTGGTACAGTTAGAGATTCTAATGGTAATATAATTTCACATACTAATGTATTTGCCGTCAGTAACTATGAATTTGAAGAAAATGAAAATGACGCTAAGAGAAGAATTAAAGTATTACAACCACAGTTCTTAGAAGTTGCAGTTGCTGATATGAATAAGATCATGAAATATAAAAAGTCTGGCGACTTTATCAGTGCCAGACTTAAAGGAACATATAACCCAAGACTTAGTGGGTCATAGATTTATTCTTCTGCGAGTTTCTGAAAATAACTTAGAGCATCATCCTCATCTTCTGTTGTTGCAGTTGCAGCA
>Ga0209348_1001090_pt1 | contig 13489 bp, 21 predicted proteins | sample ETNvirenome_2_30_FD_184065 | JGI IMG/M metagenome (GOLD analysis project Ga0209348, IMG submission 184065) | Marine viral communities from the Pacific Ocean - ETNP_2_30 (SPAdes) (version 2) | ecosystem: Environmental > Aquatic > Marine > Oceanic | place: Pacific Ocean | collected 2013-06-22 | reverse complement strand
CAAGCTTTGTTAAGATTCAGACAAGGAAACTTTATATCGCATCCAGAGGATTACGAGGATGAGCCTGGTGTTTTACAGATGCGAGAATATTATTAGGGGGCAACATGGGACTAGCAGAGGAATATGCAAAATATTTAGGTGAGAGTAACAGACTATTAAAAAATCCATTGAAAGAAGCTAAAAAAGTATTGGAAGGTGCTTCTGAAGAAAAAATAGAAAAAATTAAAAAGATGATCGAAGAAGATGCAAATATGGAAAAAGGCATAGAGAATGTCAAAACAAGTTTAGCCATAGGCAAACTTGGCAGTGGTAAGAACAAGAATCCAAAGAAAGAGGGTCAAGGACTAAAAGAAGGCGATAGCACCGACTTTGGTATGCTATCAGTAAAAGCAGGTATAGATAATAATCCAAAACCAACACAAGCTGATAGAATAGCTGGAGCTACAAAAGGCGAAAAGAAAAAAGCTAAAGGTGGTGTAAGAACTGCAATAGCTAAAATTAAGAAAGCGAAAGACGGTGCACGTACCGGTGTCCGTGGAACTGGCGCAGCTAAAAGAGGCTTTAGAAAAGCTAAATTAAGTTAGGAGGCAACATGGCAATAAGCGAGAAAGGTGTAAAAGCAGCAAAAGATCTTAAACCAAAGTCTGACACACCCACACTTGAAAAAATAACTAAATTTTTTAGTGAAAATATGACAGATGAAGAGATTATAAAAACTGCTAAAGATGTATTTGGATCAGCATTTGAAAATATGAGTCTAGAATTTTTGAAAAAAAATATAAAAAATAACCCAAAGAAAAAGGGTGAAGGACTAAAAGAAGGTAGAAGCACTAGAAAAGTAACCAAGGTCCGTGGTACAGGTGCAGCTACCAAAGGTTTTAGAAAAGCAAGAATTAGTTAGATGAGTGATGATCGAATAGGACAACCAGTAGGTTTCTCTAATTTAATTTTAAAGATGGGCAAAGATATTGCCGATACACAATATAAAGCCGGAGATATTACTGCAGATGAATATAAGGAAAGGATTAAAATACTTTATCCTGGACTAGAGCTTATTGAATTACCTGATAAAAAAGCAGACGGCGGTAAGCCTAAGAAGTTTCAATCAGGACGTTCAAGCGCATTAGATGATCCTAACTCACTTGATGTTATGGCTCCTTTTAAATCACCAGACATGGGTTTGGGTAGCGCACCTATTGGTGATGTAAGACAACTATTACCTCTATTAGCTATGGGTGCTTTTGCAGCAACTCCATCAATTGTAAATAAATCAGAGCCGGTTGAAGAGGATGTAATCTATACTCCAGGTGGTGTAATTATAAAACCTCCAGCAGGGCTTAGTGAAGAAGAAAAGAAAAGATTAGGATTAGGTGGTTACGCACCTGTGGGTGGAGGTATGACTCCAACAGATGAAAAAGATAAGCTACCTCAATCAACAGGAGGTCCACCCCCTGAACAAATAGATACGTCTATTGTAGATCCAATACCTGAACCTATTGATATGGGAGGAGGATTTACTCCTATACCTGAAGAAGAAAGAATGCAGATTCTGACAATGGGCGATAAAAAAGAATCTAAAGCATTAGTGCCTACAAAGATGATGGAAAACATAGATGATATTGATATTGGAGAAAAACCAATCAATGACAGATTTAGTAAAGTAGATGACTACATAAAATCAAATTACTCTGGCAATGAGAAGAAAACTTTAGAACAATGGACAAATGAATTGACCGATCCTCAAAAGGGTTTAGGTCTAGAATTAAGGGATAGCGGTAAATTAGGATTTTTAAATAACGCCATAGCTGCAGGTAGAGATAAAGATAAATTAACTTCTGCTGAACTTTTAGAATTATTTAATTCATCAGATATACCTAATCAGATTGCTGCAAACTACTTTACTGGGTCAGCTAAAAAACTTGGTGAAGATCAAGAGCTTTTACCACAAAATGTAAGAACAGAATTACAAAGATTAAATGAAATGGATATGGTTTTTCGTCCAGGGCCATTAGGTGATTTTATGGCAGAGTATAAAAGTGCCGTGGAACAACAACTAACAAAAGTAAAAGATGCACGTAACAGAGAAGAAGCATCATTAGCTTTAGCAGAAATACCAAATATTTTTGATGAAATACTAGACAGATATCCAGATGTAACTGCGGATATGGTTAGCAAAACAAGACAGAACAATACAATCTTAACTGCAATAAGTAATACGAGAGAAACATTAGCTAACAATCAGTTTACTAATGAACACATGACAGTTGGTTTTCCTAATTTACGTGTAGAAAATTATTCTGTGCTAACGCATTCATTTGATCCAGCATATGGTCAAGCATCACGTTTAGATGCACATAACGAAACACACCCGCTAAGTGGTCATGACATAGCTTTTTCTAGATCTGCAAAACTTTTAAATTATGCAAATGACAAAAAAGGCACAGTGATGATGGAATTACAAACTGATATATTTGATGGTAAGGTAAAGGCAGAAAACATTAAGTTTCCTGGATCTCAACCAAAAGAAGGTTCTGATTTACGCTATGAAGATGCAAATGATAATTTTTATCCGTTTTCAGGTGGTGCTCAATATTGGATCAAACAAGTTGTTAAAGATAATTTAGAAAAAGCAATAGCAGATGGTGATGCATTTTTAGGTTGGTCACCTGCAGATGTTGTTGCTGTATATGAACAAGCAGGTGATTCACAAAGTGATGTGTACAAAGGATTTAAAACTATTTATGATGGAAGAATAGCAAAGTACATAAAAGATATTAATAAAGATATTACCAAAAGAGGTAAGCAATTAGGTTTAAATGATGAACAACTAAAATCTGTACAACTTCAAGTTAAGGATAATGGAGTATATAGATTTGAAAGAAGACCTGGAGATGGATACTCTTACCCAACATCTGATCAATATGTTGCAAAAATGGATCAATTTCCTGGTTTAAAAAATCATGTAAGGGTTGCAGGAAATAACAAAGATCTAGTATTAATCAATATGCCTTATATTGACTTACAAGCCGAGGGATTTGATTTAGAGTTGTTTAAAAAGATTGGTTTGCCTCAGTTTAAAAAGGGTGGTAAAACATCCAATGATAACAAGGGTGATCCCTTAATTGACATAGAAATATTCATGGGCAGCATATAATGGCAATAGATAAAAAAATTAATCCAATAAACCCTCCAATAGAAGAGCTTCCAAGAATTGATCAATATGCAGGAGGCACTGTTGAGGTAGATGTAAATACTGGTCAGCAATCGCCTGTTCAAATGTTACAAGATGGTGGCGCTATATTTGGACAACCAACAATGCCACAAGGTCCAATGCATGATGATAACTTAGCAGATTTTATTGATGAAACTGAACTCGAAAAAATCTCATCTGATTTAATGTCAGACTATCTTAACGACAAAGAAACTCGAAATGATTGGGAGCACGGATACACTCAAGGATTAGATTTACTAGGTTTTAAGTATGAAGATAGATCTCAACCTTTTCAAGGTGCAAGTGGAGTTACACATCCACTATTAGCAGAATCAGTTACTCAATTTCAAGCTCAAGCTTATAAAGAATTGTTACCAGCTGGAGGTCCCGTTAAATGTAATATTGTTGGTTCAGAAACTCCTCAAGTAGAAGAGCAGGCAAGAAGAGTACGTGAGTTTATGAATTATCAGATTACGGAAGTAATGGAAGAGTACGATTCTGATATGGATCAAATGTTATTTTTCTTAGCACTTGCAGGATCTGCATTTAAAAAAATTTATTATGATTCAAATTTAGACAGAGCTGTAGCAAAGTTTATTCCTGTCGAAGATTTAGTTGTTCCTTATCACTCTACAGATTTAGAAACTGCGCCTAGAATTACTCATGTTTTAAAACAAAATAAAAATGATGTTAGAAAAAGTCAGGTTAATGGATTTTACAGAGACGTAGAATTAGAAGCTGTTAATAAACAAGATTCAATTCAAGAAAAGTATGACAAGATTGATGGAGTTACACCAAATGATAATCAGTATGATGATCAATGTACATTATTAGAAATGCATTGTGATTTAGACATACCTGGTTTCGAAGATGTAGGTTTGAACAACGTGCCCACAGGTGTTAAACTGCCCTACATTGTTACAATTGATGAGGGCTCAAGAAAAGTTTTATCCATTAGACGTAACTATAGACAAGAAGATCCTAAAAAGAAAAAGATACAATACTTTGTACACTATCGTTTTTTGCCAGGTCTTGGCTTCTATGGTTTTGGTCTTATTCACATGCTTGGTGGTTTATCCAGAACGGCTACCTCTGCGCTTCGTCAACTCATCGATGCGGGGACACTTTCAAATTTACCAGCAGGTTTTAAAGCTAGAGGACTTAGAATTCGTGATGATGACAACCCATTACAACCAGGTGAATTTAGAGATGTTGATGCACCAGGAGGAGATCTAAGACAAAATTTTGTACCGCTTCCTTACAAGGAGCCTAGTCAAACATTAATGCAACTTCTAGGTTTTTGTGTAGATGCAGGTAAAAGATTTGCGGCTGTTGCTGATGCAAAGATAGCTGATTCAAATAACGCTAATCCTGTTGGAACAACTATGGCTATGATTGAGCAAGGCACTAAAGTTATGAGTGCTATTCACAAGAGATGTCATTATGCACAAAGAACTGAATTTAAATTATTAGCTAGAGTCTTTCAACTATACCTACCTCCCGAGTATCCTTATGACGTCACAGGAGGTCAAAGATTTATAAAACAAACAGATTTTGATAATAGAATAGATATCATTCCTGTATCTGATCCTAGTATTTTTTCTATGTCACAAAGAATACAAATGGCTCAAGCTCAATTACAGCTGGCACAAACTAATCCACAAATTCATAATACCTATGAGGCTTACAGAAGAATGTATCAAGCACTAGGTATACAAAACATCGATGCAATTTTACCTCCACCAGCAAGACCTATGCCTAAAGACCCTGTAATAGAAAATGCTGAGTTATTAAATAAAAAAACTGCAAAAGCATTTCCTGATCAAGATCACGTAGCTCACATTGCTACACATAGAGCTTTTATGTCTTCAGTATTAACAAGAACTATGCCTGATGTTTTAATTAATACAACTTCACATGTGTTAGAACATGTGTCTCAACTCGCTATAAAAAATGTAATGGAGAAAAACAAAGAAAAGTTAGAGCAAATTGCTGAGCAGTTTGGTGGTCAAGTTCCAGAGCAAGTGCAAATACAATTACAAAATTTATTAAACGAACAAATAGCACAAGTTCAATCTGAAATAATGAATCAACTCATAGCAGAAGAACAAGAATATTTAGAGGGCACAGGAGAAGATCCTTTAGTAGATCTTAAAAAAGAGGAGATAGATATTGAAAGACAAAGAGTTATGGCTGATGCAATGGCTAAACAAGCTAAAACACAAATAGATATGGCAAAATTAGAGCAGAAAGCTATGATTGACGCTGCTAAATTACAGCAAACTGCAGAATTAGCTGCACAGAGAAATAACATACAAATGCAAAAATTAAATGCCACTCGCCGTAGGTAAATCTCAAAAGACAATATCTAAAAATATTAAGATGTTAAAAAAAGAGGGTAAACCGATGAAACAAGCAGTTGCCATAGCATTATCTAAAGCCGGTAAGAAAAAAAAGAAAAGAAAAAGAAGTTGATAAATCTCAAATTGTGTCCATAATACTTATATGGAAGCACCGCAAATAAATAAAATTGTAGATGATCTAATAAATTACGCTTTTCAAGACAATTTTTCTGAGGAGGAAAGAATGGTTGTAGCATCTTTGTTTATGACTGCTGCACAAATGATCTATTTACAAACAATGGGCGAAAGTGGTAAGAAGGCTTTTGAGAATGATAAAGATAACATGCTCAAAGAGAAAAAACCAACGTTACACTAAGAGGTCTTATGAAATTTAAACAAGCAAAAATAGAAACTGTAAAGTCAACAAACCCTTTTCCTAACCCTACTGTCGCTGACACAGCTGCTGTAACTATGCCAGCGTTTGTTGTAAAAGATAATAAAGGTCCGGGTCCAAAAGGGCAGACTAGCAGGCAACAAATCAAAAAAGTTGCATTTAAGGGCGTAAAGTAATAAAACCCTCATAACAAGGAGGTTTCTATGAAACTTTTAACAGATCTATGGGATCATCTGAAAGAATGGTCTGATTGGAGCATGAAAGACTGGATTAAAGCTGGAATTGTGGCTATAATCGTAATCATATTAATTGGAGCAATATAAAAAGAATTTATGGTATGGCAATTACTAGCAAAACCACTTCTTGGCGTCGTCGCTGATGGCGTCAAGGGTTTTGTCGAAACAAAAAAAGCAAAGCAAGAATTAAAACTTACTGAAATTAAAGCTACACAGAAACTTAAAGAAGATCAAATTGCCGGTAAAGTTGCATGGGAGCAAAGTGCAGTTGATCAAATGAAAGGAAGCTGGAAAGATGAGGTAGCATTAATTGTCCTACTACTTCCAGCGGTTTTAGTATTCACGCCCTTACAAGAACACGTGCATCGTGGTTTTCTCGCACTGCAGGACCTGCCGTCGTATTATCATAATTTGTTGTACATTGCGATATCTGCTAGCTTCGGCATCAAGGCGGGATCTAGTGCAATAGGATTATTTAAAAAGAAGTAATGAGTTACGAAGAATTATCAAACTCAGTAAAATTAAGTGAAGGTTTTAAAAATAAAATTTATCAAGATACTGAAGGGTTTGACACTATAGGCTGGGGCCATAAAGTTGTTCAAGGTGATCCGTTTAAACCAGGAGTAGAATATACTGAAAATGATTTACAAGCAGTATTTGATAAAGATTTAAGTAGAGCTGTAGCTCAAATGAAACAATTATTAATTGAGAATGGCATTGATGAAGTGCCGGAACAAGCCCAACACGTCTTAACGGAGATGTGCTTTCAACTTGGTAAAACAGGCGTTGCTAAGTTTAAGAATATGTGGAAATGCCTGCAAGAAGACAATTTTATTGGCGCAAGTTATGAGATGCTTGATTCCAGGTGGAATAAACAGACACCTAATCGATGCAAAAAATTGTCCGATAAAATGAAATCATGCGGTTAGAAAATTTTTTTACAGCTTACAAAAAACAATTAATTGATAGACAAAAGGCGGTTGAAGAGTCTATAACCAGTGGACTGTGTAAAGACTGGTCAGATTATAAATATTTGACTGGTAAAAATGCAGCATTAAAAAACGAGATACAGGAACTCACGGACCTGCTAAAGAAAACGGAGCTAGAAGATGACGACTAAACCAAAACTTATTGTCCCTAAACACATTTGGGATGGTAAAGCTGCTGCTAAAGCAAAGAGTGAATTAGAAAAAGTGCCAGAGCCTTGCGGGTACAAAATAGTATTATTTCCATTAAAATTAGATAAAAAAACATCATCTGGAATTCATCTTACAGATCAAACTGTAGAGGAATCACAGATATCAACAAACATTTGTAAGGTTTTAAAAATAGGTAGCGATTGCTATCTGGATAAAACAAAGTTTCCTAGTGGTCCTTTTTGTAAAGTTGATGACTGGGTTATCATTGCCAAGTACGCAGGTGCTAGAATCAAGATTGATGGCGGTGAGCTACGTATAGTCAATGATGACGAAATAATGGCAAAGGTAAGAGATCCTAGAGATATATTACCACCTAACTTATTATAAAATTGGAGAAACCTATGCAACCACAACCAAATACTGAAGATAAAAAAATGGTTCCTCTAGACACATCAGGTGAGGCTGTTGATGTCGAAATAAAAGAGGAAAATAAAAAAGAGTCTGATGTTCAAGTAACTCAGGAAGCAGCTCCTGCTGAAGAGCCAAAGAAAGAATCTAAAGAACATGATGAGTATTCTAATAAAGTTCAGACTAGAATTAATGATTTAACAAAAAGATGGAGAGAAGAAGAGAGAAAAGCAGAAGCTGCTTTACAATATGCTAAATCTGTAAAAGCAGAAAATGATAATCTTAAAACTCAAAAAGATACATTAGATCAGTCTTATATAAATGAATTTAAAAACAGAGCTGCTGCTGAAGAAAAACAATTGCAAAATCAATTACAAGAAGCTTTGCAGGCTCAAGATTTTAAAAAACAAGCAGAGCTTCAAGCAAAACTTACTGATGCTGTTTTGCAAAGACAGAGGGCAGAGTTAACTTTAAAAAATAAACAAGCAGAGGCTGAAAAGCCCGTAGAGGAAAAACCTGCTCCTAATTTTCAAGCTACACAACCACAACCAGCGTCAGATCCTGAGCCAAGTGAAAAAGCTAAGGCATGGGTGGCAAAAAACAAATGGTTTGGTAATGGCTCAGCTGATGAACATGATTTGATTAAAACTATGGCTACGTATGGGATTCACAGACAATTAGTTATGGAAGGTTTTAATACTGAGTCAGATGATTACTATAGTGAAATTGATGCTAGACTTAATGCAAGATTTAATGATAATAGTAATACAACAACTAATTCAAGCAGCAGGCCCGCTCAGACTGTTGCTGGAGCTGCCAGAAATGGCAGTGCTACTGGGCGCAACACTGTGAGACTCTCGCCAACACAAGTACAAATTGCTAAAAAATTGGGCGTGCCACTAGAAGAATACGCAAAACAAGTGCAGCAAATTGCTGCCAAGAATACGTGAAGATTGGAGGCGTAAATGAATAAAATAAACAAAACTTCGCGCACACAAGAAACCCGTGAAAAGGTTGCTCGTAAGAGGGAATGGGTTCCCCCTTCAAATCTTGATGCGCCTGAACCACCAGATGGTTTTCATCACCGGTGGTGTAGAGCCGAGTACAGAGGTATGTCTGATGAAAAAAATATGATTGGACGTATTAGAAGTGGATATGAGCCAGTAATGGCTGATCAATATCCCGATAGAAAGGATTTACCTTCTATCGCTGACGGCAAATACAAAGGAGCAATAGGAGTTGGTGGATTAGTTTTGATGAGATGTCCTTTGGAAATCAAAGAGTCTAGAGACAATTATTTTGCTGGACGGACTCATGACCAAAATAAATCCGTTGAAAAAGATCTACATAAAGACGAGCATCCAAGCATGCCTATCTCACAAGAGAGGCAGAGCAGAGTAACATTTGGAGGCAAGAAGTCTTAATAAGTAAGATTAATGTCTCTAAAATAATTTAGGAGACTACTATGGCTAACATAGACCAAGCTTTTGGTTTAAGACCAATAGCTAAAGTTGGTTCTGCCCCTGGCGGAACAACAGGTACTACTAAATACTCAATTGCAAGCGGAGCAAGTGGCATATTTACTGGTGACCCAGTTAAACAAGCAAACGACGGCACAGTCGTTGTAGCAACAGCGGGCGATGCGATAAGAGGAGTATTTATGGGTTGTTTCTATACAGACCCAAGTACAGATAAGCCTAGATTTAATAACACGTTCCCTAACGGAACGGCGGCATCTGATGCGATAGCATTTGTAGCTGATGATCCTCATCAGTTATTTATTGTTCAGCAAGACTCAGACGCAAATAATCTAGTAGCTGCAAATTTAAACGAAAATTGTAATCTAATTTTCGGATCTGGTAGCACCACTACGGGTATATCAGGTGTAGAAATTGATTCGAGTTCCAAAAATACTACGGCTGCACTTCAGGTGAAGTTAATTGATTTTTATGACGTACCGAGTAATGACGCGACAGCGAACAACTCAATCTTTGTTGTAAAAATTAACAACCATGAACTGAATGGTGGTACTGGTACAACTGGTAGCTCGTAAAAGGCGTATAGGAGAGTAATATGGCTATTAATAGAGCCCAACTGGCGAAAGAATTAGAACCAGGCCTTAACGCCTTGTTCGGAATGGAGTATTCTCGTTATGAGAACGAGCATGCTGAAATATTTGACCAAGAAGCAAGTGATAGAGCTTTTGAAGAAGAAGTAATGTTGGTTGGATTTGGCGAAGCTGCTGTGAAACAAGAGGGTTCAGCTGTACAGTTTGATACTGCGCAAGAATCTTTTACAGCTAGATACACTCACGAAACTGTTGCATTAGCATTCAGCTTGACTGAGGAAGCAGTCGAAGACAACTTGTACGATACTTTATCAGCTCGTTATACAAGATCATTGGCAAGATCAATGGCTTACACAAAGCAAGTAAAAGCAGCGAACATATTAAACAATGCGTTCTCTACTGCTGGTGGTGATGGTGTTTCTCTAGTAAACACAGCACACCCAACTGCTTTAGGTGGAACTTTCTCAAACAGAAACTCCACAGATGCTGACTTGAACGAAACCTCATTAGAGCAAGCGATGATTGATATCGCAGGATTTATCGACGAAAGAGGACTAAAAATTGCAATGCAGGGAAGAAAATTAATTATCCCAGTAAACATTCAATTTGTAGCGGATAGAATATTAGAATCTACCCTCAGAGTTGGTACGTCTGACAATGACATCAATGCACTCAGAAATATGGGTATGCTACCAGAGGGTTATGTAATTAACCACTATTTAACTGATACAGATGCATACTTTGTAAAAACTGATGCTCCTAATGGATTTAAACACTTCGTAAGAGCTGCCCTTACTACTGGTATGGAAGGCGATTTCGATACAGGAAACATGAGATACAAAGCACGTGAGAGATACAGCTTTGGATTTTCAGATCCTAGATGTGTATACGGATCACAAGGTTCATAAAAATTAATTGGATCCTCCCAAGGATAAAGGCGCTTGCGAGAGCGCCTTTTTTTATTTATACTAAAAGTAAGTATCCTAGATTAATTTAGTCATGCACACTGGCTAGGCAGACGTGTATAGAGACTGCGTGACGAGGGCTATACAACCAAGGAGGCAATATGGCTAACCCACATTTTCAGAACATGATCTTATGGGCTGGTAACACAGATGTTACAGAGCAGAAAAAAGATCAACCAATGTTCATGCCGTATCCATCAGATCAAACTTTCTATGGATATTTTAATGACTTTATGACGTATACTGCAACTGACTGGACGATTACATCAACAGACGGTGGCGGAGACTCAGGTGAAGTTATACAAGCTACCAGCTCGGCTGGAGGGGCTTTACTAATTACAACTAATGATGCTGATAATGACTCGGAAGAGTTACAGCTAAAAGGTGAGGCGTTTAAATTAAGCACTAGTAAAAAAGCATATTTTTCTACTAGATTTAAATTAAGTGATGCAACAGAATCAGATATGTTGATTGGTTTAACAATTACAGATACTACTGCTATTGATGGTGTAAGCGATGGAGTATTTTTCGGTAAAGATGATGGCGATACAAATCTTGATTTTGTAGTAGAAAAAGATTCTACTGAAACTGAAGACGCTGGAATTCATACTATGGAAGATGATACTTTTGTAACTGCTACATTCTTTATAGATCCTGATAGATCTGCAGTTTATTATTCAATTAATAATGCAGCGCCAGTGAAAGTAGCTAACACTAATTTACCAGACGATGAAGAGCTGACTGTAACACTTGCAATTCAAGCAGGGGCGGCAGCGGCTAAATCATTAACTGTAGATTACGTAAGTGCTATAGTTGAAAGATAGGAGTTAACAATGTTTGCTCTTAAGAACAAAGAACTAACCGCAAGTGGTCAAGTAACAACTAAAGTATCGGCAGGCACTAATACACTTAGCGCCCCAGCTAGAGTTGTTGCACTAAACATTAAATGTGGTGGAACGCAGGGCAAAGTAGATTTAATAGATAACGGATCCGGTGGAACTGTTAAATATACAATCGTAACTCCTGCAATTGGTTCTGGAGAGGATGAATATTTACAAGTTAATTTTCCTGATCCAGGGCTAAGATTTGAAACTGATTTATTTGTTTTCTTTAACCAAGCTACGTCTGTTGGTGTAGTTTATGGCTAGAAGACGCGATAAGCAGCCACCAAAAACAAAGAAGTATTTCCGCCCCACTAAACAAGGGGCGGGAATGACAGCTGCAGGGGTAGCTAAATATCGTCGTGATAATCCAGGTTCAAAATTAAAAACAGCTGTAACAGGCAAAGTAAAACCAGGATCGAAGGCCGCAAAGCGTCGTAAGTCATTCTGTGCTAGAAGTGCAGGGCAAATGAAAAAATTTCCAAAAGCAGCTAAAGATCCTAATTCAAGATTAAGACAAGCTAGAAGACGTTGGAAATGTTAAGATTAATCATAATATTACTGTTTGTTACAACACAAGTTTTTGCCGAAACGAACACTGTATCTAGCACGGTTGTGACCAATTCTACACCACCTACTGCAAGCTCACCTAGTGTTGTTGTAAATAATTCAGATGTTTGTAAGACAGCAGTAGCCGGCGCCGTGCAGACCCAGATTCTTGGAATTTCGTCGGGAATTACGGTGACTGATGAAAATTGTGAAAGAATTAAATTAGCAAGATCTTTATATGCTTCAGGCATGAAAGTAGCTTCTGTGTCAATATTGTGTCAAGATCCACGTGTTTTTGACAGTATGACTATGGCAGGCACCCCGTGCCCATACATGGGTTCAATCGGAGTTGACGCTGAAACAGGTTGGAAAGAGAATATGGACATGATTCCTGAAGGCAGTCTGATTTATGCAAAATGGAATGATGAAGTAAATCAAATAAAAGTTAAAGAAGGAGTTGAAAGCGATGGAGCAAAACTGGCGAAATTTATTATTGCTGCTATGGTTATGCACTCTGGTATCGTTACCTTCTTCCCTTAATGCTACCTGCCCTGTCACAGCGACAGGAGTTTGTACACCTGGAGTAGAAGAAACAATCGTAATAACAGAAACAGAGTCAATAGAGTATGAAGCTGATGGTCATACTGTAACCACAACCACGACGACTGATACTACAACAGTTACAATAACAAATGAAGACTCAGGTAATATACTAGATAGCAGTAATGGTTTTGTTCCTACAAATAAAGACGGTAAAATGAACGTAGACTGGGGGGGACAAAGGCCCGGCTAATATGCCTTCAGGGAATAATTGTTATCAATTAGGTTCAGACAAGTGCGCACAAATTACAGGATCAGGTAACTCAACGTCGACCATGGGCGTGAGCGGAATGGGTACGACTTTTATACAAACAGTAGACATATCTGAACTAGACATCGAAAATGGAGGTAGAACGAACTATTCTATCAAAGTAGATAAGAGAGATGCGCAAGATCGTATTGTCATGCACATTACAGGAAAAAATGGCAATACAAGTGTATTTGCTGGAACAGACATTTTATCAGAATCTGGAGTAAGTAGTGGCTATCAACAATATACAGGTGGTTTTGATTTTTCAGGAACCATTACAAAATTAACAATAGAAATTTCGGGACGCGATATAAACCTAGCAATTGGACCGCTTTTTGATGATGTCGAAATAAACGTATTATACAATGTCGTGTCCACAATAGTAACACAATCAATAACATCTGTAGAGATGTGGGTTGCTTACGGAGGCAGCACAGAAACAGAAG
>Ga0209348_1001089_pt1 | contig 13492 bp, 17 predicted proteins | sample ETNvirenome_2_30_FD_184065 | JGI IMG/M metagenome (GOLD analysis project Ga0209348, IMG submission 184065) | Marine viral communities from the Pacific Ocean - ETNP_2_30 (SPAdes) (version 2) | ecosystem: Environmental > Aquatic > Marine > Oceanic | place: Pacific Ocean | collected 2013-06-22 | reverse complement strand
AAAGCTTGACAGGTTAATCAGAAGATTAAGTGTGCTTTGTAGTGTGCGTGATGCCTTTAATGAGCTAAACATACATTTGTTTGCACACGATATTTTAGGCGGTGCTGAATCTATTAGTACCTCTAAATCACCGAATGTAAATATGTTTGTAAACATGATGGGAACGTTTGCAGAATGGGATAGAGAGGAAACTGCGCGAAAGTTGTATCAAGGTAAGATGGCTTGTGTAGAGCAAGGCCGACACATAGGCGGTGGTGTGCCATACGGCTATGAGTTGGTAAAGCAAGGCAGACATAAATACCTAAAAGAAATACCAGCACAACAAGAAATTATTGATTATGTGGATAAATCATTAGCCAGACACAAAAGAAATGGTCGCAAGACTCCGTGGCGTAGTATTTCAAAACAAATTAAATCTTTGTATAACGCAGATATACCACCGTGGAAAGTTTCACGAATTGCACTTAGAAAGTTTAAAGAACGAGCAAGTGTGTGATATATTTGTGCAATGGATAACGAGAATAAAACTGCTCCGACTGTTGGCACGATAGAACCCATACCCATTTATGAGCAAACGCCCATCTTGGATATGTTGCCAACTGAAGTTAAAAATGCCTTACAAGGTATTGGCGGTTTACTAGATGACCCAATGATTGCTATGCCCGGTGGTTTTGCTCGGATGCCACTAAAAAAACTTATGCAAGAGTTGGCAGAACGCAAGGTCATATTTAACCAACAAAAAGCTAAATATAATCGTGCAAGAGATGTGTACAACAGTGCTGTAAGAGATGGTTATGCACCAGATATAGATGATAGTGTCAAAATCATGAATAACACAGAAAATTACGGTAAGGTTTTAAAAAAAGAGATGGACGAGTTGCAAAAGCTTATAGATAACTATGGCAACACTTAATAACGTAAATCTATTTGCACCTAAAGACCCTAAAACAGGCAAAACCTATCAACTGTTTGATACTGAAGCTATAAAACAAAAACGAGAGCAGTCAAAACAAAACTATGAGCTTATTAGACAACAAATATCTGATGGCAATATAGAGCAAGCATACGAGGGTTTTACTCAATTACCTTTTATAGAGCAGATGGCAGTTTATATGACGCCCGGACTAGGTAATATAGTTGATGCTTACGAGGCACAATACTTTGGTAAGTTAGCAACCAAAGAAGCAGCCGAGCAAGGCATGAAGACTCCACAAGAAATAGAGCTTGAATCACTGACAACTGGTTTACCACCATCGCCTTTTCGTGCTTCACCACAGCAGTCTCTGTTTAGAGGACTTAGTGGATTAGCGGGGGTAAGCTCTTTAGTTGGTATTGGTGAATTACCAAGCTTAGTTAAAGGTGCTATTTTATTTGGTGGTCGTAAACTTGGCGCAATACCATCTGCTACGGATATGGGCGCGCCAACTATACAGGCTGCTGACACCACAGGTGGCGGTGGTATTGGTGGTTTGCCGCCAACTACTTTAGATGAAGATGTAAACAAATTTGCCCGTGACGGCATATTTGTGTCACCCACCATAGAAGCTTTGATAAGAAACGCACCAAAAAATATTAAAGGTAAACAAATAATAGAATATCTTAACTCTAAAGGTGCGCCCAGTGCAGGCATAAAACCCAAAGAATTACCTTATCTCGATATTGAAAGATTTATTGAAGAAAACCCTAACGCTACGTTGCCTGAAGTTATTGAACATGCAAGCCAAAATAAAGTTGTAATTGATGAGGTTGTTTACACAGATATTGGCGAGAAAGGTTCTGATTTTTATTTTGACAGGTCTACACCTGAGCTTGACCCAATAGATTCTTCATATAAAAACAATCAGTTTCAGGTAGATATGGTTAGGGATGAAATTGATGTTTATGGAGAAGACCTTGCCAACTTGTATAACATCTATAGAAGACAAAAATTTTATCGTACTAACAGTGAAGCAGGCTTGCCACCAGTGGTAAATGCATATAATGAAATTACTGACGAAGGTCTTGCAATGCTGGACATAGACCGAGAAACCCTTTTTGAAACGTTAGGCGATGAACTATACAAACAAAATCCCTACATTTTAATTGAACCCAAAGGCGACGGTTTTGTTGGCGGCGATAAAACTTTTGCTTTTGGTAACGATGATGTTGGCTATCAAACCTTTATAAACGGCGAAAGAATTAAAATGGAAGACTATGGCTACGATGACGTTGCATATTCAGCAACCGAGGCCGAGGTTCGTTTACAACGTATTTTAGAAGAACGAGAAGATATTGATATAGGCATGTATGAGGGCAACCAAAAATACAAAAGATACGTTGATGAAACTTTGCCCGGAGGGAAAAATTATACAGAAAAGGTGTATACTTTTGAAAATACAGATGAACCTGCACCATCTTTAGGTCACTTTGATGAAGATACACAAGTAGCTCATAAACTTGGTAGAGATAGATTACTCGAAGACGGCACACTTTCTGTGCATGCTGACGAAATACAGTCTGATTTTCATAAACAGGGAAGTAAGTACGGCTATATAGACCCTGAACAAGATAAAGAAATACGACTGGATTTGATTGCGCAAAATGAAATTTCTTACAACTTACACAAAAAAATTGTTAAACGCATGCGTAAAGAACTTGATGAAATAAAAGAGCTAGCAGCAAAACACCCTGAACTAAATAATTATCGAGGACGATTAGATGACGGTGATAGAGATTTAGCCATACGTAAATTAAGCGGCCAAGACCAAGGACAAATAGTTTTTGACAACAATCAAGACACAGAAATATTTTTAGACCATTTAAGAAAAAAATATGGAGACAGTTCGTCAATAAATAATTTTCGTGTGCCAAGTAAAATACAGTCATTAGAAAAAAACGTTTTAAAATTAGAAAGAGATTTGGCTGAATATACACAAAACTTTTTACCAAGGCTTGCTAGCGTAGACAGTTTTACTGGTAGGCAAGTCCCACGTATGCCACGAACTGAGATAAATATATACGATGGCACACCCGAATCAGTAACGACCGTGCTAGAGGAGTTTAAACAGGCTGTTAATAAACCAGACTACGCAAACAAAATAAAAAAAATACAAGAACTCGAAGTTGAGTCTACTAAAATAAATCAAGAATTGGCAGAAAACTTTTTACAAGATTTTAATAAATTTACGCAACAATACCCTGATGCTGATTTGTCTAGCATAAATAATTTAATAACTAGAATACAAAGAGATGATTTAACCAATCTTGGAGAAATAGTATCGGGTGGTATGAAAGCTTATACATCAAGAGTAGTTGAAATGGCTTATAAAAGATTACAACAGCTTGAATTAGACACCCTTGCTGCAAGAGCAAATCGAGATTTAGACGTTTTATCTGACCCTAGAAACGTAGATATTACAAACCCAGCTTTGGGTAGGCTATTAGACGCTGACTTAAATTTCACTGAAATGCCAACAGAAGCAATACGCCAAATAAATAAAGTAAACAGCAATAGACAGGCAATTAACAAACTTCAAGTGGATACAACCATAGACGCGGAAAATTTTATGCAGGTAGAGGATTATATCTCTGACGACTTTATAGAATTAAGAAATTTAGACAAAAAAATAGAAGATAAAAATATTAATTTTAGGTCAAAAGTACCCAACTATCCATTTAAAGGCGATGATTACGGCGAGATGGTGTTGAAAAACATGATTTTAGATGCAATAGCTGAAGGCAAAGATGCTATTTCAGTTTCAGCCTCAGCGCCTATATTGCAAAGGTATCGCATGACACCGGGCAGTGATGAAGCACAATTTTTTGAACGCTTCTATGATTTAACCTTACCAAAATCAATGAATAAGATAGCCAAAAAATACGGCGGTAAGTTTGAAAGAGGTAGTTTGGATTTAGAAGATACTTTTGGTGAGCCAAGGACTTTTTATAGTGACTCACCTGTAACTTACAGTGACATAGAGAAAGCCAATGCAAAAGCAAACATCCTTCGTATAACCCCTGAAATGAAACAAAAGATAATCAAAGAAGGTTTGCCACTTTTTAACATGGGTGGTAAAGTAACAAAAAGCAAATTTATGGATAAACCCATAGAAGGCAACAGACGAGAAATGTAATGGCAGTAGATTATTTAAGAGATTACTTGGGCATTGACCCAGCCGACTATTCTGCTATGGAACAAAACATCGCAGGCGTATCGCCTGTGGGTCAATCTATTATTCCGACCATGGGCGCAACTCCAACAGTGCAACCTAGAATGATTGATGACACTCCTATAGCTTTCACTCCAAGACCCATGCAAGACTTTGGTGCGCAGATATCTGGTTTAGAAGAACAGATTAATAATCTTATGGAACAAATGGGTGTCTTAGAAGCAGAAAAAAATGATGCACTGCAACAACAAGATGTGATGCGAGCAGAATTAGCACAAGCTCAACAAGATGCGCTTACAGAACAAGCAAGTGAATTTGAAGGTGTTAAATCTAGTTTAGAGCAACAAATCGCTGATTTAACGGCACAAATAGGTAGTATGCAAGAGCCAACTATCATGAAAGATGCTCCTGTACCACCTAGAGATGAACAAATATTTGTACCACCTAAAACTATTGCAGACATAGATGCACCTAGAGATGTTGATACTCTCGCACGACCAAAACTGCCACTTAGACCAAAACGTAAAGATTTTATGTCAATAGACAGACTAGGCGGTAGTGTTATGAACAGGATGCCTGCAATGCCTGATGTATTAACACCTAGGTCACCGAGCATCCCGCCTATGACTCCACCCATGACACCAAGACCAATGCCTATGCCTGAACCTGTCATGCCGACTATACCTATGCCACAACCCATGATGCCAATAGAACCACAACCCATGTCCATGGCTGGTGGTCAAATGAATATGATGTTTGACAACATGCGCCCCACTATGATGCGAGCAGGTGGTGGCGGTATTTCCAAAGCGATAGTAGATTTAGAAAGCAAGCTTAGATAATGGCCGAGATTCTCAACGGTTGGGGGAGAGCAGGCTGGGGTGAATTAGCCTATGGTCAAGGCAATGTACCTGTTAATATTTCTGCACCGGGAGCTGGCACATCTGCATTAGGCACAATTACAGTCGATGCTGAAGCAAACACAAGCGTTACTGGACAAGCTGCAACTTCTGCTCTTGGTTCAATATCTGTTATAGCTAAGGCTAACGTCACTCCGTCAAGTCAAGCAGGCACAACTGGATTAGGTTCATTAAGCATAGTAGCCAAAGCAAATGTAGTGCCAACAGGACAATCTGCAACATCAGCTATCGGCGGCGTTGGTGTAAATGGTGAAGCTGTCGCCAATGCAACAGGAGTAACTGCAAGTCTCGGTGCTGTAAGTGTAGATGTAGATGGTGAAGCGAATGTATCAGTTACAGGACAAGGTGCAACGTCTGCCGTTGGCAGTGTAACCATTCATCACAACGAGCAATTTACTATTACAGGTGTAGCCGCAACATCAAGCGTTGGCAGTGTTACACCACAAGCAGGTGCTAAAGTAACACCTGATTCTTTACTAATAACTGGTATTTTAGGTACACCACAGGTGTACGGCTTGATTGATGACTCTCAAACACCTAACTATAGTGGAATTGACAGTTCACAAACAGCAAATTATAGTACAATAACAGACACACAAACCCCTGATTGGGAAGAGGTAGCATAGATTATGGCAACTTATGTAAACGATTTAAGGTTAAAAGAAATAGCAACTGGTGATGAAGCTGGAACATGGGGTACTAGCACCAACACTAATTTAGAATTAATAGCTGAAGCATTTAGTTTTGGCACAGAGGCAATTACGACAAACGCCGACACTCATACAACAACAATAGCAGACGGTTCTACCGACCCCGGTAGAAGTATTTATCTTAAATACACAGGCACACTCGATTCAGCCTGTACTATTACTATTGGTCCAAACACCGTATCAAAACTTTGGTTCATAGAAAACGGTACAAGCGGTTCACAAAATATAATTATCTCGCAAGGTAGTGGTGCAAGTATTACTATACCCAATGGCCATGTAAAAGCTATTTATTCCGATGGCGCTGGTTCTGGTGCGGCTATGGTTGATGCATTTACTGATTTAAATTTAGCAGGCACGACAACAACATCCTCATTAAATGTATCAAGCGACCTAGACGTTGACGGTACAGCAAATTTAGATGTAGTTGATATAGACGGTGCTGTAGATATGGCTTCTACTTTACAAGTAGACGGAGCTATAACTTTTAGTAGCACATTAAATGGTATAGATATTTTAGCTGATACTACAAACTTTACTGATAGTATTTTAATAAGTCAGAACGCAAGTACAGGTACTTTATCTTCCGCTACAGAAAATACAGGATTAGGAGATAGTGTATATGCTGCATTAACTTCTGGAACTCATAATACAGCAGTTGGAAGTGGAGCACTAAAAGCACACACAACAGGCACTTTTAACACTGCTATAGGTAGAAATGCTCTTACAGCGAATACTACAGGCGGTTCAAATGTTGCTGTTGGTGGTCAAGCACTAGATGCTAATACGACTGCTTCAAACAACACAGCCGTTGGAACATCTGCTCTTGGTGCAAATACCACAGGAACAAGAAACACAGCAGTTGGGACAGATTCATTAACAGCAAATACTACAGCTTCTTTTAATACAGCACTTGGGTCAAATAGTTTAAAAGCAAATACAACAGGTGCAGAAAATGTAGCTATGGGCGATAATTCAGGTCTAGCCAATACAACTGGTAATAAAAATACTGCAATAGGTACAAGTTCTTTAGCATCTAATACTACAGCTAATGACAATACAGCTATAGGATATGCTGCTTTAAACGCAAACACAACAGGTGCTTCAAATGTCGCTGTTGGTAAAGGTTCGTTAGATGCTAATACGACTGGTGGTTCAAACACATCAGTTGGTGCAGAATCTTTAACAGCTAATACTACAGGTTCAAATTTAACTGCTGTAGGTTTAGGTGCATTAGAAGCTAACACAACAGCAGACCACAATACAGCTGTCGGCAGTGGTGCTTTAGCACTTAATACGACTGGCGACAGTAATACAGCGGTTGGCTCACAATCTTTAGATGCTAATACAACAGGTGTAAATAATGTGGCAATTGGTAGACAGGCTCTTGATAATAGTACAACAGGTAGTCGTAATGTTGCTGTAGGTACAAATGCTTTAGATGCAAGCACAACGGCTGGCAGTAATACAGCAGTTGGTGATGGTGCAGCTAAAGCTCTTACTACTGGAACAGGAGTTGTTGCTATAGGTGCTGGTGCTTTTGAAGCAAGTAACGCGAGTGCAGTAGTAGCTGTAGGTACTTCAGCTGCTTTGAGTAACACTACAGGTGCTAACTTTGTTGCAGTAGGTAATAATGCTGCTAGGTCTAACACTGAGGGAGTACAGTTTGTAGCTGTCGGTGATGATGCTTTATATGCAAATACTACAGGAAATTACAATCATGCTTTTGGTCAAGGTGTTTTAGACGCTAATACAACAGGAAGTAACAATACGGGTGTGGGTGCTTATGCACTTTCAGCCAATACTACTGCTGATAATAATGTAGGTATAGGCTATCATGCCTTACTATCAAACACCACGGGTAATTCTAATGTTGCAGTTGGTGCTCTTGCTTCAGATGCATCAACTACAGCTAGTGAAAATACTGCTGTTGGCTATGCTGCATTAACTACATGTACTACAGGTGGTGCAAATACTGCTATAGGTTATGTAGCTTTGCAAAATTTAACAACAGGCACATTAAACACTGCTGTTGGTAATCAGGCACTAACTGTTGTGACAACAGGGAATAGTAATGTTGGTATGGGTAGAGAAGCAGGAGATGCAATTACTACAGGTAGTTCAAATACAGCTATAGGAACACAAGCAATAACTGCTTTAACGACAGGTTCTTCAAACACTGCAGTTGGTAAAGCTGCTGGTGAAAATATAACAACAGGTTCACAAAATGTAATTTTAGGCGGTTATACTGGTAACCATCAAGGTTTAGATGTAAGAACTGAATCAGATGGTAAAGCAGTAGTATCAGATGGTGCTGGTGACATAGCTTTTCATAACGCAGTTGGTACAGCAATTTTAGCAGGTAACGTAGATGTCACAGGTGATTCAAGTTCAGCTAACGCATTTACTTTAGCAAATGGAGCAACTGTTGGTTTATTTGGTGCTGGTAATGCTTTTTCTGGTGTATTTATATTAAACGATTTTACTGCTTCAGGTGAAGCAGCTATCTTTATTTCTGGTGGTGGTGTTGTATCTTTAGTGGGTCAAACAGGTGCTAGTTTTGGTATTACTTCATCTCCAGCAACAAACAACTACGGTGTTTTTATGGATGGCACTACTATCAAGCTAACAAACAACAGAAGTAATGCAAGTTTTAGATTAATTAGTTTTAGAACTAGAACAAGTAACTAGGAGTTTATATGGCGTATTATAATTTTACAGAAATAGAGAGTTACACAGAAAATAGCGTAGCACATAAAAAATATAAAGTTGAAGAATATAGTGATTCTGATAAAACAAAATTAATAGGTACTTCAGAAGTAATTACTTGTGGTGATAAAGTTGATAAACCACAAGATATAATGACTGAGATTGAGGGTTCAACCACACCAGAGGCAAACCCACCTTATACATCAAAAAGAAAAATGGCTTATCCTAGTATAGAAGAACAGTTAGATATGCAATATTGGGATTCAGTAAATGGCACAAGCACTTGGAAAGATGCAATAGCAAAAGTTAAATCAGATTTACCTAAATCTTAAAGGAGAATAAAATGGCAGTAACAAAAACAATAACTAAATGCACACCTTATATAAACTCGTCTAGTAAAGTAGATAAGTGGGATATACAAATGCAATATGAAAATGGTAGTGAAGGCGATAGCACTTACTATACTTCTACTTTTAGCACTACAGTTAATCAAACAGATACAGACCTAGATGGTAATACAACTACAAACTTTACATTAAAAGCTAAAGGCAGTTGGTCTAATTCTGATTTGGTAGCTATATGTCCTGTATCACACTGGGACACAGTATTTGCAAGTCAAGTAGATAGCGTGATAACTAATCCACCAACACAAAGCACACCCGATAACGACTTCAACGTGCCTAGTTAAATATGAATGAGCATCCTTTACAAATACATGGTCTTCCTGCAGTTTATGTTTTAGAAACACAGATGCCACAAGAAATGATACTTGATTTGAATGACTATATGGATGAATACAGAGAAAGTAAAAATAAAAAATCATTAGCTAAAACATTAGTAGGACAAATACATAAAGGAGAACAGTTACTGTTAGACCACAATGATAAAAGATTGCTTGAATATAGTCGTTTTATCTGTAACCTTGGTGCTGAGTATATTAATCATTTTGCTAGGGCAGGTAATAATATTAAGTCTGACAAACGAGTAGAGATTGACGAAACTTGGTCAGTACATAGTTACGATGGTGATTATAATCCTATACATGACCACGGCACTAAAACACTTATGGGCATATCTACAACAGCTTGGACTAAAGTTCCGTCACAAATAGGAGCTAAAGCTAACGCTAATACTCCAACTTATTCTCTGTATAATGAAAGTGGTCATTCAGACGGCTGTATAGCTTTTCAATATGGACAAGTATCAGTAATAGATTCTGATAGATTAAAACCAGCACAATCATTTGTTATGACCCCAGAGGTAGGTAAGCTTTTAGTTTTTCCTTCGTGGTTACAACACATGGTTTATCCCTTCAAAGGTGAAGGCGAAAGACGAACTATTGCATCTAACTTAAATTGTTGGGATGTAGAACAAATATCTGAGGAGATAAAACAATGACAAAAAAAACAGAAGAAGAAAGTGTTGAGGTTGAACTTACGCCACAACAAATAAATATGCAGGCTCACATACAAAGCCTCACATCTAAAATTAATAAACATCAGTTTGAAATAGATGAGCTTATGCCAAGCTTAAATACTTATCAAAAAGCTTTTACTGAAAGCTTAAAACAAAAATCTGATACAATTAACGAGGAGAATAAAAATGACGATAATTAATATATTTACTTGGATATGCACCATAATAGCCATAGCATCTTTCATAGCTGCTGTAACACCAACTCCACAAGGAGATAAATGGTTGGCTCAGCTATATAAAATTATAGATTGGTGTGCATTAAACATTTTAAAAGCAAAAGATAAAGGAGAATAACATGAAACATTTAGTAATTATTTTAAGCACAGTAATAATAACATCATGTGCAACAGTAGGTGCGGTAATTGATGGTGGTAAAGATTTATCAACAAGTATTATTGACTCCACTGTTAAAACAGCAGGAAACATTACGACATCTGCTTTAGAAGATGTTAGTGGAGTTATAGAAACTGTTACTGAATCAACAGAAGATGTTGTTGAAAATGTTGTTGATGAAGTTGACCAACAAACAAATGAACTTGAATCATCTGATGAGGGAGACATAAAATGAGTTTTTTAAAAAGATTATGGGGCAATCTTACTGGCACAGAAGAAATAAAAGTAAGAGCAAGAACTAAAAAAGGTAAATTTATTGCTGACGATAAATCCACACCTAACATAAATGAAGCTTGGACTACTAAAAGAGTAAAAAAATCGGCTAAAAAATAATGGCCAAGTCACCAGAAGCCTTTGTTTATAACGCTACATTAGAACGTATTGTAGATGGCGATACTTTTGATTGCTGTCTTGATTTAGGATTTGACGTTAAATTACATAAGCAAAGGGTAAGGTTGGCACAAATTGATACTCCCGAATCCCGGACAAGAGATTTAGCAGAAAAAAAATTAGGCTTAGCTGCAAAAGCTAGGCTTGCAGAGTTATGTGTAGGTAAAATTAAAGTAAAATCTTTAGGTAAGGGCAAGTATGGTCGTATATTAGGCATCCCTTATACAGAAGATGGTAAAGATATATGTCAAATACTTATAGATGAAGGACATGCAGTTTTTTATGATGGAGGCAAAAAAACAAAAGTTTGGGGTGATTACTAATGGAGTCAGCCGTAACTATAATACAAGAAGTTGGTTTTCCAATCGCGGCAGCTCTTGGTCTTGGTTGGTTTATCTACAAACTTATCATGCGAATAGTTGATGGCATGGAAACTAAATTAGATACTGTTGATGAGAAGGTAGAAGGACAAATATCAGCGTTAGAAGAGAGATTAGGAACTAAACTTGACTCACAACATGGTATTTTAGTAGCCTTAATAGACAGAGTACGCAGTTTGGATAATGAAATTATTAGACAAGACACTTTGATTAAAACTATTCTTGGCGTACCACAACTGATTGATAGTAACAAAATTGCTAAGGCGGATAGAGATGACCAAAGAAAAGACTAAAAAAGTACAAATGGAAGAAGAAATTGTAAAAACTAAAATAGCTATATGGGCTTTTTTTATAGGCGCTATTATGTTTTCTGCAATCATAACCATGAATTTAGTTGCAGATACTATAACTCATAAATTTAAGTCACCTAGTTTTAGCGGTATAGGTACTTCTAGTCATTATCTTACCATTGAAAACCAACAGTACACTCGTAAGCTAACTATTAAAGAAGAAATAAAAGCTTTACAAGATGAAATAAAAAGAGAAAAAGAAAACTCAACTCTTGCGAGATTTATGCGCAATCTTGAATCGAGGGTATATGCTGAGTTGAGCAGACAGTTAGTAAATAATTTGTTTGGTGAAACGCCGCAAAGCGAAGGTGTCATCACTTTAGAGGGGAACACAATTGAATATACGAGTGATGGCGTAACATTAACCCTAAAAATAACCGAGGCAGATGGGACAGTTACGGAAATCGTCATACCTATTGGTACTTTTACTTTCTAGTTGTTCAATAACTAATCAACTAGAAGATACTTATGAACAAAGGTTTTCAAAAGACATAGCAACCATACAAGACCTACAATCTGTAGAACTTAAAAATGTGCCTATCCCTGAGGTAAGTCCTGTGGTTGCTGTTTATCCACTATCTTTTACAGACCAAACAGGACAAAGAAAAAGCAACAGTGAGTTTGCTTTGTTCAGCACAGCAATTACTCAACAACCCAATGCTTTGCTTATCAGAGCTTTAAAACATGCTGGTGATGGCAAGTTTTTTAGAGTGGTTGAAAGAGTTGGATTAGATAACCTTACTAAAGAAAGACAGTTAATTAGGTCTGCAAGAGAGCAGTCAGCTAACGAGGAAGAAAAGAAAAAAGCACTTAGACCCTTGTTGTTTGCAGGTATTTTAATAGAAGGTGCTGTTATATCTTACGAGGCAAACCTAGAAAGCGGTGGTTCTGGTGCGCGATATCTTGGCGTAGGCAAATCAGTTATTTATAGAGAGGATAATATAACTATAAGTATGCGCATGGTTTCTGTTGCAACAGGTGAGGTGTTGTTAGAAGTTTTAAGTCAAAAAACTATTTTTAGTTATGGTAAATCAGAAGATGTGTTTCGCTTTGTAGAAGCCGATAGCGAGTTAGTAGAAATAGAACTTGGTAATGCAAGGAATGAATCATCTACGATAGCCTTAATGAAAGCCATAGAAGGTGCTGTGCTTGAAATAGTTAATACAGGTTACGATAGAGGTTTTTGGGTTTTACAAAATAAAAACGAAGGAGTAGAATAAAATTATGAAAAATAAACTAATAAGCATATTAGCTACATGTTCTCTTGTGGCTTTCGCAGCTGATAATGAAATATACGTAGACCAATCTGGTACAGGTGCTAACATAGACCTAGAACAGCTAGGTATATCTAATATCATTGGTGGTCTAAATAGCACAGCAGGTAATTTAACTGCATTTGATTTAGACGGTAACACTATGACCTTAGACATAAATATGATAGGAGCAACGAACAAGTTTTTAGGAGATATCTTTGCAGATAACTTTACAGGATTCTATGAATTTGATGGTGGTACAAATTCTTTTACCATACAGGTAGACCCAACTGATACCTATAGTGCAGATGGCTCTAATCAGTATGTAGATGTTACAGGTAGTGGTAATACCTTTACATTAAATCAAGGCACTACTGCCATGGCTTCAAATTTAGATTTAGATTGGATAATTAATGGTTCAAACAATACCATTACATCAAATATAAACATTGATGGTGCGACTCAGTATTTAGATATAGACGGCTCTGATAATAGTCTTACTTACACAGGTACAGGTGTTACAGCATCAGCAGGTGGATATTTTTATCTTGACCACACAGGAGGCTCTAGGACTTTTAATGTACAACAGCTATCAACACAGGACAACGATTGGCTTAAAGTTATTTCGGTTTCTGGCACTGCTGCTTCTACTGTTTGTATTATTCAAAACGACCAAGGTACAAGCACAAGCTGTTGATATAGGTGACATATCTGAGCTAAACGGCACAGCACAAATTGTCCGAGACAAACCATACGATGCTAATTT
>Ga0209348_1001087_pt1 | contig 13493 bp, 18 predicted proteins | sample ETNvirenome_2_30_FD_184065 | JGI IMG/M metagenome (GOLD analysis project Ga0209348, IMG submission 184065) | Marine viral communities from the Pacific Ocean - ETNP_2_30 (SPAdes) (version 2) | ecosystem: Environmental > Aquatic > Marine > Oceanic | place: Pacific Ocean | collected 2013-06-22 | reverse complement strand
CGTCAAGTGTCGCTAGATGATGTTAAAAGAGTTTTAAGCACCACCTCTCCAAAAGGCATCATATTAGAATCAACTGATAGAGGTTTGATAGAAAGTTCAAAACCGTTAAACCCTGAAGACCTTCGTAAAGTACAGATTCAAGCCATGAATATGGCGGGGATACCTATAGACAAGCAAGCTATGCTTTTATCTAGAGATGTAGGTGGGGCTGGCGCGCAAGATATTTATATAGGTGGTGCTGGTACTTACAGTCAACCTGCTGTTGATGATATAAACAAAGCAAGTAAGCTTATGTGGGGGCAATACACACAAAAAGTAGAAGGTGGTATTGAAGCTATCAATGACAACAAGTATCTTTCACCTAGTACGTTTGTTTTTGACAAACCTAAACCCAACTTTGAAGTGTACGAAGCAGCACAACCAGCCGACGTTCCAATACGTATACCTGTTAGGCAAACTCCGGTAGAGTACACAGAGGATGTTCCAATTAGTGACGGAGAAAAATCTGTGAAAGTTGACACTTCTGGGACAGCCGCATCTGGTGAGTTTAGTGCGGATGGTAAAAAGGGATGGATACCCAGTGTGTACAAAGCCATGAAAAAACGAGGGTTACTTGGATTAGGCGCAGGGATTGCGGGTGTTAGTGTAATTACTAATCCCGCTGAAACTGCAGCGGATGTTGGAATTGGTCTGGCAGGTAAAGCAGTGGGTCTTGCGGGCGGCCCTACAGCAGCCCTTTCAGGTATAGTGTTAGGTTCTAAAGAAGCAGCAGCCCCACCCCTTCAACCAAGTGAACAACCTGCAACGCCACAACAACTAATGACACAAACGTACACACTTGAACAAGAAATTCCATCGATGAAAGAAAAAAGAGATCAGTTAGGAAGAGAAAATTTACTTTCTGCTGGATTTATGACTAGGCAAAGAAACCAATTAGAAGGAGAAGAAAATGCCGGGCAATAACTATAACTACGGAGCAGCGTACATAATGGGTGCTGATAAAACATCTGTTGATGCTAACATGGGCGAAACTCAACTAACTCGTGAGGGTTTAGAGTTTGATACTCGCGCACAAACAGGTGTCCTCACTGAGGACGCTCCAAAGAAGCAGTCTAAAACAACAGTAGATGCTTCTTTGTTTAGAATGGCTGATGACAGACCTCAAGGCAATAACTAAAGGTAAATCATGTCTGATAATTTTTTGCAGCCAGAAGAAGATGAACAGGTAACTGTTGTAGGTGCTGAAGAATTTATGCCCGGACTTGCAGGGTATATTAAATCCCGTTTTGAAGACGCAGAAAACGGGAGATACTCTTATGAACAACGTTGGTTGAAAGCATACAAAAACTTTAGAGGAGTGTATGATTCTACCACACAGTTTAGAGATTCTGAAAAATCTAAAGTCTTTTTAAAAATAACTAAAACAAAAGTGCTGGCTGCATACGGGCAGATAGTAGATATTTTATTTGCTAATAAGAAGTTTCCATTGGTTGTAGAGTCCACTCCTATGCCAGAAGGTATTGCAGAGTTTGCTCATGCAACAACACCATTAGACGCTATGGAAGATCCTTATGGATTTCCGGGGGATGGAAGAAGCATCCAACCGGGGGGATTGAGTGCGGAAAGTTTAGGGATTTATGGAAAACAGTTTGGCGAAGCTGTAAAAGAAGGTAAAGCAAAGTTAGGAGAACCTCAATTTGAACCAGCAAAAGAACAAGCTCGTCGTATGGAAAAGTGCATACACGATCAACTGCTTGATACAAATGCTGTAAACGTGTTTCGCAAAGCGATATTCGAATCTGCTTTGTTAGGCACAGGGGTAATCAAAGGGCCGTTCAACTTTTATAAAAGAGTACACAACTGGCAAAGTGACGAGTCTGGTTCACGAAGTTATCAACCGTACGAGAAAGTTGTTCCTCGTATAGAGCCTGTATCTGCATGGGACTTTCATCCAGACCCATCTGCTACAAGTATTGACGATGCAGAATATGTTATTGAACGTCATAGATTTAACAGACAACAGTTACGTGCCTTAATAAAAAGACCTCACTTTGATGCAGCTTCTATTGAAGAGGCTATCGCAAAAGGGCCAAACTACGAAGATAAATATTACGAAGATACGATAAGAGAAGATGAGTCTCAGGCAAACTATCAAGAAAATCGCTACGAGGTTTTAGAATACTGGGGAGTGTTGGACGCAAAGTTTGCTAGTGAAGTAGGCATGTCTGTGCCAAGCGACATGTCTGAATTTGACCAGTTGCAAATAAACGCGTGGGTGTGTGGCCCATTTGTTCTTAGATGTGTTCTTAATCCATTTACCCCTGCTCGTATTCCTTATCACGCTTTTCCGTTTGAAATAAATCCATATCAATTATGGGGTGTTGGTGTAGCAGAAAATATGGAAGATGCTCAGATGCTTATGAATGGTCACATGCGTATGGCTATTGATAACTTAGCTCTGGCAGGTAATTTGGTATTTGACGTGGATGAGGCTAGCCTTGTTCCCGGTCAAAACATGGACATTTTTCCGGGTAAAATATTCCGTAGACAGTCAGGTGTCACAGGCACGGCTATAAACGGACTAAAGTTTCCCAACACCGCGCCGGAAAATATTCAGATGTATCAAATATCTAGACAGTTGGCTGATGAAGAGACAGGCATTCCATCTATAATGCACGGACAAACAGGAGTCACGGGAACAGGACGTACGGCTGCAGGGCTATCAATGTTGATGGGATCAGCAGGGTTGTCTATGAAAACTATCATAAAGAATATAGATGACCACCTGTTAAAACCTTTAGGAGAATCTTACTTCCAATGGAACATGCAGTTTAACAAGGACGTAGAAGACGTAAAAGGTGACTTAGAGATTAAACCCCGTGGGGTTTCTGCTGTTATGCAGAAAGAGGTGCGTACACAACGACTCACATCTCTTTTACAAACCGTTTCAAATCCTCTTCTCGCACCCTTTATAAAGCTTCCAAATCTAATGCGTGAGTTAGCAATATCACAAGATATCGATCCCGACAGTTTAGTCAACGATGTTAACGAAGCTAAAGTATACGCTCAAATGTTACAAGGAATAATGGCAAATGCTCAACAACAAGCAAGCGAGGCTGCTAGCCCCCCTGATCAACAACAAGGAATGGCCCAGAATGGAAGAGTACCTAACGGAGCTACGAGAGTTGACGATTCGGGGCGTGGTAACGGCACAATCGGAGTCGGAACTGCGCCAAGCGCAGGGGAAGCTGGCTTTACTGGAAATGCTTCTGAAGTTGAAGGATAGTTATAAGGCGGTAGCAAAAAATGGTAGCAACTAGATTATTTGGACTCTCAGTAGACGACTATATATCAAACTATATAGATTTTTACGATCCCATGTTTTCGTTACAGGAGAAGACAGACACTGAAGATACCTCTGATCAAATAGAAGCTCCCGATCTAGCAACTCAAGTAATTCGACCTCAGATTGCCGATGCCGATGACGATGATGACACAGGCAATTTAGTAAGAGATTTTTCCGCTCTTTCTAAATCAGAAGTGAGCGACATAATAGAAGCATATACTTATGGGCCTGTTATTTCTGGAACTACAAAGGATAGTGTGTCAGGGGGATTCGAAGGGTATTTAACAGAATTTACAAGCAAAGAGAATTTGGCAGGAAGTTTTGTAAGTGGTATTTTGGGTTCGCCTCTTGTTGGAAATATAGGAGTAAGTGTTGCGAAAGCGATATCAGGGAAAAGAAAAGAACTTCAGATACAACAAATGAAAGATGGGGCAACTGCGTTCAGACTAAATGGACAGCTAGTTACTCGCTACACAGACCCCAAAACAGGGTTTACAACATACAACGGAAATACAGGGGGTTTAAATATCTCCCAGTTAGAAACGATGAATGCGTTCTCTAACGGCATGACACGTAATGTATACGACGATTATCAAAAACAGTTAAAAGACTCTGAAAAAGACGGAAAGCCTCGTCGCGCACCCCTCAAGAACGTGGTGGAGATAAATGTGGCTGACGTTTTAGGTGGAAGACCTTTAACAGGTTCTTCAAAAATATACATGACGGAATACGGGACACTGTACAAAGCAGATGGATCTCGTGCAAATTTATCTGATGCAGCGAACCTTAACAAAGTTCTTGATGCACTGAACATAACAAAAGATGAGCTTGTTGTTGATCCGGACAACTTCTTTTACAGAAGCGGTTCAAACTCAGATGCAATACAGCTTTTCAATGATAAGCTAACTAAAATAGGTCTTGACCCTACCAACCTCTCAATAAACTCTGAAACAATAAAGAAAGCACAAGATGCTCAACGACAAACTGAACTTGATTTAAAAATTGACGCTGCTGCAGGTGAAACAATCAGACAGGGATTCCCCTTTACAACAAGATCTCCATTTATGGAAGATCGACTTGTCGGTACGAGTGACCCGTCTCCTAGAGATCTTTCTCCACCTCCTGCTACTACAACACCAACTGCTCCACCCCCTGTTGTAAAAGACGATGATGACGATGATACTTTTGATAGAACAACTAGTTCAGGATACAGAGGAAGCACAGTCAGAGAACAGCAGGAAGCATCAGATAAAGCTATGGCAGATTTTTTTGGAACTTCGTCAAGTTCTAATCCTTTCTCTGCTAGTCGTAAAAATCAACCCACATCTCAAGAAGATTTTGAGAAACGCATGGCTGATGTGGGGCTTCCTATACAAAGAAGAGCCGCTTCTGGTGGATTTGTACAAAAGCTTGCTCCGGGGGGCGGGGTCGGTGACGACTTACAAGAACCTGAAACAGGCATTATAGGTGGGGCTGGAAGACAGGTATCTGATGCTCAAAGTGTTGCAGATAACATTCCAATGCGAGGCGAAGACAAAGCGTACGTTATAAATCAATCTGCAATGGATAGAATGGGGCAAGCAGATTTTTTAAAGATGGTAGCGGACGCTAAAAAAACCTACAAGAAGTTAGGAAAAAAAGCTCCAAAAACATCTCAAAGAAATACCACTGAGTTACTTGTATCACTAGGAGAGGGGTATATTGAACCTCACCTTGTTCCTATCATTGGTCTTGATCGTCTTGAAAAGATTAACGCACGAGGTGAAGCTGACACAGAACGCAAGATACAACAAAACGGACAAGCTAGGTTAGGGGGAAGATTAGATTTGCCTGACCGTGTAACGGAAGGTTTTATTAATCGAGTTGCGCCTACTCCTATGCCTGAAGAAGCACAGGCAATAAGAGATAGATTTGAGTACGAAAATACTGCAGATCACGCTGTGCCTACAATCGTAGCGGGGGTTCAAGAAGCAGGGCTTCCCTCAGAGTTTGCAAATGCACTTATAGGCAATGCTTTTGGGGAGTCACGTTTTAAAAGCCGCAGTAGACAAAAACAAAGAAATACACGGGCGCAAAGGCAAGTTGATGATGCCACCACAGAAGCATATTTGCGAAGTAAAACTGGAGGAAAAGGATATGGTCTTTTTCAGTTTGATGGAGTTGTAAAAGAAGGATTTATAGATTATTTAGAAGAACAAGGTGTTAACGTAGGTAATTCTAGAGAGTTAGAGTTGGCTGCAGAGGATGCTAGAAATCAAGTTATGTTCATACTTGATGACGCATTTGGCAGAGGAAAAACTTTCGGGCCGGGAAATGCAAAAGATTTAAAAGAAGCTATGTTAAATGCTAAAACAGACAGAGAAAGAGTAGAGCTTCTTTATAGAAATTATTTTCGACCTGAACCTGTCAGAAAAAAGAATGAAGCTGAAATAAAAAAGAACGTAGATAAACGTACAAATGTTCTTGGATCATTAAATAATTTTCTTACAGGTCGTGAACCCCCACCAAAAATATATCCAAAACGAAGTAAATCAGACCCTAGTTTTGATGAGTTTTTACAAACACTAACACTAGATCGTGAAACCCCCTCTATCAACGTCATGCCTACTCCAAGACCTTTACTTAGAGATACACCTAGTGATAAATCAAAAGGATTTTTAGAAAGTTTTCTAGACATGTTTCAAAGATAACTTGACTAAAGTTTCGTCAGCCACCTGCGTACGTCGCGGCCCTGACATATAACCGAAGCGGCTACCTACACGCCAAGTAGCCCCGCAACAATGAGGTAAACAAAATGGCAAAACCAAAAGGCTATCGTGCCAACAAATCTAATGATTCATTCGGATCAATCAACAATGATAAACTTTATCGTGGAAAGTATCGAGAAGAAGTATACAAAGAAGACGATGAAGAAAAAGAAGAAAGTGAAACTGTAGAAGTTCAAGCTGACCCCAAAGAAAAGGCTACTCAGCAGACGGATGAAAGTTTTGCTGCAAAACCAACACAAGAGGAACACGATTACAAAAAACGATATGATGATTTAAAACGTCACTATGACGAAAAATTGTCTGAGTTTAAGAGTGAACGTGAAGAGCTAATTACACAACTACAATCCTTGAAAGGTAAAGAGTACGCGATGCCACGCGGTGTAGCTGCTCCAAAAACTGCAGAAGAGTTAGAAGACTTTAAGCAGCGATACCCCGATGTGTTTGAAGTTGTGGAAACAGTATCAGGTATTCAAGCTGAAACTTCCCTTGCAAAGATGCGTCAAGAACTAGACGATATAAAAGCAAGAGAAAAGGATCTTGAAAAACAAAAAGCGTTTGAAGAGTTGTTAAGGTTACATCCTGACTTTGATACGCTTAAATCTGATCAAGACTTTTTAAGTTGGTTAGAAGATCAACCGGAATCATTAAGTAATGGCATTTACAAGAATAATACAAATGCTAAATTGGCAGCACGAGTAATTGACCTTTACAAAGCTGATAAAGGTATCAGCAAATCTCAGAAGAAGACTAAATCCTCTGACGCTGCAGCAAGTGTATCTCGCCCACAAGCAAGAGAAGTTGCTACACAAAAATCAGAGGCAAAAATTTGGAACGCTTCTGATATAGCCAAAATGAAACCGTGGGAATATGAAAAGCTAGAAGCTGAAATAGACACCGCGAGATCAGAAGGCCGAATTAATTTTAACTCATAATCCTCAAAGGAAGGAATGAACTATGGCTTTTGATAGTGCATCAGGTTACAATAACCTGCCCTCTGGCAACTTTACGCCAGAAATTTTTAGCCAAAAAGTTCTCAAGTTCTTCCGTCGTGCTTCGGTCGTAGAAGATGTAACTAATACCGATTACGCTGGCGAAATTGAAAACTTTGGCGATACGGTTCGTATTATTAAAGAACCAACAATTACTGTGTCAAGCTATTCGCGTGGCTCAGTGGTTAATCCACAAGATTTGGCGGATGACCAAATTACTATGGTTGTCGACCAAGCAAATGCTTTTGCGTTTAAGATTGACGACATTGAAGAGCGTCAGTCACACGTAAACTTTGAAGCGTTAGCAACCTCTTCAGGTGCTTTCTCTTTGAAGCGTAAGTACGACGCAAACGTTCTAGACCTAATGGCTACTAGTGCTGGTCTGACTGGTGAATCAGGCGCACCAACTGCTCAAATTTCTAGTATAGGAACTTTGGGTTCTGCTCTTGATATTGGAGGAAACTCCTCTCCGGGCGATCTTGCAGTCAACACCATGTTGGTAATGGCTCAAGCTTTAGATGATCAATCAGTGCCAGAAGAAAATCGTTGGTTTATTGCACCCCCAGCTTTCTACAAGCACCTGTTCTCAGCAGGAGCAAAGTTTGCTGAAGTGCAAGTAACTGGCGACGCAACTTCACCACTACGTAATGGTCTTGTGTCTCTTGGCAATATTGCCGGATTTACTTGTTACAAGACTACTGCTTTTAATTCAAGCGGTGGAACTGATCAAGTAACTCTAACTGGACTTGCTACAGACGGCACAGAGAATATCATTCTTGGTGGGCATATCTCATCAACTTCAACTGCTTCGCACATTGCGAAAACTGAAGTTGTTCGTTCAACCGAAACTTTCAGCGACATTGTTCGTGGCCTTCATGTGTTTGGACGTAAAGTCCTTCGCCCAGAAGCAATCGTTCGTGGCGTTGTTAGCTTAGATTAATAGGGAGACTTATAAATGGCTACTTATCAATCATCGGCTGTAACAGGCCAAGACGCTAACATCCCTGCTGGTGGTGGCGCACACGTTGCTGTTGTCAAGTTAGACTTTCAAACTACCAATCTTGGTACGTCACAGTCTATTGATGTAATGCACGTTCCCGCAGATACTATCGTTCTAAACGCCTATTTGGAAGTTTTGACCGCTGGTGCTGGTGACCTTGATTTAGGTGACGACACAGACCCTAATCGTTACGTAGCTGCCTACGACGGTTCTGGTGCTGGAGCTGCACCTGCTGCAGGCACTGCTGGGGGCTTTTTATATAAGGCTAACGACCATATCGTTTTAACAAACGGTAGCACCGATGCCTTCACAGGTGTTGTTAAAGTTGTAGCAGTAATGACTCCAGTTCCTGCTGACCCTGCAACTGCGGCAACTTTTGCCTAAATAATTTATAAGGGGGCAGGGCAATTTGCCCCCTTAACAACTGAAAGAATAATTTAATGTTTAGTACATTTGTTATGGCGTGTTCAATGCTAACAGGACAATGTATAATTGTAGAAGATGCGTACGGCCCTTACTTCAAAGAAGTTCAGTGCGAACAACGAGCGTCTCAAATGGTGCTTGATGTCGCAGAAATATTAGGTACACCACACACATTTTCTTTTAAGTGTGAAGAAGAGAAAGGTATTTAATTATGGGTAAACGTCCCGGTTTATATGCTAATATTGCAGCAAAACGTCGACGTATTAAGGCAGGTAGTGGTGAAAAAATGAGAAAACCCGGAAGTCGCGGCGCACCTACTACAGGTAATTTTAAACGTGCAGCACAAACTGCAAGGAAAAAATAATGGCACGCAAGCCTGACAACATGCCTAAAAGAAATAAGAAAAACTTTCGACCTACGAAAGCAGGTGCAGGCATGACTGAAGCGGGTGTAAGAGCCTACCGTCGGAAAAACCCCGGAAGTAAGTTACAGACGGCTGTCACAGGCAAAGTAAAACCCGGAAGTAAAGATGCAAAACGTCGTAAATCTTTTTGTGCTAGATCGGCAGGACAAATGAAAAAATTTCCAAAAGCGGCTAAAGATCCAAACAGTCGTTTACGTCAAGCTCGTAAGAGGTGGAAATGTTAAATATGTTGATTGGCCCCGTAGCAGATTTAGCAGGCACATGGCTACAGGGTAAAGTAGAAGAAAAGAAAGCACAGTCAGCTACAAAGGTTGCTAAAGCAAGAGCTGAAGCAGTCATTATGGAAAAGAAAGCGACTGGCGAGATTGACTGGGATTTAGAAATGGCTAAAGGAAGCCAGAACAGTTGGAAAGATGAATGGCTTACCATACTGTTCAGTATCCCACTTATATTAGCGTTTATTCCCGGAATGGAAAAGGTGGTAGCAAATGGCTTCGCACAGTTGGAATCGATGCCTCAATGGTATCAATACAGTCTTGGCGTTATTGTTGCTGCTAGCTTCGGCGTGCGTTCTGCTACGAAGTTGTTTGGGAGAAAATAATGGCGGCAGAAACAATATTAAAATACAAGATAGTACCACGATTAATGATGCTTGTTATGACAGTGATGTATATAAGAGTTATAGAGTGGGGGATGTCCTTAGAAGACTTGAGTACACAACAGAGTGCGATGATAAGCGTAGTATCAGGTGCGATGACAGGGGCGTTTGCAGTGTGGTTAGGGTCGGAGACTAAAAAATGAAAAAATCAGTACCAGCACCAAAAGGATTTCACTGGATGAAATCTGGTAAAGGATATAATCTTATGAAAGACCCTAAAGAAGGGTACAAATCTCATAAAGGGTCATCTAAGAAAGCTTCTTTTAATATACAGAAAGTTCACAAAAAATGAATCTAGACAAGCTGAGAGAAGAACTGGCTGAAGACGAGGGCTGTAAGTATGAAATATACCTTGATCATCTGGGATTACCTACGTTCGGAATAGGTCATTTGATTACTAAGAACGACCCAGAGTACGGCAAGGATGTAGGTACAGTCATAGAACAGAGCCGTGTGCAATCTGCATTTAATTTAGATATTGCCGTAACAATAGAAGACTGTCACAGGCTTTACAAAGACTTTGATGACTTGCCCGAAGAAGCACAGCTTATTATTGCAAACATGATGTTCAATCTTGGTTATCCACGCCTATCTAAGTTCAAGGGTATGAAGGCAGGAGTTGATGCTAGGAGCTGGTCTTCTGCAGCCGATGAGATGGTCGACTCGCGTTGGTACACTCAAGTACCTAACCGCGCACGACGTTTGGTAGACAGGATGAGACAGATAGAAAACAATGCCTGATTTAAACGTTGTAAAGTTTGTAAACAAAGTAGTTCCGTTAGCCACGTCAACAACAGTTATATACACATGTCCCACAAAACATGTAGCCATTGTAAAGTTACTTGCGTTTTCAAATAAAGACACAAGCGATAGAACATTTGATTTATCATTCACCCCATCGGGAGGTTCTGTACAACAAATACTAGATGCTTTTAACATAGCTGTAGCTACCAATATTGTGTACGTGTTTGACGATGGAAAACCATTCTTTATGAGTGCAGGAGATGCACTATCAGGAGTGGGTTCTAGTGCAAGTCAAGTTATAGCTCTTTTAGCTGTAGAAGAGTTTTACGATCCCACTAAATAGGAGAGGAGTATGCCCCTAAATAAAAAAGGAAAAGAAATTATGTCTTCCATGAAAAAAACGTACGGAGCAAAAAAAGGTGAACAAGTCTTCTATGCAACCGCAAACAAGGGTAAAATTAAGGACGTTGAAGAAAAAGCGAAAGGTGGCAAAGTTAGAAAAGCTAGCAAATCGTCGAAGCCTAAAGCGAAGAGCAAGAGTAGAGTTAATGAAGCTGGCAACTACACTAAGCCCAGCATGAGAAAAAGATTATTTAATAGAATAAAAGCTGGAACTAAAGGTGGTAAGGCTGGACAATGGTCAGCAAGAAAAGCACAACTGCTTGCCAGCGAGTACAAAAAAGCGGGTGGCGGTTACAAGTAAATAGTCATGTTCGTAGGGGAAATACATGTTAGCAGAGTTAGCAGCAGCAAATGCCGCTTTTGCCGTTATAAAACAAACTTTGAAAAATGGGAAGGATATTGTTGACGCGGGAGAAAGTGTATTTAAATTTGTAGAAGCAAAAGAGGATTTGCGTCACAAAGGGGAGAAAAAGAAAAATAGTTTCTGGGGTGACAAAGGTGGATCGGAACTTGAAGAATTTATGGCACTTGAAAAGATTCGTGAAGAAGAAGAGTGGATACGAGAATACATGATATGGGCTGGTCGTCCGGGATTGTGGCAAGATTGGCAAACATTTCAAGCAAAGGCTAGAAAAGAAAGACTCAGAAAGATTGCAGAAGCTGAAAGACGTAAGAGAGAGTTAATAGATGCTATATTAATAGGTACATTAATTTTTGTAGTGGTTGGTGGTCTTGTAGGAATAGTTTGGTGGATTATGTTCTTAAAAGGTAGTTTGTAAAAATTTCTTGCAAATTTTCTGTCCGATTTGTATAATAGAGTATTTGGGAGTTTTTTATGAGCAATCGTTTTATTTTAGAAACACTTGAGTATCGTTATCGCCACAACGCAGAAAAATCTCTTGAAAAAGTAAAGAAGCTTTTACGAAATGATGTTTGGTCTTGGGATGAGATAGATGCAGCTCTAGATAGACTAGAACGAGATGAGTCCCGTGAACAGACATTCAAATATGTAGTAAACATGGTGGAGAAAGAAGATGGCCTTAAAAAAGAGCCAACGTTCTTTGAAGAACTGGACAAAGCAGAAATGGAGAACGAAGAGTGGGAAACCGTCCAGTAAGACTGGAGAACGGTATCTACCGACAGCAGCTATCAAGGCGTTGTCGCCACAAGAGTACGCGGCTACCACGCGTGCTAAAAGAAAAGGAACTAAGGCTGGTAAGCAGCACGTCAAGCAGCCTAAAAAGATACGTGCTAAAACAAAACGATATAGATGAGGAGTAAGATATGTCGTCAAAATCAAATTATCTAGAACTAAAGGTGTTAGACCATTTTCTAGGAACTACAGAGTCTAGCTTTGTAACGCAGAAATATCTTGCTCTACACACAGCTAATCCAGCGGAAGATGGTTCAGGCGCAGAGGTGTCAAACTCTAATAACTACTCTAGACAGGCTATAAATTTTAACAGTGCTAGTAGTGGGTCAGCCACTAATACTGGAGACGTAAGTTTTACAGCTAGCGGGGGTGGTTTTGGTACTATAACTCACTTTGGTATATGGGATAATGCTAGTCACGGTGCTGGAAATTTAATTTATTATGGGGCTTTAACAGCATCTAAAACTATAGCAGATGGGGACACAATAAAATTTGCTAGTAATACTGGTATAACAATTACTGAGGATTAAACATGGCGTTAGTTCTTGCCGATAGGGTCAAGGAAACATCGACCACTACAGGCACTGGCACATATACTTTGGCTGGTGCTGTTAGTGGTTTTGAATCTTTTGGGTCTATAGGCGACGGCAACACTACGTATTACGCTTGTACGCTTGATGATAATTTTGAAGTGGGCATAGGCACGTACACTGCCTCTGGCACTACATTAGCCAGAACCACTATACTTCAATCCTCAAATAATGATAATGCTGTTGATTGGGGGGCTGGTGCAAAGACGCTGTTCTGTACTCAGCCAGCGGAGAAGGCGGTGTTTAGAGATGCGAGTGGTGATGTAAGCGTTACAGGTGACTTTACCTTAATTTCAACAGCGAGTCTTGCAGGAAGTGATCCAAAACTTAATTTGTATAGAAATAGTGCATCCCCTGCTGATGATGATTCACTTGGAAAGTTAGTTTTTAAAGGAAACGATTCAGCTGCACAAGAAACACAATATGCGTCAATAGTCAGTAGGTTAACTGATGCAACTAATGGCACAGAAGATGGCACTTTAGAATTACAAACTATATCAGGGGGTTCAGTAGCGACCAACGTGCGTGTGGACGCAACTTCAACTGTCGGTGTTCGTCTGTTAAATGGCGGTGAAAAAAATATAAGATTTGATACAGGAACAGCTTTTGATGGTAATCAAATAGACTTAGCCCCAGCTTCTGCTTCAGGCGCAAGAACTGTAACATTACCAGATGCTACAGGTACTGTTTTGACAACAGGTAACTCAGATACGCCTGCTACCACAACATCAAGCAGTGATGCAGATTTTGTTCTTATTGATGACGGTGGCACAATGAAGAAAATTGCACCCGCTAATCTTAGTGTTTCAGTTGCACTTGATAATATTACAACAGGGGATGCCGCATCAACGCTTGCCACAACAACAGGAAATATAACGATTGATGCTCAAGGCAATGATACAGATATTATTTTCAAAGGCACAGATAATACTTCTGATATAACTTTTTTGACAATGGATGGAAGTGAGTCAACTTTGCTTCTTGGTGAAGGTGTTA
>Ga0209348_1001086_pt1 | contig 13493 bp, 22 predicted proteins | sample ETNvirenome_2_30_FD_184065 | JGI IMG/M metagenome (GOLD analysis project Ga0209348, IMG submission 184065) | Marine viral communities from the Pacific Ocean - ETNP_2_30 (SPAdes) (version 2) | ecosystem: Environmental > Aquatic > Marine > Oceanic | place: Pacific Ocean | collected 2013-06-22 | reverse complement strand
GTATCATATCACCTGGAAATATTATTATATCATCCGTTCGTGTTCTGACAGTGCAAGTAGGTGAGTTAAATAAGTTATATTTTTTTATTTGAAAATCAAAGTTGAAAGCTTGTTGTATCGCACTTTTTTGATTATAAAAAATTAGATCTCCACTTTTGCAATCTAAGTAATAAATTAAGCTAAAAAAAACATTAGGATGGGTGTGTTTATCATGAAAATTATTAGTGCTATTTTTAGTCATCCAACTATGAGTTAATAAAATTTCTTGTTCGATGCCCAAAACATCGGACACATAATCATTAGCTATTTTTAAAAGATAATTTTTTAAATTATATAAATTTGGGTTTTCTAATACATCAACATTTTTAGTTAGCTTTGTTCCATTATTATTATTTTTATACTCTTGACTTGAAAGAAATTTTTTTTCAGTATCTGAGAAATTATAATCGCTTTTTAATTTTACAATTGGTCTTCCTCCAAAAGGTGTGATTTCAAACATAATTATTTTTTCATTAAATCAAATCTTTTGCAGAACCTAATATTGGTTTATATTTTGTTTTACCTTCTGATTTGTAGGCATGTAAAAACGATGCACGTCTACCTTCAGGAATCCAGCTACAATGTATCCATCCAGAGTTAGGTTCACCTGGAGTGTAGAACTCAAGTATCATTTGATCTGGTTCAAGATTATTTTTAATCCAGTCAAATAATTCAGCATTGTCTGTGCCAACCACTTCGAAGTCGGCAGCCTCTGCACGTGCATGCTGTGATCTGGCAGAACTACCGATCGCTTCGCATAATTCTATGCTACGAAAACCGCTAGTGATCTTTACCCTTCCAAAATGGTCACGCACCGGTTGAAGAATATTTTCACATAACGCTTTTAATTTTTCTATTTGCTCTGCGTTAGGATTATTGTTGATACCTTTACGTATCGCGGTGTCTGATTTTATTAACTCTGAGAGAGTGAAGTTCCGTGTAAGATTCATTTAAAAAAATTTATGTTAATATTAAATCTACAATTTTTATCTGTGCAATTTGTGCTACTATGTTGTTGTGACGAATCAAATAAAAGAACTCTGTTTTCTTTTGATTGTATAAACCTATCTCCAACATATGTTCCTCCATCACAATTATTTAAATATAGTATAGCACCATCATGTTTAAAGTTATAGTCTCGATGTGGTTTATAAATTATTAATTTTTCAGTTCTTGGAAAACAATTAACCTTAGCTCTAAGTAATGCCTTAGCCTCCAATTTTTTTATAATTGGGCTTAATATATCCATATATGAACTCATAGGAACAAAACCATCGTAAAAGGTGTGTAGAAAATAATAATTTAATTTATCATTATCATTTACATATTCAGAATAATATAATGGAAATGAACTATGTATTATGGTTTTTTTAATTTTAAGAAAATCATTTTCTGATAAAAAATTATCTATTACTTGCATTATTTAAGTATAAGCTTTTTTATACTTTTTTCACCTAAATAAATTTCTGTCTCTGCCTCGCTACGTATACACTTATAAGATACGTTAGGATTATATTCTCTTTCAGCTACTCTGCGAGCCCGAAGACACGCAGCCATACTTTCTTGAATACGATGCTCTTTTATTTCTCCATCCCAGAACATAAGTAAGGCTACAACAACTTCTATCATTTATTAGCCCCATTTGTATATCCAAGATCTCTATTAGCATCTTTCAATTTTTCTATATCTACTAAAACTTTATCCATTTGTTTTGTCAAAAATTCTATATTAACTTTGTTTAATGCCATTGACTCAATGTGTTTGTTTAAACGATCAGTGGTTTTATACAAATCCTCCAACATCATGTATTGCTCGCTATCTGCGGGCAGTGATCCCATTTGTCCACGTGGCCACTTAATTCTAAACTCTGTGTTTTGTTCAACGTCTTGCTCCATTATCTTTATCTTAGTGTCAGCGATATTGATACGTTCTACAATTTGAAAATAGCCCATAGTCCCGAGTGCTACGATAACTATCAAACTAGCAACTGTTTTCATAGGCATCTGCACGGCAGCCGATTCAGATATACTTAAAGGTTTATTACTCATTCGTAAGTTTTATCCTCCTCCCTTTCTTTTTCCTCCATATTATAAAACATTTTATCACTATCCTCTGTTACCATGTTATTATCCTCTGCATCCCAGTAAGTAGTTTGGACTTTATAGTCAGGCCAGCTGTTATCAGTAGTATAACTATTAATGTGCCACAGAATACGATTATTAGGCTGAGCTGCATAATTACCATTATTAAGTTCCAGTATATGTGCACACTTATGTTCTTGAGGTATTTCAGAATGTTCAGTATCCAAGATGTTAACATCTGGATGTGCCCAATCAATTGTGAATAAATATTTTCCATGATAAAATTTTTTATCCAATCCTAAAAATTTACCAGTTACACCATCCAACCAATCAAAGCAAGTAACACTAGGCCAGTAACTAAAACTGTTCCACAATTCCAACTCGTACGTCTGCATATTCGGCACAGAGGCTCTATCATATGATTTTTGGAAAAACGCTGAGATAGGCAAACGCCAATAGCATGCACCATTAGGTAACATGATGTTAAAAAGGATTGCCCGCCCTGAAATCGATGTAATACTGAAGATGACACACTCTTCACTTTCATTATGATGTTCTTTAAAGTCATAAAGATATTCCTTTCTTATCTTACAATATATCGGAGGTATGTTTGCGTTTAGATATGCCATGCTTATATTTTTCTCTCCAATAATTTTTTCTTTCTAAAATTCTTATTCTTTTATCAAGTATATCATACCCTAGAATTTTTCTAAGAAAGTGCGTTAACATTTCCATCTTCTTCTCGCTTGTCTTAGTCTTGAATTTGGATCTTTGGCAGCCTTAGGAAATTTTTTCATTTGCCCAGCTGACCTAGCACAAAAGCTTTTTCTACGTTTAGCATCCTTTGAGCCAGGTTTAACTTTACCAGTCACAGCCGTTTTTAATTTTGACCCTGGATTAGCCCTTCTATAAGCAGCTACTCCAGCTTTTGTCATTCCAGCACCTTTTTCTGTAGGTCTAAAATTTTTCTTATTACGAGCTGGCATAACATCGCCACCTCTCTTCAATTTGAGAATATCAGAATAATATTCTAAATCCATCTTACGTAAATGTAATTGTTACACCACCAGTTCCACCAATTGTTGCATGAATACCATCATCAAACAAAATTCCGTTTCCTGGTAAATACATATCTAAACCTTCCGTACCAAACAAATAAGTTGCTATCGTAGTGCCTGAAGCACCACCACTTTTAAAAATGATGGACCCACTGGCGTTACCTTTAGCTTGTATTGAAGTAAGTCTTGCTCTTTTATTTAGAGCTACCATTTGTGCCGTGCTAGTAGCATGCGCACTCGATTGATCTGATGAAAAACTTGATCCACCCATAATTTTCTCCTCTAGTTGTGGCTCCCGAAGGAGCCACTAATTAATTATTACTGACTATCAAAAGGTGTTGCAATTGATCCAGAACCAACTAATTGTCCTTCAACAGCATATAAGTTAGCTGCGATTGCAGTAAATTTAATTCTTGAACCTTTTAGACCACCAGTTGTAGCAACGGATGCTCCAGCTTCACCGTTTAGATTGACTTCGTTGTCACCAGTTGCCGCAACAAATTGTTTACCAGCTACTGACGCATCAATACCGACTGTAACAGCACCAACAAATTTGTCAGCTGTGTTAGCAGTTTTAATAGTGCCAGTGAAATCATCAATAAACATAATTTCAAAAGTTGTACCAATTGTATTTGCGTTGTTCGGATCACTTCCTGGTCCTGCAATAGCAGAATCAGCAGTTGAAACGATTGAAGGTATTGTGATTGCAGTAGGTGTCCCTGTTGGATCCATAGTTACAAGTCTACCTGCATGATCAGCTACAGTTAAATCTGTTGCTAAAAGTTCTGCTTTTACTGCAGCAGGTCCTAAATTAATAAAACCATTTTTTGATCTGACTGGTCCGTCAAATGTAGTATTTGCCATAATATTCTCCTTATATAGCGGTTAAATTTTGTAGTCTCTATATCGTCTGCCTAGCCAGTCTACAAAATTATAAATTCTAGGTAGATTAATTATATTATATAAATTAGAAAAGGTAAACTACCACGTATTGGCCTCATTCATATTAAAACTTAATCCAAATTTTGAACGATCGTCTAGATTCATATGGCATCCGTGTCTTAGCCATGGTGAAAATACTGCAAAGGCTCCAGGTTTAGGATATATTTTTTCATTTATTTCTTCAAAAATAAGAGGTTGATTACACTCATTTAAATAAATAACACCTGAGACTATAGCTGCTGTATGATCATGAAATTTTGTTTTTCCCCCCTTGATGACTTCAAATCCCCAACACTCTGAAAAATTATATTGGGGAAGTTTATTAGTTTTATCTACATGATTAATTATTTGTAGAATAGGATTTTCTAATTTTTTATCATTTATAAAATATCTCCATTCAGTCATTTTTCCTAGAATGTTTGTTTTATTATTTAAAGCGGATTTTTCTTTACATCCCTCTTTTATTTTTTTAATAAAATAATCACAATCAATCTCTAATTGACCTGAAAAATAAAAATATTCTCGTTCTATTTTTCTTCTGTAATCCTTAAATATTTGCATGGTGTTAATTAACATAAAAAAAAGGGCAGTGCAAATTAATGCACCGCCCTTAATATAATTTTAAAGATTATTAACTAGTTGGTAAATTACCATTACCAAATACACATCTTGGATCAGAGAATCCAAAAGAGTATCTTTCTCTAGCTTTGAATCTTACGTTACCAGTATCGAAGTCACCTTCAATCGCAGTTTTGATTGGTGATCTAACGAAGTGTTTGAATCCGTTAGGCACATCAGTCAATAGGAAGAAAGAATCAGTATCAGTTAAAAAATTATTAACTACATACCCTTCTGGTACCATTCCCATTGAGACGATTGCGTTGATATCGTTATCTGCAGTCCCAGTTCTTTGAGGGGATTTCATCAATCTTTCAGCAGTAAATTGTAATTCTTTTGGAATTATCATTTTTCTACCTTGAGAAGCGATTCTTAATCCTCTTTCATCAACGAAGGATGAGATATCGATTAACGATTGCTCAAGTGAAGTTTCGTTTAAGTCTGCAGCAGTCGCAAGAACATTTGCAAATACACCACCAGTAGCTAATGGGTGGTTGTTCGCTATTAACGGTTTACCGTCCCCACCAGTCACAGCAGTAAATTGTGCTTGGTTCAATACGTTTGCAGCTTTAACTTGCTTCGTATTTGACATAGATCTTGCAAGAGCTCTTGTGTATCTTGCAGCTAATCTGTCATAAAGGTTATCTTCAATTGCTTCCTCAGTGATAGCAAATGCTAAAGCGATTGTTTCGTGATTGTATCTAGCTGTGAAAGTTTCACCCGCTGTATCAAACACTACTCCAGCACCTTCTTGTTTAGTTGGTGCAGAAGCGAAACCACTTAACATTACTTCTTCTTCGAAAGCTCTGTCAGATGTTTCAGTGTTGAAAATCTCCGCATGTTGATTTTCATATCTGTTATATTCCAGGCCGAATAAAGCATTTAAACCTGGCTCTAGTTCTTTAACTAGTTGTGATCGTGATATTGCCATAGTCTATTCTCCTTATGCTATACCTGTTCCACTTCTGTAGAAGTGGTTGTTGATTCTTACAAGAATATTCGCATTTGCAGAACCAGTGTCAGAGTTTTCTGGATCTTGACAAATATCAATCGCTTGAATAGCGAAAGTAGTTGCAGTTCCTGAAACACTAACGTCCAGTTGTTGTTTTGATAATCCTGTAGTTGTTACACCTGTTGTATTTGTAACAGAGTAATTCTTATACAGATCTGCTCTTGTAAAAGCTTCATCAGCATCTATCAAAAATACTGCATCTGGATCGTCAATGACGAATGCAGTAATATCACTAGCAGCAATACCGCCAGGATAGAAATTACTGAATGTTGGCTTTTTAGTCGTTGGGTCTGTGTAAAAACATCCGTTAAAAACACCCACAACAGCATCCGATGTGTTAGGACCATGTCTTTGGATATTTCCAGTTCCTAATGGTTCAACCATTTCTCCTTGGAAAATCGCATCTGAATATCCTGACGCTATCGTATATCTGTTCTGAGCTCCAACTAATGGTGTTCCGTCTAGTTTTCTGTAAGGTCTAAGACCAAACTTTTCACTTACGTTTGCCATGTTATGTTTTCTCCTCTTAACAGTTTATTTTAAACCCAGTGGTTATTGCAAAATTATTTTTTGCGACTACCACCAAAGGTCACTCTTGACTGCCTATCAATATTGAAAGGCATGTCTGGGTGCTGTTCCTTCATAAGATCATTGTCCACCGCATTTAATCTATCTTGCGTAAGCTTTTTAAAATACTCCGCACGGCTTTCCAAAATCTCATTTGGTATCCTTGCCAGCACAAGGCCTCCAATCCCAATACACCCCTCGTATTTACCTTCGGTATAGAAAGGATATTTGTTTGTGCCGATCTCATTTTGAATTTGTTCGACCTTTACAAATTCCCAACCTTCCCTCATTTTTTTAGATACATTCGCTGTATCCTCAAAACCTTGAACGGTAGTACGAATCCATCTATGGCTGTACCCGTTCGGTGCAGGTGGCGCATCCAAACTGGATGGTGGAGTCCAAGCTTTTTTGGCTTCTTTAGTTACCTTAGTCTCAGACTCTCGTGAAGTTCTCTTAATTGTACTCATTATTTATCCTCCTTCACGTATCTAGCGTATTCCTCTAGTGGCACCCCTAATCTTTTAGCAATAGCTACTTGTGACTTGGTGAGTTTCACAGTTCTGCGTCCTTGTTGACTACGACCAGCTGAGGCTACCGTTTGGACGGGTTTCGGAGTCTCTTTTTTAGGCTCGTCTTTAGTGTTATCAAAACTTTCTGGAAAATACTTCCTTAGTCTTGAATTAACTTCATTATAATACTCATCACTATCTACTTCAATACCCTCTTGTGAAATATTGTTATGAATAGTAATAGCAGCATTAGTCATGACCTCATCAGTCCCAAACCATTTGTTCTCCTCCGCCCATTTCTTAGCTTTTGGAGTTATTTCTGTTTGAGGTGATGTTACAGCTGTTTGAGGTTCAGCTTCTACGTTGTTTGTTGTTGGTTTTTTTGCTTCTTCTTCTTTTTTTTGTTTTTCTCTATTAGATAATTCTAATCGAGCCTTTTCTTTTTCAACAGCCAATTGAGTTAATTTATCATTCGCCTCCATTATTTGTGTGGCATCATTAGCCTCAATAGCTTGTTTTAAAGATATTTTTACTTGTTCTCTTTGCGCATCGACTCTTGCATCAAACTCTTTCAGATATTGTTCATCTGATTCTTTAAATTTCAAAGATGTTTGATCAAATTTTTTCTGTAAGCCTTTTGCAAAATCAAGAGCTGCTTTTTCTCTTCTCTCAGCCTCTTTTTTTTGAAAAACAAGTTTATCTATTCTTTTTTGATAATCTCTTCTTGAGTCTTGTAAGTTTGGTTTTTCTTCTTTTGTTTCTTCTATCTTTTTTTCTTCTTTTTTTTCTTCAGTAACTTCAATTGTAGGTTTATCTGTTTTTTCTTGTTCTGGTTTTTCATGCCCAGTATAACCAAGATCCACTTCACCTAAATTTAAGTTTGGTTCTTTTTTTGTTTCTGATTTTTCTTCGACCTCGACACTTTCTTCTTTTACATCATCAGTATCTAGTTCGACTTCTTTTTCTTTGGCTAATAATGCTTCTGCACTATAGTCTTTTGCTTCTGCCATTTTTCTCCTCCTTAAAATAAGTGGAGAATATCTTCTGGTTTTCCTATAGTTCCTATTATTTCGTCATCATTTAATATACGGTGTTCACCATATTTTGTTTGAAATCTACTTCCAGCATACCTGCCATAAATGACAAATTCACCTTCATTACACCAAGACCCATTTGGAAACTTTTCTTTATCTTGATAGCATAGGTCTCCCATTTTTACGACAAGTCCAACGACCGTAGTCATTTGAATTTTATCTTGAGTTTCGTCTGCTAAAATGACACCGCCTTTTGTTTTTGCTTGTCCTGACCAAGGTCTAACAAGCATGCGATATCCAACTGGGTTAGGTATGATTTCAAGATATTTTTTGATGCCTTTTGGATCTGTTGGAATTTGTGATTTAACCTCTTCCTTATTGTCTTTCTCTCCGAAATCCGTAAGTTTAGGTTTGATCAATTGTACCATCGTTATCCTCCTTATGCAGGTTTTTAATATCCTGAAGCAGCGTTTCTAATGCGCTGAGTCTGCCCCTAGCATACATCAGCTGTGATTCAGTTTCAACCCCATAGCAGATATGGTCTTTTACATCCCTAATATTTCTATTGATAACATTTTCAATTAAATCTTTTGTGTGTGGATCTAACATTATTCACCTACTCCCTTTTTAATAAAATGATAATAACCAGTTATAAGATATCTATCTTTGTTTTCTGGACATACTTGTCCTCTATGAGTATGGGTAAAGTAAGCAGGAAACATTGTGGCTCTACCTTTAACACTTTTAATTGTTCTCTTGTATGCATTAAATTCTGTTCCACAATCATGGTCACTTAGATAAATTTGTAATCCTAAAATCCTATAAGGATATCTAACACAATTTTCAGAGTGCCAGTTTTGGAAGCTTTGACCAGGTTTAAAATGTTTAAATCTTAGTGTTGCTAATGACCATATCGAAGATGTATGTCCTGCATCATTAAATTCTTTCACATATTCCTCAGTTAAATAATTAATTTTATAGTAATATTTAAAATCATTAATATCGATATCTACACAACTATAAAATTTTCTTTGTTCATCAAAAATACAATTTGGTTTATGTTGATTAATAATTTCATCACACTCTTGATCTGAAAAAATATTATCCCTCACTAAAATCCAATCTAACATTATTAAATTTTTTCCAAGCAAACTTTATGCTGACCTTTTTCATATACTTTAAAATCCCAGTATGATATTGCTGCCCTAATAACCTCAAAATTACATAATCTAAAATCATCAATTATAATTCTTGAACCTTTCCTAGACCTTTCTGCAAACCATAATGCTTCTTTTAAAATATCTTTAGTTGTATGGGGTCCATCAAGAAACACTAAATCGTAAATTATTTTTGATAGATTGAATATGTCCATATATTCACAATCAGTCATATTATAAAATTTAAAATAAGGATTAGTAGCAAAATCTTTAACCATTTGATCTCTCATTTTATTTGAATATTTTGGAGCTACTGATGTCCACTTACCATCTCTTTTCCATCGAGGCTCATTATCAAAATGCTTATAATCCAAGTCACCATAGGGATCTATGGCATAGTGTTGATAATCTAATTTTCCTATTCTGGGTGCTAAACTCATTATAATTATTTGTGAGCCTAAACCTTCACGAACGCCAACTTCACATGTAGTTATTGATTTAGAATTTTCTTCTATTGTTAGAGTTTCACACCATTTTTTTAATAATTCATATTCGCTACTATCTCCACGAATCATAATTTAAATTGTTGTAGAACTTGAATTTTTTCTTCTGCGTTTGCAATTTTTTCAATTAACTTATCTATTTCTTCTAAATGTTGTGGATGTTCACCAATTCCGACTGGATTAGTCAGGTATATCTGTATTGTTGCATCAGATTCTGAAATTTCTGAATTGTATTTATCTTCTAAAGCTTGTAATATTGTGGCTCTTAGATTCATAGTGAATCTATATATTAATAGAAAGGATATGCAATACTTTTTATTTTTCCTTGTCTTCTAAGTTTTTTTAAATCACCCTTAGTCATTTTTTCTAGCTCATCCCTTGTATATTCAGGAATTTCATACATTTCCGCATGAGGATCTTTTTGTTCTTGTGGTGTAAATAATTTTTTAATCCAACTCCAAATCATTTTTTTCCTCCATTTCTAAATATTTGTGTTCCCTTAATACCGTAGATGCTCGCTACGACAAGAATCCAAAGATTGGTAAACCAGCTTGGAAGCTGCGAAAACATTTCGAAAAATAATTTTACTTTGTCCATCGCGGTTGGGTCATCTGATATGACTGCATATGCAAGCACCACTATTGGGGCCGACAAGATTAATAAAACCGCCTCGTCTTTCCAGTCTGATTGTCGAGCCTCTAAAAGTTTTCCCTGATATTGCTCCTCACCTTTGGCCATACGTTCAGCATGCATCAGTTGTGCATCTGACATTGCCATTTTCGTTCTTTGTTTATTAGCATAAATTTTACTTCCTGCAGAAACTGCTAATTTGATTGCTGATAACCACATTACTTTAATCCCCCTTTTTTCATTTTAATCGGTGGTACTTGTGGGTTAGGTCCTCTTCTAGGTGGAGGACCACTTTTAACTCCACCAGATAAACCACCTTTATTATATGCAATAAAATTTAAAAAATCATCTTTTGGCTTAACTATAAATTTTTCAATGTTAGGATCTGTTTTTATTTCAGGTATTTTTATAGGCTCAATAGATGGATTACCATTATCTCTTATAATGGGTTGTGTAGGTTTTCTTTTAGGTTTTGGCGCAAAGATAGAACGTGAATCTACAATATTTCTATACATAAACGATCCACCTGGAACCACTAATCCTGCAACTAATGCTCCAGCTCTATTAATAGGTTTTGTGCTTGGTGAAATTTGTCTAACCAAATCTTTTCTCATTTGATTAAAATTTTGTCTATTTACATTAGATCTTCTTTGTGATTCTAAACCAGTATTTCTTTCCACTGCGGATGCTTTAGCTCTGCCTCCTACTCCACCTACTCTTAATTTTTTTACACCCTTAATTTTTTTCTTATTAAGAGATGCGTAAAAAACTTTTTTACCTTCCTTACTGCCATATTGTTTTTTCATGGCTTTCATTATTTTTGTACCTTTTTCATTAAGTGGCATTATGCTTTTTTCCTTCTTAAATTTTCTTTAGCTTTTTTCGCAATATTAACTACTTGATTTTTTCCCATAACCTTTGCTCTTTGTTCCATAACAGTTAAGATTTGGATCTTCCTTGCAAATGGTTTAGATATCTTATTAACTTTAGTAACAGTTTTACGAGCATCCGAAGGAGTTGCAAACTTAATACGCACAGTATCCTTAGGATTCTCATCTGTATATAATCTCCTATCTGAACCTTTAGGTTTTTTACCAGTACCTTTTTTAGGATCTTTCATTATTTCTTTTTACCTCTCGCTACTTCTATTTTTTCCTCAGCTATTCTAATTCTTTCTTTTGCTTGAGCTTCATTATTTTCAAGTTTCATTTTTTCAATGTCTAATTGTTCCTCTATTTGGTTTTCTTTTATGTCCATATTCATCATAGCTTCATCAGATCTTCTTTGCATATCCATAGCTCTTAAATCTAACTCTCTTTGTTTCAACATTACTAAAGGATCTTTTTGTTGTCCTAAAGCCTCTGATTGCGCTAGTTCAATAGTTATTTCTGCAACTCTTGCTGCTATCATAGCGTTAATTTCTATCTGAGCACCTTGAGGATCTGTTTGTAATTTAAGCTGCATCTGTGAATTTTCTGCAATTAATGCTCCTACTTCACCTTGAGCCTTAAATGAAACATGTTCTGAAATGTGAGATTGTAAAGCTGTGTATACTTGAGGATTGATTTGTACCATTCTAGTCGACATAAAAGCTCTATGTGCATTAATATGTGCATCATGATCTTGATCAGGAAACGCTTTTAATGGTTTCATTTGTAAAACTTCCATATTTTCTGTAGCAGGGTCTTTTGGTATGGGTTTTTCCATAGGTTTTAAAATTTGGTCTATGTCTTGTGTACCTAAAGCCTCATATACTCTTCGATAAGCCTCTCTAAGGTTGTGCATCATTGGATTTGACATGGCAATTTTTAAATTTTCGTTTGCCATCGTTACTCTTTGTGCCATACTCATGATATTTGGGTCAGCAACTGGTATTACGTCTATACGATCGTCAAAATCTGTTTGTTTTACCGCTTGATCAGCACCATAAACCGAATATGGGTATATTGGTGGTAGATATGTTGCAAAAACTTTAGATAAAAGTCTAAATTCTCTTCTCATTGAGTAGTAACATCGCTTGTGTATAGCACTCATGACCCTCGAACCTCGTTCTAAGAGTGAAACAGTAGTGCCAACAGCCCTATTTTGCATGTCATTGCCAGTATCCATGTTTGTTATGGCTGCAAATTTCTGTCCTGCTTGTACAACAAACCCTAAAAGTTGAAATAAAGCACCACTTGGTTCTTTAAATGGTAAAATTTGAAATTGATCCTTAATATTTCCTCCAGGTGCATCAACATCTCTAAATTCTCCTGGTTGAAATGGTTGGTCATCGTCTCTAATTCTTATACCTCTCGACTTAAATCCAGCTGGTAAATTAGATAATGTACCTGCATCTAGTAATTGTCTTAAAGATTGTGTAGCACTTCTGCTTAAACCCCCAATCATGTGAGTTAATCCAAAACCATAAAACCCTAAACCTGGTAAAAATTTAAAATGAACAAAATATTCTTTACGTTTTTTGCTCTCATCGTTCATATCGTAGTTTCTGTAGATAGATAATACCTGACCAGAGCCTTCATCTATAGTTATGATGTAAGGAACCTTTACTTGCTTATCAGGATTTTGCATTTCAAACTCGTCTAGATTACAATCAACATGCATTTCTAAAATTGAAAAGGCATATTGTTTATCTGTGCTTGGAGTTACACCCTCTAATTCTTGATATTTTTTTTCAATCTCTGTTGGACCATTAGATTTTGGTTTTAATTCAACGTCTCTATAGAATCCTGCCTTCTGTTTTTTTAATATTTCATTCTCACCCATTTTAATAACGTGAGTGATTCTTTCACAATCCATTAGATCAGTTGCATAATATGGCACCACTAAATCTTCAGCGGGCACAAATTTTGATACAGCTCTTTGCATAACTTCATCGTAGTAAACTTTTTTAAATGCAGAGCCAGCTAAAGCTAAATAAAATAATAATTGATCAAATTCTGGAGTATACTCTTCCATTTCTTCAGTGATCATATAATTCATAAAATCTTGAACACGTTGTGCTTGATTTATTTTTCCATCGTCTTCCATTCCTAGAACTCTAGTTCTTACTGGTCCTGAAGAGGGTAATAATTCTTTGTAAGCTTGGGCTTGAAATTGTGTAACAGCCTCAGATAAAAGTGGGTGTGTGACTGATGCAGAACCTCTAAATGGCCTTGTCATTTCAGTTTGTCTAATACCAAGTAAATCTAAATTATTAGTATAGGATGTTTCCCAATCTTTTCTGGATATTCTGTCTTTTTTGAAATCGTCTAGTAATTGATTTGAAATTCTTTGCAGCACCTCATCCGACATGTCCTCTGCAACATTTTTATAAAACAAATCTGCTGCATCTGCTAACTCC
>Ga0209348_1001085_pt1 | contig 13498 bp, 16 predicted proteins | sample ETNvirenome_2_30_FD_184065 | JGI IMG/M metagenome (GOLD analysis project Ga0209348, IMG submission 184065) | Marine viral communities from the Pacific Ocean - ETNP_2_30 (SPAdes) (version 2) | ecosystem: Environmental > Aquatic > Marine > Oceanic | place: Pacific Ocean | collected 2013-06-22 | reverse complement strand
ATAGCTATAACATTTGATGGTAATACATCAGATGGTACTTTGACTTGGATGGAAGATGAAGCTCACTTTAAATTTTCAGATGACATCGTAATAGATAGCACTAAAAAGTTATACTTAAATGACGAAGGTGGGGAACATATAAGTGGTGATGGCACTGATTTAACTATAACATCAGGCAATGACCTAAATCTTACAGCTACTACAGATATTAATATACCTGCTAATGTTGGTTTAACCTTTGGAGATGATGCAGAGAAAATAGAAGGTGACGGAACTGACTTAACTATTTCAGGTAATAATATTAATCTTACAGCAGTTGCAGATGTAAACATACCATCAGGTGTTGGACTAACATTTGCTACAGCAGAGAAAATAGAATCAGATGGCACTGACTTGACTATAACTGTAGGGTCAGGTGGTGATATTAACATACCTGCAAACATAGGTATGACATTTGGTAATGATGGTGAAAAGATAGAGGGCGATGGTACAGACCTCACTATAACAGGTAACAATATTAATTTAACTGCTACTGCTGACATTGTGATTCCTGCAGATGTAGGTATAACATTTGGCAGTGGTGAAAAGATTGAAGGTGATAGCACAGATTTAACAATTACATCAGGTGCTAAAATAAACTTAACAGCAACATCTGACGTACATATACCAAATAACGTAGGTATTGTATTTGGTGGTGACAGTGAGAAGATTGAAGGAGATGGTACAGACATGACTATCTCTGCTAACAATCTTACAGTTGACGCAGAAGCAGATATTATTTTAGATGCAAATGGTGCTAACGTCACTTTTAAAGATGATGGCACATCTATTCTTGACATAGCTAATAACTCAGGTGATGCTGAATTAACAGTTAGCACTGCAGATAAAAACTTTGCGATAAAAGGAACAGATGGTTCTAGTGCAATAACTGCTCTTGACATTGACATGGCTCTCGCAGGTAAAGCGACATTTAGTGGTGACGTAGTTGTTACAGGTGATTTAACTGTAACAGGTGACGATATAACTATGGGTACTAATACTAGTGGTCATATCATGGTTGCAGATGGAGCTAACTTTAATCCTGTAGCAGTATCAGGTGATGTTACTATAGCATCTAATGGTGCAGTCACAATTGCAAATGGTGCAGTAGAAACTGCAATGTTAAATGCAAATGTTATTACAGGACAAACTGCAGAAACATCTTTAGACTCATCTAATGATACACTACTTATACATGATGCAGATGCAGGTGCATTAAGAAAAACTACACTAGCTTCTATATCCTCTGCTCTTGGTGGTATAACAGATGTTGTAGCAGATACCTCACCACAACTAGGTGGTAACTTAGATACTAACTCACATAACATACTTATTGACGATGCACACTTTATTGCAGATGATTCTAGTAATGAATTTATTATTTTTCAAAAGACTAGTTCTGCAGTCAATCAATTTGATATTACAAACGCTGCAACAGGTAATGCACCTGAATTATCTGCAACAGGTGATGACACAAATATTAGTTTGAAGATAACACCAAAAGGTTCAGGACAAGTTGTGCTTGATGGTAACGTGGGTATTGAATCAGGTGTCATAGATTTAAAAAATTCAGGTTCTCAATCATATATTAGATTTTACTGTGAATCTTCTAACCAACATTATGTACAGGTACAAGCACCTGCACACTCAGCCTTTTCAGATGACCAAACTATAACTTTACCTGCAACAACAGATACATTAGTGGGTAGAACTACAACAGATACACTAACAAACAAAACATTAACTACTCCTACACTAACAACTCCAATAGCAAATGCAGGTATACAATTAAAGAATGGTGCAACTAGTGCAGGATTTTTAGAGTTCTTTGAAGATAGCGACAATGGCACAAATAAAGTAACACTTATTGGACCTGCATCTACAGCAGATGTCACATTAACTTTACCATCAGCTACAGACACGTTAGTGGGAAAAGCTACAACAGACACATTAACAAACAAATCTATAGATTCTGACAATAATACAATTACTAACATTGTAAACGCTGATATTAAATCTAGTGCTGCGATAGCAGATACTAAGTTAGATACTATATCAACAGCGAATAAAGTATCCTTAACTGCATTAGATATAGATGGTGGCTCAGATATAGGTGCTGATTTAACAACATCAGACTTGATTGTTGTAGATGATGGAGCAGGAGGTACAAATAGAAAAGCTGCTCTATCTAGATTAACAACATTTATGACTGCACAAGGGTTTAGTACAGATGACCCAACTGCATTAGCGATTGCCCTTGGTTAATTTTTCTTGACAAATCAAGCAAAACCGAGTATAATTATATAAAAGGAAAAAAAGATGGCAAATACATTTAGAGTATTAACATTCGCAGCAGAACCTAATAGCACATCTGCAGGAAGTGAGTATCACGTATATACCACACCTGCTAGTACAACTACTGTGGTGATTGGACTTATATTAACAAACATACATACTGCTCAAGTAACAGCTAAAGTTCTTCTAGAGTCTGATACTTCAGGTGATGCAACTGCCTCTGCTAGTCAAACAAACAATATAGGAGCAGGAACAGGCAGTGGAAGTAGTAATGATAATACTACTGCAGTATTATTAAACGATGCACCTATACCTGTAGGTTCAAGTTTAGAATTACTATCAGGTGGAAAAGTAATATTACAACCAACTGATGCTATAACAATCTCTTGTTCCGTAGCAGATAAACTTTCAGGAGCATTAAGCATAATGGAGATAACATAAGATGGCATACATCGGTAATCCACCTGCTAATAGATTCGTAGCACCTAAAGCGGCATCTGTATTTTCAGGTAATGGTATACTTACAGACTTTACACTAGACCATTCTGTAAGCTCAGATGAAGACATACTTGTATCTGTAGATGGTGTTATCCAAGAACCATCCGTAGCCTACACTGTAAGTGGCACTACACTTTCATTTACTGCTGCACCATCAAACAACTCAGGTAATAACATCTTTGTGTATTATTTGTTTAGAACAGTAGGCACAGTAAGCCATCCAAGTAATAATGCTTTAACTGCAACAAGTGGTACATTTACAGGTAACATAGTTATACCTGATGCAGGTAACATTGGTAGTGCAAGCGATACAGATGCTATATCTATATCAAGTGGTGGTGTTGTTAATTTTACTCAAACACCCACAGGTGTTTCGACTATAACAACTCTTAATAGTGGTGGGGTTACTTTAAATGGAACTAATGAAGCTCAATTTACAAGTTTACCATCAGGAATAAGCCGAATTACTGTAATGTTTAATCAAGTTAGTTCAGGTAGTTCTGATACTGGTCTTTTAGTAAGACTTGGAACAAGTAGTGGTTTTGTAACATCAGGTTACACTCAAGCTAGTTATCGAGTTAAAAGTAGCGATAATACTAGTACTGTTTTTCAAGATGGAACTGGTTTTGGTGTTAGAGGGATTGATACTGATAACACAGTTTCAGGTCTTATGACAATATGCCATCAGGGAAATAATCAATTTATCAGTTCTCATGTTTGTAGAATGAACTCAACTGAAGGTGTTTTTGGTGGTGGTAAACTTGCCCTCGGTGGAACTTTGACTCAAGTAAGAGTGTCATCATCTTCTGGTAGTAATTTTGATGGTGGCAACGTTAATATTTTGACTGAATTATAAGGTAAAACTATGGCAAAAAAAATTGTATATGATTTCTTAACAAAGGAAACAGTTGTTAAAGATATAACAAGTGAAGAACAAAAAGCCCTTGATGCTATAACACCTGATGCAGAAATAGAATTAGCTAATTTAAGGTCAGCTAGAAATAGTTTATTAGCTGGAACAGATTACATGACTTTATCAGATATGCCAACAATGAGTGATGCTTGGAAAAAATATCGTCAAGATTTAAGAGATATAACAAAGACATTTAAGTCAATGAGTGACAAAGACTTTAAGTTTCCTGAAAAACCAACGGAGTAACTAATGGCATTAACAAAGGTACAAGCAGAAGGAATAAACTTAGCAGATACGTTTGCTTTTAGTGGTACTGTGACAGGTGCAGGTACAAGAAAACTCTTGAGAACAATTACTATATCAAGTGCTACAAGTTCTGTTGATTTTGTTCATGGTGCTAATGATGTGGTTCTAGATACTACTTATCCTAGATATGAAATACTTATAAACAGCTTTGTTCCTGAAACAAATGGTCAACATATTCGTGTTTTTGTAAGTTCAAATAGTGGCTCATCTTTTTATGGTGATAGTGCTTATAATAATTTAACTCATAGAGCTTATACAAATGGTTCAACAACGGCAACAGATACAACTTATTTCAATGATTTTGCTTCATATAATTATCTTGGGTTGACTAATACAGCAAATAAAGGTGGTGGTCATGCAACAATAGAAGTTTCAGGAATAGGTAATGCGGCAAGAACTGTCATAAATGGGCAGTTTTGGGGTTTTGGTGAAACATATTATCATACAACTCGTTCATCAGGAGCATATGAGTCAGATAGTACAACAATAAATGCAATCAGAATTGCACCTACGTCAGGTAATATACTCTCAGGAGTTTTTAAAATATATGGAGTTCTTTGATGGCTAATAGAATTAAAAATGTAAATGGTGTTGAAATAGAACTAACTGATAAAGAACAAGCAGAATTAGAAGCTAGAGAAAAAAAATGGTTAGATGGTCAAGCTGACAGAGATTTAGCTGAATTAAGATTTTTAAGAAATAACTTATTGACTCAAACAGATTGGACACAATCAAGAGATGTTACTTTATCAAACGATACAGAATGGAAAAAATACAGACAAGAACTAAGAGATATAACCAAAATATTTAAGTCAATGAGTGATAAAGATTTTAAGTTTCCAGAGAAACCAACGGAGTAACGCATGGCATATATAGGAGTCAGTCCATCTAACGGAGTTCGTAGGGTTCACACCTACACTGTATCTGGTTCATCAACTGACACATTCAGTGGTGCAGGTGCAGAGGGTACAACTTTAAGTTATAAAGATAGTAACTTTGTAGATGTGTACCAAAATGGTGTAAAATTAGCTGACGCAGATTATACTGCAACAAATGGCACATCAATCGTATTAGGAACAACTGCTAATGATGGAGACATAGTAGTTATTGTAACATTTGATGTGTTCTCGGTAGCAGACACTGTAAGTAAAGCAGATGGTGGTAATTTTGATTCAGATATAACTGTAAGCAGTAGTGCAGTTAAGGTTGCAGGAAAAGAAACAATATATATACCTGCAACAGCTATGTATCCAAATACAACAAATGGTTGTGCTAATATAGCACAGGTAGAATTAACTAATGGTCCTGAAATAAAAGTGCTAGATTTTGATGCTAGTTCTGATGAAAATGCACAATTTACTGTGGCATTTCCTAATTCATGGAACGAAGGAACAGTTACTTTCCAAGCATTTTTTACAGTCACAGGAACTAATACAGGAACAGTTGCTTGGGGTTTATCAGGTGTAGCAATAGCAGATAATGATTCATGTGACACTGCTTTTGGAACTAATGTAGTAGCAACTGCTAAAGCTCATAGTGGTACGTCTAATGATATAAATGTAACAGCAGAAAGTGGAGCAGTAACAATAGCAGGTTCTCCTTCGACAAGTGAGTTTGTATTCTTTCAGATTATGAGAGATGTATCTGCAGATGACCAAAGTGGGGATGCAAGATTATTGGGTATAAAATTATTTTTTACCACTGATGCAAAAAATGATGGCTAATGACTAGTTTTGGATATAACATATTAGGTTTTGGAGCAGGTGGCTTACCACCATTAATAGTTGATTTTTTAGTTGTAGCAGGTGGTGGCTCTGGTGGCTCACACAACGGAGGTGGTGGTGGAGCAGGTGGCTTTAGAGAGTTCACTAGTCAAGAGTTAGACAGAGGCACTGCTTTTACTGTTACAGTTGGTGCAGGTGCTTCAGGTGTTAGCAACGCAGGTGGAACACAAGGTTCTAATTCAGTATTTGGCTCATTCACATCGGCAGGTGGTGGAGGAGGAGGTTCTGGTGGAACACAAGTAGCTCCAGATAGTGGTGGTTCTGGAGGTGGTGGAGGTAATAGTAACACATCCTCAATCCGTTCAGGAGCATCAGGTAACACTCCTAGCACTTCTCCCTCACAAGGAAACGATGGTGGTGATGGACCATCAGGAGGTACTCCTAGAGGAGGTGGAGGTGGTGGAGCAGGTGCTGCAGGCTCGGCTTCAGGCACTAATGGTGGTAATGGTGGTAATGGTTCTACCTCAAGTATTGACAGTAATGTTTACTCAGGTGGTGGGGGTGGAACGTCATATAGTACAACAGCAGGAAGTGGTGGAACTGGTGGTGGAGGTGGCTCTGGCACAGGAACAGGAACTGCAGGTTCAGGTGGCACTGGTGGTCTTAATAATGGTGGTAATGGCACTGTAAGCTCTAGTGCTGATAATGGAGGAAATGGTGGTGCTAACACTGGTGGAGGTGGTGGTGCTACAAGTAGAAGTGGTGGAACTTCTGGCAATGGTGGTTCAGGTGTTGTCTTAATAAAAGTTCCAACATCAGAAACAGTTACGTTTTCTAGTGGTGTGACAAGTTCATCATCAACATCAGGCACTAATACGATTTACAAAGTAACTGCAACATCAAGCACAAGTGAAACAGTTACGTTTGGATAAGTTATGGCACACTTTGCAAAGTTAGATAAAAATAATATAGTAATATTTGTTACAGTTGGAAGAGATGAAGATAAGGAAGATGAGTTGACAGCTAGAACTGGAGATGTATATAAACAAACATCATATAATACATTTGGTGGTGTTCATCAATTAGGTGGTACACCTTTAAGAAAAAACTTTGCAGGTTTAGGTTATACATATGATGAAACTAAAGATGCCTTTATACCCCCAAAAACTCATCCATCTTGGGTTCTTAACGAAACAACTTGTTTATGGGAAGCACCATTAACAGAACCTAGTGATGGTGTTTATATGTGGGATGAGGATGTGTATCAAGCAGATAATACGAAAGGGTGGGTCAAGTTATGACAAGAGCAAGTGATACAGCAAGATTATTAGGAGCAGGTGGCACATTTGCAGATGGAGATTTAGCTTTTGCAAGTGGGCATGGGATAAGTTTTGCTAGTACTAGTGATGCTACTGGTATGACTAGTGAGTTAATTGATGACTATGAAGAAGGAGTTTACACTCCCACAGTTACAGGTAGAACAAGTGGCAGTTACACAGTAGGAGATAGTGCTACAAAATTATCATATGTAAAAATTGGAAGAATGGTTCATTTACAAGGTCAAATACATATAACTGGTGAAAGTAGTCCAAACGGAGTTATAGATGTAAGTTTACCATTTGCATCAGGAACTAACACAGATTTAAGCGATAGGTCTGTTGGTTCGGTTGGTTTTGATGGAGCTGGTGCTGATGGTCCAGCACATAATTCTGGTAATTTTGTTAATTTTCAAGTTTCGTCAAATGCTTCTGTTGGAACATTTAGGTCAACAGAAGATAATGCTTCGGCAGGAAGTTTGAATCAATCTCACATGACAACAAATGATAGATTTATCATAGGAATAACTTACTCATCACATTAAATAACTAAAGGAATAGAAAAATGGCATTAACAGAAGAAACAATACAAGATAAAATAGAAGTTGTAGGAGAATTTAAATACATACAAGTTAGAACTGCTACAGTGATAAAAAAAGATGGTACAGAAATAAGTCGTGGCTTTTCAAGACATATAGTTACACCAAATATAAGTGCAGATGACTTAGCTAAAGAAAGCACAGAAGTGCAGGGTATAGCCAATAGTGTGTGGACAGATGAAATCAAAAAGGCTTATGCAAAAAAAGTAGCTGATGAAACAAAAGAAATTAGTTAATAATCATGGAAAGCATTGACCCAATGTTATTTTGGAACATAATCCTGACTATGGTCGTTGTACCATTCGGTTGGGCATTTAACAAAATGTTCCAAGAGGTCAAGCGTATACAGATACTCCTTAACAAGACACGAGAAGAATATGCACGTAAAGATGACGTAAAAGATGATGTGCATGAGTTGATGGATGCACTAAGAAGATTAGAAGATAAGTTAGACAAAGTATTAATGGGAAATAGATAATGGCAATGTTTACAGGATTTAAACCAAGTGGTATGGAAAAGATAGCTAATCGTCTTGGTTACAGTGGCGAGATGACTAACTTTGATGATTATCTAGAGCAAAACCCTGATAAGAAAAGACAAATGATTGTATTTCAAGATGCTGCACGTAAGATGGCAGAGGGTGGTTATGTTAAAATGCAAGAGGGTGGACTTAATCTTGGTCCTCAAGTAGTCGTGTATGGTTCTGATGGAACTGCTTATGGTAATCCACAAATTGCAGAAAGAGCAGGTGTTACTGATTATACTATGACACAACCTGCTAAGATGGAAGAGTTTCCTATAGCTGAATTTCAACCTACAGAAACACCACAACCTAAAATAGATTTTGGAAGTGCAGGTAAAGCAGAAGCAAATCCGGGAATGTCAGCTAGTATTGACCCTAATACAGGAGATTTATATAGGTCTGTAGACCCTAGTAAAGGCACAGGCACAACTACTCCTGAAACACCTAAACAAGAAACAACAGAAGGTAAAATCAAAGATTTAATAGATAATAACCCTATTATTCAACCACCTTATATGGGTCCTCCTCCTCCTGAGTTTAGATTACCTACTGACCAGACTAGACCTAAAGCTGATTTTACTATTGATGAAAATTTCTTTAATTCTCCTGAATATAAAGAAGCAAATGAAAGAATGAGAGACCCAAATTTAATTTCAGGACAAGCATATACAAAGTCACCTTATTTTGGTATGTATAGTAATACCTCTATTGGTATATTAGATAAAGCGTATGAAGAATATGCAAAAAGAAGAAATTTTGACCCTCGGTCTAATTTTGCAGACCCTAGAGATGACCCTGCAACCGCTGCACTACCTACAGCACCTACACCTACAGGTGGCTCAACAACTAAGACAGTTCCTGTTTTAGATGAGGAAGGTAACCCTGTTTTAGATGAAGAGGGTAATCCTGTAACTCAAGAGGTAGGCAAAGATATTACTGACATAACAGCAGATAGACTAACTGCACCTTCTCTGCCTACAGGAACAGAAATAACAGGTGTTGGCATAGGAGAAAAAGCAGGTCAGTTTGTAAGTTCTAATGTAGGGCAGGTAGAAGGTGCAGTAGCAGTGCCTACTACACTAGCTTCTACTACGCAGACAAATCTTCCTGCTGACATGGTTGCTAATACTATGGATGCAGTTAAAACAAAAGAAGATGTAACCACTGCACTAGATACAGTTAATGCCGCTCAAACAGACCCTAATGACCCACGTAGTAGAATAACTGCAGCCGAGCAAACAGAGTCAAGTGTTAGTGATTTAAAAGCTGCTCAAGGTAAAGCTATTCTAATTGACAATCCTGTACAAAGAAAAATACAAGATGGTGAGTTAGTTTCTTCAGTCGCTAATGCACAGACAGCAGCACAATTTACAGAAGAAATACAGGCAGCGACTGCAACACCTACACAAAAAGCAACAGTACAAGGACAACTTGCACAGTTAACTGAAAACTTTGATTTAACTAATCCACCTGCATTTGCCGCAGGAGCAATTAGAGGTGTTCAGGCAGCGATGCAACGAAGAGGTATTGGTGCTTCTAGTATAGCAGGACAAGCTATGATTCAAGCTGCTTTAGAGGCAGCACTTCCTATAGCACAGGCAGATGCAGGTACATTTGCACAGTTTGAAGCACAAAACTTATCTAATAGACAATCAAGAGCCATGTTAGCTGCTCAACAAAGAGCACAGTTTATAGGGCAAGAGTTTGACCAAGATTTTCAAGCTAGAGTTTTAAATGCTTCTAAGATATCAGATATAGCTAATCAAAACTTTACAGCAGAACAACAAGTACAACTAGAAAACTCTCGTATTGCTAATACTATGAATCTTCAAAACTTGAGTAATAGTCAGGCTTTGGTTATGGCTGAAGCATCGGCTGTAGCACAGTTAGATGTAACAAGTTTAAATAACAGACAACAAGCCGCAGTTCAGAATGCACAGAACTTTTTGAACATGGAGATGGCTAATTTATCTAATGACCAACAGGTCGTGCTCTTCAAAGCACAACAGAGAGTACAAAGTATTTTTACTGACCAAGCTGCTCAAAATGCCGCTCGACAGTTTAATGCTTCTTCTCAAAATCAGGTTGACCAATTCTTTTCTAACTTAACTCAACAAGCATCACAGTTCAATGCAACACAAGCAAATGCACAGTCACAATATAATGCAGGTCAGAGAAACGTATTAGAAAGATTTAATGCAGAGTTAAACAATCAGCGTGACCAATTTAACGCTCAGAATAGATTAGTTATTGACCAAAATAATGCACAGTGGAGAAGACAGATAGCCACTGCAGATACTGCAACGACAAACAGAATCAATGAGTTGAATGCAACTAACTTACTACAAATGTCTAATCTATCATACAATAACTTGTGGCAATATTATGCTGACACTATGGAATGGGCATGGACATCTGCTGAGAATGAGTTAAATAGGTATGCAGACATGGCTATTGCAAACTTAAACGCTGACACTCAAAGCGAGGTAGCTAAACGAGGAGAGTCAACCGCTGCAGGTAGTGCGATTGGTAGCCTAATAGGAACACTTGGTAGTGCTTATATCATGTCTAGCTTCTGTTGGGTAGCTAGAGAAGTATATGGTAAACGTGACCCACGTTGGTTTGTATTCCGTATGTGGATAAAGTATAAAGCACCTAATTGGTTTAAGAAGCTGTATGGAAAGCATGGAGAATCTTATGCTAAGTTTATCAGTAATAAACCTATGTTAAAATATGTAACGAAGAAACTTATGAATATGGTAATAAAGAATGAAAGGTTGGTGTCATATGCCTGAAACTAATCCTGCTATTAGATTATATAGAAACTTAAAAGTAGAAGAAGGTGAAGACACTGATGTAAAAGCTACACGTGGCTTACTAGCTCGTAGTCAATCTAATAAGGCTAGAGAAGAAGCAGGTGTAACACAACCATCAGAACGTGTGGCTAAACACGTATCTATATTACGTAGAAAAAGACAAGAATTAACAGAAAGTGACGGAGATGAGAGAACCATTACTTGATGGTCCTATTGCAGGACAATCACTCACAGCAGAAATAAATGGTAGACCTTGGTTAAATCCACCTCAACAGGTAACAGTGGATGATGCTATAGAATACTACTTAGATAGAATGTCTTCAGAAGAGTTTACAGACCAACTCGTAGACGTGTTAGAGATGGGTGTACCTGTTACAACACTCGCTAATACTCTACAATTAGGCAGCGTCATGGAAGGTGTGCATAGTGTAGACACAGGAATGTTAGTCATGCCATTTATAATGGAAATGATTATGCTTGTTGGAGATAGTTCAGGTGTTAAGTATGATAGTGGGTTAGAAAATCCTAACAAAGGTAAAACAAGAGATACGCTTCTTGAAAGTGTACGAAGAGAATTAGAACAAAGAAAAGAAGAAAAAGAGGCTATGCTCTTTGATGAAGATGAGGAGATAATAAATGAAGAAGAGTCTATGGAAATGCCTCAAGAAATAGTGGAAGAAGATGAGCCTATGGGATTGATGTCTAGGAGAGAGCAATGAGTTTTGCAACAGGGTTTATAACAGGTCTAGCTAAAAGTGTTGATGAACAGCTAAAGAAAGACATGGAGCGTACTCAAGATAGAATACAGGGTATGGCACAGTATCGTGTTACTCGTAGACGAGCAGATATAGAAAAAAAAGATAAAGACAAAGAAGAGTTGAGAGAAACTATTCTTAAACTTTCTACTTTAGTTGGGGGTGATACAACTAAAGGTATACAGATATATAAATCAGTAGGTGGTAATATTTCTGATGCTAATAAATTTTATGACAAAGTATATAGGAGTAAAGAAAATTTAGAAGACTTTGATATAGCTAAAGCTGTTGAGTTTACTGATTTTAATCTTCCTGCAGGTGTGGATAAAGGTGACTTCTTAAATAACTTTATTGATGGTTCTATAAAATATAAAAGTGCCATACCTGCAAAAGATACTGATGTTTCAGGTGGTCTATACACTGCACTATTTAAACCTAAGATAGGTGAGCAGATAATGAAACAAGCAGATGCACAAGCACCTATACCTAAAAATAAAGAGTTTGATGTCTCTATTCCCGGAGCTAAAATAAATTTTAATCAGTTTTTAGAAGCAAAAGAATATGAAAAGAAAAATAGATTAGATGTTAAAGGAAATTTTGGTAGTGCTTACGTGCAATTAGAAATGGCAGCTGATTATGAAACTGACCCTATTAAGAAAAAAGAACTACAGAACAAAGCTGATAAATATCTAGCGTTACATAGAGAGGGTGCAAAAAAGAGTGGTGATGCTGAAGGTAAAAATAAGTCTATATTTAATGACGAAACTATAAGCACTCTTATAAAAAGAAAAAGTGATGATGCCTTAAAAAAGAGTGGACTAATTAAATCTGTAGGTGACGAAATAAAAGTTTTATTTGAGGGAAATGAAGCAGACTTTTTTAATACACAGGACAATGTTATAAAAGCATTAGAGATGAAATACAAAAGTATTAATCCTACTGATGAGCCAATACTATTTGACGCTATAAAAGCAGAGAAGTTTAAACAAGCTCAAGACAGAAAAACTTATAAAGATGAATTACGAAATAAATATTTAGAGAGTTTAGAAGATGAAGATGCTGACTCTATTTTTGAAAAATATGTTACAAAGGATAAAACATCACAATTTATTGGTAATATAACTAATGTGCCACAAGGTAGCTCTTTAGGTGTTGAACAGTTAAAAGCATTACGTGCATATGCTTATGATAATAGAGTAGCTAAAGGAACAGTATTTGAGTACGTTGGTCCTGATGAACAAATGAGAAGATTTATTTGGTTAGGTAATAGATTTATAAATTAAGGTATTATAATGGACCAGTCTTTAGAGTATTATAAAAGCCTTTTATCGGAAACAGATACAGGCGAAACTCCCCCCATACAACAAAATCAAAATAATACATCACTTGTTAGTAATGATGATTTATAAATTAAGGTATTATAATGGACCAGTCTTTAGAGTATTATAAAAGCCTTTTATCGGAAACAGATACAGGCGAAACTCCCCCCATACAACAAAATCAAAATAATGCATCACTTGTTAGTAATGATGATGACCTTAACTCTTTGCTTGAATCAGAAGGTGAGGATGCAAATCTTTTTGCCAAAACAACTAGTGGTGGCACTAATGTAAAAGAAGACCATGAAGTCAAGGCAGGGGTAGAAAAAGATGTACCACCTAGCCAAGATGATTTGTATACTCGTTATCAAGAAAAATATCCTGAGTTATTTAAG
>Ga0209348_1001084_pt1 | contig 13501 bp, 17 predicted proteins | sample ETNvirenome_2_30_FD_184065 | JGI IMG/M metagenome (GOLD analysis project Ga0209348, IMG submission 184065) | Marine viral communities from the Pacific Ocean - ETNP_2_30 (SPAdes) (version 2) | ecosystem: Environmental > Aquatic > Marine > Oceanic | place: Pacific Ocean | collected 2013-06-22 | reverse complement strand
TTCCCGCCGACGACGCGCCTCAACGGCGGCGTCTCTTTCTTCAGCGGTGTCATATTTGATATCTGTCACTGGATCGACAAACAGTCCAGCAATCGGAGTGCCTTGATAGTCTGGGCGCGATTCCAACTGCATCTCACCAGCTTCCTCAAGCTCTTCCTCGCCCACACCGGCCATGCCCAACAGTGAACTGCCCACTACAAGGTCACCAACCGAGATGCCGGAGCCGAGAATCCCGCTCTTTGCCGCCTCTTTCGCGGCAGCTTCGGTTGCGGCTTTAGTAGCGGCAGCTTCGGTTGCAGCCTTGGTAGCGGCGGCGCCGGTAGCAGATTGCGCGGCTGCTGGGCCTACCCCCATCGCACCAAGACCCGCAGTAGCACCGCCACCAAGGACTGCATTCTTAATCGCGTCTTTGGCATCACCACCGGCTACAAGTGTACCGATTCCAGAGCCAAGAGCCGCGTTTAGCGCAGCACTACCAGCAGGGCCAAATAGAGCACCGCCTATTCCGCCTATAACTGGTAAGAGTGTTTCAAGGTTAAGACCCAAGCGTTTTGCCTCCAAGAGACTGGGGAACAGTTACGGAGATTGTGGTATCTCGTCTTTCTGCACCTGTCCATGGATTGCCGCAGTCTGGGCAGTTACCATCAGGGTGACTAGCTATTTCCTCTGGAGTGTCCACTTCATTGGGACAGCTAGCGCAATATAGTTTATCAGAACTTGTGCTTGGTGACCACCGGCTCCCGTCTGGCATCACAATTACGTTGTCATCCGACACTAGACATCTCCTTCTACTTTTATCTTCAGGTTTCCTGCGTCCTGATACACATCTCCAACTTCTAGAGAAGATAAAGCATTTTGATCAGGCAGTCCATTTATGCCCGTCAAAGGGTTGCGAACTTCGTTGATCAAAACCTCAAGCGTTCTGGCAAGCTGATTCATGTACGCTGGGTCATATTCCTCTGGAGCGACAGGCAGAATAGGACGGATAACTTTGGTGTTGCTCATCTGCGCCCATCCGCTCTTACATCAATCCTTGGAGCACCAAGCCGCCACTTTACATCCACCGCGTTACTGGAAATTTTGAAGTTCAAGCTCCTGCCACGTGCTCGAGTAAAGATCTGATTGGTGTATACGTCTGTGCTGCTTTCGGTGACCACACCAGAAACCGTCTCTGTAATAGCCTTACCAGGGAAGTCACGAGACTGGATCGACAAGGTAGCCGCTGGGGTTGAGGTGTCAGAATCATTGAACGTGATGTCTGGAATCACGCGCCTCAACAGCATGAACTGTTCGCCATCGCCTATATCAAAGTCAGACGACTGCACAAAAGCGTTGATTGCAGATCCGTCATCATTCAGCCCAAACTCATGATTGTACAAGTAACCACCCTCTACCGCCTGTGGATAGCTACGCTGTCCCGCACCTCGATCATTCCATGCGGTACGAGACAACTGCCCGTAGTACCAAACCTTTTCACCGTAGTTGTAGATGACGTAACGGTTTACCTCACCTGAATCATTGTTGGTCTGAGTGGGGTAGAACCACCAGATCTCTGTCTCTGATGCCAAGGATCCAGCGTGGATCTTAAACGCCTGATTACGATTCAGATCACTGAAGACATAGTCCCGCACTGAGCAAGGCAACGCCTGAACACGACCGTCATACACATAGAAATTCTCTTGCCCCATCCAGAAGACAACGTCATTGACGCTGACTGCGGCATTAGGACTGGCAATTCTTACGTTGTCCGCCAGCAACGCGGTGCCGAAGGTGAACGGTGCACCCGTAAACTGAACAGAGTTCAGGCTTGTATCTGTCCAAACCAAAATCTCCCGCCGTGTTCTGAGAGCGGTGATGATCTCAGAGCCTTGCGATAGGCGTATGTCCCCCGCCGTGTTTGTCGCCGTAGGTGTCCAATTGGCAGCGTCCTCTTGGTTAGAGAAGCGGATCAATAGCGGGTCTTGTTCAGTTGAACCTAGTGGATTGGCACCAAAAGCTAGGACATGTCTATCTACTTCAGACACAAGAATCTTACGAGCGACAGTAGGTGTGTTGCTGGCTCCTGCCAAGCTCTCTAGAGGAATAGCTCGATTGTTCGTCAAACCTCCAGTGGCATCCCAGTAGTATATCCGCCCGTCCGCGACGTTGATAATTAGGTCTTCACCAAAGTTGTCTGCGAACCACAGGCGTAGAGTTTGACCCGCAAGATTACCTGCCGCACTGCCCCATGTAAAACGACCCCATGTGCCTGCGCCCCAACCAGAACCGAGAACTGTGGTGTTCAAGCCAGTTTCAAGCAGATAAAACGCCGACGCCTGTCCCGCAGAGGAGTTAGTTTGATCTGCCGCAGAAGACAATGTGATTGTGTAGGTATTGGTTGCGGCGGACTGTACCTCAAATTCAGCCGCCAACGCTGAGTTCAACGCCGATGACAGACCAGACACATCCTCAAAGATCACGCGATCTCCTGTCAAGGCACCGTGCGCTGTATCGTTAACGGTTACAGTCGTGCTCCCGCTGGTTGTGGTGAATGTTATAGCCATCAACCTACTCCAACAGTGACGTAACCAGCGGCGCCGGTGGCCTCAAGACCTAACGGGAAGAACCCTGCGTCAGCGTCTGGATCACCGCCACTAGGTAGCGTCTTAACAGTTACACTACCAAGACCGCTTGTGATCTGTTCTGTAACTTCAGATATGATCAATCTGTGCTCCGCAGGCTCCAGATCACCCACCTGACCAGTGGCTTCCTCACCCGTCACAAGCACATGATGCGTGGTTTCAACGATTATGGATCCGACCAGACCAGCTACGCCCGTAGCTTCCTCACCAGTTACGGCGACATTCTGAGTCGCTACTGCACCGGTGAAGATTACGACGCTACCAACGCCCCCTGTTGCGGCAGAACCAGTGACAGCTTGAGGCAGAAGCACCGTGCGTCGAAACGGCGTGATGTCTCTGAACGTGCCGGACTCTTCTATGTATGCCTTGATGTGGGTGCCCACGAACAGTAGGTTCTGAGATGAGAGCGTTACAAAATCATGCAACTCTCGAGCAGTACCAAGAAACGTGGAGCTGTTTACTTTCTCCCAACCACCAATTCTTTCAACATACCCATAACGAAAGCGGATGAAGTTCCCATCGAACCATCCGCCCTCATTAGAATAGTTGGTGCCCTCGCGATTGATACCAGGGCGAAACTGGAGTTTGGTAAGAGGCATTCATTACTCCGCTTCATCAATCGTCAGCGTACCAGCATCGACCTGTCGCAAGATTTCGACGTAGTGGCGATTAGCAGGGTCCATTGCTACAGACAGGGTTTCGCCGTCTACAACAATAGTTACACTCACGTTAACCGGAGTATCCCCCTCATTTTCTGCATATTTATGATATTTTGCTGATGTAATATTCATGTCTATAACTCCGAATCTAGATGAACACTGCAAGAGCCACCAAAGCCAGCCACCAAAGTGTTTGCTGTACCTGAGTTAGTAACGGTAATTGTGACCCTTGGCGCTACCATTGCAGAAAAAGCAGCACCAGCAGCAGTTGCCAAAACTGAACCACGAAGTGCAGCACTAAAAGAGACGAGAGTTGGATTGGCTCTGAGGTTCACGGGAGTTTGTACGGCCACTGAAGTGTTACCAGCACTATCGGAAGAGCCTAAACACTGTGCATCACCGTTGAATAGATAGCGTTGGCACTGCAAAAGTGTGTCGCCAAACGACCGATGCTCAAAAGCTGTGTCTACGTCTCCGATTTCCATCTGAACGCCAGTCATGTACCACTCATTTGAAGTGCTGTCTGACAAGTTTACGTTTGATGAAGAGACACGATTTGCATTGGTTCTGGCTTCCCAACCCGTAGTGAAAGTGCCGCTGGTGAAGTTAGACCCAGCCATGAGCCACCAAGACAGTTGAAAACTATTTGCATTGTCATCGTCCAGCGCCCCTGTGGTGTCTCCTGCAAAAGTAACTGTCTTATGCTCCCATGTGTTCGCAGAACTAATGGTATAAGTTTTTGAAAAAGACCTAGTATTATCTCTATCGTCCAACTCTAGAGTGTATGTGCCTGTCTTGTTGGAACGCACAAAAAAGGAAACAGTGACGCTTTTTGCACTTGATGTTCCTTTTTGTAGTTGTTGTAAGTCTTGCCCCTCAAATTTCATTTGAACACCAAAATGGTCTCCAGCAGCCGGGCTAGTGTCTGCGGCGGTACAATCTAATTTTAAGCTGTTTGCAAAACCGTCTGGGGAAGTTGAAGACTGCGAGACGGTGTATGTTCCAAAGCTAGTGCCAAACAAATTCCATCTGTCACAGGTTTTGTAACCACCGCTAGTAACAGATGATACACTCGTAGCTCGTTGCGCCACGTTCATCGCACCGTTGATAACAAGGTTCCTGTTCGACAACGCCGTCTGCGAACCAATCAGTGCGGCGAGTTCTGCTGCCTTACTCATGCGAGTTCTCCGTGCCATGTAAGCTGATTATGACTGTTATCGCTGTTGGTGGTGCTTGAGGCAGCTTGCTTTTTCCAATCAATCCTTCTGTCAGTCGTTGTAGGTGTTCCCTTACCCGAACCGCACCTCAAACCTCCGGCTGTGTCCTGTTGAGAAAACTGTGATAAAGAATAATTGGCGTTGCTATAAGCAGACGCAACTACATAGGTGTAATCCCCCGTGCCATTGTCTGTGAGACTACTGTGATTCAACGAATCACCGATAGCATCGCTATTTGTAGCATCGTGTTGTATCCACGCCTTCGCACTGCCCTCCACAACAAAATTCGTAGCCACCGAACCCGCAGTCGAGTGCGTCAGGGTATCTGCTTTGATTGTACCGAAGCTAGGCATTATGCGAGATCTCCATAAGCGTAGCCATTTATCTGGCTTGAGTCAGCATAGGTAGCACTGTCATTTCTATTATACAGTATGAACGTACTAGCTGTTGCAATACCAACAGAGAAATTATAGCGCGTAGAACTTTTACACCCTGAAGCACCGTAAAGCGCATCACTCATGGGGTTTGTAAAAGTGATTGTATGTTTTCCAGTGCCGCCATCGGTAATACTGCTAGAATTAAAGCTATGCTTGAACGTACCGTCACTGTCTGTTTGGTCTATGCGACAAGCAACTTTCGCCAGCCCCTGCTGCAAGTTTGTAGTCGTGGAGTTACCTTCACCCGTGACTGCAATAGAGCCAGCAGTGGTAGTACCAGTCAGCGTGTTTACTAGAATGGTACTCATGCGAGGTCTCCAACCGCCTGTGCAAAACAAGCACTAAAATCTGCCATTGCAGCGTTGCCACTGCCATCAGAACCATACAAATAATCTGCTTTCATAGTTCCCGTGGCTAGTGCTTGGTCTCCCTGTAAATGCCCCCCGTTAGCCCCACGGGTGGTGCTGGTTACCTGACTGCTGCCAGTGTCAGTAGTGTTCCAACACCCGAATGTGCAACACTTGTCTGCTGCTGCTGAAAAAGCGTTTGTCTGAGTAAATGTAAAATCTCCTGTGCCACTATCAGTGACGGAAGAATTGTTCAGACTACCATCCACCGCCTGTGCTGTTGCGTCATAATTCACCCATACCTTCATCGCTTCCTGCTTCGTCAGCGTAGCCGCACCGCCGCCGGTACTCTGAATGGTATCTGCCTTCAACGTACTCATAGCGTCACCAATGTCCCGCCGTCTTCAACGGTCAAAGTCACACCACTGGCTACAGTGAACGGACCTGTCACGTTTGCGTTTTCAGTTGCAAGGATAGTTGTGTCAGCAGTCAACGACTGTGCGTTGGTGCGGAATATCGCTCCGCCCTTGAATGTTCCCTTGTTTTGATCCGGTGGTGTTACAGATGACGCTGCAACGCCCATGTAGATCACAAAGATATTGCCGGTCCCACTAGATGGCGCTGCTGTAAACGTCAGGGTTGTGCCATCTGGCACAGTAAACGCATCCACGCTTTCTTGGATAACCCCGTCCACAGATACGATGATATCTTCCTGCGTTACCGCTTGATTCAGGGTAAAGGTCGTGGTCGATCCGTTACCATTGAACTCTTGCGTGGCAGTACGCGCCTGGAACTGCGATACAACAGGGTTGCCAATAAACGGCATCAGGTGATCTCCATGATACTCAAAGTCGCGTCGATCTTGGCGGCGACACTACAATCCACTTTCAGTACGTCCGTGGTTTGCAGCACAACCTTGTTGCCAGCCAACAGTTCCACCGACGATCCTGCCGGAATCGGGATGTCTTTAACCAGTAAGACCGTCTCGTTGGTCTCCGTGTCAGAGGTGTCGGACACAAGCTGTACGTCAGCGGTCACCTGACTGGTGTGTACGTTACAGAGCATCAGACCCAAGACCACGCTGGTCGTGCTGGACGGTACGGTGTATAGGGTTAGCGGCGTACCAGCACTCGCTGGCATGGCCGCATTCGTCTTCACTTTGAATGTGTTTGCCATATTCCTATCCTAGTGCGATTGCCAGTGCGGTTGCGTCGTCAGTCGAGGCGGCTCCCGCTGTAATGCCCAAGTTGGCGGGGGTGATTTTCTTCATGGTGCCGCCGTCATCAATCAAAACAAAATCAGCGTCAGACGAACTGGTTGTTGTTGTCGGGGTATCAGAGTTGCCTGTGGTGAGAACCGTGCCAGTAGCGTCAGGCAGGGTAATCGTGCGGTCTGCTGTTGGGTCGGTGACGGTTAGCGTGATTTCGTTGGCATTAGAAGTCGCGCCTTCAAATACAATGTCCGCGCTGGTGCTTAAAAACAAATCGCCGTTAAGAATATTTACTCGACCCGCACTGCCAGACACACTCATCAAACTCGTTAAAGTGCCGTTCCTTCTGACTTGAAAAAGCAAGGAGCCGTCTTCTGTGGCATCTGTCTCATCTGCTATTTGAGCTTGGATTTCAGCGTATTGTAGTTTTTGATCTGCGTCATTCTCACCAGAGAATTTAATTGTTCCGACTAAATCACTTACCGCAGGGCTGGCGCTGTTCCTATAGATATCTAGGATAGGCTGCTCTGATGCACCATCATCCGTTGACGTAATAAGTACAGAGCCTGTACCGTTTGGCGTAATTCTGATGTTTTCGTTTGCGCCATCTGGAATGACAATCGAGCCAGAGTTGGTGCCGCTGTTCGTATTGAGTGTTAGATCGCCAGTGCCGTTGGTCGTAATCGTCGCGTTAGAATTAAAATCACCAACAAGAACTGTGTCCGTACCAAGAAAAACATCTCCTGTCCCATTTGGGGTTATCCCTATAGCGCCGTTTGAATTAGTGCTGGTAATGTCATTCCCGTTAATGTTGATGTTATCAATCTGCGCTTCGGTAACCGCACTGTTTGTGCCGAGCGTAACGGCGTCAACAGCGCCGCCGTCGATATTTACGCTGTCGGCTGCCTGTGTGGCTATGGTGCCAAGACCAAGACTTGCTCTGGCCGTAGAACCAGATTCCGCAACGAAGTTGCTGCCGTCGCCTACGATGAAGTTACCGTTAGTTACTGCAAGGCCAGCCACATCCTGAAGCTGTTGGTCTAGTCTGGCGTTAGGAACAGTTCCGCTGCTTAACTGAGAGGCGTTCAGCGAGGTAAGGCTTGCACCACTCCCATCTGTAAGCTGAACCGTTCCAGTGGCATCGGGCAATGTGATGGTGCGGTCTGCGGTTGGGTCGGTGACGGTTAGCGTGGTTTCGTGGTCGTCAGTTGTACTGCCCTCAAAACTTATTACTTTGCTGCCAAACAAATGCAGACCAGTAGAACTTATCAACGCAATACTGGAATTGTGTATGTTGAAATCGATGACGCTTCCGCTAGGCGCGTTAAGGAATGTATTGCCATCACTGTGCTGTAAAAACGCATAACCCGTTGTACTATTTTGGTCAACGTGGCTAAAGCCAGCGTAGTCACTAAAGCCCATATTACCTATATGTGCGCGGCCAATCTCAGCAGAGGCGTCTGTGTCGATTGCGCCATCAGATAGCACAACTTGTCCGGTTGCATCGGGCAAGGTAATCGTGCGGTCAGCGGTTGCGTCGGTGGCAGTGATAATGGTTTCGTGGGCATCCGCAGTTGCGCCTTCCAGCACAATGTTTGACTGCGTTAGCAGGTTGCCGGTTACACCTATGCCGCCCGGCTCAATGCTATCTGTTCCAACATTTACGCTGCTTGCAAAAGTAGAATAGCCGACACTAGAGTAACCAACATCGCCCGGATCACTAGCGTCTGCCACACCAGTTTTAAGAATGACATTGCCGTAAGATACGCCATTTTCACCGTCGTCAGTGTTTGCTTCATCAAGATACAAAATTAGGTTGTTGGTCGCGTTCGCAACATAAACCTGTATTGCCGCACCAGCGTATGTGTGATCAAAATGTGAGTCTGTGCTTGATTTAATACGGATGGCAGTGACAATATCGGTGCTATAGGTGCTGTTGCCGATAATCTGTAAACCGTTGTCCCGCCCGAATATATGCTGGGCGTAGAAGGTCATCGCCTGATGTCTACTTGACGCTATGTCTAACAAAGAAAACTTGGCGTGGAACCTTTGATTGCCGCTGCCACTGTCATCACGTCCCTGAAACACTGCAATGGTGTGCCAGCCGACTGCAAGGTCGGCCGTCATTACTTGCTGGTCTACGACGCGAACCAAGCCATCCCTGTCGGGCAGCCTTATGAACCTGTTTGCCGTAGGAGTGAGAGGGTAGAGATAAGTAGAGTAACTGCCGTTGTACTGATACCAAGCAAGCTGTTGCTCTGACATGAGCAGAAAATAATATGGATCAAATATAAAGGTAGATGTGCTTGCTCCAGCCTCTAGCTGAGAAAACTGTATCCTACCGTCTTCAGTGCCATCACTTACATCTAATGTTACCGAATGAATTGTGTTGTAAGTGACTTGTTCACTAGCATCATTTGGGCCTTGAAAATAAAAACTTGTGCTTGTGTCATAGTCCACAACATTGCTTGTGTTATGGCTTTGGAAGTAAAGCTGCGGTCTATTATCTGTGTCGTCACCGCGAATGATTAGGTCGTTGACATCTATCCGGCCATAGTTGCCGTCAGAGTAAATCTCCATGTCATCGCCAGCACCAAACTTTAGCTTGGCGTTGTCGGCTAGTTCAAAGGCGTTATCGCTTTTATCCCACAATACGTTGTAGCTTGCGCCTGTGAAGGTGACGTCGCCGTCATGGGTTGCGCCGTCATCTGTAACTGTGCCTGTTACGTCTATGCCGCCGCTAACCGTCTCCAGCTTCTTGCTATCGTTAAAATACAGAGCCGCATGACCGTCGTCACCGCCAAACTCTGCTATGTTTTCACCACTAGCGCGTTCAATAAGCAGATCATTTGGACTAGTCCTATAAACTATATCAACAGCATTTGTTGTGCTGGTGAAATCGGTTCCATCGTGAAACCGGATATAGTTTGGACCACCGCCTGCTATTGAAATGCTTGGATCGCCGCTTCCTGAGTTTCCAGCATTACTTTCGAGTTTTATTCGAGTTGCAGTATTCTCAAAATCAATGTCCCCATCCGCATTCAGGAACACCGCCTTTTCTGCTGGCTGAGTACAGAAGATGGTGCGTGTGCCGGAACTCCAGCTTACGGCATTGTCAGAGTTACTGGACTGAAGGATTGTTGTACGAGCTAACGTCGTGCCGGACGCCGTATAAGTGCCGATACCGACCTCAAAGTCAGTGCCGTCCGTACAGGCGTAATATGTCGTGTTGCCGTTACCTATCTCAGAGAACGCCTCAAAACCAGAAACGGCACCGGCCAAAGTGTATGTGCCAGTGCCGGTGGTGCTAGTCGTCTCCTTGACGCGGTCCTTCAGAACCAGTGCCATTTTACTTCAACTCAATAGTCAGGTTTGTTGCGTTGATGCGGAAGATGTCCCCGGTGGCGATTGCCTTGCTTGCGTCCAACGCACCTATGAACAGGACGTTACCGCCAGATCCCAGCGTGTCTAAACTATCTGACTGATGAGTTGCTATGAACACATGAGTAATTGTGTTGTTTGTTCCACCGGACGCTGCGAAATTTATGTTGTTGGTGTTCTTACAGGTCTGCGTGTCGGCTGTATCAGCGGTTAGTGTCCAATCTGATGCGGCCACCTGCACTCTTTGATAGTTGGTAAAGGTTGCTTCGGTGATTGTTGGACTCGCCGCTGATTCACCCGTGGAATCATCAAAATTGGATACCGCTGTTGCTAGCCCAACAAAAATGTTGTCGCCCGGTGTACTAAAAGATGCGGCATTGTTTTTGAAAATAAAGCTAAGAAGCCTGTTTTCCAAAAAACTGGTTGCTGCGTTTGCTGTAGCCATCGTTTCTTCTCCTTATGTCCGAGGCCGATCCGGCAGACCTCTACGATAAGCGTCTGCATTTTCTCTCGCTTCCGCGAGATCCTTCAATCTACTAAGAGCTTCGCTGAACTGTTTGTCGTACAACTGAAGCATGTCAGGCTCACCTTTCATGTAAACATACGCTTCATACAAAGATCCGTAAAGCAAAGCATTAGGGGCGTTTGTACTCAGCCAAGTCGTGCCACTGTCCGCACCTGCGGTCAGAGAGGCTGGACGATAAAAATAATGAAACTCACAAGCATAGTTACTATCAGGGGTGGGAGCCAAAATTAGATTATCAACATCAAACCTGGCGTAGTATTTAGGCGTACCTGTGGTGGCTGAATTAGGATTATATTCCTGTATGAAGTTGACATCCTTTTGCAGCAAGAACTCTTTGGAACCACTGTTCGTTAGAGACAATGAAAAGGAAGCTAAAAAATCCGTTGGTAAGGACAGAAACGGATCAGTCTGCGTCATTGCACTTGTGGCGTTTTTACGAAAATACTCAAGATCAACCAGATAAAAGACGCGATCTTCCGCAGAGCGAATGAAGTCATCAAGGTTTGACACAAAGGCCGTCTCTGTGTTTTCCGTATACTCCTGTATGGCGGTCTTTAATTGTGCGTAGGTGTAAGCCATTTTATTTTCCTACACTATCGTGATGTTTCCAACCATCGCAGAATGATTGGTGCATTGATAAACAAGAGATGTGTCGCTTGGCTCGTGTGGGACGATAAACTGCGTTAAGCCCGTCGTAGAGTTATAATTTTCTGTCACACCAGTCGTGAAAGCCGAACCACCATTAGATGTCCTGATCTGCAATGGATGACTGCTTACGTTGGCTGTGTTGTCAATCAAGTAAGTGTGGCCCTTATAGAAAGTGAAGTTTGGGTTATTGCCTGAAGTGGCCCCCGGACCAGTGAATGTGTATGCCGAGCTTCCGCTAGTACCGGCGGTGTATTTAATGATAGGGCCGCTTGCCTCGTCATTTAAGCGCAGCCAAGCTCCGCCGTGGGCAAAATACATCCCTCCAAGCGCATGAACATGAGCAATAGCTCCATGATATGTTGATGCACTGGGCAGATCACTCAAAGCCGCGTAGTAGAAAACAATCTTGTTAGCGCCAGAACTTACATCTAAAAGCCCATTGGCATCTATGAGGTCAGTCAATACGCTGGAACTGTTTCCTAGCGCAGCGTAAATCTCGTTAAAATTATCGTTTATCTTGTCAGCGCCAGCACGAAGAGTGTCTCCGGTGCCGTCATTAGCGCTCGACCCTATTCCTACTGCCTGCTTTGCCATTTAACCCTCGTCAAAAGTTTTGGTGCTTGAATCCAGTGTAATGCTGGATGAATCAAATGTCGTGGCGCTGGTGGTAGTCACAGACGCAACACTTACCGTGAACGCCGCCCTCAACACCGCTATCACTGCTGCTGGTTCCACCCCGACAGTCGCATCTTCACCACCCCCGCGTTGACCACCGATGGTTGCGGTGCCGGACGCCGAGGTAAACGTGTAAAGGTTAGAATCCGTGACAGTAATCGTATAACCAGTGGAATTCTCCAATGCTGCTTTTGTAAATCCATCAAACGACCTCGCTTTTTCAAACCTTACAACATCTCCTGTCGTACGTCCATGAGACGGCTCAACTACCGTAACAACGTCACTACCCGCAGAACCAGATAGAAAAGGATTCAAAGGCAGCAAACGAGAAACAGCAGTCTCGGTGCTTTGATCCGGACGCGGATCATGGATAGCCTGCGGGTCCGGCCCCACACGAACCGGCTCTAACTGTGGGTGCTTTGACTCAAACTCATCGGGGCCAACCTTGGAGCCGTTCCACTCCGTGACCATTGTTACCAACCGATATCTAAACCCAGATCGGTCAGATATTCCGTAGGCATCCTTACCCGAAGCAAACCTGGCCATCAGTTCACCCGTAGATACTTCATGCTAGGCTGTAGTTTCAAAGCTACACGATCCTCATCCTCGTCTGCCGCACGTTGGAATTCTTCTTCGTACACCGCCTTGAGAAGCTGCACTCTCTCCGGTGCCTTCTTCATCGCGGTGTAATAAGCAAGGCCGGCAACCATGCACGGCAAAAAACGAAACGGTGCATCTGTGGTGTTTACCAAGGCGTCCGCGTCTTCGATGCGTTGAACATAGTAATACACAATGCTGTCGCTAGAACTGTCGGGTGTCGGCCAGAGTATGATTTCAGGTGTGGTCTGTCGGCTGTAATAATACTGACTTGGACGCCCTGTCTGTGACTTGTTAGGAAGATACAGGTATTCGCTTCTGGACATGCGATCTAGCTGATAGTCTACACTACTGCGTCGTAGAACAACTTCTAACAAATCTGTGTATGTGGTGTTGAAAGCATACGTCGCTGTGCCAGAGGTAAGAGATTGCGTTGCTTGCTTTACTGTCCAGAGATTCAAACCACGATTTGCCCAGTCAGCGAACATCAGGTTCAAAGAACGTCGAGCCGTACGCGCATCGTAGCCGGTGCGAACCTCAAGGCCGCACCGTTCGTATGCCTCTTCTATAATCTCAGCTACGTCGAGATCAAAGTCCCTTGAACCTGATGTAGTCATTTTTTATCTCCCGCGTACAGATTATCAAAAATCTGATTTACGTCCAAAGTATAGTCCAGGTCAGACTTAGAGTAGTGAACATGCTGCGAAGGTCTGAAATCAGGAGCACCCGACCCTGTTTCGAACCATGCCGGGTGTGTTACCCGTACTCTGTTGTTAGGCAGAGCAATAATATTCCCTGTCCATTTTCCCGCATCCAACAACTCTAACACATGACTTTGCTTATGTTGGGCAGGATCGTCAGCCACCTCACTTTCAGTGTAATCCACTGTGAAATAGTATTTTGCCGGGTACATCTCTCCGTCTACTTTTGCCAACCAGGGACACGGTTGTGCCCTGTCTAACACATAGACCGCATGAGTATGAGACATGCAGTCCCAAGGTTGAGCGTAATGAACCGGCATCGGTTCAGGCCACTCGTCTAGCGGTGTATCACCAACTAATGCTGTTATGGGCATTCTGGCCCACATTGCGCCTCCGTGGACGTTGTCTTCACCGGTGTCGTCCACCTCACACCCGGTGAAGATTGTTTGAAAACTTAAACAACGATTCGGCATCGTCGTGAC
>Ga0209348_1001083_pt1 | contig 13509 bp, 5 predicted proteins | sample ETNvirenome_2_30_FD_184065 | JGI IMG/M metagenome (GOLD analysis project Ga0209348, IMG submission 184065) | Marine viral communities from the Pacific Ocean - ETNP_2_30 (SPAdes) (version 2) | ecosystem: Environmental > Aquatic > Marine > Oceanic | place: Pacific Ocean | collected 2013-06-22 | reverse complement strand
TAAAACTAGCATTCATATTACCAGCTTCATCTGTTTTCCAGTTTAAATCTTTTCTAGTAGATAAACTAAACATGGCAGTTGGCGTACCACTTTTAATATCTTGCAAAGCAGATTCAGGCATACCTTCTTTTTGTAATTGCTCTCTAACTGTTTGATTAGTTATAGCTTTACCAGTTTGATTAGCTAAAGCAATTATTCTAGCAGATATATTTCTGTCATCTCTAGTTGGTTTTCCATCTACAAAACCAAACACTTCTAAAAACTCATTAGAACCTATATTAGGTTTTTTAATCTGCACGTTTAATCCAGCTCCTGTTTTAGCTCTTACACTACGCTTGTTATAAAACTTGTCAAGTAATACTTTAGGAACACCAGTAGATTTAAAATCTTTATTATAGCCATCAGGTAATAAAGCCTTTAGCAAGTCGACATTATTTTTTATATATCTTTGAGCATTAGCTATTTCACTTTTAGTTAAATTAGCATTGTTTAATATTTTATTGGGTGATATACCAAATGCTTCACCAATAGTTTCATTAGCTAAGTTTTTAAGAGTTTTATAATTAACCTTTGATAAATCAACGTCTTTTACTTTTTCACTAACTTCTTTTATAGCTTTATCTTCTAAGTTTAATCTTTTTGCTACTTTAATCTTTCTTTCTGCTTGTCTTATTTCTTTTTCAGTTCTATCATCAGTTATAGTTTCTGAGTCATCTACAACTTGTCTAGCTTGCTCTGAATCAATACTAGTTGTTTCAGCTTGTTTTCCTATTTGTTCATCATAAAATGCTTGACGTTTAGGTCTTATATTAGAATTAATCCAAGTAGAAAATTCTGTTGAGCCATCATATCGTCTTAATATACTATCAAATTCTTTATTAACAAATGATATAGCTTCTTCTGGAGCAATAGTACCTTTAGATATGTCATAACCTAAAGCTTTTAAAGCTACGTTATTATATTGACTTATTAATTTCTCTACGTCAGTATTTGCAGGGTCATTTTTATATTGTTTAGCTAGATCTGTTACTTCAGATTTAGAAAATTTAAGTATAGTTTTATCAACCCCTTTTTCAGCTACATCTCTAACTTCATCTTTAAGTTTTTCACTTACAACAACTCCTTCTTTAGCCGCTTTAACTTGAGCTTTAGTGAACTTACCTTTGCTTAAAGATTTATTATAATCTTTTATAAAGTTATATACATCTTTGCTATTATTAAAATCTATATTACTAAACCCAAAATTTTGTAATATACGCCTAATAAAATCTTTTATTCTAGTAAATACTCCTTCTTCAAATTTTATATCACCAGTAGCTATTGCTTCTGAAAACAAAGTTAATAATTCTTCAGCTTTAGTTGCTTCATTAATATTAGAATCTGCTTTATATTGTTCTATTCTAGCGGCTAAATCTGAATTTTTAAAATCTTCAGTATTTATAGTTTCTAATTCATTTTTGATTGCGTTAGCTAAAGCAAAAGCATTTTTATCTCCTTTGTTTAATGTATTAAATAAAACTCCGTGTAATATTTCGTGACCAGCAGTAGTTACAGCACCTTCTTTAGAAGCTACATCTTTATTAATTATAATAGTTTTACCATCATCAAGTATAAATCCTCTTTGTTTACCAGCTTCCTTGGCTTTTGAAGCAGCCATATTAGTATTGTCTTTAAGATATTTTTCTACGTCAGCTTCAGTTTCTAACTCTATTACGTTTAAATCAATATCTGATTTTTCTACAGCTTTAACAGCAGATCTAGTAGCAGTTTCTACAGATTCTATATTGCCAAGTTCTTTATTTATTTCTATAATCCTTTCTTTAGCTGGTACGGTAAAAGCTTCATCTTCATTTTTTATTTTTGTTTGAAGTTTTTGTCTTTCTAACATTAAGTCTAAAGACTTTTGTCTAGCTTTAGGTCCAAAATTTTTAGGTATTTTTAATGCAGATTCTTTTAAATTAGCTATTTCTTTAGATTCTTGCTGGTATTGCTCTTGAGTTATTTTACCGTTAGCATAAAGATCTTGCAAAGATACAGATGCATCTTTAAAAAATTTATCAAACTTTTTAGCTTCAATATTACCTATAGAAGCTTTATAAGCAGTTTGTCTTATAAAACTAACTCCTCCTTTAGTCATACTTCCAACTCCTGGTAATACTGCTCCTACAACTCCACCAGCTATACCTTCTTCTAATGTGTTTTTAACATCTAATCTGTCTATTGCTGTACCGTTTAATGCTTGAGAAACAGCTGCTTGATTAGTTAATCCTTGAGCGCCTTCTGTTAAAAATTCACTTATACCACCCTTGCCTGATTTTATTAACGTTTGACCACCGCCTCTCAACATATCATTAAAATTGTTTTTACCAGTTTTAATTAACATGTCTTTTATATCTTTATAACCTAATTTTTTAGAAAAATTAAGTATAGAATCATTTAAACCTTTTAAAGATTTTGCACCTCTTAAAGCTGTACCTTGCTCTAGTAATGAAGAAACAGCGGCCCATCCAGCTGCTTCACCTTGGCCTTGATATTTATTATTTATTAAAGCGTCTACTATTTCATCATTAGTTGGTTCTCTTTCTACCCCTTCTTTTTCTTTTATTTCTTCTCTTAAACCCGTTTTTAAAGCCTCCCAATAATTGTTACCATACTCTTGGCCGAATATTAAGGCAGTAGAAGCTACTAAAGAAGAGCCTCCAGTTGCTGGAGTTAATAAGCCACCTCCAATACCAATACCTAACTGAGGACTCATTCTAAATAAAGTATTAATAACGTCCATAGTAGTAGCACCATCTTCATCTAAAAACTCTGGTTGTTCTACTAAGCTCAAAACATCATCAAAAGCTTTCATCTCTTCTAAATTTATTTTTATGCCATCAGAAAACTCTTGTTTTTTAGCTTCTTGCATTTTTTTATAATCAGCAAAAGTCATAGGTTCACTAGGAACTTCGCCAAAAACGCCTTGTCTTTCAGTTATTAATTTTCCAGTAATGTCAAATCTACCTTGTCTAGGGGTTGAAGGTGCTTGTGTCATGAAAACAGGACGTTTTATATTGCTTCTATTAAAATCTATTGCTCCGTCGGGATATACATAAACAGTTTGACTATCTTTTATACCTAATCCACCATTAGAAGCGTTTGCTTCATCTATTTGCTGTTTTATTTTATTTACACCTAGTTGTTTTAAAGATATTTTAGCAGCTTCAAAAGATTGACCTATTTGTTCACTACCTGCTATAAATTGAGCTAATGGAGTATTATCAACATACTTTAACAAGCTACCAAAACCTTTTAAGTTATTTAATTTCCATTGTCTCAAGTAAGGAGTAGCTTGCTCATTTAAGCTTTCGTTAATTAATTGTAATCTATTTTTAAATATAGGAGATTCTTGCATCCTATCTATAGCACCAGCTCTAAATGATTCGTATTGTTTATTTAATTCATCTAATTCTGGTTGTGCTTTTGTTAATCTTTCATTTTTAATTTTATCAAACTCTTTATTAGCTAATTCAACTTGATCTGCATTAGATAAATCATATTTTAAAGAAAGTTCTTGAGCTACGTTATTCATGTCAAGATTAAACTTGTCTGTTATTTCTCTAATATCGTTTTCAAGTTGTTTGTTTAATATATTAGAAGTTTTAGTTATTTGTTCTTTTAATACAGGATCTTTTAATATTAGATCTTGTTTAGCTACATCTATTTCTGCAATAACATCTTTTTCTTGTTTAGATTTAGAAAAGTCTAATGCTTTAAGCTTATTCTTAACTTCTAAATTAATTTGATTTACGTTCTCTAATTTTTTAGCTATATCAGATGGTTTTGTAAAAGCCACTGATGATCCAGGCTTATAAAAATCTTGTTCAGCTTTATTATATTGATTTTCTTTCCAGGCGTTGTATTTTTGTTTTTCAACCTCCATTATGCCTAATTTTTCATAATAGGAAGTATCTACTTTTCCATCACTTGTAAAAACTTTTGGCTCCCAAGGTGGATCAGTCGGCTGTCCATCCGAAGAAATATCTTCCGAAACTAATTCCGTATCTTCCACTGCTGGAGTGTCCGCCGTTACAGGTGCAGCATCCTCTGCAACGACTTGCGTCTTTTCCACCTCGTCATCTGTTATAGTTTCTATTTGAGGATTTTTAGAAATTAATTCTTCTAAAGTATAACCTTTTACATCGGCCACTTTAGTCATTTGATCTTCAGTGTAGTCTATTCCGTTAAATCTATAATTCATATTACGATAATTGATTTGCTAGTTCTATTTCATTAAATTCTTGAGCTGTATCACCCATGTTTATTAATTTCATGGCTTTTTTATGTTGAGTAGGGGTTACTCCAGATGCTCTTTGAACTTCGTTCATTAAAGATTCAAAATCATCTATGTTTAATTTTTTAAAAGTGCCAGGATTATTTGTGGTTTCTAAATATATCTTAGTAGGGTCTGCAGACCATTCTTCAAAACTAGTACCATCTTCTAATGTTAATTTGTAATTATTATCTTTGATAACTTTTGAATTTAAATCTCCTCCTGAAACATAATTCTTTGTATTACTTTTGTCTATTCTTGTAAGAACCTCAGCAGCTCCTCTAAAGTTATTATTTGATAAACTATTATAGTTGTCATAAATATCTTGATAACCATACTTAACTCTGTCACCAACTGGCTTATTTTTATTTTTAAAATATTTTTCTGATATTTCTGGTGTTACACTTATAGAGTCATTATTAACTATGTCATTTACAATATCAACGTTTGCATCGCTTGCTTCTCTGTCATTAACATAGCTAGTTCTACTAGTTTCAGAAGCGTATTTTCTTTTTACATCATTTATTAAAAGAGTTGATAATCTTTGTTTCTGCTTTTCAGTATTTTTCCAAACAAGCATATCTTCTGATCCATCTGGACCTCCAGACATTTGCCAAAAGTTTTGAGCATAATTATAACCAGGTATTTTACCTTCAACATTGTTCATACCGCCTTTATATACAAAATCAGTAATTGATTTTTCTAAATTAGCGTTAGCAGTGTCGAAATCTTGTATAATAGTTCTAACAGTAACTTTTCTATCACCTTGTACGTTAGTAAGACTATTTGTAGATTTAGTTTTTAATTGACTATAAGCATTTTTATTTTGATCCCATATTTTTTTAACTGCTTTATCGTATGGCTCAATGTCAGTGCTACCTATCAAGCTACCGCCATTTTCAACAAGCTCTTTGTACTCTTGATAACCTATTTTTAATTCTCTTTTACCATCATCAGCTTTATAAAGTATATAAGAAGATCCTTCAAATCCAGGTTGTTTGTTTCCTACAGATTCAAAACTAAATCTACCTTGTTTTGTACCAAATAAAATATTTTTACTAGCTTCTAATCTTAAATCAAATTCAGGAGATCCATCATATAATATTAAACCATTTATACCGGCTTCTGGTTTAAGTAGTTCACCATTTAAATTCCAAGCACCTTTATTATTTTCTACAGTTTGATTAACTAAATCAACTAAAACAGGCGCTTCATCTAATACTTTTTCTACTAGTCCTTTAGTTGATTCATATTCAACACTATTAACATCATAGTCAGCTAGTTCTCCATATAAATATTTTAAATCTTCCTCAATACCGAACTGTATTCCTCCAAAATCATCTTCGCTTAATTCATCTAATTCACCTATAATACTAGGACTAGTCTCTTCATCTACCATAGTGTTTTTTACTGAATATACACTTGGCATTTTTCTCTCTTTTGATTTAAATATATTTATATCTTTCTGTTTTTTAACATCAGCTTTTTGTTTTTCTACTCTTTGCTTTTCTAAACGTTTTTGTTCTTCTATAGCTCTAGCTCTATTATTTTTTAAATTAGTAGCTATATCAGTTTGTATCTTACCCAAAGCATCATTCAACACTGAGTGAGATTTATCTAATATTCGACTTGGTTGTGTATATGATCCCATATTTTATTATTTAAAAAGTCCAGAAGTAAATACATTTCCATCAGAACCTGCAGCGCCTGCAAAATCTGTACCTGTAGCAAAGCTTGTTAAGCTGCTAGCAGCACCGGCAAAAGCAGCAGTTGCGTCAGCTCTGTATTGCATTTGTTGAGCTAATTGATTATCATACATTGCTTGAGCTCTATCTAGTTTTTGCATGTCTCTAGCGTCTTGTTGTTGAAACATAAATAATTTACCTTGAGCATCTAAGCCTTGCATCCTTATTTTTTCATTCATTATTTGTTGTTGTAAATTTTGCTCACCTTGTGCTCTTAATTTCTCATTATTAGCTTCTTGTCTTTGTATATCAGCAGTAATGCCTCTTTTACTTCTAGCAGCTGCTTGAGCTAAAGCAGTAGCACCACCCGCTCCAAAACCTCCAGCTCTTACAGTATCTAAAGTATTAGCTAATGATATATCTGCTTCTTCAGCTTCCATTTGAGCAGCTTGAGTAGCTACACCTAAGTTAGCATAAGGATTAGATAATGAGCTTGATAAATCTTCAGCCCCTTCATAAGGGTTTTCAATAGGCACTCTATTATTTTCTAATTTAGTTATATTATCAGCTAAAGTTTTAGCGTCATTCTTAGCTTTATTAGCTTTATTCGTTGCTATAATACCACTAGTTATTTGAGTCGCTGCACCTACACCAGCTAGTATAGGAATTATTAAAGGTATTGGCATAATTTATTTTTAAGATGATTTTGTAAATTTTGTTCCTACAGCAAAAAGCTCTTTAGTTCCGCCATAATCTGTAGTTGAATCTGTTTTTATAGTAACTTCAGATAAATATCCTTTTATTCCAGATATTTGATTACCAAATATTATCTCACCTGCACTTACTGGAGTATTGTTAACTAAGTTAGCTACATATAAATTTTCTTTTCTATCAAAGCCTGCTCTAGCAGGTTGTTGCGTTAAAGAGTCTGTATATAAACCTTCTTCGTAACTCTTTACAGAATTAGTTATGTCTTGATTTTGTATATAAGAAGCGTTTAAAGTGTCGAAACCTGTAAAGTCAGATTTAAAGCTAGATATTTCCCAACCACTAGTACCTTCATAGTTGACAGTATAAAAGTTTTTAACTATAGAAGGATTTGAGTTGAATACAAAAGTTATGCTAGAATCACTTTGAACACCATAAAATGTATTTCTATTTATTATAGTTTGATCATAATGCTTATATAATTTATAATCTTTAAAACTGTAAAAATCTGATTTTAAACTACCTATAAAATTAGGCTTATATGTATAAAAACTAGTCCAGCCTTTTACTTGTTCATCGTATGTTAAAGTTTCATAATTGTCTGTAGCAGCTATATTACTAACAGCAGGTTGTACAGACAAAGTATATACATCATTATAATTATCATATCCACCTACTATTTTATCTTTAACATATTTAAAAAATGTTATAGCTGTTTTTTGTGGATTAGAACTAGGTATTGTTATATTTTCACTTAAAGTAATAGTAGCTTGAGTTGCTACAGGAGTTTGTAATTGTATATTGCTTATTATAGCAGGGAAACCTTGGCCGTACCCTATGCCATTTTGATCTACAACGCTAGATATTCCCATACCCATCTCTAAATTCAATCCATTGGCTTGAGTAACAACTACTGTAGAAGTCGAGCCTGCTGCAGTTCCAGAACTTGTAATTACTTTGAAAATTTTCCATTCATTATTTACAGTTGCAAGTTTATCTCTAAAATAATCTTGCATACCATAATCACTTATAGGTGTAATACCATCTCTTGATAATCTTAATATTTTATTTCTATATGGGTCTGCTAAATATCTTCTAAAACCAAAATAAGCAAAACTTTCAGGTGATTTACTTATTCCAAAGTCACCAACATAAGGGGTTATTTGTCCTATTACTAAGTTTGTCGATGTAACTGATTGGCTACCCTCAGCTGTATACAATGCGTCTTTATCTATTAAAGCTCTACTTATTTTATTTTCTTGAAATACATCTAAATTAGTATCTGAAGCATAAAGTTTTTGTATACTACCGTATCTTGGATCTACATTTTTAGTTATATTTTCACCGACTGAGAATACATTTGTTTGATTTATTCCGGTAGTAGAATTAAATATACCTGAAAATATAATGCTTGCTCTTAATACTTCTTCATCATCTTCTTGCTCTGTTATAAATGCTCTAGGCCCTAGCTCAGTCATAGCATTGTTAAAACCTCCTTCTATTCTAGCTTCTTCAACATACCAACATAAATCTTTTTGAGCTATAGGATCTGCAAATACAGGAAAATTAGGATAACCCGTAGGATTCCAAGGTAAACCTGGCCAAGTTGCATTTTTACCATCACTACCTACGTTTATTTGACTTCCAGAAACTTTTTTCAAAGTAAAAGAGTTAAAATAAGATACTTCTAATACTGTACTCATTATATAATCACTTATTTTTATTTAATATTACGTAATAACATTGCACGCATTTGCAACTGTGTTTGGTGTAGTTATAGTCCAAGTTAGCTGTAGTTCTTCTTCTATACCACCATTGTCAGATGCATCAACTAACTGTAGTGTTACTCTAAAATTTGTATTTTGAGTATTAAAATAATCTAAATATGGGTTAGAATTATCATTAACATTCAAAGATCTAGTATCGTGCACTATAGTTTCAGGTATTAAACTGCTTGCTTGGCCTAAAGCATTTACTATTTGTATAGCATTTTGATCAGCATAATTAGCCCATATTCCATTAGCTACCCACTCAAACTGTAGAGTATTTGGTTTTACTTTCCATATTAATCCAGCTTTATATTGGTAGTCTGTAGTAGCTGCCGTGCCGTTTCTACCATCTAATTGAACTAAAGCGCAATAACTATTAGGCGATGAAACAACTTGAGGTTGTTTATTTCCTAAAGCATAAGGTGTATTACCGCTATTATTTGTCCAACTAGGTTTAACATTGCTTAATACGTTAGGTCTATTAACTGTTATATAATTAAAAACTGCGCCATTAAATACTTTAAAAGTAAATTCGTAATTATCTACAGATGGAGACTGAGAAGTATATACAAAATATGCGTTATTAGCAGTTTGCATTTTAAAGCTATTGTTAGCATTTTTTGTAAGTGTAGTATTAAACTTACTAGTTACATTTGTGTTATTACCGTCTAAAGCTTGGAATAACTCAATACTTGTATTAGCATTATTAAGAATTACGCCTCCACCATCAATTGGGTAAAAATCTCCAGTACAAAAAGTGTTTGGACCATCGTTTTCAAATAAAACAAAATTTATAGGTTGTAAAGACTGTGGCGTTACTGCGTCATTTGTCAATATATCTGTATTTAACTCAGATATTAAACCGCTTGTTGATGTTTCAAAGTATATATCTAATTGAGAAAATGTAGGAGATGTTTCATAAACAGCTAAAGGTGGTCTTAAAAAGTCCATTTGTGCTGTTGTATCGTGTCCAGCTATAACACCTATAGATTTTTCAGTTGCTATTCTAGCTATAAAAGGACTAGAATTTAAATTTAAAGTAGCTGACGTAGATGTAGATCCTCCTTGAACATTGTAAAAAGGAGATAAATTATATCCACTTGTCGACCCATTAAACTCTATTCCAGTTTCAGTTCTATCTATACCTATATTACCTACTGTACCTACTAAAGTTGAAATATCTGGTAATGAAACAGGATAATATTGAGATGTTCTATTAACTCCACTAGTATTAGCAGGAGTAGTAGCTATATTAGTAACTCTACCAAACATTTGAACACTTGATGCAAATAACTCATCTTGAGAGCCAACTTCTCTTAAGTCTCTTGGTACCTTATTTATATTATCATTTATTAAAACTACATGTGCTACATCTTGATCTATAGTAAGATCTCCAGAACTTCCTCTAGGATAACCGTTTATAATTCCAGGTAAATATACATTGTAATAATCTTGTTCTTGTTGTTTTACTACAACTTTATACGTATACCAACCTAAAGGATTAGTAGCACTATATAAACCTTGATAACCTATAGTAGATGAAGTAGATGGTATAACATTGTTAAATAACATTTTTAAAGAATCACCGGGCCAAACGTCATTAGGTGTGCTACCACTATAAGACAACAAATCTTGGCCTGAAGATCTATAGTTTGAATATACGGTAGAGCCTCCAAAAAATCCAAAATTAGGATCAGTAATACCTACATCATTAGTAGATAATATAACATCTGACATTCTTCCAAATTTGTCTACTAGCACAACACCTACTTGATAAGTTCTATTTTGTTTTACAGTATGATTTTGGTATTCTTTTCTAAGATAAGGAAGAGAAGCTAAGCCTGTAGTTCCTTCAGCTAGTTTATTATCAACACTTACATTATAATCTAGTGAAGGAAGTGAAGCAGTTTGAGCTATATAATTACCGTAAAGTATTCTATTACCTACTGTTTCCTGAGTAAGAGCTCTAACTGGTACTTTGTCAGAAACTCTACTTATTTCTTTTTCAGGTAATACTGTTATAGGTTTTTTAGAATTATACACATATTCATATGTAGATCCAGTAAGCGTAACTAATATATCTCTATCTATAGTATCTAATATTTTTAAAGCACCTTCGTTAGAGTCTTTGTATATTATTTCTAAAGAGTTTACGTGCAACGTATCTATAACGTCTTTCCAATCTGTAATTCCTTCAGGAGCATCTATCTGTAGAGTAGCTTGATTAACTTTATTTTCAAACCACTTTACAACACTTGATTCTACTATGCTTCTTTCAGCGCTTTGATCTTGAGAATCAATTAAGTAACCATCTTGTTTAGGTATAAAAATAGACTGACTAAAAGGTGATATTAAAGAATATTCATTATCATCATATCTAAATCTATAAGCTAGTTTTATAAACTTGTCTGTTAAAAATTTTTCGTCACCTGGAAAATTAGCGTCATAATAAGGATTTTTTCCAAAAGTTATTGTAACTCCACTACCTATAGTTTGATTTGAAGACAAGACTAATTGACCAACACCTCCTTGGCCAACTAATGTTGGTTCACCTGTTATACCTGTTCCTGATGCTATAGCACCTATAAATTTAGCTCCATTTTGCCAGTCATAATTTGTATTGACATTTATGATAGTGTTATTAGTTGTAGCAGTTTGAGTTGTAACAGTTAAAGTTGATGGTAAGTTTTCAGATACTACGTCTTTCATGGTACTTTCTATAGTACCACTATTGTCTTTCCAAAAACGTATAGGTTTCCAAGGGTAGTACTTAGCAACTGATATTTGATCTTCTGTAGTATAGTAAGATTCTGGAAAAGATAATGCTTTTTGAATATTTATTTTTCTAGGTTGATTTCTATTATCAGTCCAAAATAGTAAATCTTCTAATACACTTATGCCTAATACAGGCTGTGTTTTAGAAAAGTTTAAAAAATTACCTTTTACAAGTATTGTGTTTTGATTTGTAGCTAGATTATAAGCGGCTATAAAACACTCAGCGTTTGAAGGTGCAAAATTTGATAATCTATTGAAAGAACTATCTGTATAGTTAGTTATAAATACAAATATAGTATCACTAGTTGTCTCATTGTAGTAACCTATTATCTCACATTTGTTTGATGTTGCCCCAAAGCTAGTTATTTCTATATTGCCTAAAACATTTTCTACAGCACCTACATCAGCGCCTTCAGATTTATTTACATTTATGTTCTGAGCATCTCTGTACTGTCCATTTGGAATTAGCCTAGCATCTAGGTCTTTGTTCATTTTAGACTGCAAGAAAGTATTTTTAATTTCTGGCATAATTAATGTTTAATCCATTTAGATTTACCACGCATTACTTGAGTAAATGCTTCTAATTTAATATTAGATAATCTTATCTTAGCGTTTCTTAACTTAGCTGACCTGTCTCTTTTGTATCTTTGTATAATATATTCTGGTATATTTAACTTAGAGCTAGTAATAGCATATATTATATGAGCGTACATAGCTTCTTCTGCCATCTTAGGCACTTTAACATCTTCGTCATAAGCTAAGCCATCAGATATATAATCTATTATTATTAATCTGTCTCTTAAATTACTGCTAAAAGAAAAACTACCTTTTCTTTCGTTTATAGTAAACCAACCATTTTTTTGAGTTGTCTCAGGATCTAGTCCATATCTTCTTCCATAAGCTAACTTCCACCAATCAAAATCATAAACATTGGAACTGTCCATATCTAACTGGCCTGTTAAATCTTTTTGATCTAAAGTATGCCATCTTTCTGTAGTAAAAGCCTGCGCTGACTCTATATTACTTCCTTTACTATTTTGAGTAGGTAATCCTTCACTGTCTTGAACTATAGGTGTAGGATTACTAGTCAATGTAGTTGGATATATAATGTGCTTAACGCCTGACGTGTCTATCCAAGATAATTGTACATAATTAACATAGTCTTGTGGTATAGGTAAAGTTAAGCTAGCAGGTATATTTAGCTCTTGTGATTTTACACATTTTAAAGTGTCATAACTAAATTCTTGTAAACCTCTTTTAGCATGGAATATAACATCAGATCTTCTAGCGTTTGATATTACTTTATCACTACCTACATATATAGTCATAAAATTAGTTATTATTTCATCTAAGCTTACGTATTCATAACCTCCGTAATTGTTCCATTTAGCTTGATCTATAGCTCTAATTCTTATTTCAGTAGTGACAGGTACAGCTACGGTTAATCTTACTACATTTCTACTTATTAAAGAGTAATTAGCTGAGGCATATATAGAAAAATCAGCAGCTCCAGCTGCTCTAGTCTCTACAACATAGTTAGCAATTTTAGTAGTATCAGCATCGTTTAGTACTATATTAGCAGTCCATGTTAAGTCTTGAGGAGCTGCGTTAGTACCTACATACAATTGGCTTCCTTGGTAATATTGGTAGTTAGTTTCTGTTATTAGTCCCATTTATTAAGTTTTTTCAATTGCATCATCTTGCTGTACTAAGCTAGAGGCAGTTTGTATTATTTGCGGATCTCTTATTATAACTCCAGCGTATTGTAATATTCTAAGTATAACTTCTGTTTGCTCTAACTCTGATAGTTCAAAGTCTACAGATCCAGTAGTTGGAATAATACCAGCTCCTGTATTAGTTGGTTCATATACGTATTGACCCAAAGAGCCTACACTATAAGCCCAAGTAACATCAGCAGGTTTTCTTATGTAGTTTATAGTAATTTCTGCTATGGTAGGCGAAACATATAATGTGTGATTTCTTATAGTGAATACTGGAAAAGCAGCACTAGGTCTTGTGAGTGGAGATTTATTTATTAAGTTAAACTCTCTTTGTGTAATTTCTTCTATAACTGTAGGATATTCTGGTCCAAAAGGATTATTGCCAGCGGCATTTGTACCTACATATGTTACAGTTCCTAACTTGTAAAATCTTGTTAATTGATTTAAATCAAAATTAGTAGTTGTAGTTTGTCTTTCAAATACAGCTATTTTTTCTTCAACTGTTTTAACTTTATTAGCATACTCGGTACTGTTAC
>Ga0209348_1001082_pt1 | contig 13526 bp, 26 predicted proteins | sample ETNvirenome_2_30_FD_184065 | JGI IMG/M metagenome (GOLD analysis project Ga0209348, IMG submission 184065) | Marine viral communities from the Pacific Ocean - ETNP_2_30 (SPAdes) (version 2) | ecosystem: Environmental > Aquatic > Marine > Oceanic | place: Pacific Ocean | collected 2013-06-22 | reverse complement strand
AAGCACGATGATCCGATGGTCGAGTTCTACGATATGGACTCTAAGGTCGCGGATATCCTGCGTAACTCCGACGACAAGACCGAAGCCTATCTGGGTAAGGAGTATGGTCAGTTTGTCAGTCGCTACTATTGGAGTTCTTTGAATTTTGATGAGCGGTTCGGAGAGCAAAAGACCGTGACTGATTGGTCGAAGCGTGGACTGTGCCTGCATGGTGGGGTCGATGGCTGGTCGGTATCGAGCGAGTTCATGGTCAAGGCTATGGCTGTGGTCAACAATGAACTTGAGGAACGTGCAGAGCTTGAGCGCAGGGAGGTGCAGCATGCCTAAGTACAAAGTTTATGTGACAGTGTATCACTGCATCGAGGACATCGAGGCGGATAGCTTTGATCAGGCAAAAGAAAAAGCCTCCGAAGATCACATTTGGGATGATCACATTAAGGATGTGGTCATCGATGTCGAACCAATGGAAACGCTATCCGACTTGACTGCGTACTGGGACAAGCACGGCAATGGCAATGGTGAGTGGGAGAAAACTGATGATAACGCTTGAACTAACTCAGGTGGATAACCTGACAGGCCGCGATGCAGACAAGGTGTTTTTGGTCGGAGACAAGTTTACTGTCACCACCTGCGACATGAAATGGGGTGAGATTGAGCGCACGATAACCATCATCACCTGTCCAAATCATACATTATACGTTGCAGAGTCCTATCAGGATGTGAAGGATCACATTCTTGCGATGATAAGGAGTGCTCGATGACGAAGGTCAAAACCGAAAAGCGAGTTATTCTAAATCTTGGCCTGCGTAAGCCTATACTTTCGAGGCAGATGCATCTTAGAATAAACAACAGGGCATGGAACAAGGATGCCCTGTCTAAACCGATAACAATAAGGAGAGTTCGGAATGTTTGAGGATGATCCAAGAGCCGATGACTTTGATCGGCATGGCGTGGTGTATAGGCCAGAAACTTATGTGTTTTCTAGAGTTGGGCTATCGGCATTATTTAAATCGCCTAGTCCAAAGGACTATGAGAATTTTGTTCGCGTGATGGAGCGCACCGAGAAAAGAAGGGAGATGGCTCATGGGTAGAGTTAAAGCGATGATGATGGAGCTTGAAGAGCGGTTCTCTGAAAAGGCTCTTGATATCGTGGATGAGTGTGAAACGTGGCATCAGTTCGCGACCAATATGGAAAGTCATATGGGTATGGTGGATCATATGGGTCTTGATAATGTGATGGATATGCTAGCTGAAATCTGGTCTGAGCATCAGGAAACCATAGCCAAGGAGGCGTATAGCGGCATGGTAAAAAGTGTTGAGTGGGTTCCCGATGGAGACTGATTCCAAAAGATTCATGGCAGGTAAGCAGGTAAAGGAACTGCTTCAGGAGTTCAAGGACATGGATCTTGATCCAGACTTTGCATCTTATCTGCTCATGGCGGCAGGTATGACGTTGGCCTTGCAGAACAACGTTAATAACGCATCGCAGTTGTTTCAACTAATAGAAACATCCATGATGTGCGCTCGAGAAAGTTTAAGTGAAGAGGAGGAAGAGACGTGTCATTAGAGAAATATGTAATTGTGTTCGATACCCTGTGCGATGGCTGGCAGGCCGTTACTGACGGTGATGGTAAGCCAACTTTGTTTGACTCCAAGGCAGAAGCGGAAAAGGAAGTCATGGATGATTTTCAGGATCTCCAACGCAACCAGATCGAGTCTGGTATGGAGCCTGATGAAGAACCAGACGAGTTTGTGATTCCACTGTCAGAATACACGCAAGGTAGAAAGGCGATATTCAAATGAAAATAAAACAGGAAGAAGTTACTTGGAAGGAAGCAGTTCACATTATGGAAGAAATTGTGAATGAAAAGATTAAGACTTTTGACACCAAGGATCTGGATGATTTGGATGAGGCCATGAAAGTGGCTAATGCATGGCATAGAATTTTGAGGGGATAATGATGAGCGAGACCAAATCAATGGACAGGATCATCCGCATTCTTGATGATGAGTTGACAATGCTTCTGGATACAGGGTTATATCGTGAGGCAGAAAAAACCCGAAAGAGGCTCGAGGTCTATATGGAGATGCGTAACAAGGCCAAGGAGCTACGAGGAATGTTGGATGACGGACGAAGCTGACAACGTGGTTTACCTGAAGCCAAAGCCGAAGGTAAGCAAAGTGCCCAGAGCCTCAGTGCCTGCGGTGTGTGGTATCGCTGCAAAGATGATGGATAGTGCAGTGATTGTGGGCACGGCAGCAGATGGCAGTGTCAAGATGATGACTACGATAGAGGACGTAGCTGAAGTCATCTGGCACTTGGAGGCAGCGAAGCACTCACTGATGTCTGGAGATTTCGAGGAGTAACAAGGGGCAGTTATGAAATTCAAATACAAAACTCAGCCGTATGAGCATCAGCGCATTGCGCTCGAGCGTTCCTACGATAAGAAGAACTACGGTTACTTCATGGAGATGGGGTGCGGAAAGTCGAAGGTTCTTATCGACAACATGGCGTGGCTGTACGAAAACAAAAAGATCGACACTGCAATTATCGTTGCACCCAAGGGCGTGTATCGTAACTGGCAGGTGTCAGAGATCCCAGCCCACCTGCGGGATGACATAGACAATGAGGTGTATGTCTGGAATCCGAACCCGAACAAGGTTCAGAAAGAACATCTGCTATCTGGCATCGAGGAGCGTGGCAAGCTACGCATTCTGCTGGTTAACGTGGAGGGCTTTGCAACACCGAAGGTCAAAGCTTTTGTGGAGAAGTTTGTTCGAGGTTCGACTTTCCTGCTTGCAGTTGACGAGTCAACAACGATCAAGAATCCGAAGGCAAAGAGAACCAAGGCTCTGGTAACTCTGGCTAAGTTCGCAGCATACAAGCGCATACTTACTGGGTCACCTGTAACCAAGTCACCTATGGATTTGTATGCACAGTGTGGTTTCATGGACAAAGCCCTGCTTGGTTTCGAGTCGTTCTATTCATTCCAAGGCAGGTATGCGATCACAAGAACGCAGCGTATGGGTGGTCATAGCTTCCAACAGATTGTGGGGTACAGAAATCTTGATGAGCTTAGTGACAAGCTCGAGAGCTTTTCATATCGGGTGACTAAGGAGGATGCCCTCGATCTGCCTGACAAGATCTACACAGTCCGACACGTCAGCCTGACTGATGATCAGATCAAGCATTATATGTCACTGAAGAATGCAGCCATTGCACTGCTCGATGGTGGTGATCTGGTGTCGGCTCCAGCGGTGATGACACAATTGCTCAGACTCCAACAGGTATTGTGTGGGCACCTGATGACAGACGATGGTGATCTGGTTGAGTTTAAAACCAGACGCATAGATGCCCTGCTCGAGGCAATCGAGGAGATGTCTGGCAAGGTAATCATATGGTCGAGGTTCAGGTATGACATACGAAACATCGAGGCAGCACTGAAGAGGACCTACGGTTCGGACTCGACAGTCACCTATTTCGGGGACACATCGGATGACGACAGGCAGCAGGCCATCCAGGACTTTCAGTTCGGAGATGCGAGGTTCTTCGTGGCTAACCCTCAGACCGCAGGCTATGGTTTGACGCTGACCGCAGCAACCAACGTGATCTACTACGCCAATGACTTCAACTTGGAGACTCGAGTACAGTCAGAGGATCGATGTCATCGTATCGGTCAGAAGAATACAGTGACCTATGTGGACTTCGTATCGAAGGGCACGGTCGATGAGCATATTGTTAAGACTCTTCGAGCCAAGATTGATCTGTCAGCAAAGACACTGGGTGAGGAAGCAAGACAGTGGCTCGAGCTATCACCAAAAAAAGAATAAAAAAATTGGGACCAAGTCATCAATTTAAAAAAAATTGTGTTAGTATTAATTAATTGGAAAAACACTATTGAATATTTGACAATTCGTTATTACTTGGGATAAAGATGTATAACTAGTCCATACATAGGAGAAGTAGATGGATAACAAGAAGTTTAAATCAGTAGCAGTTCCAGTTGATGTCTATAAGAAACTGCATGCAATTGCGGATTTTGAGCACAGGAGTGTTCCGATGCAGTTGTCATACATGGTGGAGGCTTATGATCACCCAGCGACACGAACAGGTCGGTACAGTGGGTTAAAAAAAGATCAGCCTTTGAAATACAAACCTAAAGAAAAGCATGTTGCTGAAATGGAGAACTAAATGCGTGAAGGTCCTTGTAAACCTGTTATGAAGCCCGACGTTAGCAAAGAGCTAAGTCATGAGGTCAATTGCTATAACTGCCAGAGACCTGCCACTAGGCAGACTAAGGAGTTCTATGGTGAGAGGCCCGGTGAGAAGTACTATGGGAACCTCGAGATTAAGAGCGAGATTCCTAGAGTGGGTGGCGATAAGAAGATTTATTATACCTACGTTTGCTATACGGGTAAGTTTGTAATGAAGTTTGGAAACTTCTGTTGCGGGGACTGTGCGTTAGTGTGGGCTAATAAAGAGATAGAGAAACGTAGGGAGAAGAGTAGGGAGAGTCGTCGTTGTGCCAGATCGGTGGCGACTATCGGTGATGCTGTTTCATCTGATCAAAAAGAAAAGATGAATGAAATGGCGAAAAGAAGCTGGCTTAGAAACTAGAGAGAGAGGAGTCTAGAAATGGGTAGAATGAAAGACATGTTAATTGGAGAATACGATTTGTTTGCGGAGGATGCTGATACGTTGACTGAAGAGGACTTCGTTGCCAAGCATGGCGAGATGCTTCATGGTGAAGCCAGCACTGTTCAGGGAGTTTGGAAGTATACGATTAATGCTCGAGAGTGGTATAAGGGTTATCAGCACGAAAAGCATGGTCCTGATGAGCCGTGGTTTACGGCTTGACCAATTAGTTTACAGGCTTTAGGGTCTGTATTGAACCCGAAGGGGTTAAACTTTAACGAAGGAGAAGAAAGATGAGCGATATATTCTCGCTAATAGATGAGGAGGTCGATGCCCAGAAGTTCGACAAGGTGAGCACAGAGAAGGGTAGTATGCTATCGACTCTGGTTCGTCAGTCTATGGAGATCGAGGACGATATTGCTGCAACAGAGCAGCAACTCAAGGATCTCAAATACCGTAAAAGAAAAGTCAACGAAGAGGACATACCTGCTCTCATGAACGAGATGGGTATGGACAGCATTGAGGTTGATGGAAATAAGGTAAAGCTACGCCAGTTTGTCCACGCTCGAATAAGTGAGGAGAAACGTGATGAGGCTTTTGCTTGGATACGTTCCATCGGCGAAGGTGACATTATCAAGAATGATGTGACTGTGTCCTTTAATGCAGGACAGGATAATGTGGCGGGAGCCGTCGTTGATGAACTCCGAAGCAAGGGGCTTGACCCGGCTCAAAAGACGCACGTTCATCCCATGAGGTTAAAGGCATGGGTGAAGGAGCGTATTGAGAAGGGTAAAGAGATCGACTTCGACACATTCGGTGTTCATGTTGGAAACGAAGCCAAGATATCGAGGAGCTAAAATCATGGCAAATGTAGCGAATAAAAAGTCCACTGAAGTGGCAAATCTAATGGATGACCTGTTCGATAGTGCAGGTCAGGGTATGGAGACTATCACTGCTGATGATATGCAGATTCCTTTCTTGCGTATTCTCCAGCCGCTGTCTCCGCAACTGTTGAAGACTGACCCAAAGTTTATCAAGGGTGCTTCGGCAGGTGATATCTTTAATACGGTTACTGGTCAGTATTGGGAGGCCGATGAAGGTCTCGTTGTATTGATGTGTGCCTATACTACCAAGTTTCTGGAGTTCCAACTCCGAGAGACTGGTGGTGGGTTCATGGGCGAGTTAAGTGCCGATGATCCTGATATCCGAAAGACTGAACGTAACGGATCTATTGAGATGTTACCAAACGGTAACGAGCTTGTCCGGTCTGCTCAGTTTCTCGTGTTGGGTGTGGACGCTGATGGAAGCACGAGTCAGATGATCTGCGATATGAAGAAGACCCAGATGAAGATTGCGAAGCAATGGAATACTCGTCGGGCAGGTCTGAAGATAGAGCATCCAACGAATGGTATGTTTAATCCACCGATGTGGTCTGTGCCATGGCGGCTGACTTCTGTGCAGGAGAGCAACGACAAAGGTTCGTGGTTCAACTACGCAGTAACTCAGGAAGCTATGGATAGCGTGAGACCTGAAGCGATCATCGAAGCCCGTGATCTGTATAATTCCTTCAGGGCAGGTGAGATCCAAACTGGAACAGGTGAAGATAAGCCTACACCAGAAAGTGATGACGTACCATTCTAACCCTCTTGGGGTGTCGTTATTGAGGAGTCTTGGCGGCACCCCAAACCAACAAGGGGATACCCATGAGCTATTTACAACGGTTCATGGCTGCATTCGAGGGATTTGGGGCGGCACATGGACAGACACAGATATCTAATGAACGAAGGGCTGGCAAACAAAAGGCCAAGTCTGTTATCGTTCGCAAACCACTTACGGTCGAACTTATTGCTGGGCACCTGAAGGGTGAGGGCGGTGTAGGTTCGATACCGATTAATGAGAACAACGAGTGCAAGTTCGGTGCGTTAGACATCGACCAATACCCACTTGATCTGGCTGCGATAGACAAGAAGCTACGGAAAATGGAAGTCCCGGCTGTGGTCTGTCGATCCAAGTCTGGTGGTGCACACATATTCTTTTTCTTTAAGAGCTACATAAGTGCAGGAGAGTTCCGTGATAAAGCGTCAGAGATTGCATCGTATCTTGGATATGGTGGCTGTGAGATATTCCCGAAGCAGGAGCAGATTATTGTCGAACGTGGTGATGTTGGGAACTTTATTAACCTTCCGTATTTTGATGCGAAACAGACGCTCCGCTTTGCTGTTAAAGAGGACGGAGAAGCTGCAACACTAAAAGAATTCTTGCAACTCGTCGATGGGAGGACTGTGGAGCCAGAGGCTTTTGTTGGTTTGACCTTTGGTCAACAGATCGATGAGTTCAATGAGTGGGCACCCTGCCTGAACTGTATGTTTGGGCAGGGTATACCCGAAGGCACACGCAACACAGTAATGTTTGCAGCAGCCGTGGGTTGTAAGAAAGAACAGCCCGACAATTGGAAAGCCCGACTCGAGGAAATCAACAACAAATTTTGTACACCACCCCTGCCTGCGTCAGAGGTTGTGACGATCCAGACTCAGCATGAAAAGAAAGAGTATGGATTCCCGTGCGAACAAGAGCCATTGAAAAGCTTTTGCAACAAGAACCTGTGCAAGACCAAGAAGTATGGTATTGGCGGTCATGCGTCGAATGTGGAGATCTCAGGGCTATGCGTGGTTAAGTCGGAGCCACCCGTGTGGTTTTGTGATGTGGCTGGGCAGCGTGTCGAGATGACCACGGACGATCTGCAAACACCGCAGAGATTCCAGAAAGCCTGCATGGAACAGATCCGCAAGATGCCACCGCTGATGAAGCTGGCAGAGTGGCAGGTCATTGTGTCGATGATGATGGAGAACATGAGTGAAATCGAGGTGCCGGAAGAACTGACATACAAAGGGCAGTTTATGGATCTGCTTGAGGCGTTTTGTGATGGCAGGGTACAGGCTCAGTCAGCCGAAGAGATCACACTTGGCAAGCCGTTCACTGATGAAGAAGACAACATGACGTACTTCAAGATCGAGGCGTTGATAAAGTATTTGCGTAATAACAAGTTCGATACATACAGCCGGGGTCAGATACAAGAGAGATTGAAAGAGATGAACTCCGGTGGCTCTGCGAATGGTCTCAAAAGATTTAAGACTACAAAGGGAGATAGTAAACCACTTCGCGTGTGGTGGGTGCCTGCGTTCAATACAGAGGTTCAAGTTCCCAGTATCGAGGTTCAAGACAGTGAGGTGCCCTTCTAATGGAAACAACTATCTTCGGACCCCCAGGCACGGGCAAGACAACAAGACTCATCGAGATCGTGCAGCAGGAGCTAGAGAATGGCACACTTCCTGAACACATTGCGTTCGTATCTTTTTCTCGTAAAGCGGCAGAGGAGGCTCGAGAGAGGGCGGCTGCAAAGCTAAACATGGATGTGGATCAGATGGTCTGGTTCCGCACGTTGCATAGCTTCGCGTTTCAATACATGGGTCTGACGGCAAAGCAGGTATTAATCGGTAAAGACTTTACCAAGATCGGCAAGCTGTTGGGTCTTGAGTTTAGCTCGAACTCGTCAGTGACCATGGCTGATGGTCTGTTGTTCACCCCCGGCAAGAGCGGTGACGCATACATGTTTATCATACAGATGGCACGGGTTCGAGGGGTTAGCATCGAGCAACAATTCAACGAGGTGGCTGATCGCAGGCTACACTATCAGCAACTCAAGCTGGTGGACGAGGTGTTGCGTGACTATAAAAAAGAAACAGGCAAGATAGATTTCGTGGACATGATCGAGGACTTTATCGAACAGGGCGACAGTCCGCTGCTCGATGTTCTGATTGTAGACGAAGCACAGGATCTGGTTCCGTTACAGTGGCGCATGGTGCACGAAGTGATGAAGCCCAACGCCAAGCGCATATACTACGCCGGGGATGATGACCAGTGCATCTATTCGTGGATGGGTGTGAATGTTAAAGACTTCCTGAACGCCTGTCCCAACAAGATCGTGCTTGATAAATCATACCGCCTGCCCGTATCGATACACAAACAAGCAGACAACATGGTCAGACGTTTGATAACGAGACAACCAAAGACATGGTCAAGCACCGAGGAGCAAGGTTCTATAACATGGCACCGGGATATCATGGATGTAGATATCAGGACGGGCGAATGGTTAATACTGGCTCGAACAAACTATATCGCAAACAGAGTGGCGAGTGATCTCAAGGATCAGGGCTATCTGTACTGGCGTGAAGGGTCAGGCTGGTCAATATCACCAAACGTGTTGAGAGGCATTGAGATGTGGCTGGATCTATGTAGGGGCAGGTTTTTGTCTGCGGCAGATGTCAAGAAGCTATCGACGCTACTGGTATCAGATGCCACTACCAAGCGAGGTAGAAAACAGCTAGGAAGTCTAGACACTGAAGAAACATATGGTTTCAGTGATGTCAAAACTATGGGCGAGTTGACAGCGGAGATCGACACGCCGTGGCATGAAGTGATCAAGGTGTCTGATCGAGAGCGGATATACATTACGTCTGTGCGTCGTATGGGTGAGTCTATCCTGACAGGCAAGCCGCGCATAAAGATATCAACTATACATAAAGCCAAGGGTGGTGAGGCAGACAACGTGGCTCTGCTGCTCGACTCTTCGAGGGCTTGTGTTGAGAGCAGGGATCAGGATGCTGAGATCAGGACATTTTATGTTGGCCTGACTCGCGCTCGAAAGTCTCTGCATATTATCGAATCACAATCACATTATGGGTTTCAGTTATGAAAGATAGACAATTTTTTTTGAAGACAGCAGAAGAGCTTATCAACGGTGAGAGAGCCAAGGAATATGGCCCGGCTAGGAAGAACCATGAGCGTATTGCACAGATATGGAGCATTATACTCGAGCATGAGATTACGCCTGAACAGGTGGTGGCTTGCATGGTGGGCCTCAAATTAGCTAGATTAAGCGAAGATATGACAAAGGATGACTCATGGGTGGATATAATAGGTTATGCCGCCCTTGGAGGTGAGATCATAAACGATGGATGAGCAAATGAATCTTCTTGATATGGATGTCAAAGAAGCTGCCCTTGGATTTGGTGATGACGAATGGGAGCCACCGTCATCTTTTCCTGATCTTACAGGCTATGATCGTATCGCTATCGACTTGGAAACAAGAGATCCCAACATAACTACATTGGGTCCAGGATGGTGCAGAGACGATGGGTATGTCATAGGATACGCTGTAGCGGCAGGGGACTTTGTTGGTTACTACCCGGTGCGTCATGAGAAAGGCAACCTGCCAGAAAAGCTGGTGGTTAACTGGCTAAAGAAACAACTGGCAACACCCAAGATCGAGAAGGTTATGCACAATGCCATGTATGATCTGGGTTGGCTGCGATGGGCAGGGATCGAGGTCCAAGGTCCGATAATCGATACCATGATAGCCGCGCCTCTGCTGAACGAGAACCGTAGATTTTACAATCTTAACTCTCTGACGGGTGAATACCTTAGCGAGTACAAGAACGAGAAAATGCTACGGGCTGCGGCGGCAATGTATCATGTGGATCCAAAGAGTGACATGTGGCGACTGCCCTCGAAGTTTGTGGGCAGCTACGCCGAACAAGATGCTGCTGTGACTCTACGCCTGTGGGACAGGTTGCGTGTGGACATAAAGCAGGACGAGGTCACAAGCATATTCGAGTTGGAATCTAGCTTGTTACCCGTGCTTCTTGAGATGAAAACTAAGGGTGTGCGTGTTGATATTGATGGAGCAGAAAAGATACAAAAGGACTTACAGAAACGAGAGAAGAAGCTGTTAGAAGAAATAAGGTCCGATACCGGGGTCGCGGTGGAGCCATGGTCTGCTGCATCTGTAGCAAAGGCGTTCGATGCCCTTGGGCTTAAATACCATAGGACAGAAAATACGGATGCTCCCTCCTTTACAAAACAGTTTCTTAATAATCACACGCATCCAATCGCACAAAAGATTGTGAAGTTGCGTGAATTTAACAAAGCAAATACGACTTTTGTTGAAACAATACTTGAACATTCGTGTAACGGGCGCATTCATTGTGACTTTAATCCTCTGCGTTCTGATGAGGGCGGCACGGTGACTGGTAGATTTTCATCGAGTCACCCTAATCTACAGCAAATACCTGCAAGAGATCCAGAGATAAAGTCCATGATCCGTGGTTTGTTTCTGCCTGAAGAGGGCACACAGTGGGGCAGCTTTGACTATGCATCACAAGAACCACGATGGCTGGCACATTACTGTGCTCAACTGACGGGCGTACACAGACACCCTCAGATAGACAGTGTAATTGACATGTACCATCAGGGTAACGCTGACTTTCATCAGATGGTTGCGGATCTGGCGGACATCACTCGCAAGGAGGCCAAGACTGTAAACCTTGGTATCATGTATGGCATGGGGCGTAAGAAGCTGGCTGGTGTAATGGACATCGATGAGATCGAGGCCAAAGCTTTGCTCGAGAAATATCATGAAAGGGTGCCATTTGTGAAAGGCATTGCCGATCTTGCAATGGATCAAGCACAAGAGAAGGGTGTCATTCGTACATGGCTGGGGCGTAAATGCAGGTTTGATATGTGGGAGCCTAAGTCCTTCGGGTACAACAAGGCCATGAAGCTCGAGGATGCAATCAAAGAGTATGGTGGCAAAGGTATGATACGTCGTGCCTTTACATACAAGGCTTTGAACAAACTCATTCAAGGTTCGAGTGCCGATCAGACAAAGAAAGCCATGGTAGATTGTCATGCAGAGGGTCTGACACCCATGCTCACAGTGCATGATGAACTATGTTTTAGTGTTAAGAGTCAGAAGGACTCAGACAAGATTGTTGAAATAATGTCCACTTGTGTGCCAAGTTTAAAAGTTCCTTTTGAAGTTGATGCAGAACTGGGCAAAAACTGGGGGGAGGTAGGATAATGTTTAAAGCCGTTCTTTTTGTTTGTTTCATGGCAACACCGGACAAGTGTTTTAATGCTGTCGATGTTAGGGGACCTTACGAAGATATGCGTCAGTGTCGGAACAGAGTTTTTGAAATGAAAACAGACATCACTACAAATCCAAAGACCAAAAAACTTTTGTTTGTTGTCAGCACCAGGTGCGACAAGGTTAAAGAGGAGAGGCACCATGCTCAAAGCCAAGGGGTTTGATAAAGCCATAATAGGTGTGGCGGAGAGATGTGGAAGTGAGAACGTCATAGCCTATGATGCCAACGAGTGTATACAAATACTTATAGATCAAGGTATGACGGATACAGAAGCTGTAGAGTATTTTAATTATAATGTGCTCGGTGCTTATGTGGGAGAGGATACACCAATGTTTATTTGGAACTATACTCTTGAGGAAATAGATGAGTATTATGACGAAGACTAACTTTCATGAGGAGAAGTAATATGTGGACTAAATTTTTAAAGCTGTTCTTTCCGACTTTTGTTAAGGAACCGGAGAGAGCTAGAGACAGCAAGGGTCGATTAGTAGCAGACAATAAAAAGACTCCTACTATTAACGAAGCTTGGAAGGGTGGCAAAGCACCTGCCAAAAAGAAAAAGCGTGGCAGACCAGCCAAGAAGAAATGAACGGATACTCTGAAGCTAAAATGTTACTGAGTCGGGCAACACATGCGGTGACTCAACTGTTCTTGAAGCACGAGTCTGGTCTGTTAGACGAGGCTCTCAGTAAACTTCATGAGGTTGAGAGCCTGATTCAGAAGGCTGAGTCCGAAAAAGATCGATTCTCAGAGCCTTGAAGGTATAATGATACGTCCATTGTTCACGAGGTCCACGAGAATCGATGTTTTTATTTAGTAATTACAGCTACTTAGTTATGGTGATGATTAACCTGTGGTTTGTTAGTTTTGTGCTAGGTTTTGTTTTTACTTAATTATCCGCACAATATATGAAGATCCATCGGTGTTTTTTGAGATCTCCACGGTCTTATTCTCACACGCATAGCGGACTGCGTTTGATTTCTTATACAGATTTCTTTCGATAGTTCGCTTTGCCTTGAGACATTTGGCGATTTGCTCAAAGGCTGTATGTTCTGCAACATCACCACTCATGTACAAAATCAATGTGATCGTCTCAATTACCACGTTGTGCGTTCCTTATCTTCTCAATTTGTGCTTCAATATTTGTCAATCGCTTTTCATAAAAATCCAAGGTTAACTTCTGTTGCTGGTCATGCGGTAGTTTGCCTTGGTCTGCTTGCTCTTGTAATTTAGCAAGCTGCTCAGACAAATGTTCGATCAGCATAAATTGCTCAGAGTCGGCAGGTAGACTACCCATCTCACCCCTCGGCCACTTAATACGAAACTCAGTGTTCTGGCCTAAGTCAGCTTCCATTAATATAAGTTTATTTTCGATGGTGTTAAGGCGTTCTATAATCCCAAAATAAGCCCATGTGCCAATGGCGGCCCCGACAACCATCGCAATCAAATTGCGGATAGGCATCGATAGTTCAGTGTTTTCACTTAACTTGGTTGCCATTAGTCTTCAGCTAGTGCTCTCATCCGCTTAACCAAACGCTTGGCCCGGTTCGGTACTTGATCATGCCACCTGGAATCAATCATCTGCTCTGCGGCCTCATTGAAGTCCCTATTGTCTATCGCAGCTTTCATCATTTTAAACTTGGACAGACGAGGGCGACCCATATTAAACATCATGTTAGCTATGATGTGCTGACACTCCTCGGGCAGGTCATCGAAGTCAGGGTACAGCACTTTGCACTCATCTATAGTTACAGCCACATCTAAATTAAATGCCTTACGCACTCGTTCTTCAGATACCTCTGTGCCAATAGGCTGACCGAACTCTGGATCAGACTCGGTAATGAGGTGACCGATTCCGAAAGTTGGTAAATTAAGATGATCCAAATACACGGAGTACTTACAGCC
>Ga0209348_1001081_pt1 | contig 13536 bp, 21 predicted proteins | sample ETNvirenome_2_30_FD_184065 | JGI IMG/M metagenome (GOLD analysis project Ga0209348, IMG submission 184065) | Marine viral communities from the Pacific Ocean - ETNP_2_30 (SPAdes) (version 2) | ecosystem: Environmental > Aquatic > Marine > Oceanic | place: Pacific Ocean | collected 2013-06-22 | reverse complement strand
TCATACTTGGGTGCTGTTCCTTCATAAGATTGTTCTCTACTGCTTCTTCTTTTGCATCGTTTTGCTTTTTATAATAAGCATCGATTTGAAGCGCAATCTCCTCTGGTATCCTAGCCAGCAATAGGCCTCCCACTCCAATGATCCCTGCGTATCTGCCTTCAGTATCAGATGGATATTGAGTGTCTGGATATTCGTCAGCTCTCACTAACTCCCATCCTTCTCTCAAAGATGATGCTATATTTTTAGCATCTGATTGTCCGAGAATCTCGGCACGTATCCACTGATGTCTATATCCAGTTGGCGCTGGGGGTGCATCAAGTGAGTTGGGTGGAGTCCAAACTTTTTTAACTTCAATGTTTTGTCTTGTTTGGCTCGCACGAGAAGTTTTAATTTTTTTATCTTCCATTTTATGCTCCTTCCGTGATTTTTAATTGTTTTGCATAATCTTCGAGTGGCACACCTAATCTTTTAGCAATTGCTACCTGTGAAGGCGTGAGTTTGACAGTTTTTCTGCGTCCGGTTGAGGCTGAACGTTTAGCCGAAGCTACATTTTGAACCGGTTTGGCTCTTTCTGTAGTATTGTCTTCCACTTTATCAAATTTATGCGGAAATTCAACCCTAATTCTTTTATCTATTTCTAGATAGTATTCATCAGTTTTAGGATCGTAACCTTCTTCTTCAACAAGCTTTTTATGCAAGTCAAATGCAGTATAAGTCATTGCTGTATCATTACCAAACCAAGCATTTCTCGCAGCCCATTCTTCAGCTTTTGGATCTGATTGAGGAGTAGTTCTGCTCTGTTGAGGAGCAATATTTACTTCTTTTTGTTGTGTTGGTCTTTCTACTTCAGCAACTTTCATTGCATTTAATCTAGCTGCGTCTACAGTCAGATTAGCAATTTGTTCTTGTGCTGCAACTTGTGCATCCACATCTTGTGAATCAATTGCATTTTTAAGTGCTAGTTTGGCAGCAGCTAAACTTGTTTTAACTCTACCTTCAAATTCAGAAACATAAGTTTTATCTAATTTAGATAACCTACCTTGTATTTCTTCTTTTTCTTTTTTACTAGCTTCCGCAAATGCAATAGCTTCTTCTCTTTGCCTTTCTGCTTCTCTCATTTTACGAGTCAGTTTAGCAATTCTTTTTTGAACTCCCTCACTGTATTCTTTTAACTCGTCCTTTTCTTCTTTTTTTTCAAGTTTAGTTTCTCTTTCGTTTTCAAAAGTTTTATCTTCTGCTGGAGATTCTGAAACTTGCTCTACTTCAATTTTCTCTTCTGCGGGTGCTTCAACTTTTTCTGGTTCACCCTTATCATCTAAATTAATTTCAGCGCCTTCTTCCTCGCCTACATCAATAAGACTCTCTACTTTGTTTTCGTTCTCAGTTGGCATAGTATCCTTCCTATGTTAAATGTAATGAAGAACTGATTCAGGATCACCTATGGTCCCTAACACTTCATCATCGTTTAGTATTCGCACTTCTCCACCTTCAATCGGTAAACGTGCACCAGCGTATCTGGCAAACATCACCCAATCTCCTATTTTGCACCAAGGCTTATCAAACTTATTTTTGTCCTTGTATGCAAGATCTCCCATTTTTAAAACATAACCGCAAGTCGTTGCGATTCTAGCTTTATCTAATTGTTCTTGAGAGAATAAAATTCCACCTTTAGTTTTTTCTTTTGGTGTAAAAGGTAAAACTAAAAGTCTGTATCCAGCCGGTTCTGGTAATTGGCTTTCTACTTCCTTGATATTATTTTCGTCTAATCTCTTAGCGTGAGGTTCTTCTTTTTTTTCTTGATCGTATTTGTCTTGAAGTCCCAATTTAATTTTTGGTACTTCCTCCTTTGATGTCGATAACGTTTCCTTGTTCATCTTGCTCCTTGTCGTTTTTTAGCAGGTTAGAGATTTCCTGATTTATTAATTGATAAGCATGTGCTTGTCCTAGCATATACTTATATTTTTCCATACTGTCAACACCACCAGTCATCATGGTATCTCCAATTTGTTGTACAGTAGCGTTTATTCTTTTCTTTAATTTATCTATTATTGTTAGTTCGTCTGATAGCATCTTTGCCTTTCTTAAATATAGCAGCGACTTTTGATTTACCCATAACTTTGGCACGCTGTTCTCCAACAGTTAGGATTTGGATTTTTCTTGCAAACGGCTTAGATATCTTTTTAACTTTTGCAACAGTCTTACGAGCGTCAGTAGGAGTCGCAAACTTAATACCAACAGTATCTTTAGGATTCTCATCTGTGTAGAGTCTCCTACCTGAACCTTTGGGTTTTTTACCTGTTCCCTTTTTTGGATCTGCCATGTTTCATTTCCTTAATATGTTTTTTAATAATCTTTGATTGTTTCTTATGTAGTTTAGAAGCTTTACTTAAAGCTTTGGCTACTTTGTTTAATTTTTTAACCATAGTTCTCCTTATAATTTAAACGCCTGTAGTTCTTTTAATTTCTCTTGTGCATTTGCAATCTTTTCTATTTGTTTATCTACTTCGTCAATATGTTGTGGATGTTCTCCAATACCAACAGAACTTTCTAAATAGATTTTAATTGTTGCATCTGCTTCTGATATTTGTGCATTATACCTATCTTCTAATGCTTGTAGAATTGCTCTTCTCATTTTTTCTTCCTTTTCTTTTTTAAAATCTTTACTCTTGTATGCCAACACCATTCTGTCATTTTGATAATATAAGTTTCTGCAAAAGAAACTGCATCATCAAGTTTAGCAAAACAATTATAAATAAATCGATCTAGCACTTCCATCTTCTTCTAGCCTGACGTAGTCTAGAATTAGGATCTCTTGCTGCTTTAGGAAATTTTTTCATTTGTCCTGCGCTTCTCGCGCAATACGACTTACGTCGCTTTGCAGCTTTCGATCCAGGTTTTACTTTACCCGTCACGGCTGTTTTTAGTTTTGAACCGGGATTCATTCTTCTGTAGGCTTTGACACCGGCCTTTGTCATACCTGCTCCAGACTTTGTAGATCTGAAGTTCTTTTTATTTCTGGCAGGCATTCGATCTTGTTTTCTCACACTAAACCTCCCATACTCATTTTTTTTCTTTTTGCAAACGTAGCAACGTTAGTTGGTTTCGGACCCGTATTGCTTGCAGCTCTTTTTCGTCTGACAGCACTCGCCCTTTGCGAGCTTGTCATCCGTGTGGCTTTTGCAAGTGGGACGCACTTTGGATACTTTCTCTTCGAACCTTTTGAGCGCCCGCATGGCTGAAACTTCCCATTCTTCTTCGGAGCTCCAATGTCCACCCATTTCTCGTCTAGCCATTCTTTAAGTCCTTTTTTAGCCATTAGACCATCTTAGTTTTTTTACGCCTGTTGTTCATGATCTTCCCACATCCTCTAGCAATAAAACCACCGTCAGCTTTTTTAGTTCTACCTACTTTGCCTTTGCAATATTTGGATGCCCAAATATTCGCGTATGCAGACGGGTAAACTTTAAACTTTCGCTTTGCGGCAGCTTTGCCTTCAGGACATAGTTTAGCCATTACTTAACTCTCCCACCTTTCTTCATAAATCCCATTTTGTTTCTAACTTTTTTTGGAAGTTTACGAAGTCCTTTAGATTTTTTACCTTTCGGTAATGGTTTTAGTTTTTTCATTTTTTCCTTTTCTTACTAATGCCGGCTTCAGATAAAGCAATAGCAATAGCTTGTTTTCGGTTTTTTACTTTTTTCTTCGAACCACCAATGTTGAGTTTACCTTTTTTAAACTCACGCATTACCTTTCGAACTTTTTTTTGGCCTTTCACTATTTATTAATCTTACCAGATTTTTTAGCTTTAGAACCAAACTTACCATAAGATTCATCACGAGATGCTTTTAATTGCTTCTTCGTTCTTTTTTTTCTGATTCTCATTGCGATAGATTCATCTTTTCTATCTTTGTAACCTTGTTTCTTTTTACCAACTTTACCACCATCTTTATACATCTTGCCGCCTTTCATACCCATGTCATCTTGGTAGTAGCCTGACATCATGTCTTTTCTTTTAGTAGACATTCCGCCACCCATTCTTTTTACTCTGCCGCCTGCTTTGAATTGAGGGGCAACTTGTTTGTTATATCTTCTATTAGGCATTATTTTTTTCCTCCGTTCCTAAATATTTGTGTCCCCTTTATTCCATATATACTCGCCACGACAAGGATCCACAAATTTGTAAACCATGACGGCAGTGACGAGAAGTATTCGAAGAACAATTTTACTTTGTCCATCGCAGTCGGATCGTCACTTACGACTGCCCAAGCAAGCACCACTATGGGCGCCGAGAGAATTAATAAAACGGCCTCATCCTTCCAGTCTGACTGACGAGCCTCCAGGAGTTTACCTTGGTAAGCTTCCTGTCCATCGGCCATACGTTTTGCGTGCATATGTTGTGCATCTGCCATCGCCATTTTCGTCTCTTGACGTTTTTTATAAATGTGCGTGCCAGCTTGCAAAGCCATCTTTGCTAAACCAAACCAAGCCATAATTTAGTACCAAGTTGCTTTTACAGGTTTTTTATCAGGTCGCATTCTTCTTGTACCTCTAACGTCAACCGTTTGTGATGTATACGGATCAGTCATCTCTACAGGAATCCCACCTTGTTGCTCGCCTTTTGCGTTAGCACCAAGTTCAGGTACAACTTTTACGTTGTCTCGACCATTTTTTGTTTTTCTAACCATAGTTTTCTCCTTGATTGAGTTTATACCTAGTTTTTTTTAAAATTTCTACCGAAATCATGAATCTTACTTGCATCGGCCATTTGTTGTTTAGCTAATGACACGCCAGCACGTAAACCAGCTAGTTCTTCGTTCTGTTGAAGCTTCGCTTCTTGGTTTTCTTGATTCATTAACGCTCTCATTGTGTCTAGATCTAATCTTTCTTGACCTTCTTGCTCTTTTCTTGCGTTATCTCTTGCTTTCAAGTCAATTTCTCTAGCTTTTAACTTAACAAGTGGGTCACCACCAAACTCACCGCTAATTTTTTCTTCTTCTGCAACATAATCTTTAGTCATTTCTGCAATTAAGATCGCTTTTCTTGACTCAATAGCGTTTGTAATCTCAACAAGACGTTTTTGTTGTTGCATCATCATTGGATTTTGTGTCATTGCACCCATCATAGCAGGATTTTGAGCTCCAGCTGCTTGCATTTGTTGTTGAATTAGTTGTATCTCTTGTAATTCTTCTACAAATTCTAACTGAACTTGCTCTTGTGCCATTAAACTTATGTGTTCAAGTATATTTTTTTGTAAAATTGCTAAAACTGGTGGATTATTTTGCACCATATTAAGTCCCATGAAGTGTAAATGCGCATCGATGTGTGCTTTATGGTCTTGGCCAGGAAAAGCTTGAATAGATTTTCCTGACATAGCCATAATATGTTCTAATGCAGGGTCCATCGGCATTGGTTGTGCCGGTGGAGGTAAGATTGCATTGACATTTTTTACACCCAACGCGTCGTACATTGATCTATATGCTTGATACAGATTATGTATTTGAGGATTTGACTGCGCTAGTTGTAATTGACTTTGTGCTAAACTAATTCTTTGCGTTTGTGAAAAGATATTTGGATCAGCAACAGGTAGAATATCTACTCTGTCATCAAAGTCTTGAACTTTAATTTCTCTAGATGCACCAGGTACATCGTATGGATATACTGGTGGTAAATATGTTTTAAATACTTCTGCTAATAATTTAAATTCTTGTTTAAGTCCAACGTACAATCTTTTGTGGATTGCGGACATTACACGTGAACCACGCTCTAATAATGCAACAGTTGTACCAACAGCCGCTGCTTGATTCATATCACCAACTTGTGAGTCTGCAATACTTGCAAATCTTTGACCTGCATTAACTACAATACCCATCAATTGTAATAGTGTTGCATCAGGACCTTTGAAAGGTAAAGTCATAAACTGATCTCTGATGTTTCCACCAGGAGCATCTACGTCTCTGAACTCACCAGGTTGTAAAGGTTGTGCATCATCTCTAACTCTTATGCCTCGTGACTTAAATCCAGCTGGCAGATTAGCTAAAGTACCTGCATCAAGTAATTGTCTTAATGCTGCAGTAGCTGTTCTTGTTAATCCACCAATCATGTGAATCAGACCAAAACCATAAAAACCTGTTCCGGGTAAAAATTTAAATTGCACAAAGTAATTTATTTTTTTCTTCAGCGGATCTTCTGCTTTGTAGTTTCTTCTGATAGATAATATTTTATTATTAGACTCTGCAACTGTAATTACATACGGTAATTTAATTCCAGTTGGCTCTTGATCTTCTCCCATATCTTCGTAACCATCCAAATCTAAATTAGTATGTATTTCATACAAAGTGTATTGATCTTCTTGGCCATCTTTAGAAATTCCTTCTAGCTCTAATTTTTTATCTTCTAATTGATTTTCTGTAACAGGAGGTTGTCCTAATTCTATGTCTCTATAGAAACCAGACACTTGTTGTTTTCTTAATTCGTTTTCAGAAATTTTAATTACGTGCACAACCGCTTCTGCATCATCTAAAGAGTTTGCAGAATACGGCACGACTAAATCTTCAGCCGGTACAAATTTTGATACCGCCCTACCTAAAAGATCGTCATAATAGACTTTCTTAAAGGTAGATCCGGAAAGAGGGAGGTAAAAAAGCATTTGATCAAACTCTGGCTCGTATTCCTTCATTTGATCCATGATCTGATAGTTCATGAAATCTTTTACCCGTTTTGCTTGTTCTTCTTTTGGAACATCTACGTTACCCAAAATTTGAGTTCGTACTGGTCCATCAGAAGGTAGCAATTCTTTGTAAGCTTGCGCTTGAAACTGTGTGACTGCTTCAGCAAGTACAGGGTGATTAACACCTGACGCACCTCTGAAAGGTTCTGTTCTTCTTTCGTATTTAAAACCTAAAAGTTCTAAACCGTCTCTGTATGATTGTTCCCAATCACCACGTGATTCTTTGTATTCGTTATATTGTTCTACAAGTTTTATTCCTAATGGATCTAAAACTTCTTCGCCTAAAAACTCTGCTAAATTTTCAAAGTGATTGTCTCCACCTTCAGGAGACGCTACAGCAGGATCAAAAGAAACTTCGGCACCACCTTCTTCTGTCATTTCTATTTCGACAGGTCCGCCTTTAGTTTCAACTTCTTCTACTTTTTCTTTGATTGCTTCTTCGATCTCCACTTCTCCTGGAACATCGACAGTCGTTTTTGTATTCGGTAATGGTTTATCTATTGTGGCCATTTGTTATTTTACCTTGTTTTAAATAATGATTCAACACCTGACTCATTGATATCAGGCATTCTGACTATTGTCAAATTTACTTCTCCGCCACCAGCTTTTTTAAGTCTAGTAAACTCTTCTAAATTTGTAAGACCACCATCTATTCCTTCCTCTATGTCTTTATAATATCCATAACCATAATCTCCTTCAGGCGTTGACTTATAAACTTCTTCGGCTTCAGTGAGCTCACTACCACCTGTTTCCATATCTCTATCTATTTTAGCATATCCTTTTGAACCTCTGTCAGTATCAAAATATATTTCTGCACTCCCATCAGTTTGATTTACATCAACAGTGATATCAGGTCTGTCAGGATGTTTGTAACTATCTACTCTGCCAGACTCACCAATTTTTTTTCCTTCTTTGATAACTTTAGCTATAACCATTTCATAAAGTTTCATTCCACCTTCACTAACAGATGCAATACCTTCTTGCACAGTTTCTGATTTTAAAGGTTTAGCAATTCTACCAACGATTGGCATTGACGCTAAACCACCCATTAATTTCATAAAAGTTCGTCTATCCATTATGCTGATACATCCATAAGTTCTTGTTGTTCTGCGAGATACTCTTGATAAGCCATTGGATCATTTTCTCTCATTTCATTAATTCTATCTTGTTCCTCTTGCGCTACATTATACAACTCTTTTCCAATTCCTAAACCAGTAATTCCTAAACCAACCGGTGTCATCATTGCACCCACTCTACCCAAAGACAGAGCTCTGCCTAAAGCGTTTTGTAAACCTTTGCCACCAAATCTTTTAGCTGCTTCTGGAAATAATAACTCTGCACCGACTAAAGGATCCACTGTTGCATCAACAATATTTTTTCCTTCATCTAAATTTTCTTTTACAGTTAGTCCTGCAAATCCTAAACCTGCTGCAGAGGTACCCAGTGTAGATAATAATCCAGATAGTAATTTACCTGCGCCTTTTCGAACTGTTTTACTTAGTAAAGGTGCTGACGCCACAGCAGCCGTGGGCATTGGATTATTTGCAGCCCAGTCAAGTAACGTTGCTTGTGAAACTTTATCGTCAGTTTTAGGATCGACGAACGCACCAATCTCATCGTTGTATTTGATTGAATCTTCTGGTGTAGAAATTAATTTAGAAGCTTCATCATCTGCTAAAGCAAATCCTGTGCCTGCTAAAGTTCCTAAACCAACCAAAGCACCAACTTTTCCTCCTCTTCCAATTAATTTTTTAAATCTATTTTTTATAGTATTTTGAAAATTAGGATTGTCTAATTTTTCTGATATGTCTACAATTGAATCTCTATCTGCTGGTACTTCAAAAGAATAACCATACTTTTCATAATGTGCATCAAACAAATCTTTATATTGTTTATAAACTTTTTTATTTTTAACTGTTTTTGATGGTGGTTCAAAAGATAATTTTAATCCCTTAACTTTTTTTGCAGGGTTATCAACATTTGCTTTATTTTCAAATTCATTAACAGAAGCATTATATTTTTTTTGTAGCTCAATTCTTTTAGGATCATCTTTATCTAAAGATACTAATTCTTTTTCAATAACTCCTTTAAATCTATCTATGCCTCTACCTTTTATATTAGTATTAAAATCTGATCCTAATATTTGACCAAATATAGCATAAGGTCCTGAACCTCTTCTCATACTACTTGTTATTCCTGCTATCTCATCAACAGACAACATTCCTTTTAATTCAGGAATAAAACTTTGAATTTTTCTTAATATATCTGTTCTTAAAGTAGGAAGTTTTTTATCTAAGTTCATTAATTTTGCAAAACGATTTTCTAAAATAACTCGAGCTCTTTTTCCTTTTTTTGCACCAAAGATTTCATCTTTAGAGGAAACACCTGGTTTATCAAGATAAGCATCTGCTATTGTTTTATATTTTGGATTGTCTCTTAATCTTTCGGCTACATCTACTAATCTAGTTTCTGCAAGAACTGGATCTAGTTTTGTAATTCTAATTACATCCGTTATAGTTGGAAATTTACCATCGTTTAATTTCTGAATTACTTTTGGATCTTTTAATATTTTAACAACGTCTTTTTGAACGTTAGTAATTTTTTGACCAGCACCTTTTGGAAGTTCTCCATAAACTGCTTCGTAAAAAGGTATAACTCTTCTTTGTTCTTTTAAAACTGTTCTAATATTTTTGGCGGTAGGTTTTCTTCCATAATCTTTTTCAAATTCTTTTACGTAATCATCTATTCTTTTTAATCTAGCAGGATCGTCACTAAGCGTCCCACGTCTTAAAAAACTTTTATTTAATTCTTTAACTTTACCACCATTAGCAAAAGATCCTGATGCTTTGTATCTTAAAAACTCTTCGTACGTTCCTTGAAAACCTTCATCAACAGCTTTTTGATATTCTTTCATATCACCTAAATACTCATCCATTAAAGCCATTATCTTTTCTCCACAAACATCGATGCAAGACCACCATCTTTATACAGCGCTGTTGTTTGACCGGTTACATCTCCTGTGATACCACCTAATGTTAAATCTTCTAAAGATACATCACTTGTAGCAAGATCATAAATTCCTTTGATCATCATCCCTTGTCTAATTTTTCCACCTAATACTGGGTTGATCATTGTGATTGCGCCTAATCCTAAATTTCTTGTAATCGGATTGTTAATTATATTAGAACCGGTAGTGATTGCTTTTTCTAATAAAGTTGGTTCTGGTGTTGTAGACATTACATAGTCTGGACCCGGACCGTCGCCTGTTGGTCCTGGGCCTACAAGTGTTGGACCTTTTGTTGTTAGTGTAGGACTAACCGTTGGACCACTACCTATAAATCCTAGATCTTGTGGAGTTGAGGGGCCGGATCCCGGAGAAAAATCTCTGCCGCTACCCATCGATGTTGCACCTCCTCCTGGAGGACCGCCTTGATTAGATTGATCATTTGGTCCACCCATTGTATCACCACCATATCTTAAACCTACACGACCACCATCTGCTTTTTTAATTGGTGGCTCGCCTCGTGGGTGAACTCCTGTTTCTTTAATTTTCATCAACTCTTCAAAAGTTTCATCACCGTATAATCTAACGCCTAATGCTTCTTCCATAATTTGATAAGAAGATTTTGCACCAGGACTTTGTAATGCTTCAATCATTTCTGATGCATCTTCTCTACTACGTCCAGCTTCTCTGTATGCATCTCTAATATTATCACCAAAAGGTCTTTTGTAATTTTTAGGAAGACCTGTGTCTCCTTCACCTTTTACAATTTTTTCTAAATCACCCATTGGGTCATCTTTAGTTAGATTAAAATCATCTAGCTCTTTAATTTTTATAGTCTCAATACCTTCTTGTGTACCACCTACAATAGGTTTATCTGGATCTAGAGTTAGACCTTTTTGGTTTACAACTTTTGTAGTATCTAAAGCCTTTTGTCTTGCTTCCATTTTAACTTTTAACAAATCTAATCCTTCAGGTTCTTTACCCATCATAGATTTGTAACCTCTGACTAATCTGTCAAAAATTATTTTAAAATTTTTTTGGAAAGCATCTGCTTCTTTAAGACCGAATTCTAATAACTTCTTTTTACTCATCAGTAATATGTTCTCTCAACTTGAGGCATCGAATCTTCTTTTTCATCCTCCGGATGCGCCACGAACCCTCCCTGTCTAAAGCGCATTATTGCTTGTGTTGTGCTGTCCACCAAATCGTCATGATCTCCATACGGAAATGATGCACACTCCTCTATTACCTCATCTGCGAACTTTTCGTCAGGCGCCCAGATCATTCCCGACTCAAAAAGCGGGGCTACGGCGTTTACTCTAGCATGTTTATCTTGGCCTTTGCTAGGTGTGTAATTTATAACAGGTATCCCCATTTTTCTCAACTCATAAGTTAATGGCATCCCAGAAGCTTTTGCCTCCACGATTACTGTCTCAGGATTCCAATATCGATACTGTTCCCAGGCCTCTTTCTTCAAATCAGGAAACTCTAATCGTTCCTTAAATGCATCTAATAGTATTAAATTAGCTGGACTATCTTGTGTTGGATAGAATACTCCCCATGTCGTTATCGCACTATAATCAGATGTCTCCTTTTTTAAAAAAGCGGTATCATAACTTTGAATGATATGCTGCAAAGGTGGGATATATCCTTTGTCCCATACTTGCCACCATTCACGTTTGATAAGAGATCCTTCTTCTGCCGTTGGGTTTTGCATCCATTGCGCGTTCCACTTACCAACTGATAGTGATGCTTTGACAGATTCTAACTCATCGAGTTTCCAATACTGTGGCCATACTGGTTTATTACTAGGTAATATTGCTGGGAACTCTATGACTTCCCATTGATCTGATTTTAATTCTTTTTGATTTTTTAATAACATCCCAGTTAGATCTTTCATGTTCCATCTTGTCATAACCACGACAATTGCTCCACCGGGTTGTAAACGTTGACGTGGACCTGACGTATACCATTCATACGCACGCTCTAAAGCTTGCACGTTCAGCGCGTCTTGTTCTGAATGTGGATCATCAATGATTAGCAAATCCGCTCCACGTCCCGTGATTGCCGAGCCAACTCCGGCTGCGTAGTATTCCCCACCTTGTTCAGTCTCCCATTTACCCGCGGCCTGCGAATCTTCTCTTAGCCGTGTTTTGAACACGGACTGATATTCGGGGCTATCGATAAGTGTTTTAGCTTTACGTCCAAAGCGGATCGCGAGTTCTGTCGTGTGGGTTGTTTGAATTATTTTTAAGTCTGGTCTTTTACCCACCATCCATGCAGGAAGTAGAAAAGATGCAAACTCTGACTTAGTATGCCTTGGTGGCATATTAATAATTAATCGTTTGATCTCACCTTTCGCAAGCTTATTAAATTTTTCAGAAATTTTTTTGTGATGTTTTCCTTCAATAAACTCTGGCCACACATGTTTAACAAAGGCCAAGAAATCTTTGTTAACCTTTTCTTCTTTTGTTTTTTCGTCTAGCTTCATTGCTAGTTTTAAGAATTCTTTCTGTGCGTCGGGTGGCAGCTTCTCAATAAAATCTGGTTTCATAAAAATTTTTGCAGAATTTTTTTCACTTCTGTTTTGTTTTGCATTTTGATTTTACAGCTAATCTATCTCTAAATCAAACACTAAAGGGTATACACTGGGACCCCTTTTTGTCTAGAGGGTGGGTGGGCCCGATAGTTTACAAGCTTTTTCGGTTTTGATTGGGACCCCTCGGGTCTAGGTGATTGGGTGGGTGGGCCCGCGAGCCCACAGGCTCGCGGTATTAACTAGAAAGGGAGTTAATCTAGTAAGATATAATATTCATCAATGAAGTTCTTTTGAAACCATTCACGACCTTTGTTGAATAAGTTCCAGTCCTCAGTTCGTTCTGCTCCAATCACTGTATCATAAATAGCAACAGCGAACGCCGGAAGTTTACACGACTGGCTAAATGTTTCATCACTAAATCTATTATGAATAGTTAGTTCATGTGTTGGATCTTTACCAAAGAAACATTGGTCAAATGGTTTTGGTATTATGTACTCTTTGTCTTTGTATTTTATTTTCATAAGTTATCCTTTCTATGTATGGGATTATATATTAATCCCATACAATGTCAACCCCACAATTTAAAATGTTCATGAACAATTTTCTTATCATTCAGTCTCCATTCTTTTTTGTACCTTCGGTGCTTCCACTGCTCTAATAAATCCATAGTTGCAAAGTAGTTCCTGCCTTTGGGCAGCGTACCATTGTTAACCTGTGTTAAGAAACATTGGAGAGTTATTCTTCCTGATCTTTTGTAAAGAGTGTCATAATAATAAATTGCACTTTTAACTTTGTCGGTCATGCTATCAAACCTAAACAAACAATTAAGCCGAAGAAAAATACACAGCTGTAAAATTCAAAACTAGTCATTAGTTTAATCCTTTCTTATAAGTTATTACTGGGTCAATGCACGTTGTATATCTCTCAATAACAACGTCCCAAAAACACATATATTTTTTGCCACCTTGTTCCCAAACTCTGCAACCCTCTTTGTTTAAATTTCCAATTCTACGAATTGTTTTTTTATATTTCTTTGCCCACCATGAAACAACAAAATCACTCTTTGCTTCAATCTTTTCTACTTCTTTTGTTAAGTCTTCTATGTTCATATTATCCTTTCTTTTGTTATGGGATATTCTAACATAGAATATCCCATAATGTCAATACTTAACTTTGTGCAATAGCTTTTATTTTGGAAGTATCAACGTTCCAAGATAAACCAATATGTTTAACTACCAGATTTAAACTTTGTTTAAGTTCGTCTGG
>Ga0209348_1001080_pt1 | contig 13537 bp, 25 predicted proteins | sample ETNvirenome_2_30_FD_184065 | JGI IMG/M metagenome (GOLD analysis project Ga0209348, IMG submission 184065) | Marine viral communities from the Pacific Ocean - ETNP_2_30 (SPAdes) (version 2) | ecosystem: Environmental > Aquatic > Marine > Oceanic | place: Pacific Ocean | collected 2013-06-22 | reverse complement strand
GTTTGAAGTCTTCGCTTCAGGTGCAACCAGGGGCTTTGGTCCTTTATTATATGAGGTTGCCCTAGAGTACGCATCGCAGAAGGGTGGAGGCTTGATGGCAGACAGAAATTCTGTTTCCGATTACGCCTTAAATGTTTGGAGCGAGTATGAGATGCGCGGAAGTCCTGTGAAGAATAAGCAGTTGGATATTGATTTAGCTAAAACTAATTCAAAGACTCTTGGTGGAGATGATCTTAGCGGAGAGCTTGACAATCTTACAGCTACACCAGACGACGACTGTAATCAAAGTAAGACAGTCAGAAGTTATGGAATGGATTGGAATAAGTCGCCACTGTCAAAAATTTACATAAAAAAATCTTCAGATGTTATGAAGGCTCTAGGCGACAGGCTCATAGTCGAAGTTTAGGAGGATAAATGAATGTTAAAGTGGCTAAGAAGCCTGAAACCAATAATGATAGAAAACTCAAAGGTTCCAGTTATCCTATCCTACGTCGCGCCGATTGAGATATGGGCTATTGCTTTCGGACCATTTGTGTGGTGTCGAGGTATTATGTCTGACGTAACAAGAAGGCACGAGCGAATCCATTTTGCCCAGCAGATCGAGTGCCTTTTCGTCTTCCAGTGGATTTTATACGTTGGATTCTGGCTTAGAGGTCTTGTATCAAAGACAGGTAGAGACGCTTACTATGCCAACGCTTTTGAGGTCGAGGCATATACTCACGAGATGGATGAAAATTATTTAGAGAACAGACCCTTTTATAATTGGCGAAACTATTTATAGTAGCCTGTATAGGTGATTTATTAGAAAAGGAATATTTGAAAGATGAAATTAAAGACATTGATGGAAAGCTGGCGCAAGTTTAATGCGGCTAACAAGATTTTAAATGAAGAGGCTTCTCCCAAGGATTTCCCCCAGGATGAGTTCCCAACAAGGCTATCCCAGGTTAAGCCTGATGTAGCTGCGAAGCAAACAACTGGTGGTCAAAAGGACGGAAATCCAAAGGATGATGTCATTAATGTCTCTAAGAGAGAATTCGCGTCAGGTCAGTTAAAACCGTCGCAGACATCAATGAAGTTGGATAATGCCCTCGGCATGGCTCTTTCAATGCTTCACCCTGATAAGAAACTTCAAGCAGGCGGCGACCTCGGCGGTTTTATTAGCAGTGACCTTCATATTATGGATGGACACCATCGATGGGTTGCTACAGCGATGATCGACCCAAATTTGAAGTGCGGAGGTAACTTTGTTAATTTTCCAGCCGCACAGTTGATTCCAATCTTGAATGCTATCACCGTTGGAACCTTGAAAGTTCCACCCAATGGTGGCAAAAAAGGTTCTGGAGGTTTTGACCAGTTTTCGAACGCTACTTTGATGAGCAAGAAATTATCAGCTTTAGCTCAAAATGGAAACGAGTTTATTACACCAGAAGAAGTGCAGACGGCTCTTGATACTCTGGGGCAAAAATATAAAGCAGAGGGTTCGGTCGAAAATGCAGTAAAGATTTTTATGAAAAACCTTTCTGGATTAAAATTTGTAGTTCCCAAGGGCGCACCTGAACGAGTTGATATGCCAGTTATCGACACCCCAGATGTTCCCAAAGCAGCGAAGGCTCTCAGCCAGGGTGATGTTGACGTAAACCCACCATTCGCTAAATAAAAAAAACTAGACTATTTATACATACAAGGTGTATAAGTGGAAAAAGCATACGAAATAATAACCCGTGGCTGTATTGGAATAAGTTTCGGGTTCTCTATAATATCTCTCCTAAATCAAGATGCAGGCACTGCCATAAAGTGTGCTGCCTTATCTGCACTGCTATACCTTGTTCTAGTTTTACGAAAGGCTATTAACAATGTTTGAAGCAATAATGATAATCGCTTTCCTTGGCACTGTTGCTATGCAGTGGTATATTCTCACAACATACAAAGAAAGATTTACAAAACTTGCCAGGGTCATAAAAGAGGTCCAAGAGAGCAAAGCTGAGAAGGACCACACTCACAGTTACATCGGTGGTAGCTTGGATATGGTATACCAGGGAAAGAAGGCTCCAACAGTCCAAGCTCATATTTATCCAAAGAGGCTTAAATGAAAAAAACTGTCATTTTATTTATATTTTTTATTATTTCTTGTTCTGAGGTCTTAACAAAGGACAATGATATCGATTATACTATAGGTGCAGAGGAAGAGGTTTGGGTTTGCTATAACGAGCAATCAGAGTTGCACAACCAGATTTGTGAGCCAGAGTGTTTAGTTTCAGGCGACCCCACAACATTTTGCTGGGTTTTGGAAGAAGAGAGTTATTGCAATTCAGAGTTTTCTCATTTAAATATTTGTTCTACAAGGTAAGAAATGAAAAATTTTAAATATCTTTTATTATTGGCGGCTTTTTTACAAGTTTCATGTTCGGATAAGGTTGAAGAAACTCAAGATGCTCAAGCTCAGAGAGGAGTGTTGCAGGACGCTACCCCGAGCGACGTCGCAATTATACAAATACCAGATATCACTGTAGATGCTTGGGTGGACCCCTGTGTAGGTTTACAAAATACAGACGAAATGTATTGTCAATGTAATCCTCTCTGCTGTCAGGAGCAAACTTGGTATTGCCCACCCAGGGGTACAGAGATTCTAGCAAAATATGCAATACTTGATATTTGCGGAGAAGATCTAGAGCCATGTGATAGAAGTCAGAATCCTTCATGCCCGCCCGCAGAGATAATATATGAGTCACAATGCAATCATGCTTTCGATTGCCCACCAGGGATAAATGAAGATTTTAGGATGTACTACGATTGCGAGATTGAGGGTGTAAGCGGGATTCAGGAAGTGAGGTGTGACAAGGGTCGTCTTTTTTACGGAGAATGCATAACTTGTGAGGCTACAGAAGAGGTTTGTGACGCCATCGATAATGACTGTGACGGCATCGTCGATGAGAATCAAAGAAACGCCTGTGACTTATGTGGCGCGGTCCCAGAGGAAATTTGTGATGGTAATGATAATGACTGTGACGGCAATATCGATGAAGAATTGGTTAGGGAGTGTTCTACTGTTTGCAATAGTGGGCTAGAGGTTTGTGACTCGGGCAACTGGATAGGCTGCACCGCTCAGGTTCCTTTTGATGAACAATGCGACGGCTCAGACAGCGACTGCGACGGCTTGGTCGATGAGGGACTGAATTGCCAGTGTCCTCCTGCGATGGTCGGGTCTCTTATGCCATGCATGGAAAATCCTTTGAACTGCGGCATGGGATTTAAAACTTGCGAGTGCGTAAACGAGCAATGCGATACAACACAAATGACTGAATGTTTTGCAATATGCCACTGGTTTCCAGAGGTTCTCGCACCAGACCAGCAGTGCGACCCATTGCAGGGTACAGCCGTGAATCCTGAAGTCTGTAATAATTTTGATGAAGACTGCGATAATCTGACAGACGAGCAGCTAGTAAGGGCATGTTATACTGGACCTGAAGGCACAATAAACGTCGGACTATGCTCGCCAGGAGAACAGACTTGCAACTCTGGACAGTGGTACGGACAGGCACCATCAGGAAACTACGTTGCTGATTTTTGCGGCGGCGAAACGGTACCAACAGAGGAGGTCTGCGATGGGGCAGATAACGATTGTGATGGTGTCACTGATTTTGGCGAAGAGATACCTGATACTGATATATTATTTATTGTTGACTGGTCGGGGTCGATGGAGAATACTATAAATGCCGTTCGTATGGCTATGAATCGGTTTGCTCAAACTTTTCAAGCCGAAGACGCATTGAAATGGGGCTTGCTAGTTGGTCCAAAGGCTTTACCAAATGAAGATGAGGCACTTATTATGGAAACCGACATAACTGAATTTGACAACTTTTTACAATCTTTTGCCTCTGTTGGTATTTTTGACAACCAGACAGGGAATGAGATGTTGAGGGATGCGATTCTTCTCGCAATTAAAAATGTGACTGGTAATTTACAATATGATTTCCTCCGTTCCCAATGGGGAAATGGCATGGCATCAGTGCCAGGGTTGCAGGATTTTACAGTGACTTGGAGGCGTAATTCAGATAAGGTTATAATTGTTTTTACCGACGAAGAAGACCAGAGCTACTTGGCTCCCAATGTCACACCTCAAGTTTTGCTAGACGCCATTGACGCTGCGCCAAGAACAAAACTGTACGTTTTTACAAGTGTTGCTTTTAGTTGGAGAGATTACGCCCAAGCATCTGGTGGAAGAACTTTTGGTCTCACCATAAACCAAGAAAGAATGTATAATGATTTAATGTCCATTTTGGATGAAATATGCCAGTCTCCACCACGACAAGAGCCGCAGCAGGAGCAAGCTTATAATTTTCGTAATAATTTAAATAATACCTACCAAACTGTTAGTTTGAAAACTGGAGTAAAGTTAGATTTTAGCCTTCTAATGTGCTATTGATAACTACTTATATACATTATGTGTCTTATATGTGTTGAATTCGAAATGAGTAAATTAACTATAGAAGAAGCTAGAAGAAATTTATCTGAAATGTCGCCAATACTGGGTGAAGAGCACGTAGAAGAGATAAATAAAATGCTGCTCGCAAAAGAGCTAGAGCAGCTAAATGAAGATGAATTTAGAGAGGAGTACTCTCAAGTAATTGCAAATGGATCAGATTAATATGAAGAAGATTTTAACAGAGTGGAGAAAATACCTTAACGAAGACTCACAACGCGAACCTCAGAAGTTTCCCGAAAGTGTCTACTATGCTATATCCGCTTCACAACTCGACAATATTCGTGACAATGGAATTGTAAATATTCCGACCCCACAAGATGCCCAGCATAGCAAGATGGGTGTGCCAACTTGTGATAACTACAGAGATGCAGCGCAATATGGAGACATTGTATTGGAGATTTCTGGACAATATTTAAATGAGTCTGGGCAATATGTGTGTAACCCTAGCGACTCTGGAAGCAGAGTAACCATGAAAGATTCATCTTATATGTCTGGGTCTGGAATTGATTCTATGGTAGATAGTCTAGGGACCAACATTCCTTTTACAGCAGTAAAATCTATGACTTTTAAAAGAAAGCCAGATGTTGAAAAACTTAAAGCTTCTGGTTATGGTGATGTCTCTATCGCTATGGCAAACGACAGCTCAGAAGAATTCGATACTCTTTACACCCCAGAAGAACAAGTAATGTAAACTACTTATCTTTGGGGGTAGGTTTTTGAGCGATATTTCTATTGGAGACCTTGTATATTTGTCAGGAGATGAAGAGTTGGTCCATGGCATTGGGCTAGTCTTGGAGAAAAGAGAGGACACAGCAGACATGTTGCGCGATTTTTTAGGAGAACTTGGGGTTCCAGATGACAATAAAATCCAAGAAGAAATTAATGTTGCAAACAATTATATACTAAATAGTTCTGTGTTTTTGGTCCATTGGCAGGGAGGTCGGAATAAAAACGGAATCCATAAAAATATATGGATGTTTTCGACAGAAATAGAACTACTTAGCAAAGTTAGAAATGATTTAGGAGAAAAAATCAAATGAAAAATCTTATTGTCACTGCGGCGATGCTACTCGCTTCTGCCGCACTAGCGACCCCCCAGCAGATACCCGCTGAAAATGATGCGACGAACTCTTTCTTGCCTGCTGTTCACACCACTTATTCAGTCGATGAAACAGTTTTCCTTGTAGTGAGAGACGAAAATGGAAACATTATTTTGACATCTCATGAAGCCGTGAAAGGCAAAAATATCATTATAAAGCCAATTTTAATACTTGAAGAAAATTCTAAAAATAATCCTTGACTTTTGTAAAAGCTTTTAGTATTATCTCTTTATGATTCAAGAAGTAAAAAATAATGAAATAGTAGATAAGATGATAACAGATCTTTTGAAAAAGAAAAAGTTATTTCATCTTGGACCTTACAAGGGTATATCTGAAGTATTTGACAGTGACCCTTGGTTTCGATGCTTTTACATGGAGATTGCATCTTTTTACGGTCTACCAGTTTCGCAGCTTGAGGCTTACACAAAGCAGGATAAAATATTATCCGCTTTTGCCTCCGTAAACATTACTTTAGCTTTGTCTGAACACGTCAGCATTTGGCATCCCTGGTGGAAAGAAAAGGTTGAAGTTAATCAGGGGCTTGCAGAGGAATTTTGCAGAATTGTTTACGAGATTCGTGGCGAACAAATAGTTCCTCTTATGTAAAGAAAGCTTGACACATTTATATTTTTAAGATATTCTGAAGGGGGTTGATAAAATGAATTATTCAAATAGTTCACCAAGAAGAGTTGCAAAACAAATAATGGACTTTAAGGAGGAGCGTATAAGAAAAATCTTAGATGGTTTTGAACCAAACTTTAAAAAAGAAGTTGTGATTAATATTATTAAGAATAAAATCGAAAGAGGTCGAAAATGAATGATAAGAAGATTCTAGTTTCTTACAAGTATAACAAGAAAAGCTCGCGAAAGATTTGTGCAGACTCGTCCCATCATGAACATAAAATTCGCAATATAGAAGATGACAAGTAAGATTTTAGCCCCTCCCATATATTTATTATACACGGAGGGGCAATTAGGGCTTCACAAGGGGAAGCCAGTATTTATGGCTGCTTATCATGACAAAAATCATGCAGAAAGCAGGATGATAGAAATTTTAAAAAAAGGTAATTGTGCCTTTATTGTTCAAAAAAATGTAGAAATGGAGAAATGAATTATGTCAGACGAAAGAGAAAAAGAGATTGTTGAAGCCTTACAGATGTTGAATATTAGAACTGAGGCTGATGAAGAGGGTAATATTAAATTCAATATTGACGTGACTGAAGAATTCGAGACTTGGTTTAAAAATGAGCAAGGTCTTAAAAAGTGGTCTGAGAAGAGGTTTAACGACTGGTTCAAGGGACTTATGTCTGAAAAACTCCCCAGAGTACATGCTGCGATGCTCGCGAGAAGAGCTGAACCAGGGGAGTCTTTCATTGAAGTCGATTGATGAGGCACTTTCTACTTTTCAAAAAAAAATGTGGTCTAGCAACAAGCCGATTGAAGTTTGCTTGGAATTTATTGAAGCACTTTTATTGGAGCAAATGCGTATTCACACGATTATGAGAGAGTCGAAAAAAACAATTTCTTCGTTAATAAATGAAGAGCCCCAAGATGAAAATAGGCTAGAGTATTTAATGAAAGATCTTTCAGGTTCCAGTCCCGCTGTTTTTTTAGAACACTTTACAGAGGCACAGCGACAAGAATATAATCAATATTTAAAAAAGCAGGTTGCCTTCGACAATATACAAGACTAACTTGCTAATTACTTTGTATTAGCGAGGGTTAGTTTGTGTCAATTTTTAAGGTCGGTGATTTGGTAGCAGAAGATTACAGTTTGTACTGGTATTTTCACAACAAATCTTACAATTGGATTTCCAATGAGGCAGACCCTTCGGAGGGTAGTGCCAATCAGGTCATCGGGATAGTCATGGTCGTAAAAAAAAGATACCCTGACCAGTTTTTTGACATTCCCTATTTCATTTACCATGTCAAGTGGTTTAATCCTCCGAGCGGGGCAAACATGGACGCTAGATATTTTTACGAAGACGAATTGATATTGTTATCTCGTGCAAAAGATGTTTGGGAAGATGAGGACTATGAAGATGAAAGTTGGTGACTTTGTAAGGCTTTCGGCTTATGGTAAAAAGCTGAAGGGTAATAAAAGTATTGGCGACAGCCTTGGGGTGATTTCTGAGCACCATTCTTGCTTTTACTTTGTCTGGTGGCTTTGCGGAGATAAGACTATCTCGGCAAGGAAAGACCTAAAATATTTGAGGAGAAAAAGGTAATGGTATTAAAAAATGGAAGTCGAGGCGAAGACGTAAAAGAGCTTCAAGGTGCTTTAAAAAGTATCGGGTACAACTGTGGTATTATAGACGGTATTTTCGGTACTGCGACAGAAATTCAAGTAGAGAAGTTTCAGGAAGACAACGACTTATATTCAGATGGCATAGTTGGCAACCTAACAGTGTCTGTATTGAACGAACAGTTGGCAGAGGATATGAAGTTCAAGATTGACGGTCATCCCGATCCTGTAGAGCCCGCTTCTAAAATGAAATGGGTTAGAGTCGATGCTGACAAAGTTGGTAATGGATATGACAGGTTCGACTTGAGGGAAGACGTTGCCATAGCATATAATAATTTTCGAAATGATGTTTTGGCTCTTGGTGGAATAGTGACTTCGGCAGGGTCTAAAAGACCGCTTCGAGACAGTAAGAGGTCAAAGTCTAGAAGCATCAAATCTTTACATTACACTGGGCTCGCACTTGATTTAGCTCTGAGTTCTGGAATGAACAATCCCAAGAAAGATAGGTACGTGATTGAGGATGTTGGCGATAGAGAGTGGAACGTCTGGTGCAAGACTGAGAATGAATCCGTTCCTATTAGAAAGGTGACTGGTTATACCTATCATCACACAAGAGTGGTTGTCGAGGACAGGATGTTTTCAATCACTGAGCTTGCCAAACAACACGGGTTTGAGCCAATAAAGGCAAGAAGGTACTTTATGCGTGGAGGTCACTATGCAGGTGCAGAATGGTGGCACTTCCAACACGAAGGGTTCTTGGAACCAGGGGTTTCAACATTCGGCGGCGAGTTATTAAAAATTTACACTATGGAAAAGTGTAGAACCTTTGGTCCGTGGGAGCAGACTAAGAACGCTGTTTGGCAGAAGAACTGGTTCTAAACTAACATTCCTAAAAATAAATTAAAAAACACTTGACATTTGTTTAATGTGTGTTATTATATGAACATAACGTTGCCCGATGGGGCTGAAAGGAGGCTGGCGTTGAAGACGTTGCCTTTTAGCAGAAAGAAAGTGGAGAAGGAAGTTGAACTTTTATGTCATCAAATTGCTTCTCGGGATTATGACAACCCTTTGACTGATACTGATTCTCGCCAAAGGAGAATGTTTCAGACAGTTATACCAGAGTTTTTAGAAGAGGGGTGGACCTACGAGCCGATATGGGGCTCAGATGCTTTGAACATCGCAATACCAGCTAATAAATCCCTTTTTACAGAAGAGCACAGGGATGTATACAGGCACACTCAAACTCGTGCTCACCGCGAGGGAACAGAGGAGGATTTGAGAAAGTATCTTTATGAGTTTTACGTGAGGGAAGACCGTCTCGAAAAGATTGTTGTCGCCCTCGGTCTTCCAGACCTTGGAGATTTTCCAGGCTCTGGGTGCTTGAGGTCAACCGTCCATTTTACTGGAATCCATCTTGGGCATTCAAAACTGAATCTCGACCCTGTAGGTGTTGAGGGTTCTAGGTTTGACTACATCCGTCTAATCCCTCCTGCGGGAATGTCAAGGAACCAAGCAGTTGACGAATTTGCTAGAAAGATTTCTGGCTTGAGCAATGATTGCTCTGTCAGCACTACTCGTCCCGTCGGAAAGGCTTCTAGAAGCTACGAGCTTGGCAATGCCTGGGACCGCGCCCTGGACAATCCAACTCACTGGGCTGACCCCAAGGAAGAGTACGACATGGAGGATTTCAAGAAGTTTGCAACAGAGTACTTCGATAGTATCTCTTATTTTCCTGAGCCATCAGTTCTTGGAGACATCGTTGCTGAACAATTTTCAAACCACAGAGGTCAGCCTCTCCCCAGGTTCAAGCCTCTGAAAGAGTTCAGAAAGCACTTTCCTAAGAGGAAGTGGATCGACCAAGGTGCCAAGAGCACACTCAGTCACGTTTGCCAGATAGTATCAGCTTCTCGGTTTTCAACAGAGGCTGACGTATTTAAGGTTTTTATTCCAGAATGGATAAAGAACAAGACTGTTCAGGAGGCGAACGCCAACAAGAAAGAGATTTTTCTCTGGATTGAGCAGCCCAACAAGGTTACATCTTTGAACACGGTTTTAAAAAATCGGAATGATTGTATAGAAAGCCTCAAGGCATTCAATACGAGCAAGCTCCGCAATGAAGTTGGGCTGGGTCTGATTCGAGGAGTGGTATTTCCCAAGCACTTGGACCTATCATCTGACTCTCACGTAGCTTATGAGTGGACCGATGACCAAGATTTCGAAGTGTCATAACCTTTACCCTCCCTTCGGGGAGGGTTTTTTTATTCTTTTTACTTGACATACTCACCATATTATATTATAGTCTTCTTATAACAACGAAGGAGGGCGTATATGTCCAATCTAGGCTATGCTTGTATCAACACCAGGCTCAACTCGCTGCCAAAGTCAAAGCGAATTACTACCAACCGCTCAATGGTCAAGCGCACATTCAAAGAGCGAGGCTTATCTTATGCCTCCGAACTTGCCTTGCAGAATTGCAAAGACTTGCTTACAGTTCTCAAGTGGAATCACGCTCACGACATTCACTTCTTTCGATTGTCGTCAGACCTGTTTCCTTGGTCATCTGAATACAATCTGTCGGACCTTCCTGACTATGATGATATTTGTGCTGCGCTTATGGAGGCTGGAGACTTTGCACACGACAACGGTCATCGCATCACTACGCACCCTGGTCCGTTCAATGTCCTCGGCTCACCCCGTCCAGATGTTGTTGAGAAGACTATCAAGGAACTCAATACTCATTCAGAGATTTTCGATATGATGGGATTACCAGAGACTCCTTATGCTAAGATTAATATTCATGTTGGTGGTACTTACGGCGGCGACTTCTCTGGCACAGCAGACCGTTGGTGTCGCAACTTCTTGAGATTGTCTACCAGTTGCCAGAATCGATTAACCGTGGAGAATGATGATAAGGCTTCTATGTGGTCTACCAATCATCTTTACGACTATATTCACAGTGTGATTCGTATTCCTATCGTGTTCGACTATCACCATCACAAGTTCTGTACTGGTGGGCAGACTGAACAGGAGGCACTGGAACTCGCTATGTCTACTTGGCAGGATGTCAAGCCTGTAGTTCACTATTCGCAGGACAGAAGCGTGGAACACAATGACCCCAAGATTCGACCACAGGCACATTCAGATTCATACTGGACAGCCATCGAAACTTATGGACACGACGTTGATGTTATGCTAGAGTGCAAGCATAAGGAGCAGGGTCTATTCAAGATGCGTCAATTACTACAAGAGTCGGCAGCAGTTGCTGCTTGAAGGAATAAGATGTTTTAATGAAAGTAGAGGAGTAAAGTGTTAAATTTTAGGAATATAGTAATATTTTTGATTGTGTTATTTTTTATCCCAGCATCGGTATCTTCTGAGGAGCACACGGTCAATTGGAGTAAGGACGCCTACAGCTTAACTGTGAAAAAGTGGTCAAACGCGCTTAATAGGGTTTCCTCTGTTGAGTCAACAACCTATATTAGGAAGCAGACTCATGGTGAAGATAAGCTACATGCAACTGGGCACAGAGATGTAATATATTGGATTCCTGCAACAACAGACTTATCTAAGCCTTTCATTATGATAATCTGGTTTCATGGTCATTGGGGGTACGATGAGGACAGGACTTTTGTTACTAGAACTTTGAAGCAGCTAGTTCCCAAGGCTGAAGACGGTGTAAACTTTGTACTAGTTTTACCAGAGATGCCTTGGACTGTTCACGGTAAGACCCCAAGGAAAAGGAATAGCTTGATATGGACGAAGAAGGGTCAATTTTTAGAATTCATTGACGAAGCTCACTCTTTGCTGTCCAAACACAATCAGGGTAAAAGATTGGGCGAGGTAGATTATAGAATTGTAGGACATTCGGCGGGCGGCAGCACCATAAAGAGGTTGGGCATTACAGGAGATTTGTGCAAAATTGATCCTTCTGTGGTTGTCTGGTCTGATTCTTCTTATGGTGCTTGGCTTGAAAACGCTTGGGATGGCTGTTTGAAAGATTCATGTACCCTCGTTAGTGCTTATGTTCACGTCGGTGGACCTCCGTGGAGAAGTTTAAATAGATTTTTGAATAGATTTAGAAAAAAAGACTTACCAGTCAATTTAAAATTTAGTATGATGGGTAAAGGTTGGTCGCATAAGAAGATAGGTGATAATATTGTTGACCTGTCTAATATTTTAAACAAGGAGGGGTATGAATGCCAACAATAACTTCAGATGTCGTAGTCGATGTTCAATATGGAGACTGTGGAAAGGGAAAAGTCACTCATTATCTTGCGAAGACAAGGGACTATACTCATGTTGTAAGGTATAATGGCGGTCACAACGCTGGGCATACAATTTATCACGAGGGCAAAAAGTTTGTGACACATGCAATTCCCTGTGGTGTTTTCTTTGGAATAAAATCTATAATTGGTCCAGGCTGCGTTATAAGCCCAGAAAGACTTCTAGAAGAAATAGATGAGTTACGGTCAGCAGGAATTAATGTAGATTCTCTTTTGATGATTGCGAACAATGCACACGTCATCACTGATTGGCACCTTGCTGAAGACGATAGAGATACTAAAATTGGCACCACGAAGAGGGGGAATGGTCCAGCATATAGAGACAAGTACGGTCGCAAAGGCGTTCGTGCTGCTGAGGTCGCAAGCTTAAAGGAATATGTAGTCGATATTTATGAAGAGTTTCACAACAATCAAGAACACAGCCACCTCAATATTTTATTTGAAGGGGCTCAAGGCTTTGGCTTGGATATTGATTGGGGCGACTATCCTTATGTTACCTCGTCACACTGTACCTCCGCTTCAGCTTTTTTAAACGGAGTTCCCCCTTCTAGCATTAGAGATGTCTATGGTGTCGGTAAAATATATGAGACATACGTTGGAGCAAAAAGCTTTGAGATGCCAGATGTTGATTTTGCTAAGAGAATTCGCTCAGTAGGTAGCGAGTACGGTGCGACAACAGGCAGACCAAGACAAATCAACTGGTTTGACGTTGACTCAATTTCTCGTGCCATTGATATCAATGGGGTTACAAAGTTGGTCATAAACAAGGTGGATGTTCTAGAGAATTTGATTAACGAGGGTGATTACCTGAGAGTGTATCATGGAGATAATATGTTTTCTTTCGAATCTATGGAAGATATGAAATATTATATCGAAGAGCATATCGGAAGAGACGGTATGGAAATTTTCTTTTCAGGAAATAAAGAGGAGATTTAAATTAATATGAATAAATGTATCTGGGAGGTTGTACTTCAGTGTAGGGATAACGGTGAGTACATTAAATCTAGAGTTGTTAGATATCAGTTTGCTGAAGCGGCGTGTTACGCTTACCTAAAAAAGAATACGCTTAAACAAAGGGAAGCGAAAATATTGTCTGTAAATAAAGTTGGGGAAAAGAAATGATCAAGAAGATTCTTATCTATTTAAGCATCACTTTTTTAGCAATCAGCGCAACTTTCTTTTATATTAAAGAGAATCCAGAAGTGATTAATTCAGATTTAAGGCTCGCACTTGAGCAATGTTTGGTTGAGGTTGAGAAGGGTTGCCCTATGTTGATGGGGTATGCTATTAAGCTAGAGAAAGAGAACGCAAGACTAAATAGGCTTATAAAGACTTCTTGTCTTTGTTCTCCTTGAGCCAAGCATTAAATTCATCAGCATTTATTTTAAATTGTTTGTAGAAAAGTAAAGTAAATAATTCTTTA
>Ga0209348_1001079_pt1 | contig 13552 bp, 18 predicted proteins | sample ETNvirenome_2_30_FD_184065 | JGI IMG/M metagenome (GOLD analysis project Ga0209348, IMG submission 184065) | Marine viral communities from the Pacific Ocean - ETNP_2_30 (SPAdes) (version 2) | ecosystem: Environmental > Aquatic > Marine > Oceanic | place: Pacific Ocean | collected 2013-06-22 | reverse complement strand
AAAAAAGCTAAAACACTTTTAGAAAGAGGATATTTTAAAGATTTGTTAGAAAAAGAACATCGCATGGGTAAACCATCTTTAAGAGAATTTAATGAATTTGCAGGACAAGATCCTTATTTACAAAGTAGAGTAGGTATGTATAGAGCTCCTACTTATTTAACTACAAGAGAAAGAAATCTTAACAAGATTAAATTAGGTAATAAAATAGAAAAAGTTTTGTTAGATAAAGAAAAATTACAAACTAAATTTGATAGCGGAGATTTAGAATTAAGTCAGTTTGTAACCGACATGGCGCAGCAGAACGCTAGACTTAACATGTTAAATAGTGAACTTGCTGATCAAGGTTTGAATTTTGTATATTTTAATCCTAAAACAAATGAAGAAATGTTTTTTGGCAAGGAGTATTCTAATCTAGGGCAGTTGCTAACGTCTGAAAAGAAAGGAATTGTGCCTCAACCCGTTGATACAGTAGGACCGCCTAAACCTTTAAAAAGCTCTAAAGAGATAGCTAATCTTAAACAAGGGGGTTTGCTTAACATAGAAGAAATGTTAAACTCGGATTAACATGGCCAAAGAAGACTTAAATTACACTAGAGAAGACCTTTTTGATATTGATCTTGAGGAAACAGAAGAACGTCCAACACAGAAAAGAAAAAATCGTAGAAACAAAGAAATAACTCCAGAACAAAGAGAAGACGCCATAGAAACAATGAAAGATATGGCTAGGCTTGTTCCTAACGTTGCTGCAGAAACAGGTAATTTTATTTTAGATATGGCACAATTACCTGCCACAGCATATAACGCTTATCAAGAACTTGTTCTTGACGACCCTGAGGATCAAATTCCTATCTTAAATATTCCAACACTAGAATACACATCAAAGCAAGGAAAAGCTTTTGACACATTAGATTCTATTGCCTCTTTTGGAACTGGCATAGTGGGTATGGCAAAGGGTTTAAAAACACTTGCTGTTAAGTCTCCAAAAGTTTATGCGAAATTAAAAGAAGCTTATCCTTATCAAGTGGGTCAGTTTATGGACACTTTAAACAATAGAGGAATAAAACAAGCATTGATTGATGTTTTGCCAAAAGTAAAAACAACCATACCAAAACTTATTAGAAACGTTGCAGCATTGGTTCCCTCGGCTTTTGTTTTAGACAAAGTAGTGGATAGACCAAAAGAAATGTCCAAGGGCGGTGGTCCAGGAACTATTGATTATACTCCAAGTGAATATGGTGGACCTTACAGCAATCCAATTACACAAGAGGATCCTTACATCAACCTAGAAGAATATTTAAATCAACCAGGATATGAAAGTATACAAGATTTAAATATATTTGATTTGGATACGCCTTTAGAAGGAAATTTAAATCAAGCAGGTGATTTTTTAGACAAGATAGAAGGTACTAAGGTAGCGTTATTTGGAAAAGTTCCAGCGTGGGCCGTAGCTAATATCGACAAAGCAAAAATTCTTACGCAAAATCTTACAAAAGGTGAGAACAATATTCTTAACTCAATAAAAAATAAAATTAAACCTAAAGAAGAGGCGGTAGTAGAGGACAGTGTGGAAGAAGTTTTAGATGACACGATTCCTGAAACAACAGCCGTAGCTACAAAAAAAGAAAAAACAATTATAGATTCTCCTGAAGAGACAGAAGATGTTTTTTATTCTGGCATAGAAGCTAGATTAATGGATCCTAACACACCGGATAGTTTTGATTCTGTAGAAGCTTTCTATGATTTTTTAAATGCAAAAGGTATATCAAAAGCAGAAGTCAGTGATTATGCTTTAGATGGATATATAGGAACAGCAGCAAAGAACGGACTTAAAATAAATAAAAATGATTTATTAGAAATAGTTAGAGAAGCTCCTATTCGTAATATTAAAACAGTGACTTACGGAAATGAGATATATGGAGGAACTAAAAGTCCTAAATACGCAGATCAATATATGGAGAAAGGGTATGTCCCTGGATCTTATAGAGAAAATGTTTTGTATTTGGAGCCTGAAAATATTCCGTTAGATCCTGGAAAAATTAGAGAGGGAGATCCCGCTCACTCTTTTGATGAAGATTATGTATTAGGTTGGACACGATCAAGTGATCGTCCAGCGTATGATCCTAGCGCTACTGACTCAGGAATAGGTAAATTAGGTAAAAAAGAAGTAAACACTTTAAATAAAAATATAGACAAAGTTATGGATCAAACAAAAGCTTTAAAAATATCAGCTTTAAATAAAATCAAAAACTCAGAAGATCCAGCAATAAGCACGCTTTTTGATATAGACTTAGATGTTCCTTTGGAAAATTTACCGATGAAAGATATTAACGATTATTATGCAAGATTTGATAACTTAGTGCAAGAAATCGATGAGCCTTTATATAATCAGATAAGAGTGTTTGGTGAAAAATTAATAAAAGATATTGAAAAACTTGAGATGCATAATCAAGCGATTCAAGGAAATAAGTTTATGGTTACTTTTGCAGATGAAATACAATCCGATATCTTACAACAAGCAAAAAAGTTTGAAGAAAAATTAACAAAACAATTAGGCGACTTGATAGATGCAAATGCCACCACTAGAAGAAACGCTATTACAGGACGATATGATTATCAAAATTTAAATCCTGAGGTCGTTGAGTTTTTTATTGCAAATAAAACAGTCTTCAGACCGATGTTTCAAACAGCACAGGAAATGCAAACGTTTTTAGATAAGTTTGCAAAAAACAAACAAGTTTTTGAAGAACTAGCTAACGCTGGAATCAGACCCTCTGAAGATTTAAAAAAGAAAGCATTCAAAGCTGCAGAAGAAGAATCAAAAATGTTAGCTGACTTACAGACATCTTTAAGCACAAGAGCCATGGAGTATCTATATCCAAACGTTCCTTTCAAAAACAGAACAGAGTGGGGCTCTGCTTTAATCAAAAATGATCTAGCAATAGCTTCAAGAAGATTATTTGAAGAGCAAGCGGATGGTGCAGCCACTTGGTATGCCATTTCTCCAAGCAACTACATTACAAAAAGATATAGTCAACAAGGAAGTGTTAGTATGACCAAGGCAGAAAGAGATGCTGCTAAGGATGCTGGCACACTGTTGAAAGGAATAGGAATGGAAGAATTTTATGGAGGTCCTAACTCTGTGGATTCTAAAGGAAAACATTTTACATCTGTTCTTGAAAAAATATTAAAGAAAGCAGCAAAAGAGAACAATTCAGAATTTAAAATAATAAAAGTTAAAGTTAAAGATGGTGAAGGCAATGATAAATTTGAAGATGCTTTTGCAATAAAATTAACTCCTGAAATGATGTTACCACATAAAACTCATAGGAAATCTGGTGGATTTATGTATACTCCAGAGAACATTGACATATTTGAGGCAGCATAGTGGCGATAGATAAAAAAGTACAACCAGGACAACCAGAGGGGTTTATACCAGCACAAGAAGAAGCCGTCGGTCAGATGGTTAATATGCAGGTAGAAGAGGGTTTAAAACCAGAAGTAGAAATACTTGATGATGGTTCAGCGATAATAGGTGAACAGGAAAATTTAATACCAACTAGTTTTGATATGAACCTAGCAGAGGTGTTGGATGAAGACGAACTAGCAAATATTTCTAGTGATCTTCGTCAATCATTTGAGGATGATAAATCTTCAAGACAGGAATGGGAAGACACTTACAAAAAAGGATTAGATCTTTTAGGATTTAAGTATCAAGAAAGAACAATGCCTTTCGCAGGTGCGAGTTCCGTAACACATCCAATGTTGTCAGAAGCCATCACACAATTTCAAGCTCAAGCATACAAAGAATTATTACCAGCAGGCGGACCTGTAAATACACAAATTATTGGATCTTTGACCACAGCAAAAGAAGCTCAGGCTCAACGTGTTAAAGATTATATGAACTATCAGATTATGCATGAGATGGAAGAGTATGATCCTGATTTAGATTCTTTGCTTTTTTACTTACCGTTATCAGGTTCTGCTTTTAAGAAAGTTTACTATGACGCTGGTTTAGGTAGAGCAGTATCAAAGTTTATTCCTTCTGACGATTTGTATGTTCCTTATCTTGCTACTGATTTATCAACCGCAGAAAGAGTAACACACACTGTTAGAAAATCACAAAACGAGGTTCGTAAACTACAAGTGGCTGGTTTCTACAGAGATGTAGATCTTCAAGTTCATGACGATGAAACACAACTTCAAGAAAAAGAAAATGACATATCAGGAGTTAAAAAAACTTCTTATACAAAAGATGACTTTCAGCTTTTAGAAATTCATGTTGATCTAAACATTCCAGGTGTTGACGCAGACGATGGTATTAAAGTTCCTTACATAGTAACAATAGATGAAGGCTCATCAAAAGTATTATCTATTTACAGAAATTTTAAAGAACAAGATCCTACAAGAAAAAAGATTTCTTATTTTGTTCATTATAAGTTTTTACCGGGATTTAGTTTCTACGGCTTTGGTTTAATTCACATGCTTGGTGGTTTATCAAGAACTGCTACTGCTGCGTTAAGACAATTACTAGATGCAGGCACTTTATCCAATCTACCAGCAGGTTTTAAAGCAAGAGGCTTAAGGATAAAAGATGATGATAATCCATTACAACCTGGAGAATTTAGAGATGTAGACGCACCTGGTGGTAGTTTAAGAGAGGGTTTAGTTCCTCTTCCTTACAAAGAACCTAGTGGAACTCTATTTCAGTTACTTGGTTTCTGTGTAGAAGCTGGAACAAGATTTGCTTCTGTGGCAGATCAAAAAATAGGAGACAGTGTTGCAGCGAATGCTCCTGTGGGGACAACAATGGCCCTCATGGAACGTGGTGCAAGAATTATGTCTGCCATACACAAAAGATTACACTATGCACAAAAACAAGAATTTAAATTATTAGCAAAAATATTTGCAGAATCTTTACCGCCTTTTTATCCATACGATGTTGGAGAAGAAGCAACTGAAAGTTTAAAAGCAGAAGATTTTAGTAGTGATATAGATATCATACCTGTTTCTGATCCTAATATATTTTCTATGTCTCAACGTGTTACGTTGGCGCAAACACAATTACAATTAGCTCAAGCTGATCCCGCTTCTCATAACATGTATGAAGCGTATAGAAGAATGTATCAAGCTTTAGGAGTCAAAGATATTGAAGCTATCCTTCCCTCGCCCCAAGGACCTCAACCTATGGACCCTGCTGTAGAAAATGCAGGGTCTTTAAAGAACCAACCTTTGACTGCTTTTAGAAATCAAAATCATTTAGCACACATAGAGGCTCACAGAGCGTTCATGACATCAAATTTAGTCAAAAATAATCCACCAACAATGGCTATATTACAGTCACATATCATGGAACACGTTGGACTACAGGCAAGAGAAGAGGTTGAAGAAGAAAATGCACAGGCAATAGAGCAAACTGCAATGCAATACAACGGTCAACTACCTCCAGAAGTACAAATACAGATACAAGAGTCTATGGAACAACAAATTTCTGAAAAAGTAGCCGAAATGACACTAGAAATGGTAACAGAAGAGGCTGAATATTTAGAAGAAGGTAGTCAAGATCCTCTAGTTGACCTAAAACAACAAGAAATTAACATAAAAGCGGGTGATTTAGAGAGAAAAACCATGGCTGATCAAACAAAAATGGGACTAGATCAAGCTAAATTAGATCAAAATGCAAAAATAGCACAAGATCGCATACAATCACAAGAGGACATAGCTCAATTACGAGCAAATGTTAATTTAACGAAAGCAAATGATGTCAAAAATAAAGTTTAAGGCTTCTTATTTTGATCCTAACGATAAAAAACTAACTCCTGCTGATATTAAGCTAAGAAGACTGTTTGGAGTGCTTATGAAGCTTGTAGAAAATACTGGAAAAAATCAGGAAGATTGTATACTATTAGCTGGCGCTATGATTAGCGTGGCTAAATTATTATATTTTGACAATTTCAATAATGAGGAAGCCTCGCAATTGTGGGAAACAAGTTTGGCTGACTTTAATGAATTAATTAAACCAACCATACATTAGGAGAAGAACATGAAAGCTAAATATATAAATGGAAAACTCTATCCAAATGCAAAAATGACTGTTGCTAAAGAAGACATGTCTAATGCAAATCAACAATCGAGTATTTCAACAGCTTCTGTACAATCTGTTGGGCCAAAAGTTGTGCAAAACTTGGGTTCAGGACCGAGAGGTCAGCGCAGTAAGATGCAGATCAAAAAAGTGCCTTTCAAAGGTGTATTCTAAAGGAGGAATCCATGTTACAAAAAGCTAAAAAGATGTGGAACAACATCAATAAGAAAAAGGTTGCAATGGTAGTTATTGCGGTTGTAGCTTTATGGTTAATTATTAAAGCAGTATAATGTTAAATCTATTAGTCGGGCCCCTCACATCAATTATCGGAGATACAGTAAAAGGTTTCGTCGAAACAAAGAAGGCAAAAGCAGACCTAAAATTAACTGAGATTAAGGCACAGAAGAGTCTTAAAGAGCAGCAAATTGCCGGAAAAGTTGCGTGGGAGGCTTCGGCTGTAGATCAAATGAAAGGGAGCTGGAAAGACGAATTTGTTCTTCTAGCCTTGATGGTACCTGCAATCTGTAGCTTCTTACCCTTCATGCAACCACACATTGCAAGAGGGTTTGAGATACTAGAAACTCTTCCGGAATATTACACACATCTGTTATATCTAGCGTGTAGTGTTTCACTAGGAGTGAGAGCAGCACCTGGAATTAAAGGAATGATTTCTAAAAAGAAATAGGAGATATGAAATGAAAGATTTAAGTGGAGACGGAAAAATAACAAAGAAAGATGTTTTAATCGGTAGAGGTGTTTTACCAAAACCTGTAAAGAAAAAAAGAGGTGGTTCACTTATCAAAAGAAAAAGTGGTGGACTTGCTACAAGAGGTTATGGAGCTGCTAAAAAATAATGGGTAAATTATGTGCAAGAGGTAAGGCTGCCGCTAAGCGGAAATTCAAGGTCTATCCGAGCGCATATGCTAATATGTACGCCGGTGCTGTTTGTTCAGGTAAAGTAACTCCTGGAGGTAAAAAAAATAAAAAAGCTACAGGCGGTATGATAGGAGATGGTAACAAACTATCTCAGTCAAGAAAAAAGATTTCTAATTACAATCAAGGTGGCGTTGCAAAAGGTTGTGGCGCTGTTATGGAAGGAAAAAGAAAAGTGACGGCTCGTGGATAATGGCAAAAAAGGGTTTACGAGAATGGGTCAAAGAAAAATGGGTAGATATAGGAGCACCTAAAAAAGGCGGAGGCTTCAAACCTTGTGGTAGAAGCAAAGGTGAAAAAAGAAAAGGTTATCCTAAATGTGTCCCCGCTGCAAAAGCAGCAAGAATGTCAGACAGTCAAAGAAGATCTGCAGTTAGAAGAAAAAGAGCGGCAGGTAATCCTGGAGGCAAACCAACTAATGTTAAAACATTTAAAGCTAGATCAGGTGGATTAGCCACTAAAGGATATGGGATAGCTTTACGTTAAAGAAAGGTAAATAAAAATGGATATGGAAAGACTTTTAGCTTCAGTGCGTTCTAACGAAGGGTATAGGAATAAAGTGTACCTTGACACACTAGGAAAGAGAACGGTGGGCGTCGGCCATCTTTGCGTCGAAGATTTTTGGGAAGACGATAAAGAATATGACGAAGAATTTTTAATGGAGATATTGGAAAAAGATTTAGAAAACGCTATATCAGGTGCAGAAGAGTTATTGGGCGAATATACAGTTCATGATCACTGTAAAGAGATTATCGTCGAGATGGTTTTTCAGCTTGGAAAAACAGGTGTTAGTAAGTTCCGCAACATGTGGTCTGCGTTAAAAGATGAAACACCGCCAAATTATAAAAAAGCAGCGGCTGAAATGCTTGATTCACGTTGGGCAAAACAGACTCCAAATCGTGCAAAACGAATGTCAGATACAATGGCTAGTTTAGCATAATATGCAATTAGAAAACTTTTTTACATATTACAAAAGACAATTAATCGCTAGACAAGAGCAAGTAAAACAAGCTATATTGTCAGGAACAAAAAATTGGGATGAATATCGGTATTTAACTGGTAAACTTCATGCCCTAGAACAAGAACAACAGGAACTCACGGACCTGCTAAATAAAACGGAGCTAGAAGATGATCAAGGAAGCCACAAAAAGTAAGCTAATATTACCCAAGAACATATGGGATAAAAAAACAGCTGAAAAAACAAAGGACAAGAAAGAATTAGAGAAAGTTCCACAGCCAACAGGATTTAGAATGGTTCTATTTCCTCTTAAGCTTGAAGAAAAAACTTCTTCAGGAATTATCTTTACGGAAGACACAATCGAACAATCACAGGTATCTACAAATGTGTGTAAGGTTTTAGCAATAGGACCTGATGCATATAAAGATAAATCTAGGTTTCCTACTGGCCCATGGTGCAAGGTAGGTGATTGGGTTTTAATAACAAGATACGCAGGATCTAGAATAAAAATAGAAGGTGGAGAATTGCGTATCATTAATGATGATGAGATAATAGCAACAGTAGATGACCCTAGAGATATTCTACCTGCTAATATATTTTAGGAGAGATAAATGGAAACCACTCAAACAATAAAATCAGAAGAAGAAAAAATGGTTCCTATTGATACCTCGGGAGATTCAGTAGACGTAGAATTAAAAGATGAAGCTCAAGGGGAATCTAATACTAAACCAGTAGAACAAACTTCTGAGTCAAATATAAAAGTAGTTGAAGAAACTCCAGCACAAGAAGAAACAACTTCTGAGAATGAATTAGAAGAATATAGTGCTGGTGTTAAAAAAAGAATAGATAAGTTAACTAAAAAAATGCGTGAAGCTGAAAGACGTGAAGCTGCCGCAATTGAATATGCTAAAAAAGCAAAAGAAGAGTTAGACAAAAGTAGATCTAGTAGTATTAATCAAAACGAAGCTTACTTAGGTGAGAGAGAAAAATCACTAGCAACACAAAATGAATTTGCAAAAAGAGCACTTGAAGCTGCAATTCAAGCAAATGATGTAGAAAAACAAGTTGCTGCTAATCAAGAAATAGCTAGATTGACTATTGAGGCAGAAAGATTAAAACTTTCAAAAGCAAAAGCTGCTAATAGAAAAGCTGAAATTGAAGCAGCACCTCAAGAAACTGTCGAACAACAAGTTAATCAAAAAGTTAATTCTCAACCAGAAACACAACCTGACCCTAAAGCAGAAGCGTGGGCACAGAAGAATGAATGGTTTGGAAATGACAATGCAATGACGTATACGGCATATGATATACATCAACAATTAGTTCAAGAAGGGGTTGACCCGAGAACAGATGAATATTATAGTGAGATAGACAAACGTATACGAAAAGAATTCCCCCACAAATTTTCTGATGGTGGGGAAGCCCGACCCAAGCAAAAAGTTGCTTCAGTCGTTCGCAACTCGTCAACTGGACGCCGCACTGTAAGACTCACACCCTCACAGGTAGCCATAGCGAAAAAACTCGGTGTGCCCTTAGAAGAATACGCAAAACACGTGAAGGAGGCGTAAATGGAAGATAATAAAAATGAAAATATAAATAAAACCTCACGCAAAGTTGAAACCCGTGAAAAGGGTGCTCGCCCGAGAGGATGGGTTCCTCCGTCTAGCTTAGAGGCACCAGAGCCACCAGAAGGATTTCACCATAGATGGGTTCGAACTGAATTTAGAGGTCAACAGGACGAAAAAAACGTCATGGGCCGTTTAAGATCAGGTTATGAATTTGTCATGGCTAAAGAATATCCAGACAGAATAGATTTACCTTCTGTCGTTGATGGTAAGTATAAAGGTGTCATCGGAGTTGGTGGATTGTTATTGATGAGATGTCCTATCGAAGTAAAAGAAGATAGAGACGCTTACTTCAGGCGCTTAACTGACGAACAGACAGCATCAGTTGAAAACGATCTATATAAAGAAGAGCATCCTAGTATGCCTATCTCTCAAGAGAGGCAAAATAGAGTAACTTTTGGTGGAAAAAAGACTAGCGGTTAGTTTTTTTATCATCAAAAAAACATTGTAAAGGATGATAAAGCATGGCAAATATAGATGCCCCATTCGGTCTTAGACCGATCGCTAAAGTTGGACAGAATCCGAATAACGGTGGACAAACTCGATACGACGTGGCAGCTTCACAATCTACAGCAATCTTCACAGGGGATCCGGTTAAATATAAAAATGACGGAACTGTGGAAGTTGCAACAGCAAGTGATGCTCTACTAGGAGTATTTATGGGTGGGTTCTACACTGATCCAACAACTAGTAAACCAACATGGAGTTCTTACATACCAGCAAGTTTAGCAACAACAGATGCAAAAGCTTTTGTATGTGATGACCCAAATCAAATGTTCATTGCACAACAAGATAGTGTCGGATCTAATCTTGTAGCAGCGGACTTAAACTTAAATGCCAACTTAGTATTTGGAGCCGGTAGTACAACTACAGGTATTTCAGGTGTTGAGATTGACTCAAGCACAGGCGCTACCACTGCAACTCATCAAGTAAGATTGATTGATTTTTACGACACACCGGATAATGACGCAACAGCGAATAATTCAGTGTTAGTAATTAAAATTAATAATCATTCACTTGGTAGTCACACTGGTACAGTCGGCGTATAGGAAGGAATAGACAATGGCAATTAATAGAAGTCAATTAGCCAAAGAGCTAGAACCAGGCCTAAACGCCCTCTTTGGCCTCGAGTATGCTCGTTACGAAAACGAAGCAGCCGAGATATTTAGTCAAGAAACTAGTGACAGAGCTTTTGAAGAAGAAGTAATGTTAGTAGGTTTTGGTGAAGCAGCAGTAAAAGCTGAAGGTGCAGCAGTTCAATTTGATACTGCTAAAGAATCATTCACTGCAAGATACACTCACGAGACAATTGCGTTAGCATTTGCTCTTACTGAGGAAGCAGTGGAAGATAACCTTTATGACACTTTGTCTGCTCGTTATACCAAAGCTTTAGCTAGATCTATGGCATATACTAAACAAGTTAAAGGTGCTAACGTATTAAATACAGCTTTCTCCACAACAGGTGGTGATGGTGTGTCTTTAGTTAATACTGCTCACCCAACAACTTTAGGTGGTACTTTTTCAAACAGAAGTTCTACCGATGCAGACCTTAATGAGACATCATTAGAACAAGCGATGATTGATATTGCTGCTTTTATCGATGAGAGAGGATTAAAAGTTGCTATGAATGGTAGGAAGTTAATTATTCCTGTAAACATTCAATTCGTAACTGATAGAGTTTTAAACTCTACTCTAAGAGTCGGTACAGCTGACAACGACATTAACGCTCTGAGAAACATGGGTATGTTACCAGAAGGTTATACAGTAAATCACTATTTAACTGATACTGATGCATATTTCATCAAAACAGACTGTCCTAATGGATTTAAACACTTCACAAGAGCTGCTCTTGCTACAGGTATGGAAGGTGACTTTGATACAGGTAACATGAGATACAAAGCTCGTGAGAGATATAGTTATGGCTATTCTGATCCACGTTGTGTTTATGGTTCTCAAGGCTCATAAAATAATTAACTAACTCTTTTTAAGTAAAGACTCTTAGGTAAAGAAGGCGGTTGCGAGACCGCCTTTTTTATTTTATACTTTAATTCCTAGACAAATTAAGTTATGTAGACTGACTAGGCAGACGGTATAGAGACTACATGACGAGGGCTATACACCATAGGAGGTTAACATGGCACAAACAACTTTTCAGGGACCAGTTAAATCAATTAACGGTTTCATAGGAGCAGGTGTTGGAAACGTAGTAAGCTTAACAGCAGATACAACTCTAACAGTTGCAGATCACGCAGGTAGAATTTTAACGTGTAATGATGCAGACGGCAAATTCACTCTACCGACCATTGATGCTACAGCTGATGCTAATGGCACAGGACCAGGAAACGATCCAAATAACACTAACAATGTAGGCGCTACTTTTACTTTTATTGTAGAAACAGCAGCTACTGACATGGATGTGTTAACAGATGGTACAGATAAATTCGTAGGCGGTTGTTATATTGGTATTGATGATTCAGCAGGAGGTAAAACTTTTATCTCTGGCGCATCAAACGATGTAATGACACTAAACGGATCAACAAAAGGCGGTCTTGCAGGAAGCATAATTAGATGCACAGCAATGGCTGACAACAAATATCATGTGGAAGCACAGTTATTAGGTTCAGGAACTTTAGTAACTCCTTTCGCTGACGCATAATAATTAACCTGAGTGGGGTGTAATGACCCCACTCATTGTAAGGAGATAAATTATGGCTTATTCAGCAACTGAAAGAAATATTTTTGATGGAGGTAAGAAATTAATTTATTCTTACCACAGTACAAGCGATGGCTCAAACGGAGGCACTACAACAATTGATGCTTCTGCTTTAGCGGCAAACGCAAATGGAGATGCATGTACTTATCTTGATATAAACAAGATTTGGTATAACGCTTCTTTTACAGCACCGGCAGATTCTGTTGAGTTAAACTTTGATGCTTCTACAGATGATCAAGCAATGTCTTTATCAACTGGACAAACTGATTATGATTTTAGTTCCTTTGGCGGAATTACTAATCCTAAATCAAGTGGCGTCACAGGTGACATAAATATCGTTTTTCCTGTTGCAACATCAGGAGATAGAATTTCAATTATTATTGAATTTAACAAACGTTATGAATCATTAAGTTAATGGCTGACAAACAGCCCCCTAGAACAAAAAAATATTACCGCTCCACTAAATCTGGAGCGGGAATGACTGCTGCGGGTGTTAAAAGATATAGGTCAGAGAACCCTGGCTCTAAATTAAAAACAGCAGTAACAGGTAAAGTAAAACCTGGTAGTAAAGCAGCAAAAAGAAGAAAGTCGTTTTGTGCTAGATCTGCTGGTCAAATGAAAAAATTTCCCAAAGCAGCAAAAGATCCAAATTCAAGATTAAGACAAGCACGTAAACGTTGGAGGTGTTAAATGAGAGGTGAGTGGTTTATGTGGTTATGTTCTATCGCTATGATTACGTTAGTTCTAGGTTTAGGATTCTCCAAAAAAAATTTACACGCTGAGACCAATACCGTGTCGAGTACGGTAGTAAACAATACACCCCCAACAGCAAATGCACCCGTTCTGCCCAATTCAAATAGTGATATTTGTAAAGTTGGTGTGGGCGGTGCAGTTCAAAATAATGTCTTAGGTATTGCTACAGGCGTTCTAATCGACGATGAGCTGTGTCAGCTTCTAAAATTATCTCGCAGCCAGTACGCTTTTGGCATGAAAGTGAGTGCGGTGGCCCTTCTATGTCAAGACCATCGTGTTTGGACGAGTATGATGGATGCAGGGACCCCGTGCCCTGTTCAAGGCCTCATCGGGGCGGAAGCTGCTGCGTATTGGGAAGCAAATCCAGATAAGATTCCAGACGGTAGTAGATACAAACCAGAATATATTGCCGCCAATAAACCAGAACCAAAGGAGTTTAGTGATGCACAAAATGCTGCTCTGTTTAAAACTTTGTTTGTTATTACTACTGG
>Ga0209348_1001078_pt1 | contig 13555 bp, 10 predicted proteins | sample ETNvirenome_2_30_FD_184065 | JGI IMG/M metagenome (GOLD analysis project Ga0209348, IMG submission 184065) | Marine viral communities from the Pacific Ocean - ETNP_2_30 (SPAdes) (version 2) | ecosystem: Environmental > Aquatic > Marine > Oceanic | place: Pacific Ocean | collected 2013-06-22 | reverse complement strand
TGCTACTGTTGCAGAGAAAGTCGCAACAGGTCAAGTGGAGTGGGAAGGCAAGATGGCAGATGCTACTGTGGATAGTTGGAAAGACGAGTTCGCTTTAGTTGTACTACTAGCTCCTGCTATATTAGTCTTCATCCCTGGTATGAGACAATATGTAAAAGAAGGCTTTGAGATATTAGCAACGCTACCTGATTGGTATCAATACTTGCTATATATCGCTATATCTGCATCGTTTGGTATCAAAGGTGTAGGACAAGCAGCCAAGATGTTGAGGAAGAAATGAGCTTAAAAGCCTTGACATTTCTAAGAATTTCTGCTATAATTAGTAACATAGGAAACTATTTTTGGCATCTGCACGTAAAAGAAATCCGTAAACAACAAATAAAAGCAGGACTTAGACGATGAACATAAATACACTCAGAGAAGAAATTGAGGCAGATGAGGGATGTGAATATAAATTGTATAGGTGCTCAGAAGGGCATTTGACCGGAGGGATAGGACATTTAATTACAGAGTGGGATGAAGACTACTATGGAAAACGTATCGGAGAACCCATACCTGAACAACAAGTACAAGATTGGTTTTTAAATGATGTGCAAGTTGCCATACAAGATTGTCAAACTATATTTAGTTCTTTTGATAAACTACCTGACGAAATACAACACGTATTAATAAATATGTCATTCCAACTTGGTAAGCCTCGTTTATCCAACTTTAAGAAAATGATAGCTGCAGTGGAAGCAGAAGACTATCAAGAAATGGCAAATCAGATGGAAGACTCACGTTGGTACAAACAAACAACCAACAGAGCACAGCGTTTAATAGACAGAGTTGTAGCACAAGGAATACCACATTGAGCAGAGAACTAACAGAAAGACAACAGAAGTTTTTAGATGTCCTGTTTGAAGAAGCAGGTGGTGATGTTGTACAAGCAAAGTTACTAGCAGGTTACTCTGAGAAAACATCTACAGCAAGTGTAGTGGCTTCTATGAAAGATGAAATCATGGATGCGACAACATTATACATGAGCCGAAATGCACCGAAGGCAGCAGTAGCTATGGTGAGTGGTGTTGATGACCCAACACAGTTAGGCATCAGAGATAAGTTATCTGCATCAAAAGAACTGTTAGACAGAGTTGGTTTAATTAAAACTGAGAAAGTTCAAGTAGAGGCATCAGGTGGTGTTATGATACTGCCACCAAAGAAGGACAATGGATAGAAGTTTAGGCAAGTGGAAGTTACCACAACCCACAGATTTAAAAGACGAAGATGAAAAGGAGTGGATACAGATACCACGTATAGCAAGAACTGTTCCTTTTGGTTATAAGATTAACGAAGATGATAGAGAGTTACTTGACCCCATACCATATGAGTTAGAGGCACTAGAGTTAGCAAGGAGACACGTGAAACAATATTCACTAAGGCAAGTTGCTAATTGGCTGACAACAAAAACAGGCAGACAGATATCTCATATTGGTTTAAGGAAAAGATTATTACATGAACGACAACGTAAGAACAAGGCTAGAACTCTTAAACGATGGTCCGAGTATGCCACGAAAGCAATCGAGAAAGCGAAAGCCATCGAAGAAAGTAGAATCGGAGCAAAAGCCTAAGACAGTAGATGACGTAGAAGCTATACCTGTTGCAGAACAGAATGTAGTATTCCAGCCAAACGAAGGACCTCAAACAGAGTTCCTTGCTTCACCTGAGAGAGAAGTCTTGTATGGTGGTAGTGCAGGTGGTGGTAAGTCATATGCTATGTTAGCAGACCCACTAAGATACATGGGTCATCCACAGTTTAGTGGATTGTTGTTACGACACACGACAGAAGAACTAAGAGAACTTGTTTGGAAGTCAAGAGAATTATATCCTTTAATATACAAAGGGATAAAATGGTCAGAAAGAAAGATGCAATGGGTAGCTCCTTCAGGTGCAAGACTGTGGATGTCCTACCTAGACCGAGATGATGACGTACTAAGATATCAGGGTTTAGCTTTTAGTTGGATAGGCTTTGACGAATTAACACAATGGGCAACACCATTTGCTTGGAACTACATGAGGTCAAGACTACGTTCTACTGCTCCTGATTTACCTGTGTATATGAGGGCAACAACTAACCCCGGAGGTCCGGGTCACCAATGGGTTAAGAAGATGTTTATTGACCCTGCACCTTATGGAAGAGCATTTGATGCCACAAATATTGAAACAGGAAAAGTTCTTAAATACCCTGATGGGCATAGTAAAGCAGGAGAAGCCTTATTTAAAAGACGATTCATCCCTGCTAGGTTATCTGATAACCCATACCTATCATCTCAAGGAGATTATGAAGCGATGCTTCTATCCCTCCCTGAACACCAAAAGAAGCAGTTGCTTGAGGGTGATTGGGATATTAAAGAAGGTGCTGCTTTCACTGAGTTTGATAGGAATACTCACGTTGTTGAGCCTTTTTCAATTCCAAGAAATTGGGTTAAGTTTAGGTCTTGCGACTATGGTTATGGTTCTTATAGTGCTGTGTTGTGGTTTGCTGTTTCTCCAGACGAGCAGATTATTATATATAGAGAGTTGTATGTTAGCAAAGTCCTTGCCACAGATTTGGCAGATATGATACTAGAGCTAGAAGCCGATGATGGAAATATTAAGTATGGGGTTTTGGATAGCTCTCTTTGGCATCGGAGGGGTGATACTGGTCCTTCTCTTGCTGAACAGATGATACAAAAAGGCTGTAGGTTTAGACCTTCTGATAGAAGTAAGGGCAGTCGAGTGGCAGGGAAAAACGAGATACATAGAAGATTGCAGGTCGATGAGTTTACGGAACAACCAAGAATGATATTTTTTAACACTTGCACCGAAACTATATCACAGCTACCTGCAATACCTTTAGATAAGAGAAATCCAGAAGACGTGGATACAAAAGCAGAAGACCATATCTATGATGCATTACGATATGGCATTATGTCAAGACCTAGATTTAGTATATTTGACTATGACCCTGTGGGCAGACCAACTAGTAGTATGCCTGTAGCAGACGCAACCTTTGGATATTAATATGGCAGAAGAAGAAATGATGTTAGAAGATGAAGCAATAGCTTTAGAGGATTCTGACAGAACAGAAGCAACAGATTATCAAGTTAGTAACATAGTAGATTACGTTATGGGTAAATTCAAAAAGTCTGAAGATTACCGATACGAAGATGAACTGAGATGGGTTAGAGCCTACAGAAACTACAGAGGTTTGTATGGTCCAGATGTACAATTTACTGAAGCAGAAAAGTCAAGAGTATTTATTAAGATAACTAAAACTAAAACTCTAGCTGCGTATGGTCAGATAGTAGATGTTCTATTTGCAGGAAATAAGTTTCCTATAAGTATAGAACCAACAGAGTTACCTGAAGGAGTATTGAAAGATGTTAGTTTCGACCCTAAAGAGCCTGAAGAAATACGTGATAGATTGGATGAGTTTTCATCGCCTTATGGTTTTATGGGAGATGGCAAGGATTTTCCGAAAGGTGCGACTGCGAAGAGTTTGCAGGATGGTCTTGGTCCTATCGAACAAGATTTGGAAGGCATTGAAAACCTTAAAGCAGAGGCAGGAAAAACACCGACAGCGATAACATTTAGTCCTGCAATGATTGCTGCAAAGTCTATGGAAAAACAAATCATGGACCAACTGCAAGAGTCAAACGCTAACAAGCATTTAAGAAGCACAGCTTTTGAAATGTCTTTATTTGGCACAGGTGTTATGAAAGGACCTTTCGCTGTTGACAAAGAATATCCTAATTGGGATGACGAAGGAGTATATAGTCCTGTATTTAAAACTGTTCCACAGGTAACAAATGTTTCTGTTTGGAACTTTTATCCTGACCCTGATTCCACAAACATAGACCAAGCACAGTTTGTTATAGAACGACACAAGATGTCAAGAACAGAGTTGCGTTCTCTCAAGAAGAGACCTTTCTTTCGTAAACAAGTTATTGAGGAAGTCATAGGTGATGGCGAGAACTATGTTAAGAAATATTGGGAAGATGATTTAACAGATTATAATCAAGAAAACTATGTAGAAAGATTTGAAGTTCTTGAGTATTGGGGTATGATAGATGTCGATATGTTAATCGACCAAGAGGTAGACATACCAAGAGAACTAAAAGACTTTGAAGAATTACAAGCAAACATTTGGGTTTGTAATGGTAAGTTACTTAGAGTTGTGCTAAACCCATTCAAACCTGCAAAGATACCTTACATGGCTGCACCCTACGAATTAAATCCATACTCTTTCTTTGGTGTGGGTCTAGCAGAAAACATGGATGACACACAGACATTGATGAATGGTTTTATGAGGATGGCTGTGGATAATGCAGTATTATCAGGAAACTTGTTGATAGAGGTAGATGAAACAAACCTAGTTCCCGGACAAGACCTATCTGTGTATCCGGGTAAAGTATTTAGAAGACAAGGTGGAGCACCTGGTCAAGCTATATTTGGTACAAAGTTTCCAAACGTATCTAATGAAAACTTACAACTTTTTGATAAAGCAAGACAGTTAGCAGATGAAAGCACAGGTATGCCATCGTTTGCTCATGGTCAAACAGGTGTGACAGGTGTGGGTAGAACTGCATCTGGTATATCCATGTTGATGAACGCAGCAGCAGGGAGTATTAAAACTGTAATCAAAAACGTAGATGACTATTTACTCAAACCATTAGGTGAAGGATTATTTAGATTTAATATGCAGTTTAACTTTGACCCTGAAATAAAGGGTGACTTAGAAGTAAAAGCTAGAGGCACAGAAAGTCTAATGGCTAACGAAGTTAGGTCACAAAGATTGATGGGATTCTTACAAGTAGCATCTAATCCTGCACTAGCACCTTTTGCTAAGTTTGATTATATAATTAGAGAGATAGCAAAGGCTATGGACTTAGACCCTGAAAAAGTTACTAATGACATGAGAGAAGCTGCTATACAAGCAGAGTTACTAAAAGAGTTTAGAGGACAACAACCCCAAGAACAACCACAGCAACAACCACCTGCAGGTGCTAATCCGTTAGACCCAACAGGAGCAGGGGGTGGAAACATAGGCACAGGACAAGTTCCTGTTCCGGGAGAGCAAGGTTTTACAGGAGAGAACCAAGGTGGACAAGCAGATACTGGGCAACCTCAAGCCGATGGTCAGCCATCAGCACCACTTCAATAAGTATTTAGATAATCTTATAAGTGGACAACATAAAGTATTAGAACAGGCTAGTGACATGGCAACTGTTCATAGAGCACAGGGTAGTATCATAACTTTACAAAGACTAAAGTTGTTGCGAGAAGAGGTTACAGGTAAAGATAAATAATGGTTAGTTCACTTTTAAAAGCAGCTAGAAAGGCAGCCAAAGAAGCTAAAGACTTGCAAAAGCAAACTAAAGATGTCTTGACTAAACCAAAACAAACTCCTCAAGGCACAGGACAACAAGAGTTTACACAAACAAGAAAAGCATATAAATTATTTGTGCAAAGAGATGATGGTGGACTGTATCCTCTATTTGTAGACGCAGATACAAGAATACCTGAGAATGTTTTTACAGAAGCTAACTTTCCTAAGGAAGCATTTACTGCACCTAATGGAAGATTATATGTTCCAAGTAAAGGTGCTAAAAGAGGAAAAGGCGAAAAGAAAAAAGGAACAGGGGTTCAGATAATTGTTCCTGATGAAAAAACTAGAAATATGTTAAAGGATGCAGGATATTCTGTATCTAAGCCAAAAGAAGGAGCAGAACACGGAACAGTTTTAGCAGTGGCAGCTAGACCGGGATATCACGCTAGTCAAAAGCCTGTAGCAACACATATAGGTCCTCAAGATATAAAAATTACTAGTGCAGAGGCAAAGAAGTTATTAAAGGCAGGAGTAACACCTGAGGCTATTAAAAAAAGAAAAGGACAACTATACGTAAAAAGACGTGCTGAAGACCAAGTATTTGCAGAAGTAGAAATGGCAGATGATGTAAACTATGAAGATATGCTACTTAAAGAAGGAAAAACAGACATAAATGATAGAGTGCCTGTAGGTGGTAGTTACAGATATGTAGATGGACAGGCAGATAGTGATAATTGGGTAGTTGGTGGTAACATGAAAGTAAACAGAGTATTATCACGAAATGAAGTTAAAACAATACAGGAACAAGAGGGTGTTAAAGATTTACCATATAAAGAAGAAGTAGAGAGTATTCTTGGTAAAAAATTTGCTAAAGGTGGATTATTAGAGGGAGATGATATGCAACAGGGTATAGATGATTATGTCGTAGCTAAAACAGAATCTGAAACTATGGACATGAATGTAGGAGGTGCTCCTAAAAAGAATCTAGAGGCACAACAACTAGAAATGTTTGGTGACATAGGCATGGCAAAGTCTCCTGCTAAAAAAGACCCTGTGTCAGGAAACGAGATACCTAAAGCATCCACTGCTGAAGAAGTTAGAGATGACATACCTGCTAGATTAAGTGAGGGTGAGTTTGTATTACCTGCAGATGTTGTAAGATATCATGGCTTAGAAAAGTTAATGAATCTAAGACAAGAAGCTAAACAAGGTATTAATACTATGGATAAAATGGGTCAGTTAGGGAATGCAGATGAAGCAACAATGCCTGATGACTTACCTTTTGATATAAATGATATAGAAATGTCTGAGGGTGGATTTATAAGTATTGCAGGACAGTCTATGCCTTCTCCACGAATAGCAGGTGAACAAATACAAATGCAAACAGGTGGTTTAGCAAATACAGGAACGTATCAAGTTCCAACTAATATAGCATCTACACCATCTTACTTTCAAAGCTATAAACAAACAACTGCACCTTTTACACCTTTTGTACCACCAAAACAAACAACAATACCACCTATTCTACCTGTAACATCATCAGGAACAACAGGACCTTCTTTTCAAACACTTATACCAACTCAAGGACAAAGACCTGTTACAAAAGAGTATAGAAATGAAGCAGGACAAAAATTATTCATTCCATTTATAAATGATAAACCTATATATCCAATACCTGAAGGTTATACAGAATACGTAGAAGAAAAAGCTAAAACAGAAGAGCCTAAAGTTATAGGAAAACAAACACAAAGCACACGTGTTATAGGTGATGAGGGAAGCCAAGACACAGGAATAGACACCACAGTTCTAGGAAAAACAGGTGAGTCGTTACGTGAAACTTTAAATAAAAGAGATGCTCAAGGGAATCCTGTATTTAGTGAAAATAAAAGAGCAAATCTTGTAATGAATGCAGTAGACCAAGCTAGAGGAATGGGTACAACAGGTAAAAATTTAGCTGCTGTTGCTTTAGGTATGGTAAACCCTCTCGGTTTAGGAACATTAGCAGGTGCTTATGATTTAGGTAGTAGAGCTATGGGTGGTAGAGGATTAGGTATAGGAGAACCTGATACAACTAATTATCAAAATGTATTAGATAGTTTTGGTCAAGGAACTGATATAGGTCTAGGTGGATATGAGGGTATGACAAGTGAAGAAATTGACCAAGATGAATACCCAGCATTTGATGCTTTATCACGTGCTATTTATGGTGTAGATTATAATACAGCCACACAAAATTTAGGTGTACAGCCTACTTTTAGAAGAGGGTTTAAGCCGGGAGATATAGACCCAAGAACAGGTGGTACATATGATAAATATGGTCAGTCCACAGATGATGATGGTGGTGTTGCTTATAGTAGTTTTTCTGCTGCAGGTAAAGGCTTTGCAGCTATGTCTGCTTCAGGTTTTATGGGTGGTGTAAAAGATGCACAAAGAGTGGCTTCATCTAAAACTGCTAGTGCAAAAAATAAAGCGAGAGCACAGGCATATTTGGATTATTTAAATAAAGAAGACAAAGAGCCTAAAGATGACAAAAAACAAAGAACTGAAGAAGACAAAAAAAGGCAAAATATAATAGCAGAAAAAATTAAACAAGATAGAATAGCAGAGGCTCAACGTAAAAATGCTGAAAGAAGAGAAGAGTTAGAACAACAGCAGAGAATAGCAGACGCTAAAAAAGCAAGTAAAGCTAGAACAGATGCTTTAGCAAGATTGGCAGAACAGAGAGATGAAGGAGGTGGAGGTGGAGATGGTGGTAATCAAGACCCCGATGACCAAGCTGCTGTTGCAGATGAACAGGGTGGTATGTTTACTGCAGTAGGTGGCTTCATTAAAAAACCTAAACCTAAAGTTAAGAAGATGAAGCGAGGTGGGTTGGCTTCACGTTAATAACCCACAATAGTTGGCTACTTATCCCCCAACAATATTTGGCTACGATAACCCCAAGGAGAAGAAAATGGCAGAAGAAGCTAAGACAGAAGAAATGGTGGTAGATGCCACACCAAAGAAAAAGGCATTTATGAACAAGCGTTCTACTCACGAAGAAAGAATTAAAAAAGATGAGGAAGAGCTTGAACAGTTAAAGAAACAAGCATTAGGTGAAACTGAAGAATCTGTTACAGAAGAGAAAGCAGAGAGTGAGGAAGAACCGAAGAACGCTGAAGAAAAAACTTTTAAGAAGCGTTATGGAGATTTACGAAGACACTCCCAAGAAAAAGAAAAACAGTTTCAAAAACAGTTAGATGATTTAAAGTCTCAACTAGAAAAAGCTACAAAGCAAGAGATAAAACTACCAAAGTCAGAAGAAGAGTTAGAGACTTGGGCAAAAGATTATCCTGATGTGGCTCAGATAATAGAGACCATAGCTATTAAAAAAGCAAAAGAACAATCTTCTGCATTAGAAGAAAGAATTAAAAAGATAGATGAAATGTCTGCAGAGGCACAAAAAGATAAAGCCGAAGCAGAGTTAATGAAACTTCATCCTGATTTTGCAGAGATTAGAAATAGTGATGACTTCCATGAGTGGGCAGATGAACAACCTAAATGGGTACAAGATGCTCTTTATGAGAATGACAATGATGCAAGGTCTGCTGCTAGAGCAATAGACTTGTACAAAGTTGACAGAAACATCACTAAGTCTAAAAAGAATGGTGTAGATAAAAGTGTTGCTAGGGCAGTAGAAACTAAAGGTGAGAAAACTACACCAAGCACTAGTAACGATTCTACAAAGATATTAGAGTCTGACGTACAGAAAATGTCTGCTGAACAATACGAAAAGAATGCAGACACAATCATGGAAGCTATACGTTCAGGTAACTTTATATATGATTTATCTGGTTCAGCTAGATAAAGTAGTTGACAAACAGTTATTTATAAGTATAACTAATATCAACTAAAAGTGTGACCTCTCCACGTGGACAACTCACATACAATCAAACTTGGAAGCCTACCTAATAGTATGAGCCTACATTTAACTAGCTATTAAATGTACACCTCAGATACAATTAGCCGATGACGAGTAAATATAGCACATTCGTGCATTTGTTTTATTTTCAAAAATGGAGATGAAAATGGCATTTAAAACTGCAGCAGGTTATGGTAATCTGCCTAATGGTAATTTCTCCCCAGTTATTTACTCTAAGCAGGTTCAGTTAGCCTTCAGAAAAAGCTCAGTTGTTGAAAATATCACCAATTCAGATTATTTTGGTGAGATTGCCAACATGGGTGATTCTGTGAAAATTATTAAAGAGCCAGAAATCACTGTCAAGGAATATGCTAGAGGTGCAAACGTACAGCCTCAAGACCTTGATGATGAGGACTTCACATTGACTATTGACAAAGCAAACTACTTTGCTTTCAAGATAGACGATATTGAAGAGGCTCACAGTCACGTAAACTTCTCTCAACTAGCAAGTGACAGAGCAGCTTATAGACTGAAAGACAACTATGACCAAGATGTTCTTGGTTACCTATCAGGATTTGCACAAGCATCTAACAATGCTGTAGCAAGTTCAGCTAACTCAACAGTTAACGGAACTAAAGCAGTGTCAACTGCAGGTTCAGATGAATTGTTGACAAGCATGAAGCTAAGAAAAGATAGCTTTGGTAACATCACTACTTCAAGTGCAGGTGACCACTCTATCCCAATAGCTCCAAGACTAGGTGGTGCAACTGCACAAGCAACTGCTACAGCTACTCCTTTACAGGTTATAGCTAGAATGGGCAGACTGCTTGACACTCAGTTTGTAGACACTGATGGTAGATGGCTTGTTCTACACCCAACTTTTATTGAAGTCTTAAAGGATGAAGATTCACGTCTTCTAAATGGTGACTTTGGTGAGTCAGGTGCATTAAGAGCAGGTTTATCTGTTGGAAAGATACATGGCTTTGACGTGTATATGTCCAATAACTTACCTGCAGTGGGTACAGGTCCGGGAACTTCAGGTTCTGCGAACCAAAACTCAAACTTTGGTGTTATCGTTGCAGGACATAGTTCAGCAGTAGCTACTGCAGAGCAAATCAATAAGACAGAGACTTACAGAGACCCTGATTCTTTTGCTGATATTGTTCGTGGTATGCATATGTATGGCAGAAAGATTCTTCGACCTGAAGCAATCGTAACTGCTAAATATAACGTAGCGTAAGGGAGATATAAATGGCAACTTTTGATTTAACTTCTAAAGATACCACTGGTGTATTTTCCGACTCTATCGTGGCTATGCCATCATCTAAGAATACTAACGTGATGAGAAATATTGAGGCTTACCTTGATATTGATGCGTTGGTAGCAGCAGGTGGCAGTTTCTCAGACGGAGACATCTTTCAAGTGTTAGAAATCCCTGCGAATACTTTTGTCTTGAATGCAGGTGCAGAAGTGATGAAAGCATTTACTTCAAGTTGTACTCTTGACATGGACTTCGCAGCAGGTGATGACATTATTGATGGTGCAGATATAACCTCTACAGGTTTTTGTGCAGCAGGAAGTAATGGTCAAACCAACACTGTCGTAGGAAGTGCAGCTTCAACTTACACTCAGTTTGTAACTACTACAGACACTATTGACTGTAAGATTGCAGGTGCTGCTCCGGCTACAGGAAGGCTCAGAGTCTATGCCACTGTTATTGATTTAGCAGGTCATGGCTTAGATGACAAGCCTGATGAGGTCGATAGAGACCAGTTAGCATAACTTTTTTAGGGGAGCAGGGAAACTTGCTCCTCTACACTTTTAGGAATTATAAATGGCAGAGAGTTACTTAACATATACTAACAAAGTTTTAGCAAGACTAAATGAAGTTCAATTAACTTCAAGTAACTTTTCTAATGCTAGAGGAATACAGGTTCAGGCTCAGAATGCAGTCAATGAATCTATTAGATACATTAATCAAAAAGAATTTCAATATCCCTTTAATCATTCAACAAAAACAGAAACACTAGTTGGTGGAACTGTTAGATATTCAATCCCAACAACAGCCAAAACTGTAGATTATAATACATTTAGATTAGTAAAAGATTCTGATTTGGGTGCGAGTGGTGGTAGACTATACGTTATACAATACAATGATTATATAAACAGTTATGTAACACAAGAAGATGAGATACAAACAACTACAACAAGCACAACACATACAGACAGTGTTACAACAATTACTGTTTCAAGCACAACAGGCTTTGACTCTTCTGGTACGTTGTTTATAGGCAACGAACAAGTAACATACACAGGAACAACATCCACCACATTTACAGGTGTTACAAGGGGTGCGAATGACACAACTGCTGCTTCTATAGCTAGTGGAGTTCAAGTTGCACAGTTTGAATCTGGTGGTGTGCCACAATATGTCGCTAGAACACCTGACAACAATTATTTATTATATCCTTTTCCCACAAAAGGTTTTACTTTAAAATATGATTTCTTTTCTTTTCCAACAGATATGTCTGCTCACGATGATACAACAACAATACCTGATAGATTTGCAGCAGTCATAGTTGATGGTGCAACAGCCTTTGTTTATCAGTACAGAGGTGAGACAGCACAGTATCAACTTAATTTTCAAAGGTTTGAGCAGGGTATAAAAAATATGCAGACATTATTAGTAAACAGATTTGAATATGTAAGGTCTACATTTATACCAAAGGTGGGATATACAAGTAGTGCAGATTTAAGTATAAGGGTGAACTAAATGCCTGACGCTTCTCAAGTACAACCTGTAGCATTTAACTGTGAGGGGGGATTAGTTCTCAATCGTTCTACGTTTATGATGAAACCGGGTGAGGCATTAGAACTACAAAACTTTGAGCCTGACATAGCAGGTGGTTATAGAAGAATAAATGGATTTAGTAAGTATGTATCTGCAGTAGTTCCTCAGACATCTTCTGCTTCAGAGAAAGTGTTAATGGTGGCTACGTTTGCAAGTAAAGTTGTAGCAGCTAGAGGAACAAATATATTTCAAGCCACTCCGGGTGGTTCTTCTTGGACAACAATAGATAGTGGTAGAACAAGTGCAGGTAAATATAACTTTGAAAGATTTAACTTTGATGGTAATGATAAGTTAATCGTAGTAGACGGAACAAACGCACCAACAGTTTTTAATACATCATTTAGTGCAACAGATGTATCTTCAGGTGGTGGTGGAGAAGTGAGCACTGCAGTAACAGGTGCTAAGTTTGTTGTGGCATTTAAAGAACATATGTTCTATGCAGGTATGTCAAGTGCTAAACAAGAACTAATATTTAGTGTGCCTTTTGATGAAGACAACTTTGCCACAAATAGTGGTGCAGGAACTATTAAAGTTGATGACGAAATAACAGGACTTAAAGTTTTCCGTGAAGATTTATTTATATTTTGTCAAAATAGAATATTTAAATTATCAGGAACATCAGCTAGTAACTTTGCAATAACTGCAGTAACAAGAGACATAGGATGTATCAACGGAGATACAATACAAGAATTTGCAGGTGACCTTATATTTTTAGGACCTGATGGATTACGTACAATCGCAGGTACTGCAAGAATTGGTGACGTTGAATTAGGAACTATAAGTTCTAACGTGCAAAGTTTATTTGATGAAAACTTGTCTAGTGCATCTGAGTTTGAATCAATAGTTATACCTGATAAAACACAGTATAGAATATTCTTTACAAAAGATGGTACAGGTGAAAATGCAACTAAGGGTGTTATATGTGTGTTAAAAGGACAAACCTTTGAGTTCGCAGAGTTAAGAGGCATAAAACCTGCCTCAACAGACACATTTGTATCTGCAGGAGATGTTATAGTTTTACATGGTGCATATAGTGGTGGATATATATACAGACAGGAATCAGGAAGTGACTTTGATGGAACTGCTATATTAGGTAAGTATAGAGGTCCTGACATGACGTTTGGTGATGCAGGTATACGTAAACATATGCAACGTGTCATTGTAAACTTTGCACCTGAATCAACAATAGATGCAGATTTATTTTTAAGATATGACTATGAGGCAAAAGATTCTGCAAGACCTGCAGCTTATGAATTAGATTCAAGTGATATTGCTGCTATATATGGAACTACAACATATGGTAGTAGCTCTGCAAGTTTTGGAACGTATGGTGGTGCATCACAACCATTAGTAAGACAATCCGTAGAAGGGTCAGGTTTTGCAGTCGCACTTAGAGTTAACGATGGTGGTTCTACTGCACCATACTCACTAAAAGGATTTCAGTTAGAATATC
>Ga0209348_1001075_pt1 | contig 13609 bp, 8 predicted proteins | sample ETNvirenome_2_30_FD_184065 | JGI IMG/M metagenome (GOLD analysis project Ga0209348, IMG submission 184065) | Marine viral communities from the Pacific Ocean - ETNP_2_30 (SPAdes) (version 2) | ecosystem: Environmental > Aquatic > Marine > Oceanic | place: Pacific Ocean | collected 2013-06-22 | reverse complement strand
GATGGAACTGACTATGCACACGCAGCTGCAATGATCAGAGTAGAGTGTGATGGCACTGTGGCAGGTAATCAGATGCCTGGTGCAATGAGTTTTCATACAAATGCTGGAACTACATCTGCTACAGAAAGACTTCGCATCGACTCTAATGGAAAAATAGGAGTTGGAGGTGCTCCAAGTGCTTGGCAAGCATCAACGATCTCCAATGTTTTACAACTTGGAACCGCTTGTCTTTTTAATTATAACAATGATTACTTTCATGTAGGTCAGAATTTTTACTGGGATGGTAGTAACTATAAGTACGTAGCAAATGATCCAGCAACTAGATTATTACAAGATAATGGTCAATTTACTTTCTATCAAGCACCGTCAGGTTCAGCAGATGCAAATATAACTTGGACAGATGCACTTCGCATCGACTCAAGTGGAAATGTAAAAGTTGGAGGTTTCAGTCATAATAGAGATCTTGGTGGATTAAGTGTTCAGAGACTTCATATTGAAGGAACTGATGGTGGAAGTTCTGCGATTGGTTTAGTTAATAATCAAAATAGTAGTGGAAATGCAGCATTATATCTTGCTAAATCAAGAGGTACAAGCGTAAATTCAAATACAATATTACAAAATGGTGATCCTATGGGATCAATTATATGGTGTGGTGCTGATGGAAATGATATGATTTCTCAAGGTGCTGCGATTGTAGCACAAGTTGATGGAACTCCAGGTAGTAATGATATGCCTGGTAGATTAGTATTTAAAACAACTGCTGATGGTTCAGCAACAGCAACAGAAAGACTTCGCATCACATCAGATGGTTCAACCCAAATTAACTCTGGTGTATTACAAAGAAGATATGAAAGTACAAACACAGCAGGTTACAGATATTACACCAAAGCAGAAAGATTTTTAGCTCCGAATGGTGGTAGTGGTTTAAACTTTACGATCACTGGAATGACTCAAGGTTGGGCATCAATAAGATTTGGAGGTTACACAGAGGGAAATCGGGTCAACTTTAGAGCTGACATTGCAGGTTATAATGCAGGTAATTCTGGTGTCCGAATATATGATTCAAATGAGATTACGAATCAAGCAACCGCTTATGCAGGTGGTGCCTCATGTAGTATTACAGTCACAAAAAATAATACAAGTTATGTGGTGAATGTTACTCAATCAAATCCTCAAGGTAGTTCAATGGCTGGATTCTATTACTTTGAAAGTGGTGGTTATAATAGTGTTTCCACTCTAACTGTTTCATAAATAACTAAAAAGATATAAATGGCACTTACTGACTTAACGAGAATATCTACATCTGGAATTGCAACGGGCACTTCTCTGTCTGGTGCAATTCTTCACGGTGATGCACATTTTCGTGGAACACAGATTGGTGTCACTTCAGCATTATTCGACTCATCAGATAATGCACTCGAATTTAATGATAATGTAAAACTTACATTTGGAGATAGTGGTGATTTACTTTTATATCATACAGGTAATAATTCAATTATAAGAGATCAGGGTGCTGGAACTTTAAGTTTACAAAGTAATGGAACAGAAATAGCACTTTATAATTCTGCTAACAGTCAATATATGGGTAAATTTGCTAATTCTGCCCAAGTTGAATTGTATTACGCAGGCAATAAAAAATTTGAGACAACTCAGTCAGGGTCTATCGTAACGGGAATCTTAACTGCAACAGGATTCAGTGGGCCATTGAGTAATCCTTCTGGAATTTCAACATTTTATGATTTAAGAGTAACCAATAATTTAACAGTCGAAGGATCAACAACAACTTTAGATACAAATTTAATTGGAGTAGATCGAGTCGAGGTAGGAGCAAATAGTAATAGCATTGTTGGTGTGGCAGTCACACAAAGTGGAACAGCAGATATTGTACGATTATTTGATGGTGCATCACAGGTAGTCACAGTTGATGATCAGGGAAATGTAGGACTTGGAAGTGCGATACCATCAGCAAAATTAGATGTAGCTGGCACTGCTACAATTTCACATACGGGAGCAAATCAACTTGTCATACAAGATTCCAACAGCACTGGTAACGCTGCTGAAATGAGAATTAGTTTTAAAGACAGTGGTGGTACAGAAAAATTCTTTGTTGGATCTAATGAAAGTTCTAATTCTTGGTTTTATCTTGGTACTCCTTCTGGACAAAATTATCCTGTAAGTATAAGGGTTAATGGTTCTGATAAATTTCAAGTTAATTCTAATGGTGTAACTGTTAATGGTTCATATTATGTACAGGATTCACTTATACATGATGGTGATACAGATACAAAGATAAGATTTCCTTCTGCTGATACAATTCAATTTGAAACAGGTGGTAGTAATAAATTAAGTATTGGTTCATCTATTACATCAACTACACCTATAACAATATATAATGCGGATCCAGAACTTATTTTTCGTGATTCAAATCATAGTCCTTTTTATTATCATTTTAAAGGTATAGGTGGTGCCTTTCATCTTTTTGATTCAGTGAATGGAGATAGAATGAGATTCTCTGCTAATGGATCAGCTTCTGTAGTTGCTCCTATGTTTGTTATGACTGGTGGAGCACAAGTATCAAGTAACTTAGGAGTAACTGGTAGTATCATAATTAGTGATCAGATTTATCATAATGGTGACACAGATACAAAGATAAGATTTCCAGCGGATGATAAATTTAGAATCGAACTTGGTGGTGTTACATCTGCTTTCTCTGGATTAAAATCAACTTCAGGTGCTACTCACGCAAAATGGGGAATCAACGTTGCAACTCCACAAGCAGCATTACATATTGATGAAGCATATAATCACCAAGGAATTTTAAGAGTAACAAACGGTAATCAAGGAACAGGTTACTATCATCAACTTGAAATGAGTGGAACTCAAAATATATTCACATTATGGAGACATTATAATGGTTCCAATTATTATAACACACATGCTCATGGTTCAACTGGTCATAGATGGTATATTAATGGAAGTGAAGCGGTTAGAGTTCATAGTGATGGTAAAGTTGGTATCGGAACTGATAATCCATCAAAAGCTCTCCATGTAGATGGAACTATCTTTGCAAGTGGAGCAACTACCTCATTAGATGGTGGTCTTAGAATACAACCAAATAATGATGGAACAAATTATGGTGGTGTCATATATGGTGGTGCACATAATGATAACAACACCGCAATCTATATGAGAAGAGGTGCAGATGGTGGCAATGATACAATTGATATAAACTCTTATGGAATGTTTAGAGTTTTTACAAATGGAGCACTTGCATCTCAAGATGAAAGACTTCGCATCGACTCAAATGGTGCATTAAGGGTTAATACCACTCGCACAACAGCAACAAAATTACACGTTGTTGGTGGAACTGCAAGTGGAACTGCATATGATGTTGCAGTATTTGCTGGTGGTCAAAACTCAACGAGTGGTTCAGGAGTTAAATTATACCTATCAGGTTGTGAGAATGACCCTCTTAGTAGAGGTGTGATTCTTGAAAGCATTATGACCGATAATGCTAATGCTCATAGATTTAGTATTAAGGTTGGTGGGCCATCTGCTGCACCAACAGAGAGATTTCGCATCACCCCAAGTGGAGCTCATTTTTACGGTAATCAAACAAATTTACCTAACGGTGTTTTTGGATTTAGATATGATAAATCTAATGATACAGATTTATCGATAGAAAATTTAGATAACTCAAGTGTTAATAATAATGCTGGAATAAGACTAGCATCAAATCATAGTAATATTCGACTACGATATTTGAATAATGGTGGATTTTATATACAAAATGCATCTGCAGCTGGTTACTTACATTATTATGAAGGTGGTGTTTCAAGACTTTATATCGATACAAATGGTAAAATTGGAATAAATGAAACTTCTCCTCAACAGCAAGTACATGTTCATTGTGACACTAATTATCAGGGTATTTTAATAAACGGTAATGGTGCTCCGAGAATTGCTTTTGCAAGAAGCACTACTACAACTGGTGAGTGGAGTGTAGGTATAGATGGTACAAATGGAAATAACTTTGTAATTAATAATAGCAATGATAACTCTAACAGTAAAATAATATTATCTAGTTCTCAAGTCACTCTGACTCAAAACACCCAAGTAAATGGGAATTTAAAATTTGGGTCTGCTGGTAATGGTATTGACTTCTCTGAAACTGCGAATGGTGGAACTGGAACTCCTTCAGAACTTCTCGATGATTACGAAGAAGGCTATTTTGCACCTACAATTAAAAACTTGTCTTCAGGATATGCTTCAGGAACATTTTATAATCGACAAGCTAGGTACACCAAAGTTGGAAATATGGTAACTTGTTGGGTACATCTTCAGTGGTGGGCAAATGCAACAACTACGGATAACAGTGGTAATGCTGGAGGCGATAATTTAGAATTCACAATTGAAGGATTCCCTTTCGAGGTTGATGGCGTAGGATATTCTGGTTGTGGTGGGGGTGGTCTTCAGAGTCAGAGTTGGCGTTTTAGTGGATCTGGTTTTAATAATTATGCTGTAACCAGTGATAATGTTCAACCTAGAATAGACAGTCTCGAACGGATACGTTTCGGAGTGATTGCACATAATGCTATCACTGGACAAGTCACTCAAAAATCTATAAATGGTTATTCTCCAAATATAGAGTTTGTTTTCACTGTAAGAGTTACTAGTTACAAGTAATAAATAGTACACTAATCATGTTAAATAAATGGCATTAAGTAAAGAAGTAAAAATCGACTCAATTAATATTGTTGGAGATTACAGAAAAGTACAGATTAGAATCGCAACAATCATAAAGGAGGACAATAAAGAATTGTCAAGAACTTTTGAACGTAGAATGTTATCTCCTGGTTATGTAAATAGTGATGATAAATCAACTTATATTGAAACTGACATATCTGGTGAGGAAAGTTGGATTCAAACAATTTGTAATGCCTGTTGGACGACTGAAATAAAAAGTGCTCATCATACATTTATTTCTACTGTCAGTTAGGTAAGTAGAATAAATAACTAAAAAAACTGTAATGGCAATTAATAGAAACCGAGAACTATCCCAAGTCGCATCAGTTGTTATAGTTGATGATGCAAATAAGAATGTCGGAATTGCCACTACAGCAGCACCGAAGGTCGGTATTGGCACAACTAATCCATCATATAAATTAGATGTGGTGGGTGCAATAAATAGTAATGATGATGTTAAAGTAAATGGTGTTAGTATTTCGGCATCAGCATTAGCTGACGCAACAGCACTTGCAATCGCACTAGGATAAAACATGGCAAATACCTTTAAATTAAAAACGAAAGCAAATGTGGGAGTAACTACATCAAATGTTTATGCAGTGCCTTCAGCAACAACAACAGTTGTGATCGGTGTGACTCTTGCAAATACTTCAGGATCAAGTATTAACGTAGGTGTTGGTATTACAAGAGCATCAACAGATGATATACATTTAATGAAGAATGTTCCAATACCTCAAGGTTCATCATTTGAATTTATGGGTGGAAATAAAATCGTACTAGAAACTACGGACATTTTGACTGTAAAAAGTGATGTCAACAATAGTCTTGATGTTGCTTTGACAATCATGGAAATTACATAGAGGTAATAAATGGCACTCACCAAAGTTAGTGGAGGTATATTAGATCCTGGCATAAATGTTGCAGGTATTGTCACCGCAACAGGATTTGATGGGCCTTTTGTTGGTGGTTCAAGTAAAAATATTACTGCAGGTATTGTAACTGCAACAAGTTTAGATTTAAACGGGAACGGAGATATAAGTGGTAATTTAGTTATTGGTGGTAATCTAACAGCAAACGGAGATTTCACCACACTAAACACAACTCTACGAGAGGTAGAATTATTAAGAGTCGATGCAAATAGCACCGCAGTTGCAGGTATAATCACACAAAGAGGTTCAGGAGATATATTCAGTGCTTATGATACAAGCACCGAAGTCTTTAAAATTGCTGATGGTGGTGACGTAACCTTTTTTGGTGCAACAACAGATAGAGACATTATATTTGATCGAAGTGAAAATACTTTACAGGTCAAACGCAATGCAATCTTAAAAATTGGACAAGGTTCATATTCTACTGATTTATATTCTGATGGTACTAATACGATTTTTGATCATAATACAATAGGTGCATTGTTTGTAAAATCAAATATATTTCAAGTTTATGGTACTGGTACTAGTGGTGGTAATACTTATGATGGCACAATATTTCGATGTATGAATGGTAGAACCGAGTTAGGTTATGAAGTTCCTAATGGCGGTGCAACTACTTTAGATAACTTAGTGACAACACCATTAGGAGTAACTGTTGGAACTGGTGTCACAATCGAGAGAAACGGACAGGCATCATTCGCAGGTATAGTAACATTTACTGGAAATATAGATGCAAACGGAGACTTAGATGTAGATGGGCAGACCGAATTAGATGATTTAAACGTTGCTGGAATTGCAACAGGTACAATATTTAAAGTTCCAGATGCAACAAACGCTGCTGGTGCGACAAATCACATAGCAGTTGGAGATAGTAGCGATTTAAAATTATATCACGATAACAACGGTGATGCTTATATTTCTAATGCCACTGGACATTTAACTATAAGAAATAATACTGCTGGTAAAATTATAAATCTACAACCAAAATCTGGTGCGAATGGTGTCATTGCAAGATACGAGGGAGCCGTTGAATTATATCATAATGGAACAAAGAAATTTGAAACTCAGACTGATGGTTGTCACATTTATGGAAATTATGGATTGCAAATTTATGGTGGATTATCAGGAACTAACACAAATGCTCAGTTGGGTCTTTATCCAACTGGTAGTTCAGTTTATAGTTACTTTAAGGGTTACAAATCTGATTCAAGTCGAAGTGCAGGATTAACAGTATATGACGGATCAAATGTTTATTTAGATAGTACAGGAACAGGAAGTGGTGGAGCAGTATATCTTAGAGCATACGGAACTGGTTTTTTACAGTTTCAAACTGCTAATGTACAAAGAGTTAAAATTCTTGATAGTGGTTATGTTGGTATTGGAAGTGGAACACCGAGTGCTTTACTCGATGTAAACAAAGGAACTCAAGCCAGTATTCAGTTAAAGACTACTGATTCAGGGTCAATTAACTCTATGGTATTTGCGATTGGTTCTTCCACTAACCAAATATTCTCAAGAGGTGCAAACTCATCAACTGCCAGAAACCTTATATTCTTACAAGGTAGCACTGAAGTTCTTAAAATTGATACTGCTGGAAATTTAGTTTTAAAGGATACTGTAGCACAAGGTAATTCTCTTGTTAATTATATTCAAGCAAATGATGTAAATGGTGCTGCACAATATATTCTTGGTCAGATATCATCTGGCAATCAAGATCTATATTTACAACAAACTAAAAATGCTAATATACGTTTCCAAACAAGTGGATCTACAAGATGGAAAATTGATGGAGATCCTGGCCACTTACTACCAGAGGTTGCTGGTGCTGTAAACATCGGTAGTGCAAGTGCAGAGATTGGTGATGTTTATCTTGCTAGTAGTAAATATCTTTATTTTGGTGATAGCCAAAATTTAGAAATACATCATACGAATGCTGGTGGAGGTGCAAGTTATATAAAAAATAAAACTGGTAATTTAACTTTTTTAACAACAGATACTGGAGAGTTTGCTGCTCAGTTTAGACAACATAGTTCAGTTGATCTCTACTATGATCACTCAAAGAAATTTGCCACATCTGGAATCGGTGTGACTGTATTCGGAGAAGTCGCAGCATCACAAGACTATCCAGACTTCAAACCAGCATTAGACTTAAACTTTGCCCAGAATCAAACTTTAGATCCAAGAATCACATATTCAAGAGTTGGATCCGCATCAGTTACCGATGAAAATGGTAGACTCAAATTTGTGGGATCTCATGTTCCAAGATTTGATCACGAGCCAGGAACAGGAAAACCTAGAGGATTATTAGTCGAAGCAGCAGGTACAAATTTAATGAAAGCAAATGGAACTTTTTATAATCAAAATCTACCAACATCAACATACTTTTCAAATACAAATGGTGCAGCTGGTGAACCGAGTACTGATATCTTAGCACCCGATGGATCTAATGTAACCTATAAAATGCATTATCCAAATGGATATTCAGCCACAACTAATGGTTATGTTAGAATTGGAAATGGTGGTGAAATTGGAACTTTAACTGCTGGAGATTATGCATTTTCATTTTTTGTAAAACGTGGAACCGACGGTGCACATAATCTGGATAGTATGCTTGATAATAGTGCTGGTTTGACTTCTCTTGCTTTTACAGCACAAGATTTTTCTCCTTATTATGCACCATCTGTAAATATAAGACCTGACCAGAATGCTGATATAATAGTTGAAAAATATCCAGATGGATGGTACCGAATTAGTAATATTCTCTTTAATGCAAATCAAAGTTGGACTCCAAATAATACTGGAGTATCACATTATGTTCTTCAGGGAAGCACTTTTAAAACTTACTATGAAGCACATTCATTTTATTACTGGGGATTCCAACTTGAAAAAAATCCTGTCTCTACATCTTATATCGGTATGACAGTTCGGGAACAAACAACTCGTGCAGCAGATTCTGCAGTTATTGAAGGAGAAAATTTTGATGAATTCTTTAATCATAATGGTGCAGAAACTAATAATTATCAAGGAACATTAATCGCATCAGTGGAATCAGCAGCTGCATCTTCTCCCTCTGCAGGTCGACTTAACAAAATACAACTTGAACAAAATAATGATAACAAAGTACAATTATGTGTTGTAGGTGGAGGCACTCCATATTATGATAGTCATATAACATACGGAACAGCAACGCAAGCAGATTTCACTGGGTCTGAGGGAAGCACTTTCCCAACAGTCATAAAACACGGAGTTGCATTTGCAAAAAATAGTGCTGCCTACTCCTACAATGGAAATACAGTTGAAACTGATAGTACTGTTAATGTTGGTGGTGTTTCTACTGCTACTCATGGAAAATACACTCAACTCACAATAGGTGGTTCACCATCAAAAGCACACATAAGAAGGGTTATGTACTATTCACAAAGAATCTCAAATACTCAATTGAGAAATCTAACATCATAATAAATACCACAGGAGATATATCAAACAATGCCTAATCTAGTCGGAATCGGAAATAGTCAAGTCCCCACCAATGGGATGTTGGGTGGAATGGCATATCAAGATCCAACTAATGTTGTCTTGAAGAATGTAGAACCAGGAAATGTCAAGGCAATTAAAAGAACATCTGGATTACTGACTCCTTATGAAGCAAATGGTAGTGGTGAAGTTGTATTTGTGTATGATACCTCAAAAGATTCAGATGGTGGTGCATGGAGAAAGAAAACTCAACACACATCTTGGTATCGAGAAGGCACTAGTGTGTATCGAGGAAGTCGAAAAGAATTTCCTTCTATTGCAGTTATCACATCAACTCAATCAGCTGTAGACATATATGATGGTGACGATCCAAATTTATCATTATGGATGAGATTTAGAGTTGGTAATCCATATGTGATTAGTTGTAATGATGATTATACTTCTTGCATAACCATGATGAATGGAATGTTAGTTATTGGTGAGTATGGTAATTATGGAGGAGTTAATATTATTGATTTTGTAAAAGATGAAATCAGAAGATTAAGAGGTTCAATCACATCTAACGGAACTAACGGAATGTGGCCTACTGGTATATGGGGTAGAAATGGTAGTAGAGAAAGCAGTCGTTTGTGGGCAACAGGTAGAGGATATGATAATTATAATATTGGTAACTTAGTAAGTGATAATGTAAATTCTGTTGCAATTTTTGCTCACGATAGTTCACCGAGAGATCGTGTTACAGGATTACCATACCCAACTATTGCTGTTGCTTGTGCAAGTGGTATTTCTATTATAAGTGCAAGACACTTTGAAATGATCAGTTATCCTGGTGGAATGGGAAATACTGGTGCTGGTGGAAATGCAGTTTATGACATGGTTTGTGGTAATGGTAGTTACACTATAGGTCGTTCTGTAGAATGGAATGAATTTGGTGATTTAATATTTGTGATGGGAGATGGAAATGGAGACTCAGATTATATTTACACTTGTGATCAATATTTTACTCAAGAGAATGATAATTTTACAGTTGATGCAAAAAGTGCTGGTCAAACAAGATTAAGAAATGCATTTAGAGGAAATTATAATCATTCCTCATTTAATGCTGGTGGTGGTAATCTTAGTGGATTTTTAAGTCAAGGTAGCAACAGAAGTTTAACAGAAAATACTCATCAACATAAAATTAATCATCTTGCTGCGATGAAGGGATATCAATTTGCTGCTTCGACACGAAATGGATTGACACAAATTGTTGAAAATCCAAATGTGCACTGGGCAGACAGTTCTAGTGAATCTAGTTTAATCGCATATACAGGTCATAATTTCGCAAGTGGTTGGACATATGGTAGAGCAGGAATTATATGTTTATGTACTATTGTATCTCCTCCTACTGATGAATATAGTAAGGATAGTTATGATACAATAGTAAGTACAAATAATTTAATTAATGGTGATGGTAGTAGCACCTCTGGATGGGGTAACACTGGTGGAACTTTAACTGTTACTGGTGGTGTTTTTCAGTATGTAACAACCTCAAACCAAAATGCATATCATTCATTTACATCTGTGGTTGGACAGACATATACATTATCATATCAACATTTAACTGGATATACAGCAGCATATCTTGGCCCAAATACTACATCAGCAAATCCAAATGCATACGGTGGTGACGCAACATCAGCATGCTGGAGAACAGTGACTTATACTGCAACATCAACGACAACTTATGCTGTAGTATATGGTATTGGAAATAGAACCAGCACGTTTGATAATGTTGAGGTCAGACTTGCGGATCGTGATTATTCTGTTTACGATAAGAGTCCCCAAGTTTTCGGAACTATCCAGAAATATAGAGTGAGTGGAAATAGTGATTTAATGTCTTATCAAGGTTGGAGTTCTAGTAATTATATCTGGAGAAGATATGCTGGAAATCCATCACATGAGGATGGAATGGATCATGGAAATGGAGATTTCTATTACAATTACTGGATTATGCCACAAGACTCTGCATCAGGAACGATGATATTCTCAAAGAGCACAGAGAATAATGCAATGTATGTCAGAAATTATTTTAATGGTGATGATGTTCGATTTGATTTAAGCACAAGTGGTAGTGGTTATCAGGGTTTCCAAGCAGGTGGAAATCATTTTGTACAAGAGTCATATGCTTGGACTTGCGTGATGGGAATCAGAAGAGACCGTCATTTTGAGATATGGGTAAATGGAAAACTTGAATTAAGAAATCCAATCACTGTTGCTACAGTATATTCAGATAGTTTCTCATCAGTAGATCATGTATTAAAGTTTGGATATGATCCAAACACTGGAAATCCTGATGCATCACTTCGATTGTGTTTATTCAGATCTGGTTTTGGTGCACCATCAAAAGAACAAATTGAAAAGATGTATTTTGATGAACGTGGATTGTTTAGTCCTGATGCTGCATGCACACTTGTGGGGTCTACAAATGATCATATCGAAGCATTGGATTATGATAGTCATACTGATTTATTACACGTTGGTGGTTCGCAAGGTCGTGCAGATTTCAGTGGGTTAGTGAGAATAAATAATAACACCACACCAGTAGCCCGTGCTTTGTCTGCGGAAAAAGGAATGATAGCGGAGTATTAGTATGTCACTGAGAGTTTCAAAACCAGAATTTAATATAAGAGAAAAGTTAAATGAACTTGACCGCCCAATTGGTGTTCAGGGTAATAACATACTGCAAAGCAATACTACTGCAGAAAGTTTTAGTAAGATACAGGCAGGAAGAAGAAATTTAATAATAAATGGAAATATGTCAATAGCTCAGAGAGGAACCTCAACCACTGGTATTACTGGTGATGCATTTGGTGCATGCGATAGATGGGAAGCAGACCTTGCAGCTGCTGGAACATGGACTATGGAACAAGTTGGTGATGCTCCATATAACACAGGATTCACACACTGTACCAGTCTATCATGCACAGCATCTCATGCGATGGGTGGTAATGGTAAAATATCTCTAAGACAAAAAATAGAATTTAATAACATAAAAGGTCTAATGGGTGGAACTCCTAATGCAAAACCATTAACTGTATCATTTTGGGTTAAATCAAATGAACCAGGAAAATATTATGTCGTTTTTTATAGACCGAGAACTGGTACTGATTCTTCCAGAATAGGTATTTCTTATACAATTGAGCAATCCGAAGTTTGGGAATTTAAAACCATAACTTTTCCACCCGATACGATGAATGGGTATCAAACCACTGGTACCAGTGCTGGAATAGAAATTCATTTCTTTTTAGCAGCAGATCAGGGCACTTATGGTAGTGAACAGTACGGACATTGGCGTACAAGCAGTGCTTCCTTGGCAAAAGGTCAAACAAATTTAGCAGCAGCAACTGGTAACTATTGGAGAGTAACAGGAGTCCAGATGGAAATTGGAAATGAACATACTGAATTCGAGCACCTTCAAATTACAGAGGATCTTTCATTATGTCAAAGATATTATTTTAAAACGACAGACGCTAAAGGTACTGTTTATTCTAATGGAGGAACAACAACACAGGTTGGTTTAGGTGTTGCTTTTCCCGTGCGGATGAGAGTAACTCCTACATTAACTCTTCCGACATCAGTTAGTAACAATGTACATAATTTTGGTGCACAAAATAGTTCTTACAATAGTGGAGGTCAATATGGATCAAATGTAGATGGAGCTAATTTCTACATGTTAAATGGCACTTCATCAGTTTCTGGAACTTTTTCGGTTCTAAACACAAACGCTTATGTAGAATTTAATTCGGAGTTGTAAATATGTATAAAATTCAAAGAAATCCCTTTGATGGATCAGAAAATACAATAATCAGAAAATCAGATAGTGCATTTATACCAAGAGATACTGGTAATAGTGACTATCTACGATTTGTTAATGACATCTATACAAATGGAACTGGAATTGTAGAGGGTGCTGACTATGTTGGTGTTACCGCTTATACCGAAGCCCGTGCTGCTGAGTATCCACCAATCGTAGATCAGTTAGATAAAATCTACCACAGTGGAATTGATGTGTGGAAAGCAGATATTAAAGTCATTAAAGATAAGTATCCAAAAACTCAGGTCGGTATTACTTCAATCGCACCAATACCAGAGTGGGTAAAAACTGCACTCTTTGATAGACAAAAAGAGGAGTATATAAAAGCAAAAGCAAGACTCGAACAGCATGAATTATCTGCTGGTCTAAAAGATGAAACTTACACCACTGAGGTTACAGGAGAAACTACGACCACAATTCAAGATATTGAGACACGATACATAATTGAACCATTACCACTCTATGTCGATGGATTAAGAAATCCATTAGTCGTTCAAGATGAAACAGAAAGAGTAGCAGCACAAGACGTGATCAATAACACTCCACAAGCAGTGATTGATTCAATAAATACTTAAAAAGTTAGAACATCATGCCATATCTTGGT
>Ga0209348_1001073_pt1 | contig 13634 bp, 24 predicted proteins | sample ETNvirenome_2_30_FD_184065 | JGI IMG/M metagenome (GOLD analysis project Ga0209348, IMG submission 184065) | Marine viral communities from the Pacific Ocean - ETNP_2_30 (SPAdes) (version 2) | ecosystem: Environmental > Aquatic > Marine > Oceanic | place: Pacific Ocean | collected 2013-06-22 | reverse complement strand
TTCGTCGCAGGCAGTTTCATCGAGGATGTCAAGAAGGTTAGAATACATTTGTTCGGCAGTGGGGACTAAATCAAACTTCTTTGCTTTTGGAAGTGAGTCAACAATATTATTCCAGTAAACATTTCCAAATCCAGCACTAAAGACGTAAAAACTAAATTCAGGAGCAGATTTCATTGAGTCTATAACATCGCTTTGTGTTATCTCTGGAATTAAGTAGCTTTGAGGTTCTTCATCTGTAAAGACTATTATTACTCTTTTAGTATTCTCTCTCCACTCTATATTCCAGTTTTCTTTTTCGGGTTCTGAAAGATTAACACCTCCCCAGTTTTCAAGCCATGCGGCAGAGTTGATATCAAATGTCCCATTACCGATTAAACTTTGTAGGGAGAGGTATATAGCATCTAAACTTTGCTCGTCTCCACCGTCCATTTGTGTTGTGTCTATATTTGAAAATGAAGCCATGAAACTTTGAAAGTCAGTTAAATTAATTTCTATTTTTAACTTTTCAACATTTTTTGTTAAGCCGGCATCATATTCGTCAACGGCGATTAATACTAAACCCCATTTTATAATCTCGGAATCACTATAATGCACGGCAAATTGACTTAACGCTGAAAGCACTGCAGTGATATCATTAAGCATAGAACCGGACATATCAACAATAAGGAGAATATCAGTGGGTTCAAGTTCTTTTTCTATTATGCCATCGCAGTTTGTGTCTTCACCGTTGCATATATCTTCATCCATTGGGATAACCTCATCCATGCACAACTCGGCAACAAATGCTCCATTCTCAAAATCACTACCCCAGACTCCTTTATTGCAGTAAAAGTTACCAGGTTTGCATATGCCAACACCAAGAGTTTCAGGAGGTCCACTATAACAAATAGAAAATAAATCTTCATCAACCAATTGGTTACAGTTGTCATCATGATTATTACAATCTTCCGGTGCCACAGTTCCTAAATATGGATCACATTTTGTATCTGGTAATACCAACTCAGGAAACCAGTGACAAGTAGCAAGACATTCACTCATCTTAAAGCTTGTACAAGCTTGGTCTTCGCATTCACAAGTTTTATATCCCTCGCCGCAAACCAATGGAGATTCACCACAGGGTGCTAATACTCCAACATCTTTTTCAGTACAAAAGCACTCTATATCTTCATCGATCTCACCGTCACAGTCATTATCAAGTCCATCACAAATCTCGTCAAAAGGTTGTTTTGCGGTACAAAACCACTGACCTTGTATACAATATTCTAAATCGTCTTCGCAAGCAGTTGAACATGCCTGCACGAGATCTTCATCGGTTAACCCATCGCAATCATTATCTATATTATCGCAAACCTCTGCCGGTACAGGACCACACAAACCACAATTATTTAGTTGCCCTTCATCTATTTCACCATCGCAGTCATTATCAATTCCATCACAGATTTCTTCAGTACAATTAACAATACATTCAGTATATTGTATTAGACCCTTAACACAAACTTTATCTTGTATTCCAGGTTCGCCTTCTTCATTTAAACACGGAGCATCTTTTTCTATTAGATATTGGGTTGGATTGCATTCAAGTTGTTGTTCACATTCACCTTGAAAAACTATGGTATTTGGCTCTTCACATTCATTAACACAAATTTGTTTTCGCCAAACTTCACTTAAATCTTCACAAAAGTACCAGTCGCATTTTACACACGAATCTTGCCATATAGAATATGTATCTTCTTCGTTTATATCATCAATAATATCTTTAACGTCAAGAACTGCAGGCACAGGACTAGCAGCGACTGGTTCTTTTTTAACGGAACAGGAGGATAATAATATTATACTAATGAGAAGAAATCTCTTCATCTTCATATAATAAATATAAGTTTAAGGGGTTAAGTGTAGGTTTTATCTTGTTTTTCTGGTAGTTTTGTGATGCGAGTTGATATAATACGGTCGCCGTCTGCGTCTTTCATCATTGATATTTTCTCTGCGACTAGTTCTAGATACGTGAGTGCTTTTCCTGGCTCAACATAAAAACGGATATAAAGATTCATCAGTTTATTGTTTTGAGGATCACGCCGGATGCCACCTTCACCAGCACGAATAACAGTGACACCCTCAATACCACGAATAGCCTCAAAGACACGACCGTAAAGTTTAGTAGCAGATTCAGCTTTAACAAGAAGCTCTGCTTCATAAACACTTTTCGCCTCAGTTAAAAAATATTTAAAATTTTCAAAAAGATTTTTCATTATCATAATTAGTCTATTTTAATCTAAAACATGCTCTAATGTAAATTCTAAACACCAAAATGGTTCACTATCACACCAATAAACCAATATATCGTATATTACTTCATCATTTACTTTATCTTCTTCTGTAAATTCTTGTACTTCTTGGATGTCTATAACAACGCCTATATTGTGTAATAAATCGAATCTAACAAGATCCCCAGGTTTAAAATTGCAGGACATGTTTTATTTTTCAGGGGCGGCTTCCTCCAAACTACCGCCGAACCCCGGAGGGGCTGATTTTGATCTTTTGTAGGAAGGCTTGGCGGTTCCAGGTGTGTTCTTACCTCCACCTAGACCGATAAGACGTATTTTCATTTTCTTGTGTTTTTTCTTAACGTCCGTTTGAAAGTTTTCTTTTTGCATTCTTTTTGTTTTTCGTTTTGACGCTTCTTTTCTTTTAGTTGCGTAATCGTAAGCTTTCTTAAGTCTTTTTTTAACTTTCGGATCTTTTGCATTTCTATATGCCGCCCTTACTCTTTGGTGTATGAGGTTTATTATTTGTGATTGTCTTTTATGAGACTTTGATTTAAATGAAGATTTTGATAAAGTATCTTTGATATCCTGAACAGTGCTAAATTTTACACTTACAGTATCTTTTGGATTCTCGTCTGTATAAAGTCTTCTGCTTGAACCCTTTGGTTTTTTACCGGTCCCCTTTTTGGGATCTCGTTTCTTTTTTTCTTCTATACCATGTTCGATGCCTTCGCCAACGTTTCTACTAATAAAAATAGCTTTTGCTTGTTTTTCAGCAGCTTTTCTAGTTTTATGTCTACCTCTTACTTTACCTTTTTTATCGACATAAACATACTCGTCTCCACGCTTTAAGACTTTTTCTTCTATCTCAACTGATTCGTTTTTTCTCTCGCCTTTTTTAGAACGAGTTTTTTGATTTTTACAAAACTGCTTCATTGTGAAGCCTTTTGGGTTGTCGCACTTCTTAGCTCGTTTTTTTCTTTCCTCTTTGGAAAACTTTTCGTTTAAGCCGCCAAAAAGGTAGTTCTCAAAGTCATATTTTCCACCATAAATGTCTGAAAGTACGATTCGTCCAAAATCCCTGATACCCGTATCGATATCGATATAATCTTCTTCGTGTAAAGAATACACCGCTTTGCGAATCTCTGGTGAATTCATATCAATTTTATCATACTGTTCATCGAAAAGAATTTTCAAAACTGATAACTGGGCTGGGGTGAAGTCGCTTTCTTTGTAATAAGGCTCACGTTCAGAATCAAAATCATCTTCGTCTTGCTGTTCTTGCAGACCGTGAGGCTCCATATAAGGATGGTCTTTAAGATACTTTGCCATTTTTGGTGATACTTTAAATCTAATCATTTGCTTTGCCACTCGTAAGACACTTTGTCTTTTGTAATAGGTCCACCCGCTGCCCAGGTATAACAAGTTCTTGCGGAGTGACATTTAAAAGAATGCATATGACAATAACCTAGTCGACCTTCATCATCACTTACAGGACCGGGCATACATTTGTCCATTCGTGGAGAAATATCAAAAGCAGCACAATTTGCACACTTTGATTTCTTTGCAACATCGGGAGTTGTATTCCAGTGCTCCGCTAATCTTACATAATACGCCACATCAGCCAGATTTAGCGGACCATACTGAATATAATCTGCTTTTATAGCTTTATCACGCATATTTGTGTTATATTCTAGGTCTTGAGTAGCGCGTGGACAAGGCATTTTATTTTTAGACTCAACAATTTTAATTTTGAATCTCATTTCTTTAAAATCTCCACAATTAACTTATCCTTACCCATAAGTAGTCTGTGCCAAGTATAAGCGGGTATAAAATGTGTCTGACCAGCTTCTAACCTTACTGGGACTTGATTTTCTAACTGTAAATGCCAATCTTTTGACTCTTCTACGTAAACTTCGCGATCTTCACGATCTTTATGCCAAACTAACTCGCTATTCATCGTATTATGTGCGTCAAATATGCGAATAACCTTGTTTTCTGTCAGTTTTACCTCTTCAAATGGAAATTCACGCACTACCAGAACCTACCAGGGACATTTTTACCAAAATACTTGTGTGCTCGGCAAGCCCAGTACCCTGGCTTAGTTTTATCGTTCTTTTCTTTGCATCTGTGTCTTTTTGCGAAGGATGCACGTGCCTTTGGATCATTCCAGTTGCCTTCAAGACCGCCCTTTGAGTCTCCAAAGGTAATTTTTCTAATATTTTTTGTTTTAGGGTCTCTTACGAACACTTTATATTTCTTTCCTCCGCCTGTATTGCGGCTTGGTTTATTAAGAGGCGGGTTTTTCTTCTTTTTTGCCCTTTTTTTCTTCTCATCAAGGGGTAATGGAAAGTCGAGAGGTACTTTTTGACCTTCGTAAAGGGCAAATTCACCAATATCAGTCTCATTTATCCAATATTTTTCGTTTTCGTCCAATTTATAGAGCCCATTTTTGGATAATTCGCGAACTTCAGCAAATAACTCGAAATACTTGGTCGATCCTGGTCTAAAAATGTTTTCATTTAGACGAATATTGTTATTTAAATGGAATTTTAGACCCTCGGACAGTAGATTGTCCATCTCCTCACGAATAATCTGTTTTAGTTCAAAAAGTTTCATTGTTTTTAACCCTTTTTGCCCTTCTTTGCTTTCTTGCCCCAGCTTTTTCCCTTACCTCGCTCTTTACAAGCAGCAGGAGTGGGACGGCAAGCAGGATATTTTTTTCTTTTTTCGCCTTTTTCACGACCGCAGGCTTTGTATCCACCCTTTCCGTCAGGTGCATTACAGTCTACCCAGCCGCCTTTCTTGCCTTTAGCACCTTTGCGACCAAACCAATCTCTTAACGAAGATTCTTTTCTTGATTCAGTGCCGGCTTTTTTACGTTTTGATTTCTTACGTTTTTTTTTCTTTTTTTTTTCGTCGAGGAGTTCTGATAGTTGAATGGTAATCCCTTCTTTTACGATTTTGACTTCTTCGCCATCATCAAGAATAAAATCACCTTTTTTGTGCTTGCCGACATTTGGCATGTGTTTGAGTGAAATTTTAATTTCTTTCTCTTCGCCACCAGTAATTTTAACGATTGCGTCTAATCCAGCAGCACCGCCTTCTTTATTGAGTGCTTTTTCAATTTCTTTCGGGTCGACATGAGTATATCCTTTTTTTGCTAAGTCCACATGCTCACCGTGCTTTTTAGTCATGATTTTATCACCGGTCTTAGGGTTATACATCATGTGTGGTGCAAACTGATCTTCAGTGAGAACTTCTTTAATACCTCTCCAGATCTTACCTTGACGACACTTTACAATGGCACCGGAGGCATACGCAGAGGGGAATACATCATACTTTCTTTTAGCAATACGATAACAGCGATCTTTTTTACCTTTCTTTTTCTTTTTTTTCTTTTTCTTTCTTTTTTTGCGTTTTTCATCTAAATTATCTTCTTCAAGAGCCCTCGTTTTATCGTAAGTGGTGCCCTCTTTTGTGTCATAGCTTGGATTTAAGTTCATATTTATCTGAGAGGGTAAACTTCCTGCAACTTCTTTTATTTTTATTTTTATCGCCATTATTTAAGTTTCCTTAATCTTGAATATGCATCTAATTTTTTTATTTTACGAGCAATCGCTTCTATGTTAAATAGTTTAGGCACAGGGAAAAAAGGAAGTAATCCATTAAGTAACACAAAACAAATAGAAAATAACATATACCCAGCTGCCAAACACGAAAATTTAAGATTATTTATATAACTTTTAATCATCATCCGGTATACCATTAGTTAAATCAACACCATTGCCAGAATTATATATCGCAGTAACTTCTGCAGCTGAAAGTACTTTAGTCCATATAGCAACCTCGTCCATGTTTCCGTCGAAGTTTAACACATGATTTCCTTGGGCATTACCATCCGGGGTCAGATCTGTGGCGTCCGGATTGCCAATAAAACCGCCAATGGCTAAAGCAGTATTCGTTAAAATACCCTCACTAACTTCCAAGGTGTCAGTATCCCCGGGCGCCAGGACAACAGCAATTGCCGATCCGTCTAGATACATTTTAACACCACTTAAGTCAGAATTTCCATTATATGTGACAACAAGATTATGAAAATTAGTATCGTTTAATAGATTAGCGTCAGATGAGACAACTCTAAGAAAATCGCCATCGCCAAGATGGTGTAGCAACAGAAATGCTGGTCGCTTTTGTAAAGTGTCAAGAGTATATAAAGCGTACCCCTTAAAAGCCGAGTCATTGCTGCTGCCAGCAGTATTTGCCATTTTAACTACAAAACCACCCTCTTGGTTCGGTGTGCCGCCACTTCTTTTAAGCCAACAAGATATACTAAAAGTGTCGTCGGTATTAAAATCTAAAAGATTATTATCTGGAACAACAACTGCTTCATCCTTATTAGCGACAAACAACAAAGAGCTATTACCTCTCACTTTGTTAGTTGTATCCCAAGCCGGCAGATCAAGAGAGGAATCATTATCATTGCTGCTTTTTGTACCGTTTAAACTGTTTCCTGCAGATGATACATCATTTACGGTTCCCCCAGAACCCTGATCAAAGTTCCAATAAGCAAGAGGGACTGAGTTAGCGTAGAAACTACCACCGCCGCCACCACCGCCTGATCTTAATTCACTTGATTCAAATGCTTTGGTTGCGTTATTTGGACCCGCACGCAACCCATAGGTGCCATCTTTAAAGTTTTTATTAAAACCTGACATTTTAAGATAGATCCGTTAAGCCAGAACCAGTTAGAGCATACATCTGATGTGGGGCAATGTTTGTTAATGTAGCGTACAATTGAAAACCAGCATTTGCAGTTACATTAGTTAAATATATTTCTTTGCATTTCACATCAAAAGTCATGCTATCTTCGTCAGTATCTAGAGTAATAAAGTGATTTCCATCCATTACCGAGCCAGCTGCAGCTGCATTAAAGTGAACTTTTATCGTATTTGGATCAGTTGATCCTGACCCTATTATTGTAATATTTTTTGTAACATACGGAAAAGATATTTTGTGCTCAGTATCCGCTGCCCCCATATCTGTGGATCCAGTGATATAAGGGTGTCCAGAGACTTGATAAGACCCCACGTTTCTTAAACCGGTACCATATTTATAATTTGGATAAGACATTTAAATCTCCTTTTAAACTAAATAGTTAATTTATTGATTAACTCCCATAAAAGCGTCGTAAGAATCAGTTCGAACGTTATTTAATTTTTCTAAGTAATCGTTTCTGCGTAATACTTTAAACACCAAGTTTTCTACTGAATACACGCCACCGGTTTCTAAACCAGCTTTCCTATATCGTTTCAATCTTTGCATAATACTATCACCAGATTGTTTTGCTTGTAAAAAATCTTTTTCAGCAAACATGTCATAAGCGTCATCTATTTCATCCATTATTTTAGCTGCTTTTTCTTTTACAATTTGATAGTCAATATTTAATTTAGCTCTACTTGGTCTTTTAATCCACTTATTGTTCATTAGTGAATACTCGCCAGCGGTATAATGAGGTTCATTTGCATCTTGAACATATATTTCAACTTCATAACCTTTTAAAAGTATCTTGTGAGTAATATTCCAAACTCTTGATTTTTGCCTCAAATAATCTTCTAGGACATCGAGATTGCCTAATTGATTAAAATCAATAAGAATATGCAAATCAAAATCAGACATGTCTGACCAATTATACGAAGCTAATGATCCGGTTAAAGTAATATCTTTAATCTTTATATTCGGATCTAGCTTTAAATCTTCGAAGTATTCACGAGCAATACGAAGTGCGGCGTCAGCAATTTCTGGTTTTAATTGGTGGTTTTTTGTCCAAATATCTTCGGACAGGGAAGGCTTTGCAAGTAAATTAGATGTGTCTATGGATTTTGGATCCACTAATTCTTCTAGATAACCTCTCCAAGTGTTCCAGTTGTTTGAGTTCATGCATTAATTAGTCAGTCCATTTAGGAATTTCTCATTAATGTGATCACATTTAGAACACTTAAAGACTTGAATAGGCACTAATGCCTCTTTGCCATTAGGTGACATCAAGGCACTAACATGTTTAATGATAAACACTGGTGTAAATGTCACGGAATCGCACATATCGCATGTGACATTGTTAACATTGTTTAAATCAATATTAAAATTTTGATTCATAATAATAAAAACTTTTTAATAATTTCAATAGATTTTTTTATTTTTTTAGCCTTGAAATCGTTTTTGTACAACTTCAAACCTCTTTGATATTTCTTTTACAAGTGTTGTGTAGTTTCCTTTGAGGACTGCAACTTCATCAAGAAGCTTGGAATTTGCAACAGTTAATTGTGACACTCTTTTTTCTAGAGTGCTGACTTGCTGTTCTAATTGTTTGTTTGTAGCCATAAATAACCTCCTACGGTTTATATATTATAAACTAAATTAATTAAGTTTTTAATCTAAAATTAGTTTTTCTAATTTGTCTTCCAACTCTAGTTCCCAAATTTCAAGATCTTCTAAAACCTCTTCCGGGACTTCAACACCAATCGAGATAAGATACCTTGCTCTTTGTAAAGTCTCACGAACTTCAGTAAGGTCTTTTCTTAGTTTAAACTCATCTAAATATACAATATTATTCATTATTTCACACGGAAATTACATTAAGTCTGGTCAGGTTTCTTGTATCATCTCTTCTTCTGCGTCTGCTTGCTTACCTTTCATGTAATTCATAACAGCACTCATATAGTCTTGTGCTTTTGTGATTTTTGATTCAACCCACTCTGGAAGGTTTGTGTCGTCATCGACCATTTCATCAATCATTACAGCAAGATCAGCGATGCGATTTAGTTGACTATCAGCCATCTTGCCTTCGCCATCTCCATCGTCATCTTCACAATCGTATTTAATAACTCTGATATCAGCCTCTTGAAGATCTTTCATTGCTTTTTTAATAGCTTTCATCGCTTTTGCAAGAAAAGTGGGATTTCTCTCTGCTTCTGATTTAAATTTTTCATAGGCACGGAGCAGCTCTAGGTCTGCATAATCGCTTTCTCTCTTCTTGTCTAATTCTTTTTTAGCTTTTCCAGGGAAACCGAGTCCTATTACTTCAGACTGAAGTTCTTCTTTAATAATTTCTTTTAATCTTGCTTTTGTGATTTTCATAGATATCTCCAGTTCAATAATTAGTTTACATATTTACAAATCTACTTACTTTGTGAAGAGGGTATTAGGGAAGGAAAGAAAGAAGGGCGATCTTGCCCTTATAAGATATAAGGATGAGACACCTAGATTCGTTATTTTCTTAGGATATTATTTTGATGTCTACCAGAAAAGCTTTTTCTATTGGGGTGGTGAAGGTGCCAAAGGACCACCTGTTTTTCTAGAACAGTTGCCCAGCGGCGAATGGGTTGAAATGTCACGTCAGTATAATAAGAGTCATCTTAAAATAGAGTGGTTAAGTTAATCTCTTGCTGCACCTGGTGGGTAGATTTGACTCGCATCCGGAAAATAAAGACCCTTCAATCTTGGTAGCATCTTATCTAAACCTTCTTTATCCGCAGGACCTTTTGGTCGCGGCTGACGCGCAGCCCCCTCGCCTTTGTACTCTTTGCCATAAAACAACATATCAACGTCTTTGCCATCTGTCCATTTTAATATAGATGCTAACTCTTCAAACCCAGCAGCTTTAAGATCGTTTTTAAGTCTAGCAAGCATAGGACTATTCACCCTGCCTTGAAAATCATTTCCAACTTTTTTAAAGCCGGGATCATATTTACCATACTGCCTTTGTCTTTGTTTTACAACATCATACTCAATCTCTCTTCTTTGTTTATCGTAGTCTGTTTTGGCTGGTCCCCTTCTTAGCGCATATTGATCAGGTCTCATGTATTCTGGGTTTCTTTGATAAAAGTCAAACTCATCTGGACCTTGTGATCCGGGAGGTGATTTATACGCGAGCATGAATTCTTCTTCTGGTTTGTCTTCTTGCTCATTTACAATTGTCTCAAGTTCTTCTTTGATTAACTGTTTAAGTTTAGATTTGGTGATTTTCATTTTTGGTTCCTTTTATTAATCGTCTGGATCATCTTCGTACTCACGTTGAGCTACTTTAACTATTTTTGCTAAAAACTTTGCTGATGTAGTGTATCCGCGAGTTGGATCAAATTTGTCAAAATCCGGCTCACCTGGGTTGAAAGCTTCTACGCTTGCATTACCATACTCATCCATCATAACCTCCACTAACTGACCTACGGAAAATTTTTTACCCTCTTCTTCATCATATTGTTCTTTTAGCGTTTCAACAATGAGTTGTTTAAGGTATTTTTTAGTTATTTTCATCCAGGTGCTCCTATCAACAGCAATATTATACCATTTTCGTAATAAATAGTTAAGTTTGTGGTAAAAAGTCGGCAAGAAATATTTTTTGGAAGGTTTAACGACGATTTCTGCGTCTTTCACGACGTTGTTGTCTTCTCATACGCTTTTGCCACCTTCTATTACGCATTCTACGCTCTTTCCAGCGTCTATCGCGTATAGGGTGCGGATATACACGTCGTTGTCTTTGACCCATTAACCAACGCTTGTGGCGAATCCATCTACGATGTTGTTGTCGATTAAATCGATAATTATCCCAATTTCTAAAAGAGCGAGCCCAAGGTCGCCAATGATCAACCCAGTTTAGTGGTGGAGCCCATACTTGTGTGGTATAAAGTTGAGGCAACCGTTGCGTATACACCACATCTTGTGGTTGGACCATATAGCCACCCTGCCAGCATCCAGGGGTTGCCCACGCGTTTCCGTTCAATAAAATAAATAAAATACAAGTTCCCATGATTTACCTCCTAGCCTATATTATGCACTAGTCGTGCCAAATCTTAAAATTTGTTCGGAAAATTTTTTTTCATATGGTCATTTAACACTTGACTTATCCCATGCCCCCTGTTAGTATATACACAATGGTCGTGGGTTCCCTAGCTATAATCAGAGTAGGCAAAATAGAAACTCTTGCAGTGTATAGGGGTAGATACTCAGAGTTTTATAATCACAAAGGTGCTAAAGATGGCAAATATTTTACCGGAGAAGACCCGTTAGTCTTTACAGAGGATATAGGGGAAGGGAAATTTAAAACGCGGCTTTATTTTTTAAAAGAAGAGGATTTTTACTTGGAGTGGTTGACTTAGCTTGGTACTTCGGTTACAATACCTTTAACATCAAATGAACCACCCTCGATAGGCTTGAAATTGTCTGCGGGTATTTTGTTAGAGTGAAAAGGTTTACCGCCTCCCTCATGGTTTACGGCAATTGTGATGTGGGGGAACTTAACTTTTTTACTAATGCTGTCTTTGCCAGCAGGAGGTTCTACTTTTACAGCCATGGCTCGGTCATCCATACCAACATGGGTTACTTTGAGTGTTATTTCCTTGCCAACAGGATAATCCTCCGAAAAGTCATGCTTGCCTTTTGGATGAACAATAGGAGAAAAAGGAACAATAGTCATATGATGGGCGAATGGTTTCCAACCTTCAGGGATATCGACCCTATCCAGTAGCTTTTGTCGCTCAGTTTTTTTTTCAGGATCATTAGGATCGGGATTATCGTGTAAAACCACGCCGGAGTAAGCGACGTTTTCTGTTAGGAGGTATCTATTCCATCGCTCAAGTATAAGTTTCATTAGTATTTGACTCCTTTATTATCAGGGTTCCAAGCTTCGGGGATAGGCTTACCAGGAAATTTATGATGATGAAGGGTAGGTGCTTCTTTCAGCCCTAGCTCTTGGATCATGGGAAGGGCTACGCCTTGCCAGATAAGACCACCAGGGTCAGAGCGTTTTCTGCCATAGGATTGCCTATGGGCACCAATGTATTTTATTTCGCCGCCCATGGCAGCTATTTGTTCTACGGTGTTTCTAACCGCTTGACAACCAGCTTCAAGTTGCTCTTGAGTGGGTATCATAGGCTTACGGTTAGGACGGGACTTGGGTTTCCAGAAAAATTTTTCATCAACACCTACGCCGCTAAAGTAGCCTTCAAACTCAAAACCCACCGATCGGCGGTTCCATCCGTGACCGTGGGGTACCCGAAGGTCTAAGTCGTGTAGTTGGTAAGCTTTAGCGTGCTTGCCGCATGTAACAACCCAGTGAATGGCTAATCTACGCCAACGGTGCCAGCCTTTTTCATTGGAGTCTTTACAAGCCATTTGGTGTAGGCATATTGTATCGATGTTTTTTATTTTGTTGCGGCGTTTCCATTTTATATACTCATCGTAACGTACATCTTCAATAAGAGGGTGTGTTGGGATTACCGGTGTCTCTGCTTCTTTGATAATTGAATCGACTATACCTCCGCGAATAATACCGTCATCTAATTCGTTTTCACAGCCTAGATTTTTGTCTTCACAATATTCGGCTATAGCAGCTAAGGTTTCGCTGCCAACTTGACCATCTGCTCCCCATCGGTCCAACGGGTAGCCCAATTTAATTAAGGCTCGTTGCATATCTTTTACACGATCCATCTCTGATAATTTTAAGGGTGGTACATTTGCGTCTATGTCACTCATTAGTTGTATACTCCTCCTTAGAAGTCATCATCTCCGGGCATAGCCATCCGGTTATCTTCTTCCTCGTCGTCCATATCTGACTCTGATGTTTTAGCCAGCGTAGCTTCTTTTCTTTTTTCTGCAGCGGCAATTGCCGCGGCTAATTCTTCTTTGCTAGCTTCTTCTAAAAAGTCATCTTCCATTGAGTACATGCGGTCAATGCGTGCCTCTTCGTATCCGTCTTCGTATGCGTCTATAAGTCTGGCATTGCCGGCAAATTCTTTCATGGCAGCTTTTATTCGAGCATCTTCCTCTTTTTGATTGGCATTGATATTTTTCATGAAGTCCGCTGCGCCTCGTTGTCTTGCTTTCATTATTGCATTAAGATCATCGGCGGTTACTTCTTTTCTTAAGTTTTCTATTTCTTCCTTAATGATCGTTTTTAGGGTTGATTTTGTTATCTTCATATGTTAATCCCTCCCGGGCATCTTCAGTCTTTCATACTCTTCCGGTGGCATTACTACTTTCTCTTCGTCTTTAAGTGTAATATTAAAGCTTCTCATAAGATTTTCTACTGCTATTTTGGCTATTTTATCTACCGGTAAATCTCTGTTATTTCTAAAAGCAGTCATAATAGCCATTTCAGCGGCATCTTTGCCGGGATTTAGATCATCGAAATCATCTTCCATTAGTTCTATTTCTTCTCTGATAAGTTGTTTTAGGGTTGACTTGGTTATCTTCATTGTGTTGTACTCCTACTAGTAATTTTTTAGACTCAAATTAGCTGTCTAAATCAAAATCTTCTGCCCATATTGACTCCATGCCCCTGTCTCCCGGCTCGTTATAGGCGTCCCACACTTTGTT
>Ga0209348_1001072_pt1 | contig 13637 bp, 13 predicted proteins | sample ETNvirenome_2_30_FD_184065 | JGI IMG/M metagenome (GOLD analysis project Ga0209348, IMG submission 184065) | Marine viral communities from the Pacific Ocean - ETNP_2_30 (SPAdes) (version 2) | ecosystem: Environmental > Aquatic > Marine > Oceanic | place: Pacific Ocean | collected 2013-06-22 | reverse complement strand
GAAAGCTATTCTCTCGAATAAATCGGCGCTCTTGTGCGGAGGAGAGCGGCATACGATTTGTGTCGATTCCAAGAGGATCTCCACCTGCAAATCCATACGCAGTCGCAATGGTGGTTATACTATCTTCTAGTCCTCGAATTGCAGCTTTGCGTTTCCTCGCAGATTCGAGCTGAGCGACTTGGAAAGCGAGACCGGGAGTATTTGAAGGTGAGTAATCCGTTGGTTGATTTAGAAGTTCTTTAAGTCCCTTCGTTAAAGAGTCAGAAGCTCTTGTAAGCTCTGCGAGAATACCTTTTGTAAGAAAAAGGTCTAGCCCTGAAGCGGAATTATTAAGAGCCTGTAGCGATTGACCCAGCGCATTCAACGCCCGAACCGGCTCAAGTAACTGGTTCAGCGCTCCACCTAAGTTGTTGAACGCATTATCCGCGACTGCAAGCCCCGCAGATGCGATACCAATCGCATCGGCCAATTCTTGTGCCATTAAATCGACAGGCGAGAATATCGAAAGCAGAGGAGAAGGTAGCGCTTCTGCATAGGCTTTAAGTTGAAGGCTCCACTCGTAGGAGAACTTGTTCTTACTTGCGTCGAGAGACCAGTTCCAAGAGACCAGTTCTACTTTGTAGTCAAAGCCCTCATTCAAAGAGCGGAATACCAAATAAGAGTCAGGCTTTTCTGCGACATACTTTTGGTAATTCTCAAGGAAGACATCGAACTCTTCAAAGATGACGCGACCACTCTGGAAGATCACCTGGCCATCACGATTGTAGCCCACCCGCACCTTGTTTCCTGATTGACCTTGGAGCAAGATCGAGTGATCCTTCTGGGTGTTCCGGTCAATGTGAGTACCTGTAAGCGTATACGAGACCTTCGTAGGAGGGTTCCTTGTTTGCTGGTACACGCTCGGGGAGAGTGGAAGCGACATAGGAGCCAACTGTTTAGAGAGTGCTCCGTACTTGTCCCTGACCTCGAAGATATAGTCGATCGGAACGCGCAGCAGAGATCCAAGTCTGCCAGTTGAGGGTACAGGGATACCTGGTGGTGGTGTCGCTCTAGGCATATTACAGACCTCCGACGCTTATAGTAGCCAACTATGCGTTACTCGGCACTTTAATCGCTGGATTTTTAGCCGCTTCACAAGAGGTTCGAGTCGATGTGACACTCGCTGTTGTCGAGTCGGCGACAGGGAGGTTGGTCATTGCATCCGTGAACTCTACCAAGCCAGCAGGATCGGGGATCGCTGAAATCCCCGACGCAATACCTGCCTGCCCCGCCCTAAGTGCTGTCTTCAATGCCTCGATCTCTAAGGCCATGCTCTCAAGAAGGCTAAAGAGCGGTGTAATAAACTCACTGGCGTTCAACAGTTGCTCGTTCGAGTTCTCGCCTCTCGCAATACGCAAGAACGCATCTGCGCCAAGCTGGACACGCGCATGTTGCTCTGAAGAAGGCTCAAGCGTAATGCCTCCCTTCTCACTAAGCGAGATTCGATTACTCTTACGCTCAAGCACCATGTCTGTGAAAAAGCCAGCAGCGTAGTTCGCTGTTTCAGTCGCAGGGTCTTCGTCCTCTGATCGAAGCGCAGGAGATTGTCCACCAGCAACCTCGCCCACAATATAAGGGAGACTATTCCCCTGATACAGGAGCAATACATCAGCGCCCTGAACAGGAGGCAAAAACCCGTCCCCTGCACCAAGGAAAGGCACACCGGTAAGGAGCACACCGTTCTCGAGGAGTACGTTCGCGACCAGCGCATTGTCTTCGACGGAAACTGTCTGCAGGTTACCCGTAACTGTTGCATTAAACATACGCTACTCCCTTACACATCTACACGAGGAACGGAGGGGATACGCTCAAAAGAGCCGCGCTCATAGGTGATCTCCGTGTGCGCTTCAATGTTCCCTGTAGCAGAAGAGACCGTAATTCTATGCGCAGCGCCGGTCACATAGAAGGTGAAGCGCTTATCTTTCGCGTTCTTGTCTAGTCCTCGAATGGAGTACCACTCACCAGGGGCGAATCCCAGCTCTGGCGAAAGCGCAATAGATCCGTTCATGTAGTTCTCGCCATCTCCATAGACGAGATATGCGTAATCAATCACAGCTTCCAAGTTCTTGTATGCGCTCTCTCTCGCACCTGCGGCAGGGAAAAGAGGCCACTTCACATCGAAGATTCGAGCACCGTACTCTTCTACATCGGGATAGTTGATCGCAGCTCGCGCAAAGGTCGAGAATAAGATGCGCTTGTTCCCAAGGAATGGAGACTCTACCCAGACAGCGTTCAGTCTGTTGTCGTCGCTCATTGCGAAATTCACACCCAAGACCTTCTCTACGTCGATCTCTTTATACGAGCCGGTACCTTCCCGCTTAATCACGTCCTTACCAGGTAGCGGAAGAGACGATTCTCCCGATGCGGTACTCCCATAAACCTTGTTTAACGCGCCGTTATCGTCGCTGTTCAAGTTAGAATCAGGATCTAAGGGCTTCATTCGGTATACGAGCGTAGGCACGCAAGGAAAGGATACAGGACCCGCTACAGTGTTCTGCTCAAACGAAGGAAAGAACTCTACGATATTAGAGGACGGATTAAACGCTGCCTGAAGCAAAGACCAAATAGACTGCCTTGCGAGCGTCGCGCCTGCGAGAAAGCCTGTAATGTTAGATCCAATCACAGCGGAGATCGGTTGATCTCGCTCTGGATTCACGGAGTCCTGTGTTGCTTTGTTGTAGACGAGGGTCACGGCTTTAAGCAGGTTACTCGCATTCTCACTCGCGAGAGTGCTCGGTAATTTAGGTCCGAGTAGCTCTGCAAGCACCTTCTCCATCGTCTCGCCCAGATAAGGAACCGAGATCCCGTCTGCGAGAACTTTGAAGCGGTTTCCCCAGTCCTCAAAGTTATAGAACGCACCTTCAATATTACGCGCAGTCCCTTCAGACTCTGTTGTCAGCGCAATCGCGCACTTGGACAAGAGACTCGCCCAGCTGGAAACGGACAAGGTAAGCCCAGGAGACTCGATCAATCCATCGCCTCTCGCTCTAAGACTCGTTCGGATAGACGATACATATCCCCAGAACAGGACCTCCTCTGACTTCATAATCACGAGCCAGAAGTCCACAGAAGGCAGGTTCTTTGGAGTCGTTCTAAAGAGCGGGTCTTCTTTACTCCCCTCCATGCTAAAGAAGGGACTATCCCCATAGTTGGCGAGTACAACAGTAGCCGCTTCAAAGGGAGATTTAACCATTCGACTGTACGAGATAGACGTGACTCTATCTGTAATATCAATCGGCGCATCCAGCTTATGCGAATGAACAGATACTTTTAAATCAGAGTAAGAAATGTTCATTATTAACCACCAAACAGACTGGCGAGATCGTTAAGTTTCTGTTCTATCTCATGGTATGCTGTTTGTAACTTGTCTGCTCCCTTAATGACACCATCAGAGATCTTATTTACTCCTTCCGCGAACTTAGTATTTAAATGTTCCATATTCTTTATTAACGCAGGTAAGTGATCTTCAGAGAGCTTTGCGAGTCGTTCTTCGCTACGAATGTTCGCCTGAAGAAGTTGGTTCAAGGAGTCTACGCTGCTGTCTCCCGCAAACTTAAATCCCGATAAAAGCTTACCCATTTCTCCACCGGCGAAGGCTCGAGTAAGTTCGATGTCTTCTCCTAAGAAACGAGCCATCTCTGGGGGCATGCTTCCTTTCGATAAGTCTGCAGCAGTAAGCTTTTGTGCCCTCGCTCCAAGCACATCCCCTGCTGCACCGTATCCGACCCCTAAGCGGGAAGATACTCCCGCTTGAATCAGTTCACGAGGAATGTTGAACTGACTCACGGCAGTGCTTAGAGCTTTAGCGCTTGCACCTGGTGTTGCACTAAGTTTACTAAGTCTCCGAAAAATACCACCAATTCCTCCTTCACCTTGCGCGGCTTGGGCAAGAAGCAGGGTGTTTGGAAGATCCGCGAACTGTCCCGCAAAATCTTGGAATGCGCCGAAACCAAGTTGTCGCTCTCGCTGCGCGAGGCCCATCGCACCAGTCAGAGATTGTGCAGCACCAGATCTGCCTGTAGACATAATTCCTTGTGTTAGACCGAACAAGGAACTTTCATCCATAGCAAACCCTTGCGCGAGTCCTTGTTGGCGAAACGCCGCCCCCGCTTGACGGAGCATTGAGGACTCTGCGGGGAGTAGGTTTTGGTTTCGTCTGAAAGTCTCAATACGACCTAGTTCGCCAAATGCACTCTTTGTACCCCCTCGTCCCCTACCTAGAGTCGCAGATCGGATAAAGGACAGAGCACTCTGCGCGTCTCCTCCAACTAGCTCTTCCATCAAACCTAGATTGGAAAGTCTAGAAAGTTCAGTGCCTCTTAATGCCCTACCAGAGCCTGCACTCACCGCAGCAAGTTGTTGCATACTTCTTTGAGGACCAATCCCTAAGTTGCTTGCGACTGTTCCCATATAATCTAGTTGCTGCTGCCTCGTCGCACCGGTTAACGCAGTAACCTGAGCAAGACGAGGTTGAAACTGAGCTGCGTTTTGCTGGAGCGCTGTCCTCGCGTTCACACCGGCAAGCGTGGCTTGCCCCGCTCCTGCGAGGAGACCACCAACGACGGGTAGCGCAGAGACTCCCTGTAAGAGACTTGAGAAAGCACCTTCTACAGATCCCGCACCACCTATGCCTACTGCGGTCTCTCCCGCTCGTCGCACACCTCTATACCCAAGGTACGCTCCTCCTACGAGAAGGGCTTTGTTCCGTAGTCTCCTACGACGTTCTCTACGCTCCTTTTCTTTAAAGTATTTTTCTTCATCCTTATCTAGTTGTTTTTGTCTTGCAGCCTCTTCACTCGCTGCTTGATTTTCCCTTTGCTTCTTTTCTTTTGCGGCTTGCTCCTCTATCTTTTCTCTTTCTTTAATCTCTTCACGCATCATACCAGTCTGCATACGAAGGCGACGGAGATTTAAAGCAGACTCCTGCTTAACTCCCTTTTCTCTTTCTTTAATCTCTTCGCGCATCATTCCAGAGCGCATACGCAAGCTACGCATGAATTGCTGTTGCTCGGAGGCGCTACGAGAGTCCCCACGTCCTCCACCCGAGTCTGCGCCAGAACCTGCGCGTCTTCCTCCACCACCACCGGAGCCTCCGCCAGAGCCTCCTCCTCCAGGGCCTCCGCGTCCTCCTCCACCTGCACCTAGACCGACCTTGGCTCCTTGGCTGAGCCTATTGAGCATCTTCTCAATTTCTTGAAGGTCTTTCTTGGCCTGTGCTGTTTGTGCGGTGACTTCAATTTCTACGGAGTGATTTGACTGCGCCATTATTTCTCTCCCAAAGTTCCCGCTCCATCTTATCAATAACAGGGTCGCCTGTCACAACAGGTCCACCGTCTTTCGGAACTTCAACAATAGGAAAGAGTTTATCGAATTGCTCGTCACTTAGAGTGAGTAAATAACGCTCCTGCAAATCCTCTTCGCAAAGTGTTGTCTTGAGCGGGTCAAAACGGCTCACCTTAAGTGGAGGGAGGAACGTCCTCTTGAAAGACCACTCGTGGCTTCGCCTCAACTTCTTCACCCGACTCACCAGTTCCGAGAAACCAGGCAGTCGTGTGCTTCAGAGCCCTCCCGTATAGTGCAAAGAGCAGCTCATCATCTTCGACGCTCCACTTATTCACCCAATCAGGTGCCTCCGAGAGTTGGATCGACAACGTAGAGAGCGCACGAAGACGGTAGGCCTCATCCATTGGAAGAGATTCCCAGCTCCCCTCGCAAAGACGAGCCATTTTACGCGCGATCTCAATACGACCGTCACCGTCCGGCACCGTACTTACACACGCACCGCTGAACTGTTCTCCGTTCGGCGCGGTGTAAGTAAGGTTCCAAGTTTGAGCACGAGGCGTTAACCGCTGCTCACTCTGAGTAGAAAGACTCCGTAGGTCCATTTATTCTCCCCAAGGGAGACGGACTATACTGGAGTCTCGTCTCCCATCTTAAGTGCCTCGAATGAGACGTTTGTGGACATAATTCCACCAGAGTCTACAGACCAATTCCTCGTTTGACAACGAGCACCTTCAATGGTCCAGATCGTATTACCAGTGGTTCGATCCTGAATCACGATGGAAAGGTCAGGGAAAGCGAGGACCGCATCTGTTCCACCCTCGACCCAAGCACCTTGTTCCTGCAGGGAATCATTCAGAATACGGACGAAGTTACAATTCACAGAGACAGTCCGTGAAGTAGGAACAATCTCTTTTGAATCAATCTCGCCAAGAACATTGACTCGGACGTTGGTAATGTCCTCAGAGGCGTTTACACCAGTCGCGTAACCGACCTCTGCACCGTCAATAAGAAGTTTTGCGCGTGCTCCGCTAATCGCTGGCATTTATATTCTCCTTAACCTGGGATGCGAACGACAGTCGCAGCAACTCGGATGAAGTTAAGAGGCTCGATCGCAGCCATCGTGTAGTTTACTCGGAAGGTATCTCCGAGATCCTCGACCACAATGTCCTTGAAAGCCTTAATCACAGTATCACGAACCTGCTGCTCGAGGTTCTGCTTAACCAACGCTTCAATCGCACCACGGCTCGAAGCGAGGACGCGAGTACCGATCTTGTCCTCAAGCACAGAGCGAAGAGTACGAACACTCGTGTTTGCACTCTCGTTTGCGCTGACCTCCGAGTAAATCGGATTGTTGTCGGTCAGGTAACTCGTGACGCTACGCTCCACGCGCCAGCCCTGCGAGTCGTAAGACAGGTTCACGATCCCGTACTGGATCGCCTTTGCCGCATCTCGATTCGGATGCCAGTTCTTGGTCACAACGTCGATCACGTCAGGACGCTTACGAGTAAGCGGTGTCGCGACAGGGCTCCCTGCCTGCATACCCGCGAGAATGAGCGCAAGATAACGAGGATCCAGCTCTACGGTGCGACCATCAGGACGACTAACCTTCACATTCTGCGCAACCACAGCAATGTTCCGGTCATTCAAGGTATTGGTCCAGCCGCTACGAACCTGATCAAGCGTCTGCTCTGCGGTGACGCCCATCCAAGCATTACGCTCAAACCCTGCGCGAGCTGCGATAGGGAGGTGCGCCTTGACCTTCTCAAGGACATCGAGGCTATCAGAGAAAGGAACAATGATTTGAATGTCGCTGTTCTCGATCTCCTGAAGCGCTGACTCGTAGTCTGCGGGGGTGAGTGCTGCTGCAGACTGCTCGCTCCCGCCAACGAAAAGGGAAGAGACACCAGGTTCTCCGTCAACGTGCTGCGCAAGACGATCGTCGCCGCCGGTTGCTCGGTAAGGAGTAACCAAGAGACTTGCGCTAAGCGCTTGACGGACAAGGTAATTATCAGCAGTAAGCGTGGCTTTCTCCGCCAACCCGCCAATATCGTTGTCATCAAGAAGATCCACCTCATTGCTTGGAATAAGCTGAGGAGAAAGGAACTCAACCTCGAAGTTCTCTGCGTTGTTAATCACCGTGAGCATATCCCCAAGGTAATCATAATCTGCAGGAAGAAGGTTAAACGCTGTGCTCGCTATCGTAAGAGAGTCACCTGCGTCTGCAGTCTCGGAAGGATGAGCTAGCGTCGCAGTAATGCTCGTGATACTAGAGTAACTATTTGAAGTTGCCTGAGACGCACCGTCCGCGATTGCAGAAAGGGTCTCGGTCTGGGAAGCCCCTGCCGCATCAGTGCCGACAATCACGATAGTAGTGTCTTCTCCGCCGTTCGTGTCAGGCGTAAAAGTAATCACCGAATTGTCGACGAGCATATCCCGAAGTTCTGCTGCGGTACTAAGACTCCAATCGTCCCCTGTAAAGGCGTTTTCCCAAGTAATCTGGATACCGGCAGAAGGCGAAGCATCAAACCTTACAGTATCGAGGTCTGTTCCGCTGTAATAAACGCTGGCAATGTCCTCACCACCAAGGTTCTTGAACTCCTCGCTCACACCGTTGCGCGAGATCGTGATATCAACGGTGCTATCAGCCGCGTTGTTCGTAACCTGAACGCGAGTACGATTACCCTGCGCGCCCCAGACATTGCTCTTGAGCGTAATCGCGGCATCGCCACTCGCATCGAGCAAGTTCACAGAAGCCTGCGAGTTGTTGTTCACATTGAGGAAGGTGAGAGAACTGGCCCCTCCTCCAATGTTCGGATCCTGACTAGGCGAGAACGCAAGCTTTGCGAGCAGCGCAATCTCACTGTCGTTCGGTGCGAAGTCAACGAGATCACGAGCGCTCGTGAATGCTGTAGGCTCGTTGTGCTCGAACTGTGGAAAATTACCCACGAGGGCAATGTTCCCAGTGCTGACACCCGCTCCTCCAAGGGAACTCGCGTCAATCGTCGCGTACACACCAGGCCGATAGATTTTCAGCCCATTTAGATTAAGAAAGCTAGGCATATTGGCCTCCCTTGGTTATAAAACTCGACTACGGCAGTTCTACAGCGACTCCACCCGTTACGTTTGTCGCAGATTTCTGATCCTCCGCTAGAACCAGTATATTCAGTTCATCTCTGGTCGCGGCAGGCTCCGCAGAGACTTCTAGAGGAATCTTAACAGGCGAGGCAGCGCTAAAGTTAAGACGACGCATATAAACGCCCATCTCCTCTGCTGAGAGTCGCTCCTCTACAGTGAGCGCATCACTCCCCTGATAAGAGACGTTGTGATACCCACTCTGAAGAAAGCCCTGTCTAGCCTGCTCAAAAGCTGCACGGCAGATTACATGGAGCACTCGCGTAAGGTCTGGGTGCTTCGTAAGAACATGAACCTGTGCCGTTTCAGAAACGAAGTAAACCGAGGTAGACTGCGCATCCGAATCTCTACTCGCAAAGTTGTCCAAAAACCGCTGATCTACGGTTTCTGCGCCCGAAAGAACTAAGACCATTGAGAATTGTTCTACGCCGGTCGCAGTGCCTGTTCTAAAGTTTGGACTGTTGTCCAGCAGCTCTTGATGCCAACTGTTGAGCGTCTCTTCCGATACACCGAAAAACAGCGCTCTGAACGCAGCAATATCCTGCTTATAGGACTCGACCCCGTTATGGATCGCGTTCACTAAGTGAAGCTCAAACAGCGCCATTAAAAGTTCTCCATGAGAAGTTGACCGACGTTCCCTCCACCAGAAGAAACCAGATACTCGGCAATAGAACGAGGCTTAATCCCCTTGGTCATCCAAGGCTGTCCGTTCTCGCTCGCTGTACGGAAAAGAGTCCCAATAATTGTAGACTTGTGCGTGTGCTTTTCCTTGGTTTTATACAAACCAGCCAGCGCAGTCGCCTTATGTTGTGGCTTCAAGTGAACAGCGAAACGCTTTCCTCCGGGGTAAGCGCTTTTACCTCTTGTCGTGCGCTTAATCGTTGGAAGCCCTTGGATAATACTCATCGCGTTTGATGCGCCTGTTGTATACGCTTGCGCTGCTGACTTCCTGAAAGGCACGTTAATGTAACGATGCCCCTTCTTAGAGGTCTTAGCTTTTGAGCTTCCAAGAAGAATACTGCGCATATCGTATTCTTGGCCTGTATACGCCCCGACTCCCCCTCGACCAAAACCCAGCTCGACCATGAACGGGAGCCCTGATTTCTTAGGCTGAAGCGCACAGACAACCCGTGTTGGCCCCACAGTCTTAATACGAAGACCACCAACGTATTCCGCTGCGCTTGTATCCAGTTGAGCATACGCTTGACTTGTCCAGTGGCTAAGTAAAAGCGCACCAAGCACGCGCATACGCACGCTCATGCTGCTGTTATCCAGCCCCTGAGCTTTCACAAGCGCACCTGTGAACGGACGCTTAGCCATCACGACCACCCAAGAACTCGAGCGCAGCAGTACACTGCACAACCATTGTCTGTGGCTGCTCCGTCGTCTTCTTATACTTATTCGTTGTATCCCGGTGCGTGTGCGGGTGATCCTGAACGTAGTATCGGGGCTTAGCGTAATAAGTAATCGAGAATCGCTGGTTCACGCTCGGTGCACTCCCCGACGCATCACCCAGAGTAAAGTCGATCTCTCCGTTCGCTGTCACCGTAAAGTCAGTGCCTTTTACAAGCGTATCCGCAAGTTGTGTAAGCCCCTCGTCATCGGCCTTAATCATCTGAAGAACGTCGAGCGTCGTCTCGCCCGAAGACAAAGACAATGTTCGACTCTCGATCGGATATCTCGTCTTCTGAATCGCACCGGCAACTCGAATACGCGTCTCTTTGTAAACGAGAACACTATCCACCATCGTAAAACGATCACCTACACCAGGCAGGTGCTCTGGGAGAAGCGAGAGTTGCACAGTGCCTCTCAAGTAGTCTCCGTGATCTCTGCGTTCTCCTGTTCCCTTGCCCGACGCGACAATCGCCTTGATCTCCTGCTCGCTGTGCCAGTAGAAACCACGACCGTCACAAGTAGGGCAATCAGGACGTGACTCGCCTGTCGACGAAGTTGTCTGCCCCACCGTAAGAAACCCCGACATTGGCAAGTCCGAAGACTTCCGACAACAGGGACACTCCGCACACATTTCCCACGCAACGTCGACACCCTTCGTTAAAACGAGTCGTCGAAACTGCTCCTCGCGAAAATCTACACGAGGGCTTAACCGAGAAGGTGCGCTGGAAGGTAGAGTAGGCATTAGACTACCCCAAACTTCATCACTTGGTACTCTGCCTTGAGCGCTTGGAGCAGCATCTTGTACTGCTTTTCAAAGCTCTCAAGTCGCGCAGAGTAACCACCATACATCGCAGACGCGGTGCTCCCAATCGTCTGCTGCAATCCGTCGATCTGAAGCGTCTGACTCGCGATACCAGCACCGAGAATCAAGTCACCTGCGATGGAGAGCAGCATATTCGTCGCTGCCTTAATCCCGATCGCGTGCTTCAGATCTTTAGGGAGCGTATCTACATTCCAAGTATAGGTAACATCACCCGTGGAAGGCGCTGTTGTCACCTGAACTTTGAAGCCGCTATCCGTCAACGAAACCGCACGCGCAGTGCTCGCACCCTGTGCATTCGTTGTGGTTAACGTGACCTCGTACTTCGCCAAGACTTTAGGACTAAGATCAACAGAGACCTCGTTCTCTCCGTCCGGAAGAACAATGGTCCCTTCTCGCTTTTCAAAACCCGATGTATAGTCAAACTCGAAGTAACCAGGAATGAAGTCTCGTGTCGTGAACAGCCCATATCCACCAAGCAAAGGTACACCCGTCGTAAAGAAGTACGAACTAAGGGACTCTTGACTAGGAATAATGTGGATTTGACCGTGTTTTGACGACACAGATCTAAGCCAAGACACCGGCATCGTTACAGGCTCAAACGAACCTAAGCGAATACGCGCTGCTTGGAAAGACAACACAGGACGCAGATCAAGTCTAAAAGGCCAGTAAGAGTTCTGGTTCTTTAACTCAGCGTCGTGTGTTTCATTTGTAATAGAATACGGATCAATCGTGATTCCGATTTCATGTTCTAAATGAGAGACAGCTCCCCGAATCGCCTGATCAAATACTACATCAGGGAACGAAGAGCCGTCATCTAGCGTTAAATCGACACCGAGGAGGAAAGTGCTCGTTAACCAGTCGCGTGTAAGCGAATCGTAAATACTCATCATTTCCTCCCGAAAATAAGACTACTAGATAAGAATCTAGCACAAAGAATGCACTAAATCTTATCTTGAACCTTTCGGGGTCGACCTCTACGCCTAGCCTTTGGTTTGGGCGGATCTACAGGAACTGGAGGCAAAGTCTCCTGCTCCTCTGGATCTGCCGGAACCGAGATTTGCTCGAAACCCGCGTGCGCGCCCCACTGCTGAATTACCAGTAGGGCAGCGTCCGAAGCTTCGAGAACCTCACCGTGAGTACCAAGCTTCACAGAGGATTGACCAACCGCAAGGTTACAGTTTTTGTATTTATTGTGTCTCCAAGCGGTCATCATCTACCTCTTAGGTTCGGTAAGTCAGGAGGCTATTACCGCTGGTCTGAACAGCGGCGTTCTTGATAACCCAGCACTTGCTCGGAACCTTGACGATTGGCGAACCGAAAAGCATGAGCAGGAAGGGCTTGCTCGTTGCGACCTCTGCGAGCGGACGACGGAAGAAGTCCAAGAGGCGAGCGAACTCGAGAATGTCGGGCGAGTGCTGGATGAAGACGATCTTGCTGGTCCCAGGGAGATTCTCGTTGAGATCCGTAATCTCGGTGGTGGTTGCTCCACCGTAGTTAAGAGGAACCTCTTTGATCTTACGGACAGCGGTTCCTCCACCAATGCTTCTATAGAGTCGGATATAAGCGTTGGTGCTGGAAGCCGTCTGAGGGTGAGTAACAGTAATCGTTACCTTTTCCCCTGCAGCGACGCTTTGAGCTGCGGCGAGAGCGATAGGCTGGCTGTAACCAGACTCGGGAGTCACGATGACTGCGCTGTAGTTATAGTCGAGCGTAGCACCAGAGAACTTGGAAACCTCGCCAGCAGCAAGAGCTGTAATCGTCGAAGCTACAGTAGTAGGAATAACCGCGTTGCCGTTAGGATTGTACGCCGCTGCAGGTGGCTCGAAGCTGTCTGCGAGGAACGGAGCAGGCTTCACCGTAACAGGACCGACAGGCCCCATGATGGTGATCTGCTGCGTACCGTAGGTGATCCCCTGCGCAGAACTCATAACCTGAAGCTGATCGTGACGACCGAACTGGACTGCGAAGCGGATCAGCTCTGCGTGGATGCGAGGCTCAACGTAGATACAATCAGGGCGACCATACCGTGGTGCAGCGTAAATCTCACCAAGGATATCTTGGAGAAGCTGCGGAGTAGGTGCGTTACCCTCGAGGTCATAAACATTCGCACCACTGTCGTGGCTCTCGATCTGCTTAATGACACCGTTGAACGCGAGAGGATTCGCAGACTCATCCCCGTGCCAGAGCGCGCGCTCAAGACGACCGAGAAGAGCGAAAGTACCACGAGTGGTCTCCTCTGCAATCGCGTTTGCGCTGTTCCCAATGATCCCGACGAGGCTACCGACATCAGAGACCTCTCGGCGCTCTGCGAGGTACTTGATCTTGACGGACTCACGGCTGTAGGTAGGCACGTTGCGTGCTCCCCCGCCACCCTCGCTAAGGAAGGGATCCATATCAAAACCATGCTCGTCAATGCGGACGAACTCATGGAGAGTATTGGTGACATTGCGCTTTGCAATCGCAGGCCAGAGCGCAAGCTCTTTCATGCTGTAGGTCGCGGTCGAGAGAGTACCCTCGATGCTCTGTGGAACGAGTGCAGAAAGCGGCCCGTTACCGTCAACAACACCAGAACCGTCCTGATACCCGACGCTGGTTGCCTTACGCAGCGCATCGTTCATCGCTGCAAGGTCTTGGATGTTCACCATATCGTTTGCGTTAAACATAACGATGCTCCTTCTTACTTGAGGTTATATTGTGCAGCAACTGCATCGACATCAGCACCGCTCTCAAGAAGGGAGACGGCACGAAGCAGACTCTGCCGCCGGTCAGCGGTAGCGTCTTCTGCTTGGACAAAAGAGATTGCCTTAGAGATCAGATCTGAACGAGAGATCGCAGGCTCCTGTGCGACAGGCTCTGCCTCGACGACAGCGCGGGGAGGAAGAGGCATCTTAAGGCTCTTCTCAACGTCATCACGCATCTCGTCGCGAGCTGCCTGATACATGCCCTTCATCTCCTCTGGGAGACG
>Ga0209348_1001069_pt1 | contig 13686 bp, 26 predicted proteins | sample ETNvirenome_2_30_FD_184065 | JGI IMG/M metagenome (GOLD analysis project Ga0209348, IMG submission 184065) | Marine viral communities from the Pacific Ocean - ETNP_2_30 (SPAdes) (version 2) | ecosystem: Environmental > Aquatic > Marine > Oceanic | place: Pacific Ocean | collected 2013-06-22 | reverse complement strand
ACAAGCACAAATCGTTTATAGAGTTCTGGTTATAGCAATTTTGGTTGCCATTTTATTTATGGTGTCTTTGCTTATAAAAAATGCCAAACGAACGAATCCAATGGGCGTTGGCAGTTCAGATAATCCTACTTTTCGTTTAGGATAATGAAAAAAAATATTTTATCCATAGTAAATGCTGTTATGTTAGTCATAATAGTTGTAATGCTGGTTTTTATAATGAGAAATTATAAATCGCTACAATCAAATTTAGACCAAATCAACCAATGACCTTAGAAGAATGTTATCAGGAATATGAGCGTACCGGCAAAATCGATGGTTTTGAAGGATGGGCGGATTGTATGAATTACCCTGAATATGCGGATTTAGAATATGGCCATAATCTCAATGATATTGTTGTAGATGGAGGGTATGCATCAGTATATCCGGAACAAGGATATTTTGCTGAATTAAGACTAAATTTTGTCTTTTATATCATGTTGGCGGTTATAATTATCTTAGTGGCTATTGTATTAGGAAGAATTTTTAAAAAATAAAATTATGGCAGTTGATAAAGTAAAGGTTAGAGAGGTCATTTTATTTGCAGAAAATGATTATAGCAGTTACCAAGCATTAATGAATATTTATTTACCAAATCTTATGAAAAAGAGATTGGCCGGTAAATACGATAAAAAACAAGCTCCAAAATTGCTTGAATATTATTATTCAAATTATGTACGAAAGTACATGAAGATGCCAAGTAAATATGGCTATGACCCAAAACTAAATCCTGAAGAAAGAAAAATGTTTGGTAAACATTTCAGCGATATTTTATGGGAGGAACATATCAAAAGCGTAAGACCCAAAAAATCCACAAAGGGCATTGCAAAAAGTAAGAGAAAATTAAAAAAATAAATATGGCAAAAGTACCATCGATATCTACAATTAAAAGAAATACAAAAAAGAAGCAGCCTTTTTATTTTGATAGAAAGACTTTGCGTTTTTTTGGTCAAACAATGTCGAGTTTCAAAGTATATAAAGCTAAAAATGGAGCTACATACATATTTGCTAAATCCTATTCTTATGATAGAGATGGTTCAAAGCAACCAATGGGATATTCAATAAGACAATATTTAGATAATGGTCTGGACAGCGATTTAAAAACCACTACTGTTCCATCTATGAAAAAATTTTTAATGAGGACTGATTCCGAAGTTAAAAGGGCAGTTGATAAATTATTGCCAAAAAGAATCAAAAGGAAAGATGGAACAATTGAACCACCATTTAAAAAAGGAGAAAAGAAAAGATTAGAATCCTTTGGCCGGAAAAAATAAAAGGACTTTCCTGGATCAAAAATTTAATATATAGAAATGACAGACGATAGAAGTAGAACCGGAGCATCTTTGGCCATAAGAACCAATAATCCTTTCGCATTAAAAAGTGCTGGGGAAGCTTGGAACGGATTAGCTGGAGAAGAAAATGGATTTTATGTATTTGAATCTAAAGAGTATGGAACGAGAGCGGGATTGATTGTTTTGTACAATGGATATATTAAGCAAAGTCTTTTAACTCCATATTTACTATTCAATAAATATGCTCCTGAATCTGATGGAAACGATGTTATTAATTATGCAATTTACATTGCTGATAAACTTGGGTATGCGAATGAACCTGACCAAGGAATAAATACTCCAATACAAAAATGTCAATGGAGAGATGTTGCTCGATGGATTCCAATTTATGAAAGTGGAGATACCGAATATTACTCTTATGAAGATATAGATAAAGGTCTTGAATTGGTTAAATCCCATCCATCTTATGCATCAATATATTCTTTCTTCTCGGATGAATGCAAACGGCCATCAGGTCTTGACATAGTTAAAGCAAAAATTCAAGGAGGTGGCCTTTTGTATAAACTTTACTTACCTATTATTGCCGTTGCTTTGATGGTGGCAAGTTACTTTATATTCAGAAAGAAAAAGCGTTAATCAAAAGCCATTAGGCGGCTTTCAAATCTTGGCGTAATTGTCGAGTTCTTCGAATTTCTTTCGTATTGTAGATTCATTATAAATCCTCCGCAAGTTGAGGGCATTACTAATTTTTCTGTTGCCCATCCTTGGCCTTTTGTAAATTCGTCTTTGTAAGTTCCGGTTTTAATATGGTGCTGGAGACGTTGTTTAAGGTTACCGGAAGAATCTAATTTAAACTGATTATGAGCAACATACCATCCATCGTGCGTATGTCCTGACCAAATACATTCAGCATCCGGGTAAATGGATGAATATCGTATAACTGATAAAACTCCCTTTGTTATTTTTCCTCCCCATGCTCCATGGTGGAAAGCTAAATTGAAAGTTTTTTTAGTCCGGTTTTTTTCTTTGAAAATAAACTTGATAAAGTTTTGATACCGGCCATAAGTACAATTAATATTTTTTGATTCTAACATCTTAGATAATCTTCGAGTTGGGTCAGTTTCTAATCTATTCAAAACGGCCGTTTCATGGTTGCCATCTAAAAGGACATAGGACAAATCAAATTGAGATAAAAATTCGGCCGTATCTTCTATTACGTCATCGATATATGCGATTTTATGAATATCCATTAAAGAAGATTTATTACTTCTTCTATCGTTTTTCCCTTGCATTAAATCCATCAAATCTCCACCGGAAATGACTAATCCATTTCTTTTTTCTATCTCTTTGAGATGCTCTGTTAGAATGTCTCTCCGAGTTTTGGAATTATCTAAATGGACATCAGAAATAAGAAGTACTGGTATTTCTTCCTTGGTTTTATCCGTATGAAATACAATCTCGATAATGTTTTTTCGATGTTTAAGGTCTATTTTTTTAGTCATTGTGGATTTCTTTTAAATTTTGTTTTAGTTGCTTGACTTATTTTGCATCAAAATTGTATCATATGAAAAAAGCAACATTTTCTGAAGCTGAATGGAATCTTGTAAAAAAGTATTTCAAGCAAAAAATTATTGAAAATAGAACAGGAAGCCATAGAAGCTATGTCTATAAAGTTTTAATGGGTAAGTGCTGTACAGAAACAATCAAAGCACAAAAGATAATTCGTGAATGCGAAGATTTATTAGCCGAAGCACAATACATGGAAAATGGAATATAAGAAGCATCAAAACATTGATTTACTTTCCAATTTAAGCAAATTATACGAAGAAGAATTAACGGATAATTTGAAAATGAAAGAATATTTGGACAGAAATAATTTCAGTTGTAGGGATTTACAAGAAAAAATTATTATATCATCCAATGTGTTGAAAAGCATTGATGAAATAAAATTTCATGTTGAAATTGGCAAGTATGACCATATAGATTTAGTCCATTTACTTTTAGAGAAAGTAGATAATCATCTTAATAACATAAAAAAATTGAACAATGAACAAGAAAAATAATGAGTACCGGATTAGCCATCCAGATTTGGTAAAAATGTTTGAAAACACATTACGAATCGAATTTTCTGATGAAGATTCAAGAATTATATCCGGGTATGAAGAAAAAGCAACGAAGATTTCAGCATTTACTGACATAATACTTCAGATGGCTACAAGATATACTTATATCAAAGGGATAAATAATATTCGATTGATGCACCATAAAATTTTCGATTGCATACATATGTATCGAGAGGATTCATTTTTCCGGGAGAATAATATGGATAAAAACAACAAAATAAGGTTGGAGCTGCAAAAGCTAATAGACCAATTGCATTTATCAAAAAATGCGATGGAAAAGCTTTCTAAAATGGTAATAGTCGAAAACGAAGATTTATCTTCTAAGCTGGACAACGTTAAAATTAATGTTGAAGTTTTGCTGGACTATTTAGAGCAAAAAAGAAACGCTATTCAATTTATTCCAACAGCAAATGTATTGTAATGACTATTGAAGAAATAAAAATTCATATGAGAAATGATCTAAATTTCTTGAAATCCAAAAATTTTAATCAAAAGAAGATAGCAAATCGAGAATTATTTTATAATGCTATATGCGAAAAGCTGGATGAAACATCAATAAATGATTTGTTATACGATTTTAAATCTGATGGAGAATCATATGGATATAGTGTTGAAGATTACATTTTATATCCGGTATGGATTAAAAAAACTAAGGATAACAGAATAGAGAAATTAAAGCAACAAAAACCATGAATGAAAAACCATTTACCATTCCAACAGATAGTTATATAAAACTTCCTATCTGTCCGGATAGCATGAATTTAGAAAAATTAGCTATTAGTAAATCTCAATATCAGGATGCTATTGAGTATTCATTATTTATTTATCGCAATCGAATTTATACCGGTTATGATACCAAGGAAGAAAATCAATCCGGCCGAAAAATGATAGGCTTTCGGGATATTTCAAATTTTGGAATAGAGGTCATGTCTCACATGAACGATGAAAACGAATCTAAGAGATTAGTACAAATCCAAAATACAAGCAATCAGGAAGTTACATTTGAAATTCAGGCCAATGCATTTACTACCTATGGAGCATTTCAAACCATGGTTGAATCATTTGGGAATTATTATATCGATGCATCCAATTCTGATTATAAGAGATTAAAAAAATATCTCATGGATAAAATGAAAGCTGGTATAATGGTCTCAATTTTAGGATGGCAAAATGCCGGGTATTGGTGTTTTAATAATGGGGTTATTGAAGATGGAAGATTTTATTCGTATGATAAAAATGGTTGTATCAATATTGATTCTAAAATCGTTTATGTTCCATCCGCAAATTCTTTGTATAAGGACAATGACCATAAATTCGTTAACCAAAAAAGATGTCAATATATTCAATCAAAAGTGAGTTTTGAAGACTGGGCATTTCAAATGAAATTGGTTCATCGAGAACATGGAATGCTATCAATGTCTTTCCTTTTGGCTGCCGTATTTACTGATTTTTTATTTAAAGCTCATGGGTTCTTTCCTTTGCTTTTTATCTACGGAGAAGCATCTACCGGGAAAACCATGATGGTTCAATCGTTACAATCATTATTTGGAAGTCCTCAACCATCGATGTCAATATTGAGCGATGCAGATTCTCCGAAAGCTCGAATTAGAAAGTTTGCGGAATTCCGAAATATGCTCGTTTTCTTGGAAGAATATCGAGCATCGGTTGACAACAAAATTAATGAATGGTTAAAAAGTATATATAATAGAATACCTTATGGCCGAGCTACAAGAGATTATTCATTTCATACTGATAATGTTCCTTTTAATTCTTCAGTTGCAATAACTGGAAACGATTTCCCGGCAGACGATGCATTAATAACTCGATGCATAATTGATGAAATGCATAAATCGTCATTCAACGAATTTGAACGAAAAGAATTTGATAAGCTGGTTGACATAATGGAGAAGGGAATTAGTCATTGCTTAACTGAAGTATTACAGCATCGAAAATATTTTATCGATAATTATAAAAAGCAATTCCCGATAAGTCGAAAAATTGTCGCAGAAAAATTCGCTGAAAAGGAAATTCATAATTCCCGGTCGATTGAAAACAACGCAGTTATTTATAATACGGTTGTTGTTTTAGAGGATAAATTGAGACTGCCATTTCTGTCAAATGAATTGCTAAAATATATGGTTGTTTGTGCCAATAGGCAAGAATCTCGAAGATTTAATGAAAGTGAAATCACGAGATTCTGGGATATTATATTGTATTGCATACGTCAACAAATGTTGTCGGATAACATTCATTATAAGATTGAAAGGGGGGAACAAAATATGATATACATATCTTTTAAGATTTGTTACATAGAATATGCAAAACATCTGAAATCTATTCACAACGAGAAAGCATTACCAAAAAATACTTTAACCGGTAAATTGAAATTATATCCGGCTTTTATAGCAAATAAGAATACAAGAATTGGAAGTGCCGTTGTAAAGGCTTGGTGTTTTGATTTGGATAAAATGGATGAAGAATTTAAAGAATACATAATCAATGCTTAACCATGCAAGTTTATTTAGTGGCATTGGCGGCTTTGATTTGGCGGCTGAATGGATGGGGTGGAACAATTTATTTCATTGCGAAATAGACCCATTTTGTCAACGAGTTTTGAAATATCACTTTCCTGGATCAAAAAATTATGAAAATATTAAAGAAACAAATTTCTCTTTTTGGAGAGGAAAAATCGATGTGTTATCCGGAGGATTCCCATGTCAACCATTTAGCCTTGGCGGCCAAAGAAAGGGAACAGAAGATGATAGAAATTTATGGCCGGAAATGTATCGAGCAGTTAAGGAGATTGAACCGACATGGGTTATTGGAGAGAATGTTCTTGGAATCATTAGTTGGAATAAAGGGATGGTATTCGAGCAAGTGCAATCTGATTTGGAAAATGAAGGGTACGAAGTACAAGCGGTTGTATTACCGGCTGCAAGTGTCAATGCCATTCATAGACGAGACCGGGTTTTCTTTGTTGCTTACTCCAACAACAAGGGAGGAAATTGTAAATCTAAAAACATTCAAAAAAAGAATGAAGAAATATCCGAACGGAACGAAAATGCCAAATTTAGCAACACAAATGAAAGAAGCATTGGAGGACAAAAGCAAAGAATACAATTCAAAGGATTTCCATCTAAATCCGCTTTTTGTGGAGGAGCTGATGGGATTCCCGGAGAATTGGATTCTATCTCCATTCCAAAATGGCGAAAAGAATCAATAAAGGCTTATGGGAATGCTGTTGTTCCCCAAGTTGTTTATCAATTGTTTCAATCAATTGAAGTAATGACAAAAAAAATGGCCATCGATTGATGGCCATACATGAAACAAATATTATCTATTAAAAGAGCTTTGGTTTCCATTCAAAGCTTTTTTTTTGAATTGCACTCCAAGCATCTAAGTCGGATTCATGGTATTCAAACAATCCATCCAATAAAGATAAATATTCAGTTGGAGATAAATATGGTTTGAAGTTAACAGCATTTTTCATGGCATTTTTAAGATAAATTGGTTTCTTTTCATCCTCATATTCAAGATGGCAGTTGGCCAAAATATAAATGCTCATGGCCATGGAAAATGCAATTGCTAAAGATTTAGAATGAAATCCTTTTCCATTATATTTTCCCATAGGAATATAATATGGTTCTTCTTGATAATACTCCCATCTCTTATCATCCGGTATGCTGGTATAATCCTCAACATAAACATCAATAAGCTGTCGGCCAATAGGCTCTCCCGGGATTCGGGTGGTTTGGAAAATGTACTTTAGACATTTATAATCGAGTTCATTGTCTTTCATAAATGCAAAGTCATTCCATGTGTGGATGCAAATTTCGCTTTTTATGATTTCAGGTATCATTTGGTATTTTTTCATGATGCCCATTTTTTGATTTCTATAAACAAAGATTGTAATCTTTCTTCTCCACTAAACTTTAAACGATTATCAATCCATTCTTGATTGATTATTCCATTGTCTAAAGACCATTCAAAAATATCGTTCTCCCCATGATAAGAAATGCGTTCTTTGACTTCGCTTTCTAATTTCTTAATGTAACCCAACATAACATTTAAGTAATGTCTGTCATCGTGTTTAAGGTCTGATGCTCTGAAGTTGAAATAATCAATAGCATCTTTAACGTTATCCTTTGTATTTATTAATTCAATTGAATTTGGATTAACGTCATTAATACGATTAATAGGTTTTAGAGTACTATGTTCTAACATTTGCCAAACTCGATTTGTGAATTGAGAAAAACTTTCTCCATCAAATAATTGAATTGGCAATTCATTATTATTCCATGTAATCCCACGTTCCCATTTGTCGTAAAAATTAATATTGGATAGAGAAAATGGTGTTCCTGAATATCCCCATCCACCATAAAGGGTATATCGAATCTTTTGATTTTTAAGAGTACAAATCAAAGATTTTTGGTTATCCAAATCATCCATAAGTTGAAAGTGAAAAATAGTTTTCATAAGCTAAAAATTTGGGGTTAAAAAATAAGTTGTTATTGAATTGATGAAATGACGTTACTGACTTCATCCGAAGGCAATTGAGTAACCAATAAAGCAACATTATTTAAAGATTCCTTGTAATTGGTTTTGATTTCGAAGTTTGTCCAATCTTTATGTTTTATTTCATTGTATTCAAGTAACCAAAATAAAAGGTCATTTACCTTTTGTTGATTCATCGGGTTAAGTGCTTTTATATTTTGCATGAGCTAAAAATTTGGGGTTAAAAAATAAGTTGTTGCAAAACGACATTTGGAATATCTGTTGTCTCCAAGATGTCATATTCTCCGGCTGCATTTAATACAAGCAAAGCATCGTTTTCTATTAAGCTGGTTTGAAGAATTTGAACGTACAATTCTTCGGCTGTTAATCTGTCTCTCCATTGTCCAAGATGGGTCATATAAAACCCATCTTGAAAAATGATAGTATCGCCATTAGCGATTAAATCTTGCGTATAAGTATCGAAAAAATTTGTCATGGCAGTCAGTTTAATTATTATCATTTTCAATTTCTCCGGTTGGCTGGTAGGTCATCCCGGTTAAGATGTTATAGATTTTATCCAAATCATAGTCGCTTAACTTATTATCTACATTATCCGGGTATGTAAAATATGTTCGGTAGACTTGGACTATTAGCTGTAATTCGTTTTTAGTGAGGTTTTTCATACAATCAATTTTTGATCTCTTTTGCAATGTTGCAATAGCAAGATAATACAAATCGGTTTCATGTATGTTAAGGAATCGTTAACAATCCATTATTAAAACGAAAAGAAAAAAATAAGGAAGTAACAAAGGTAACAAGGTAACAAATCACATAAAATGCTATATATCAATCACTTAATATTTTTTTTAAAGCTTAATCTGTTACTTTCTGTTACCTTTTGTTACTTTTTTAAAGTTTAATTTTACCTTTTAAAGGTTATAAAAGCTACAAAAAGCTACAAAAAGTTATAGATGAAATATTGATTTTGAAGTAGTTATAGGTTTGTTACCTTGTTACTTTTTTTTTCTCCTATTGGCCTTTCGTTCTAATTTTGCTTTCTTTCTTTTATTTCTTCGGATTATTCTCTCATAATTATTGGACAATTTGAGAGCTTTATTAATTGATTTCTGTCTGATTTTTTCTTCATTTAATTCCATGCGTTTTATCCGGGATTCCGGAGACGGAATTAACTTCATAATTATAGCTATTAATGAATCAATAAATTGTTTAATCATAATCGTTATTTTTATACGCAAATCTAAATATTATGTCTAAGCCAATAATTATTAAAGCTTTTGTGAGAGATGCAAGTGCTGCATATAAGAAAAAGAAGATGCTGGAATCCAAACTTAAAAGAGAGATTGTTTGGTCGGATTTTATTAATATATGTATTGACCAATTATTTCTTAATTGTCGATTATGTGGAACAAAGCAAGAGCCATTAAAACGTTATTTAAATAATTATGAATTCTACGAAAGGAAAGACGTAATTAAAAGTCAGGTTGAAAAGAATAATGATAAGGTCAACGAGTTGGAAGAAAATGTTGAGATTGAAGAAACTCAACCGGAAGTACAAAATTTAGAAAATCAAAAAACCGATAGCGATGAATAGTATTAAATGTATTTGTGAAAATTGTACCAATTGCGATAATAAAAAATTGGTAAAGGTGGATAAGCAAGAATTAGAAATTCTTATTATGAAGCTTAAATATTATGAAGAAAGTTATAATGACCTTAAAGAAAGTATTGAGGAATTTGTAAATGCCAATTCAGACAAAAATGGAAAATTTGCAACGTCAAAAATTATTGGTTCGATAACCTCCGGATTACCATCGTTATTAACCGGTAATTCAGATGGAATAAATCGTTTAATGGATAAGATAAAACTTCAAAATCTTATAACTAAAGGAGCTGAAATTATTGAAAAGGATAAGCAAACCAAACCATGGGAAAACCAAAAGTAGAATCAAAAATAAGATTGCTCATAAAGGAATATCGTAATCTTCAAAAAACTGAAGGTAGAGCCAATTTTCCGGGAGACCCGTATCGAATGAAATATGAAACTCTTAAAAAAAGAATCGACAATTTTTCAAAACCGGTTCTCCTGGATCAAAACTTAAATGAGGATATTACAGAGGTTGAACAAATGGATAATACAGATAAAAATATCGAAGTAAAAAAGGATGAAAATCCGCCTTTAGAAATTCAAACAAAAAGTTACTCCGAAGATTTTGTATCAATATCTGATGCATTAAGTAGGCCATCAATTCCAATTCAAAAGCCGGAGCAAAATGAAGATTCCGAAGATTTTGATAATGATATAGAGGATATTGAAGAAGTTAATGAATTTAACGATGGTGCTGTTATAGATGAATCTTTAGATATTGATGAAGAATTTGATTCAGAGCCAAAGCAATCGTTTCTACCAATTAATGAGTTGGCATCTTTAATTGTAGATTTACATGACCATCTTCCGACTATCACTTCAAGAATGTATGCAAAAGTTATCATGGGAGATTCCGGTACATATGCCGAAGCTAAATTGGTCGAAAAAAAGGTCAGACAATTAACTATTGATAATAAGGAAATTGATTTATCCGAAAAGGAAAGAGAGCTTTATGAATTTTATTCTCAAATCGAAGATTATAAAGAAAATGCCAAACCCAACGAGCAAACAAAAACATTGCTTAAAAGAGCTTGGGAGATTCAGTTGCGAAAATGGGGATATGATAATATTGATGTCGATAAGCATTCATTGGCCTTTGCCTATGGTATGTTAGCCGTTCAAATGGGATTGCCTTTTATTCCTCATTTAGGAAAAATAAAATTTAGAAAAAAGAAAAAATGAGGCAATATTATAAATGCTTATTAATTGGGTCTAATCAAACCGGTAAGACATATTTTACCCGACATACATGGGCGAAATCAATACTTGCTGGAGATAGTGAAAAAACTATCATAATAGTAACTGATAATCTTCAGGATAATTCATTAAGGGGAATTCCTAAATGCACTTCGATAAAAAATCTTCCTAAATATGGTTCAGGTATTGTTGCCTTTTGGGATTCTGATTTAGTAGAAGAAGGAGGTAATAAAGCGGTATTTGCTGGATTACATAGATTAATGAAAGCCGGTAAATTAAATAAAGGCGGATTAGTCTTTGACGATGCTACAAAGTGGTTTACCGAGGGAAAATTAGATAGGAAGGTTGAAGCATTATTATATGATTATAGACATTCAGCACTTGATATCTTAATCATAATGCATTCGATTTCTTCAGTTCCCAAAAGACTTTTGAATCAGGTACATATAATTAGTCTTAAAAAAACATTAGAACCGGGATATGATATTAAATATTTTCGTAATAGGGGAATCCCAAATTATACGAGAGTTTACGAAGCATATTCCGAATTACAAAAAATTGATTTAACAAAAACTCCGCAAAAATGGAAAACTATAACGATAATGACCGGTTTGGGTTAAGGGGTGTAAAATCTAAAGGAGAGGTAGCGGATGCATACGGAATAACTACGCAAACTTTGAGAAGCTGGTTATTAAAATTTGATTTCTATGAGAAATTCCCGGAATGCTTATCTTCACAAGTGTTTACTCCCAAACAATTAAAAGCAATAATTGACCATTTGGGAGAGCCATGATTCTTGTTTTGTTGTTCGGAAAGGGAGCGGCCTATGATTTCTTTGGGGTTTTCAATGGTTGTTCCCTTTCTTATTTTTTGAAGTATTTAAAATAAGTTGACTTCTCGTAAAAGGATTGAATTTAATGTGAAGTTTATTTTGTTTATGTGCTTATAATTGTCTCGTAAAAAAAATAAAAAATGCCTGATTTAATCCCTGAAGCTAAAATGGTGGTAACAATCGTTGTTGCCCTTGTAATTGTTCATCAAATCGATTATCACTTATTCGGTGGTAAAGAAGCTCGAGAAGCATTAACTTCTCCAACACAAGCGTAAAAAAATATTCATGTATCATAATAAAAAATCACTAATGCAAAAGTCAAACGGAATGACCCAAGCGGTCGCAATGCGTACTGAAGCGAAAGCATCCAATGGCGGATATACATTCGCAGATGCCGAAGCAATGAAAATTTCAGCTCGGAATCCATTTCCAACATCACGAGATTTTAATTTCTCTATTACGGTAAGTAATGCCCTAACTTCGGGAACGGGAGTTGTAAGTCTATTAAATAACCCAATTGGAGTTTTAGACCCGGGTACTACTCGAACCACGAATGTTACATACGATGCTGGAGCTGCATCTTCAAAACTTGATGTTTCAAGTTCTTTCCCGGGTGGAATTGCCGGACTTCGTGGATGGCTACAAGCTGGTTATGTAATCGATTGTAATCGTATTCTTTATACGGCAGACGTTGCAACACAATTCTCAGAAACATTTGAGGTTGCTCGTTTAGTTGGTATCGAAGAAGGAACGGTAAAAAAGAACATTTCTGCTAAAGTAGGAAGTGCTGCCGGGCCGCAAGTATTCCAATCTCTACGTTTAGAGATTCCGGTTAGCTTGGAGCTTTCTTCAGTTACTGATTTACTTGTTTCATTCGTTAATCCGGCATCGGGTACAAATACAACAATTTTCAATTTCTTCGGCAAATATGCCGGGATGCCATCTTCTCTATAAGAGCATTGATTCCCTAATTGTTGCGAACCCGGCTTGGCGAATGTCAGGTCGGGTTTTTTTTTAAAAAAATATATTTATGTCTGAAGTATCACAACAAGTTGAAGTATCTCAACAAGAAATAGAATATCAAAAGCAAGGTTTTGATTTGGGAGGATTCTTTGGAGACTTATTCGAAGCTGTTCCCGGTACTTTAAGCGGTATTGGTGCAATAAGAGCAAGTAGAAATCCAAATCTTACCACTTATGCTCCAAGCATCTCCGGAGATAGTACTTATGTAGGTCAACAAAATCCAAGAGGTTCAGTTTTCACAAATACAGATAGGCCAATAGGAGGTGGAAGTAAAACCACAACAATTATCATTTCTGTTGTTGTCGTTGTTCTTGTAATAGCTACATTGTTTGTCCTATTAAGAAAAAGGTAATATGAATAAAACTAATCTAACTCTTGCAATTGCTTATTTAATAATCGTGGGCGTTTATCTTACAATGGCGTTCAAAAAGAAATAAAAATGGAAAAAGAAACTCGAAATTTAATTTTACTTGCTGCGGCTGCTGGTCTTGTTTATTATTATTGCGTTTATAAAAAGAAAAATTGTAAATGCAATGGGAAATCAGAATCGACTAATTTAGATCAAAATAATAGTAGTTATTCCGGCTTAGATAATGCCCAATATGAGGTCGAAGGTGTCAATGTACAACAACATCAAACCATTGGATATGCAGACCCATCCGCTCAATTTGCCCAAGAAGCATTGACAGCTACAACACAAGCTCAAATGACTACTCAACCATTTACCGGAATTGGAGAGGTTGGGAATTTTGCCGAGCTTAATGCTGTCGAAGGAGGTTATCAAGTATATTAAAAATTAGTTATGGCCAAAACCGGTATTTATATCGGAGCTGGAGCATTGGTTTTAGGTTCGGGGATATATGCTTTTTATCCATCAAAAGAATCAAAAAACATTCCCATAACTAAAAATTATGTTCCATCTCCTGAAACAATTGAAAAAATTAAGAAAGGTAAATATCCTCGTTACGATGACCCGGGGTTTGTACCTTTTTCAAGAGTAAAAGATAATTTAGAAGCAAGTAA
>Ga0209348_1001068_pt1 | contig 13698 bp, 18 predicted proteins | sample ETNvirenome_2_30_FD_184065 | JGI IMG/M metagenome (GOLD analysis project Ga0209348, IMG submission 184065) | Marine viral communities from the Pacific Ocean - ETNP_2_30 (SPAdes) (version 2) | ecosystem: Environmental > Aquatic > Marine > Oceanic | place: Pacific Ocean | collected 2013-06-22 | reverse complement strand
TGAAACTAGAGAGGACGGCAAAGCCAGTGGTAAAAATATTACCATATCTAAAGATTTAGAAGATAGTGATGTTATAGACTTATGGACAAAACATCTATCGGGTCAACAAAGTTTAGGGATAGTCCCCATAAATGAAAATAACGAGTGTGTATGGGGGGCTATAGATGTTGACGAATACCAATTAGATTTAAAACAACTAGCTATTAAATTAGCAAAACAAAATCTGCCACTAATAATCTGTAGAAGTAAAAGTGGCGGTGCACATATATACATATTTTTAATAGACCCTGTCCCTGCTTCTATGCTACAAAGAAAACTAAGACAGATTGCAGCGTCCATCGGTTATGGACAAGCAGAAATATTTCCTAAACAAACTAAACTATTATTAGATAGAGGTGATAGAGGAAGCACACTTAATATGCCATATTTTGGTGGCGAAAACTCAACAAGGTATGCTTACGGCGTAGGAGGACAAGCACTTACACCAACAGAATTTATAGAACGTATAGAAGAAATACAAATAAACTCAAAAACATTAGAACTATTAGAGGCTAGCCCTTTGAACGAACAACATGAATGGTTAGACCAAGCACCACCATGTATTCAACATCTAGTTGTACAAGGTTTTCCTAAAGGCACTCGTAATTCAGGATTGTTCAACGTTGGTGTATTTTTGCGAAAAAAGTATGCAGACGATTGGGAAAAAAGACTAGAAGATATTAATATACAGTATATGCAACCACCTTTAGGTGCACAAGAAGTTCTAACAGTTGTAAAACAATTAAAACGTAAAGATTATTTTTATAGATGTAATGACCAACCCATAGCAAGTCACTGTAATAGTCCACTATGTCGAACTCGTAAGTTCGGTATAGGAGCCAATGGTGGCACACCTTTATTTAGTAATCTTACAAAACAAGATAGTGACCCACCGATATGGTTTTTAGATGTAGAGGGGGGTAGACTAGAACTAGAAACAGATGACCTATTAAATCAAAACAGGTTTCAGCGTAAATGTATGGACGCTCTTAATAAAATACCACCTAAAGTAAAAGATAATGTCTGGAGGCAGATTATACAACAGCTACTAGATGTTATTACTATTGTAGAAGTTCCTAAAGAAAGTTCTACTGAAGGACATTTTATGGAGCTATTAGAAGCTTTTTGTACAGAACGACCTGCTAGAGAAAGAGATGAATTACTATTACATAAACCATGGACAAATAAAGGTAAAACATATTTCAGATTAGCAGACTTAATGGATTATTTACATAGAAATAATTTTAAAGAATACCAAAGAAACAGGTTAACATCTAAATTAAAACAGCTTGATGGTGAGCCTTATTTTTTCAATATAAAAGGCAAAGGTGTAAACGTATGGTATATTAATGAATTCGAAACTCAAAATGAGCCCCACGACTTACCAGAGTTTAACGATACAAAAATATGATAGATTTTAAAAAAGGATATTTCAAAAAAGAAAACCCTGTTATTACTGATTGGGATGAGCCTACCATACGTGAGTTTAACGGTCATAAAGTTTTAGGCAGAAAAACAGTCGGTTATGGAAATACTTTTGCTTATGCAGGTAAAAAATATAAAGGACGCTTGTGGACAGATAACCACCGTATCTTTAGAATTAAAACATTAACTGAGTATATGTTATTACGAGATTATGATATACGAGTTGATTTTTCGTTTTGTCTATGTGGGTATTATGGTGTTGATGGCAAAGGAATCCCCCACCACAGCGACACCGTACCCACATTAGATGACTTAGTTGTCTCTATATCGTTCGGAGCACCAAGAGTATTTACTTGGCGGTATTATCAAAATGAAATAAAAAAGAAAACAGATACAAGCGAGATAGAAACAAAAATAGAAAACTTTGTAGTTGCTGAAGATACATATCTATTAGAACACGGCGATGTATTAATATTTGATGGACATAGCCAGATGAAATCTACTCACGCTGTACCCGACATTGTTGGTGCAGAAGAAAGAATTAACCTTACATTTAGGACAGGTATATGACGTTACCAAACCATACCCAAGTTATTCTTGGACCACCAGGAACAGGTAAAACGACGACTCTACTAGACTTAATTGAAAAAGAACTTGATTCAGGAACAGAGCCCACCGATATAGGTTTTTTCACATTTACCCGCAAAGCAGTTAACGAAGGCAAAGAAAGAGCTATGAATAAGTTTGGCATAACAAATACACAACTCCCTTATTTTAGAACACTACATTCATTAGCGTTTAGACAACTAGGATTAACAAGGGAAAACGTTATGGGTAAACAAGATATAGATGAACTAAACGAAAAACTAAACCTAAAGCTTACAGGTAAAACACAGTCAGAGGACGGTCATCTATTCGCTATGACTCATGATGATAGATTAGCTTTTATAGAAAACTTAGCACGTATGCGTTACGTATCGTTAGAGGACCAATGGCATGATGTAGACGAAGCTGTAGGTTGGTTTGAATTAGAACGTTATGCTAGAGGCTTAAAATTATTCAAAGAAGATAAGTTGTTAGTTGACTATACAGATATGTTACATAAATTTATACACGAAGGAACTATACCGAAACTAGACGTTATGTTCGTAGATGAAGCACAAGATTTATCGCCTGTTCAATGGGCTGTTGTACGTAAGCTAGCAGAAAAATCAAAACGAATATATGTAGCAGGAGATGACGACCAAGCTATTTATAAATGGGCGGGGGCAGACGTAGATTATTTAATCAGTAATAGCTCTAATGCTATGGTATTAGAACAATCGTATAGGATACCCGCTAGTGTTCATGAGTATGCAAAACGTTGTATATCGCAAGTTAGTTCACGTATTCATAAAGTATGGCACCCACGTAAAGACGAAGGACTCGTAAGGTGGGAGCCGAGTATAACATTATTAAATATGGAAGAAGGTGATTGGCTAGTATTAGCTAGAACAAACTATTTGCTAGAAGAAGTTGATGAGTATTGTAGAAACGAGGGTTGGTTTTTTGAAGTAAAAGGTAAAACAAGTCTACCCGAAAGCAAAGTTAGAGCTGTTATAAATTGGCAACGTTTAAGAAAAGGTGCACGACTACCACTTACAGAATGTGCCAATATCTTAAAATATATTAAAGTAAAAGATTTTAAGAAGTTAGATTTACTTGAAACATCAATTAAGCCTAACTTAACTTCTCTTAAAGAACATTTTCCAGATTTACCCATTGGTGAGTGGTACGATGTTTTTACTCTACTAAGACCTGCAGAAATAAGTTATATAAGAGCAATGTTACGTAGGGGCGAAAAGATAACAAAAGAACCACGTATAAGATTATCCACAATACATGCGGCAAAAGGTGGTGAAGCTACAAACGTTGTATTACTTACCGATATAACTACAAGAGTTTATAAAAATTATCAGAAAAATCCTGATGATGAAAATAGGGTGTTCTATGTTGGCATGACTAGAGCAAAAGAAAACCTATATTTGATAGAGCCAAAAACAACACGGTGTTTTCAAATATAAAGTTCTTTACTTTGTAATAAAAAGTAAAGTATATTAACTAAAAGAAAGGAGGGACTTATGTCTTCAATTAGAAAAAAATTACTTGTCAATGAAAACGACAGTAAAAACACAAGAATGGATATAGCTAGTGCGGGTGTATTAGCTAATTGGCGACCAGATGAAATAGCACATATGAGTCGTTTTGATAAAATAGCTTCTTTATGTATAGAAGAAGCAAAAAGATTAGGCAGACCGCTTAACACCTTTGAGGTGGGTTGCGGTGAATGTTGGGCTCTAAGAAGTTTATATAAAGCGTATGTTATTAAAAAGACAGATGTTATAGCTTCTTTTTATGGCACTGATATAGACCCTGCCTGTGAAATGGAACTGCCTTATTGGTCAAACGCAGGGGGTAAGATTATGGAATCTACATGGTTTCAGAATTTTAATCCAACAATAGTAATCCAAGATTTAACAGTTGACCCTGTATTTAAATTAGAGGACGAAAGTATAGATTTCTTTTGGTCTACTGAAGTTATTGAACATATGGGTAGACAGTTTATAGCTCCGTGGCTTGACGATGTAGCTAGGGTGATGCGTCCTGGAGCTTTGGGTTTTGTGTCTACACCTAACCATGACGGCTCTAACGATAAACTACCTGAAGACCATGTATATGAGTGGGGTTTCCAAGAACTAAAAGATGAATTAGAAAGAAACTTTACTATAGAAGCTGTTACAGGAACATTTATACAAATGCCTAATTTAAAGAAAGCTATGAAAGAGCCTAATTTAGGATGGACTCCAGAACAATTTACTATGTTAGAAAATAGATACGGTAGACAGTTCTTAAGAGTTGTTGCTGCAACATTCTATCCTGAATATGCGAATAACTGTTCATGGGTGTTAAGGAAGAAGTAATGGGTAGAAAAGTAAGAGAATCTGAATATTGGAATAGTTTACAAAATGTTAGAAAAAGCAATGCTGTACCTAACTCTGATTTGACTCCTAAAAAACCTGCAAATAGAAAACAGCGTAGAGCAGAAGCAAAACTTAGAAGGAAGAAGTAATGTTTATTCAAGAGGAACTTGATAGATACTTGTATTGGCAAGTAGAGAGGGAAAACATCAGACTACAAAAAGAAGTCCAGAACTTCCCACCTCCTTGGACTGATGACCCTATACTTCAGCAATATAAGTTCTGTCAAGTTTTTCGCGAAGAAGATAGAACAACTCGTTGGTTTAAAAAACATATACGAGAGCCTATGCGTGAAGATACTGACGTGCTTATGGCTACGGTTATTTTCCGTTGGTTTAATTGGATACCCACAGGCAGAACGTTAATAAAAAACGACCTACTTAAAAACTGGGATAGGAAAAAAGCGATAGAAGAAATAACTAAACAAGATAAATGGGTTACAGGAGCTTATATAGTAAAGTCTCCAAACGGTATGGATAAAGTTACAGGTGTAGCAGAATGTATAACCCACATGTGGGAACGTAAAGATTATATGATAGAAAAGCTTGTAAAACGTAGAGATAATAATGAAAGCTCTTTAGAGTATTGTTGGAATTTATTACGAGAATATCCATACATGGGACCTTTCATGGCTTATGAAGTTGTTACAGATTTAAGATTTACTTACCTATTACAAGGAGCAAATGATAGATATTCATGGGCTAATGCAGGTCCAGGAGCTATGCGAGGACTAAACAGATTAACAGGTAGACCATTAGATTTTTGTCAGCGTAGCCATGATTGGTGTAGTGAAATGGTGGCTTTATACGATATAGCAATACATAAACTACCAGTAAACATAACTTTTAGAAATGATTTACCTTATGAGATGAGAGAAATAGAGGGGGGTTTATGTGAGTTTGATAAGTATTCTCGTATTTATAAAGGCGAGGGAAGAACAAGGTCTATGTATACCTATGACGAAAATTTACCATTAGTGGAGGAACTATGAAAGTTATAAAAGTTAGAAACGTAAACGAGGCTATTTTAAGAGGTGTAGATTTATTTCAAGATAAAACAAATTATATCGAACAAGATAGTAGAAACGGTAAAACCTTAGAATGTGTTGACCCTGTTACTACTGTATATCTAAAACCAACAGAAAGGGTATGTCTTATAGAAGCAAGAGATGCAAATCCTTTCTTTCACTTTATAGAGAGTATGTGGATGTTAGCAGGCAGAAACGATTTAAAATCATTAACTTATTACGTTTCAAGTATGTCTAATTTTTCAGACGATAACGAAACTTTATGGGGAGCATATGGTTATAGATGGAGAAAATATTTTCATAAAGACCAAATAGATATGATTGTAAAACTTTTAAAAGAAAATCCAAACGATAGACGTGCAGTATTACAGATGTGGGATGCAAATAAAGATTTAGCTAGGGTGAGTAAAGATGTGCCTTGTAATACCAATATTTATTTTAAGATAAGAGATAATAAATTAAATATGACTGTTTGTAATAGGTCTAACGATATGTTATGGGGTGCGTATGGTGCCAACGTGGTGCATATGTCAGTGTTACAAGAACTTGTTGCACATAGACTTGGTGTACCCGTTGGCGTATATAGGCAAGTAAGTGATAGTTTTCATGTCTATCTTAACGAGGTGTGGGATAAAGTTAAACATTTATCTATAGATGTTTATACACCTTTCAAAAATATTTACGAAACTTTGCCTGATTACCAATCTAGTGATTTATTTATAGAACATGATTGTTTAGACTGGGAACACGATAGATTTTTTAATTACCACCCTGCAGATATTGTTGGTGCTGCTAATTGGGTAAATCCTTGTTATAGAGATATTGCAGTGCCTATGGCAATTACTTATTATTTATATAAATCAGGAAAGTATGAGGAAGCATATGAACACTGTAATTTTATAATTCCAAAAGATTGGAAAAACGCTTGTCTTAGTTGGCTCCGCACCCGAGAAGAGCGTAGAAATAACCATGCGGAAAAAGGAGAATAACATGAGTGCAGATTTTAATCTCATGAAAGAAGTTGCTCAAAACGATTTACAAGCTCTACAACGAGCGGAACAATCTTACGGCGATTCTTGGAAAAGACGTGGCGGTGTCGGTGCCTTTATGATGCTTGCTCGTAAGTTCGATAGGATAGAACATCAATCTGAAAAACATGGTTGGGATATCTTTGAAGCGGGTAAAGTATATAGTGGCGAGGCAGGTCTACTAGACGATATACGTGATTTACGTAGATATCTTTTACTAGTAGAACAAGAAATACTTGTTCAAACTACAGATGAACCGCAAGAAATAACAGAATCGTATAACGACGTAGACGAGGAGGACATATGAGTTTTTGGAATAAACTAAAAGGTTTCTTAGGATTACCTACACAAGAAAATCTAGAAGTAGAACATGCTAAAAAACTTTTAAAAGAAGCAGAAGTTATTGATGCTGCAATAGAAGAAGCAACAGTAGAATTAAAACCTTTAGATAAAGCTGAAGTTATAACAAAACCAAAACGTGCTAGAACTAAAAAAGGAAGATATGTCGCTGACGATAAATCTACTCCTGATGTAAACGAAGCATGGGTAGGCGGAAAAGCACCTAAAAAGAAAAAGTGATTTTGCAAAGTCCTTTATTTAAACCAGAAAGCTCATGGTCTGTGCCTGATGTGTTTCCACAGTTTGCAACTGATGAAACGGTAGCCATAGACCTTGAGACTTATGACCCTAATTTACTCATCAATGGTCCAGGTTGGGCTACAGGTAATGGTCATATTGTTGGTGTAGGTATTGCTACAAAAGATTGGCATGGATATTTTCCTATACGTCATAAAGGTGGTGGTAATTTAGATGAAGGTATTGTATTGAGGTGGTTAAAAAATGTTTTATCTACTCAACGCAAAGTAATCTTTCATAATTCTCTGTATGATGTTGGGTGGTTAAAAAGGGAAGGCATTGATATACAAGGTGCAATTCTTGATACTATCATTGCCGCCCCTCTACTAGACGAGAATAGATTTTCATACTCGCTAGATAGTTTAGGTAAAGATTGGTGTAACGAAACTAAAGACGAAACATTATTACAAGACGCTGCACTTGCATATGGATGTAATCCTAAAAGCGAAATGTATAGACTACCAGCAAAATATGTTGGACCTTATGGTGAACAAGACGCTATACTTACTTATAAACTGTGGCATAAATTAGAAGAACAAATAAAAGAACAAGATTTAGAAAAAGTTTTATATATGGAACTTAGCCTAATACCTCTACTTATCGAAATGCGATGGAGGGGTGTAAGAGTCGATACTAATAAAGCAGATGAAGTTAGTAGTCGATTATCTAAAGAAGAACAACTTATACAAGTAGAAATAAAAAGGAAATATGGTAGTGATGTAAATTTATGGGCTAACGCTTCATTACAAAACATATTCGATAAAAACGATTTATGGTATCCACGTACAGAAAAAGGTACGCCAAGTTTTCAAAGACAGTGGTTAGAAGGACATGAACACGAGTTGCCTAAACTAATTGTTAGGGCTAGAAAGTTAAATAAAGCGAGAACTACGTTTATTGATAAAATGATAGGCGACCATGTATTTAACGGTCGTATACACGCAGAGGCTCACCCTATGCGTAACGACAGGGGTGGCACAGTCAGTGGTAGATTTAGTTATAGTAATCCTAATCTACAACAAGTCCCTGCTCGTGACCCAGAAATAGGTAATTTAATACGGTCATTATTTATACCAGAAGAAGGCTGTGAATGGGGAGCGTTTGACTACTCACAACAAGAGCCTAGACTTACGGTGCATTACGCCAACGAAATGAGTCTACGTGGCTCACAAGAAGCTGTACAACAGTATACAGAAAATAATGCAGACTTTCACCAGATAGTTGCAGATATGGCAAATATACCACGCAAACAAGCTAAAACGATTAATCTAGGATTAAGCTATGGTATGGGTAAAGAAAAATTAATTAGAGAACTAGGACTAGATGAATTCGAAGCAGAAAAATTATTTCAACAGTATCATGAAAAAGTTCCGTTTATAAAAGCATTACAAGACCAATGCACTCGGATAGCGAATTTAAAAGGATTTATAAAAACTATCGGTGGGCGTAGATGTCGTTTCGATTTATGGGAAAGTAAATTTGAAAGAACTACACCGCTAGCAAAAGATGAAGCAATAACAAAATACGGCGATGAACTAAAACGTTCATTCACTTATAAAGCACTCAACCGTTTGATACAAGGCTCTGCGGCTGATATGACTAAACTAGCCATGATAGAACTATGGAAGGAAGGAATAGTCCCACACTTGCAAATACATGATGAGGTAGATATATCTATCGAAAATCATGCTCAGGCTAAGAAAGTTATAGAGATTATGGAAAACTGTGTAAAAATCGCAGTTCCTCTATTAGTCGACGCAGAGCTTGGTCAATCTTGGGGCGAAGTTAAGGAGATAACTCTATGAGAGGTATAACACCAAAAAAGAAAGCAGAAAGTCAAGAAAAGTATGCAATGATGTATGAGGAGTGGCTAAAACAAGATATCACTCTACTCGAATTAGCAGAAGCATATGATTTAACAAAACAACGTGCATGGCAAATTGTAACACGCTGTAAGTTAGGTGATGGCGATTATTATCTTGGAACGCAAGTTGCACGTAATAAATGGAATGAACTTAACTCTACTTATAATGATATGGAAGAAATAACAGCCGAATATAATGCATGGTTAAAGACTAAAAGTGTAAAAACTATTAGAAATAATCAGTCAGTAGTACCGCATAGCGGTTGGGACTGGAAATACTAAATTTTAAGCTATATCGGAAAAATCGGTCTCACTAGACGCCACCTAAGGCGTTTTGACGAGGTAGTTAAGGGTTTAGCCTTAGAAGATATAGTCAGGGCTTAAAACGGCTTAGATTAAACAGAAAGCTAATTTCGTCGTTTTACTGCTTTACTTTGGCGTTAATCTACCTTACCCTATAGGTATGTGTAAAAAAGAGAAAGTTACATACCTACGATGCAGTTTAGTAAGTTGTGATAACCCACTTACAGGAAAGCAAAGAAAATTTTGTAGTAGAAAATGTTTAATTAAAGCTAATTGTTTAGCTAGAAAAGATGTTTATAAAGATTTCGACGGATGGAAAGGTGGACCGAGAGGTTTAACTGTAGTTGAAAGCTCTATTAAAAAAGATGAAAGTTATGTTTTAGGCGATGGACGTTTCATAGTTGATGACTACCACGTTGACCCAGATATATTTGCTATAGCGGAGGCTAACCATGAACAATATGTGCGAGATAGAAACGAACATGAAGCTAAAGTAGTAATCGCAGGTTTAGAGGCGTTTATAAAAGAATACGATAAACACCATGACGAATCTTATGCATCTCATCAATCTAAAAAATATCTAGCTAACTTAACAGAAGACCAAAAAGTGGGTATACGTATCAAAAATACAAAATATGCGAGAAAAAATAAAGATAAAATAAACAAAAGAGCAAAAGAAAAATATAGAACTAATAAAGAAGCTAGAGAAAAACGTAAAGTTTACTCTAAAAAATATTATGAACAAAACCTTAGAAAACCAGATTTATTCAGACATGAAGAATGGCTAAAGAAAAGAATCTCTGGCTCTTATTAAGAGAAAATCTAAAAGATATTCACCTACAGCGTATTGAAACAGGTATGACGGGTGCAGGTGTGCCTGACGTTAACGGTTGTGGTTGGGGTAAAGAATTTTGGATAGAACTAAAAGAAATACATTCAGGAAATAAACTCACTCTACGACCCATGCAAGTATCATGGTTAACTAAACGTGCAATGCATGGAGGACAAGTATTCGTCATGGCTAGAAAAAATGATGAAATCAAACTCTACCATATCGACAGCCTAACAGGAATTAAAGAATTAGTAAAAGGTGGTTATAATCATAAAGCTCTTTTAACTCTCACCGTTCCCTACGACTGGGCTGCTCTTACTAGTGCTTTACTTTCGTAAAGTTGTTATATACTATTATAAGGGTAAGCGTGGGGCTTACAACCATATACACTATCAGAAAGGAGAATTATATGGCACATAATATAGAAACAATAGCGTGGGCAAACGATGTCCCTTGGCACAAACTAGGTGTTAAGGTAGAGTCTAATCTTACGCCATTGCAAATGTTGGAGGCGGCAGAGTTAAACTGGACTGTTAGTAAACGTCCAAGCTACACTATCGATACTCCAGACTGGAGCGACAACGTGGGGTTAATTCAAGCTGAAGATACCTACCATATTGTTCGTGACAGCGACAATACAATACTTTCGCATTGCGGGAAGAACTATGTTCCTTTCCAAAACGAGAGAGTATTTGAGTTTTTTAAACGCTTTACAGAAGCTGGTGATATGACCATGGAAACTGCAGGTAGTTTAAGAAACGGTAAAGAAATTTGGGGTTTAGCTAAAATCTCAGATGACTTTGAACTTGCTGGTGGTGATGAAATAGGAGGTTATCTCTTAATTAATCAACCACACGTAGCAGGTAAATCGATGACGATAAAACTAACGCCTATAAGAGTAGTTTGTAATAACACACTTACATTGGCTCTAGAACAAGCAGGTAATCACTTTAGAGTGCCGCATGTTAGAGATTTCAATGACCAAGTTGTTAAAACTGCAGAAGAGGCACTAGGTTTATCTAAATCTAAAATGCAAGAGTTTCAGCAATACGCTACAACTCTATCTAAAGCGAAAGCTAAACATTCTGACGTAATAGATTACGTTGCAGAAATATATCAACCAGATATGCTTATGCAATATAAACTAGAAGAAAAATTACGTTCAGAAGGTAAAGCAGTCGGTATACAAGAACCATTAGCGGAGAAACTTAATAAGTTCCCTGCATTAGCTATGGAAGGGTATTACAACTCTCCAGGTGCAAACCTTAAATCAGCTAAAGAAACATGGTGGGGTGCATTTAATGCTGTTACCTATGTCGAAGACCACCTTAGGACTTCGCAAGTAAAAGGTAATGCTTTACATAGTGCTTGGTTTGGTGCAGGAGCTAATAGAAAAGCTAAAGCACTAGATATGGCTCTATCGAGGGCGGCATAGTGGATGAATATAGAATACCTGCGAATCTACTCGGTAGACTATGGGAGGCTGTATTTAGCAAAGCACATGAGAATGAGCTAGCACAAGAGCTAGCTGACCTTATGATAGCACAAGGCTGTGAGCAACTAGAGGGGGTCAACGACCCCGCTCTAGTCTTTATGTTTTGGAAAAAATACTTAGAAGATAATAAACTTATTAAAATCGAGGATATACACTAATGAAATTTAAAATAGAAAAAGGAGTTCCTATCCCTGAAGATATCAGGGGTAGAGGCTCACAATACGCATGGGGCGATATGGAAGTCGGCGATTCAGTTTTTATTGAATTGCGAGAAGATGATAACGCAACTCGTGCAAAAAATAGATTACAACAATCTACTAGGACTTTTTGTAAAAAACAAGAACCTGAGTGGAAGTTTGTATTACGCTATAGACTTGAAGAAATATCTGACCCTTCTAACCCTACATTGGCAGAAGTATCAGGTATAAGAGTCTGGCGTATCGCTTAATGAACTTGCTGCTTTACATTCGTAAAAGTGGTAAGTATAGTAAAGCTTGGTGTCTGTATAAAAACAGATTAAATTAATATTTAGAAAGGAGAAAGATATGCGAACAGCAACTACTACTTCAAAATCTAAAAGTATGCCGCCAAAGGTTGTTGCAGACAAGCCTATAAGCAAAGCACAAGTAACAAAAGTGCCAAAGCCTGTCGCAAAAACTAGAGGTGCAGCGAGAAAAAGTTACAAGTTCAGTGGCACTATGCCTGAACAAACTGGCTTTACACCGCAAATGTATGCTTTATTACAAACAATTAGTGAAGCTAAAAAGACTGAGCTAGACCCTAAAAAGTTTACTGCTCAAGACTTAGTTGCACTAGCTGTTAAAAAAGGATTCTTGTCTACATGCCAAGACCCTTTAAGAATTTTCAGATTTTACAAAGATAGATTAGTAAGCGAAGGCTTCCTATCTGAAGTATAATTTGGAAACTGTGAGACTGTATTGCCTCAATAGTACAGTCTCACACGATAAGGTTAGCGGAAAAGTGGATAGCTATTAAAGTATAAATCCAGTTTGAGAACAACGCTCATATGAACAACGCCTTATTACTTTATTCATAGGAGGAGAATATGGAAATTACAATAACTAAACACGACGGCACTGTTGTAGAAACTAATGCTATAGCACTCGCTCGTAAGCTTAACAATGTTGTCGTTCCTAACATGGCTGATGGAGTTTTAGAAAAACCAGAAATCCGTTGGGACCAAGCTGATTTTATTAATTGCGTAATTGATACTATCGATACTATGTTTACTGAAAAAGAAATGAAATAACGTTGCTTTACTTTCGGCTTGCTGGTAGGTAAAGTATTAATATAACTAATTAAGAAAGGAGAAAGTTATGAAAGCTATATTAATTGACCCTTTTGACCAATCTGTGTCAGAAGTGGATTATAACGGAGATTACAAAGAAATATACAATCTTACAGGTTGTGATACTTTTGACGTAGTTTCACTTGACGATACTAACGATATATACGTAGATGACGAAGGTTTATTGAAAAACCCTACACGTTATTTTAGAATATATAGTTATACGACCAACCAACTTGTGACCCTTGCGGGCAAAGGTTTAATACTTGGTCATAACGACGACGGCGAGACTATCGCTACAACCCTTAACGCTAACGAATACGCAGGAACTGTATCCTTCTTACCTGAAGGTTATGCACACGACCCTGTATTAGAGTATGTAGCGAGAAACTGGAGTTAATTATGCCTAATCATTGTTTTAATAGAATAGAAATACATTGTAGGTCTGAAGAACAAAAGAAAGAGATAAAAGACTTTTTAAAATCTGAAGAAACTTGTTTTGACCTTAGTCATATATTACCCGAGCCAGATTACGAAAGTATCACAGTTAAGCCAACGTTTGGTTTTCAAAAAGAAGACGATACTCATCGTATGCCTGGATGGTGGGATTGGCGTATCCAAAATTGGGGCACTAAATGGAATACGTATGATGACGAGTTATTTGAAACAGAAGATACGTTAGAGTATCGTTTCAGCACTGCATGGTCGCCGCCAGAAATGGCA
>Ga0209348_1001067_pt1 | contig 13706 bp, 11 predicted proteins | sample ETNvirenome_2_30_FD_184065 | JGI IMG/M metagenome (GOLD analysis project Ga0209348, IMG submission 184065) | Marine viral communities from the Pacific Ocean - ETNP_2_30 (SPAdes) (version 2) | ecosystem: Environmental > Aquatic > Marine > Oceanic | place: Pacific Ocean | collected 2013-06-22 | reverse complement strand
TCCAGAATTGAATTGCTTTTAAAAAAGCTCTTAACAGATGAGCAGTTTATTGACTCAACTGTGGAGAAAGAGGAAAGAAAGGTAGTAAATGCCTAAAGTCTCAAAACTAAAGAAAGGTGCTCTAGACATAGCATCTATTCGAGGTATCATAAACAAAAAGGCAGGTAGAGAAGTAGCACATTCACTGCAGGATAACAATCCCACCCAAGTGAATGAGTGGATTCCTACCGGCTCTAGATGGCTAGACTCTATAATTTGCAAAGGTAAACTTGCAGGTATTCCTGTTGGTAAGATCTCAGAGATTGCCGGCTTAGAAGCAACTGGAAAGTCTTTTATGGCTGCTAAGGTTGCAGCTAACGCTCAGACAATGGGAATAGACGTAGTTTACTTTGATTCAGAATCTGCTATCGACCCAGCATTTCTTGAACGTGCTGGTTGCGATCTTGAAAGACTGATGTATGTTCAGGCAGAGTCAGTAGAATTTGTTCTAGAAACAATTGAAGAATTGTTAGGAACAGGTAATAAGTGGCTTTTCATCTGGGACTCTCTGGCTCTTACACCATCGATTTCAGACATTGAAGGAGACTTCAATCCTCAGTCTTCGATGGCTGTAAAGCCAAGAATCTTAGCAAAAGGTCTGTCCAAGTTAACTATTCCAATCGCTGATGCAGACGCTACTCTCTTAGTGCTTAATCAGTTAAAAACTAATTTAGGTGCTAGGACTCCAGCCCAAGCGATGACTACACCTTACGTTACTCCTGGCGGTAAAGCACTTCCGTATGCCTATTCTTTACGAATTTGGCTAACTGCTAGGAAGGCAAAGGCTAGTTTTATTATCGACGATAACGGATATCGAATCGGTTCCGAAGTTAAGGTAAAATTGGAAAAGTCTCGATTTGGGACCGCAGGCAGAACCTGCAACTTTAAGATTCTTTGGGGAGATGAAGCTGTTGGTGTTCAAGATGAGGAGAGTTGGTTTGATGCAATACAAATCTCCGAAAGATTGAAACAGTCTGGGGCTTGGTTTGCGATTGTACATGATGACGGTACGGAAACCAAGTTCCAGCGCAAGCAGTGGCTTTCTAAACTTGAAGATGAAAAATTCAGAAAAACTGTCTTGACTATTATGGACGAAGATGTTATTATGAAGTTCAGTAATAGAGAAGGCAATGCTTCTGATTTCTACGACGCGGAGGAAATTCCGCCCGAGGAATAGGCACTTAACCAAGCCCGGCTCTAAGCCGGGCTTTTTATTTGGAGATAATAATGAAAAGAATGATGATAGTAGATGCGTATAATCAGTTTATCCGCGGATACATAGTAGACCCTAGTAAAAACCCAAATGGCTCACCAATCGGCGGTATGAGGACATTTGTTAACATTCTGAATAAGCTTACTAGAGAAGTTAAGCCTGATCTTATGGTTTTAGTTTGGGATGGTAAGGGTGGATCTAAAAAGCGTCGATCTATGAACAAAAATTACAAAGGCGGCCGCAAGCCACCTAGGACAAACTGGTCGCAGGTTGGTATGGGTGAGGAAGATATTTTGGATAACAAGGTATGGCAGCAGATGCGAATTATAGAGTATTTTAACCATACACCGGTAATTCAATTTATGGAGCCATTAGTGGAAGCAGATGATGTTATCTCTTACGTTAAAAATTGTACCATATTTACCGACTGGCAGAAGGTCATTGTTTCTGCTGATAAAGACTTTATTCAGCTGCTAGATGATAAGACTATTTTACACAGACCAATCCAAAAAGAGTTTCTTAATAAAAATTCTGTTGTTGATAAGTTTGGAATTCATCCAACCAATTTTGCACTTGCAAGAGCTATAGTTGGAGACTCTTCAGACAACTTACCCGGTGTACCTAGAGTGGGCATGGAAACTGTAGCAAAACGATTTTCTTTTCTTAAAGAGGAAAAAGCGTACTATTTATCTGATGTTATCGCAGAATGCGAAAGATCAGAAAACAAGCAAAAGGTTTTCACAAACATTTTAGAAAACAAGGAGTTAATAGAAAACAACTATGATATTATGCAGCTATCTTCACCAATGCTATCAATACAGGCTAAACAAGGGATTGACGATACGTTTGAGCACTATAAGCCACAATACAATCAAACGCAAGTAAGAAAACTGATGCTCCAAGACGGGGTACTAACTGTAACAACCACAGATTTGGAACAAAGATTTAACCATATTATATCTTCCTTTTCACAGTAAAATATGTTATAGTATTACAAATATAAAAGGACAGCAATGGAACAAGAAAAGAAGAGTTTTTCAAAGTTTGGTAAAACCTTTCAAGAAGATCTGTGTCATCTCATTTTAAACGACAGGACATTTGCAGATCAAATGTTTGAAGTTCTAGATCTTAATTTTCTGGAATTAAAGCATCTAAAGGTTTTCACTAGAAAAATACAGGAGTATAGAAAAAAGTATGGAGTCCACCCCACATCTAATATTATGCTGTCCATCATACGATCAGGTTTGGACGGAGAACCAGAATCAGTCAAAACCAGAATCAGAGATTACTACGCAAGAGTCTTGGCTAATGGTGAGCTTCCACAAGGTGCCGATTTTATCAAGGATACTGCGCTTGACTTCTGCAAAAAACAAAAGCTTAAAGAAGCTTTAATCAAATCTGTTGAATTAATCAAGTCTTCTTCTTTTGATGAAGTATCAAAAGTTATAGATGACGCTTTAAAACTAGGGTCAGATAATACGCTAGGGTATGATTACTTAGCAGATTTTGAAGCGAGGTTTATGAAGAAAGCCCGCGACCCAATTACAACTGGATGGGTAGATATTGATGACATTTCTAAAGGAGGTCTTGGTAAAGGGGAGCTTGGTGTTGTTGTTGCTCCTACTGGTGCGGGTAAATCAATGGTTCTCGTGCACCTCGGTGCCCAAGCTCTCAAAGCGGGAAAAAATGTTCTTCATTACACTCTTGAGCTTGCAGATACTGTGGTGGGGGGCCGTTACGATGCTGCTATTACTGGTGTGGAACTTAAAAATCTTATAGTCTTCAAGGAAAAAATCTATGATGAGATCAGAGATATTGACGGTAAGCTTATCATCAAAGAATATCCCACGAGAAGTGCTAGTATACAGACAATCAAAAATCACATTGAGAAGCTAAAAAGGCGTAATTTCGTCCCAGATATGATCATTGTAGACTACGGAGACCTAATTCGACCAGAAAATAGCAGAAAAGATGAGAAAAGGCACCAACTAGAAACTATTTACGAAGAGCTTAGAGGAATAGCTCAAATTTGTGAATGTCCACTCTGGACTGCATCACAAACTAACAGATCTGGATTGAACGCAGAAGTGATCACAATGGAGTCAATCTCCGAAGCGTTCAATAAATGTTTTGTAGCAGATTTTATCTTCACAGTGTCGAGAACTGTTGAAGACAAGAATACTAACCAGGGCCGAATCTTTGTTGCAAAGAACCGCAATGGCCCCGATGGATTAGTGTATCCAATTTTTATGGACACAAGCAATGTATGTATAAAAGTTTTACCTCAAACAGGTGAAACTGCAAGTGATATAGTCCAAAATGCTGCAAGAGATGAGATGAAATCTTTGAAAGAAAAATATGCAGCTTTTAAGAAACAAAGAAAAGGAGGAATAAATTAATGGAACTATCAAATGAAATTTTATCAGAGATCACAGTACACATGAAGTACGCAAGATACTTGGAGGGAGAGAAAAGGAGAGAGACATGGGATGAACTCGTAACTAGAAATATGAATATGCATCTCAAAAAGTTTCCAAAGCTGGAACTTCAAATTAGAAAAGCGTATAAGCAGGTCTATGATAAGAAGGTACTACCATCTATGCGTTCTATGCAGTTTGGTGGTAAGCCTATCGAGGTAGCTCCAAATAGAATTTTTAATTGTGCTTTCATGCCGGCTGATGACTGGCGTTGCTTTAGCGAAGCTATGTTTCTTTTACTCGGAGGAACAGGAGTTGGTTACTCAGTGCAAAAGCATCATGTCGAAAAGTTGCCTGAAGTAACACGACCAAATATGAATCGCACTAGAAGATTCTTAGTAAACGACTCTATTGAAGGCTGGGCTGATGCAATTCAGGCACTAGTAAAATCTTACTTTTACGGAGGATCTAGACTCCGGTTTGATTATTCAGATATTCGCCCGAAGGGTGCTGCTCTCATTACTTCTGGAGGCAAGGCCCCAGGTCCTCAACCCCTGCGTGAGTGCCTGGTAAAGTTAGAAGGAATGCTCTCGCAGAAGGAAAATGGAGATAAGCTAAAGCCAATCGAAGTACACGATATGATTTGTCATATAGCAGACGCTGTGCTGGCAGGTGGTATTCGTCGGGCTGCACTTATTTCACTGTTCTCGGCTGATGATGAGGACATGATTGCTGCAAAGACAGGTAACTGGTGGGAAACCAATCCACAACGAGGTCGAGCCAACAACTCTGTTGTTTTGCTCCGTCACAAGATTGATAAAGAATATTTTATGAACTTGTGGGATAGAGTGAAGGCATCAGGAGCAGGCGAGCCCGGCTTTTACTTCTCAAACGACAAAGACTGGGGTACTAATCCTTGTTGTGAGATTGGCTTGCGGCCCTACCAATTTTGTAATCTTACTGAAGTCAATGTCTCAAACGTAGAATCTCAAGAGGACCTAAACGAAAGAGTGCAGGCTGCTAGCTTTATTGGAACACTTCAAGCTAGCTACACAGATTTTCATTACCTGAGAGATATATGGAGAAGGACTACGGAAAAAGATGCTCTTATCGGAGTATCGATGACCGGCATTGCATCAGGCGCAGTGCTTAAACTCGATATGAAAGAAGCAGCAAGGTGTGTAAAAGAAGAGAACGCCAGAGTTGCAGCACTATTGGGTATAAAACCAGCCGCGAGAACAACATGCGTAAAGCCAGCAGGTACTACTAGTTTGACTCTTGGAACTAGCTCCGGAATACACGCCTGGCATAATGACCACTACATTCGCAGAGTTAGGGTGGGTAAGAACGAGCCAATTTACAGCTACTTGTTAGAAAATCACTCCGAGCTAGTTGAAGACGAATATTTCAGCCCTCACACTACTGCTGTAATTTCTATTCCACAAAAAGCCCCAGAAGGATCGATTCTTAGAACAGAGTCAGCCCTTCAGTTACTAAAAAGAGTGAAGCATGTTACGGATGAGTGGGTGAAGCCTGGTTTTCGAAAAGGCCAAAACACTCACAACATCTCGGCCACAATCTCAATCAAAGATACAGAGTGGGTTGATGTGGGTGATTGGATGTGGGAGAATAGAGATAGCTACAATGGCTTGTCTGTTCTCCCTTACGATGGAGGCACATATACGCAGGCACCATTCGAAGATTGCTCAAAGGAAACTTACGAAGTAATGATGGGCTCCCTAACCGGAATAGATCTTACCAAGGTTACAGAGGAAGAAGATAACACAGATCTTAAAGGTGAAGTTGCTTGTGCAGGCGGAGCTTGTGAAGTAAAATTTGTTTAAAACTGTTGACAAACATGTTAAAATATACTATTATTGTAATACAACTCGATATGAAAGGATAAGTTATGAGTTCTAATAACGATAAATTACTAACCAAAGAGGAACACCTCGCAAACTATATTAAGACTTTTGTAGCCATTGAAGATGCAATGGAGCCTTTTAAGGAGCAACGCAAGGATCTGCGTGAGTCTTACAATGAGAATGGTTGGCTCACAAAGGAGGAGATGCGTTTAGCTGTGAAAGCGTATCGTCTCTACAAGTCAGAAACTGATATGGAAGTATTAACAGATTACGTTAATAAATGTCAGAGGTCAGTGGGGCGTATCAATGGTTTCTAAACTAGAAATGTTAAAGCCTGTTAATAGGCATTTACTTATTGTTCCTCACGTCCACAAAAATGAAACTAACACAGGAGTTTTGCTTCCAGACGATTATAATCCCGATCAAGACCAGTACATTGAAGCAACAGTCATTGATATTGCTAGCGACTGCCATGAACAGTTTAGACACTTAAGGTACAGTAACATTGATAACAACAAGATTGTTGTAGATAGGTCTATGATTCAAGAAGTAAAATTAAAAGATAAAACTCACTTCATGATACTAGAAAATTATGTAGTAGGTGTTTATAGGAGGCCCAGTGAGAATTGATCTCTTTGGTGATAAGATAGGTGCGGTTGAGTACATTTCACATATGGGTACAGATCTGTCGGTTGTTAATGCGGCAAGAGTATCCTTTGGATCAGAAAAGGATGAGGTAGATGAGAAAGATATTAAGCTTATTAACTATCTCATGGCCCACAACCATTCTTCGCCTTTTGAACACTGTACTATCACATTTCGTTTTACCGTTCCTTTGTTTATTAGGAGTCAGCATCACAGGCATCGTACTTGGGCTTACAATGAAATATCTCGTAGATATACTTCTGTAGATATCAATTTTTATGAACCAAGAAAATTTAGAATGCAGCACAAGTCAAACAGACAAGCAAGCACCGATGAGCTTAAGAACCCTGTGCTTGATTCCTCATACATGGACTATAGCTACGAAGTTGCATCTGAATCTGTAAAGGCCCATCACACTAGAAGCCTGTCGTTGTACAACGCCTTAATAGCCTCCGGTGTATGCAGGGAGCAAGCCAGAGGTGTGCTTCCACAGAACCTGTACACACAGTACTTTGGGACTGTTAATTTGCACAACCTTTTAAAGTTTGTGTCTCTCCGCGTTCACGAAGGAGCACAATGGGAGATTCAGCAGGTTGCAAAAGCCTGCCTTGATATAGCTAAGTTGCACTTTCCACATTCAGTAGAGTCATATATGAAACACAAAATGGAGCACTAATGAAACTTATAATCTCTTTTATTCTTTTGCTTGCACTCGCATGTAATGATGAAGCTCGAAATCAAGGACTTCCTGCAGATATGCAGATATCGCTGGCGAGTGATGTAATTAGTCCAGATGTACAGATTGTAGAAATCCCAGACATTACAGTTGATGCATACGTTGATCCATGTCTGAATCTTCAAAACACAGATGACCTTTACTGCGATTGCAATCCTACATGCTGTCAGAGGCAAACATGGTACTGTCCGCCTAGAGGTGTGGAAATTCAAGCTAAGTATGCAATGCTAGATATTTGCGGAGAAGATCTAGTACCCTGTGATCGCAATAGAGATCCTAATTGTCCACCGGCAGAAATAATCGAAGAGACAGCATGCCAGCATGCATTTGATTGTCCACCCGGTATCAACGAGGATTTTACAATGTATTATGACTGCGAAGTAGACGGTACATCAGGAATTCAGAGAGTTCGATGCGATAAGGGTAGATTAGATTACGGCGAGTGCGTAACTTGTTTCGAAGAAGAAGAGATTTGTGACTTTCAAGACAACGACTGTGATGGTCAGATTGATGAAGGCCAGAGGAATGCATGTGACGGGTGTGGTACCGTACCAGAAGATATTTGCGACGGCCTAGACAACGACTGCGATGGTACAGCTGACGAGCAGCTTATCAGAGAATGCACCACTATCTGCAACTCTGGTCTTGAAATATGCGGCAATGGTGGCTGGATAGGCTGCACCGCTCAACGTCCGATTGACGAGGAGTGTGACGGTGAAGATAATGACTGTGACGGACTCGTTGATGAAGGGCTGAACTGTCAATGCCCACCAGAAATGGTTGGTGCTCTTATACCATGCATGGAGCCGCCTCTAGTTTGTGGTATGGGATTTAAAAGCTGTGAGTGTCTAACTGAGGAGTGCGAGATTACTCAGATGACTGAATGTCTTGCAGCCTGTCATTGGATACCAGAGATCTCACAAGGTGAGCAGTGTGACCAGTTTGCTGGCCTTGGAATCGAGCCAGAGCTTTGCAATAACTTTGATGAAGATTGTGATACTTTGATTGATGAAAATCTTACAAGACCTTGCTATACAGGTCCTGATGGTACAGTAAATGTTGGTGTGTGTGTTCCCGGTACCCAGATTTGTAACGCCGGCCAGTGGTATGGCCGCCGCGACTCAGCGAACTACACTCTAGGTGTTTGCACTGGTGAAGTTTTACCCACGGAGGAAGTTTGCGATGCGGCTGATAATGATTGCGATGGAATTGTTGACTATGGGGAAGAAATACCAGAGACAGATATTTTGTTTCTTGTAGATTGGTCCGGATCTATGGAAAATTATATCAATGCAGTCAGAATGGCTATGAACCGGTTTGCCCAAGACTTCGCCGCTGAAGATAAGCTGAAGTGGGGTCTGGTTGTAGGACCTAAAGCTGGACCGGGAATACCCAGGACATGGACATCTACAGAAAACCTAGTACTTGAATCTGATATTGCAGAGTTCAGTGACTTTTTAGATGCGTTTGCTAGAGTTGGTCAATTTGATAACAGCACAGGAAGTGAGATGTTTAAAGATGCTTTACTTTTATCAGTTAGGTCTATATCTGCTAACATGAACTACAACTTTGCTGCATCCCAATGGGCTAATAGAATAGGATCAATACCAGATTTACAAGATTTTAAAATTACTTGGAGGCCAAACGCCGATAGAATTATTATCGTGTTTACAGATGAGCACGACCAAACCTTTTTGGTACCAAGAGTTACAGACTCGGTGTTGCTTGAAGCATTGGTTGGGACACCTAATTTGAAAACATATGTATTTGCAGAATCAAGCCTTCCATGGAGAGATTACGCTAATGATACTGGAGGTAGACTTTTTGACTTATCTTCAAATCAGCAGCAGATGTATGACGATTTGATGTCCATTTTAGACGAGATATGCTTATCAGGTAACAGTTCGACTAGCATCCAGAGAGTTCCTCAAGGCTTCATGAAAGCTTCGCTTCGCGCTAGATATGATTACGAGTTAAGGATATGCTACTAGGGCAGGTGGTCATAGGTGGCTCCCTGGAATCCGCTCTGTATGCGCTAGTTACCGACAGTTACTTAATAGATCGCTCGCCAGATCCGCAACTGTTCTATCAAAAATCTGAAGTTCCAATCTTCGGTCTTGTTTCAAAATCACAAATTTACGCAAAAATAGCATTTATGCTGTCCCTTTTAGGTAAAAGGCTACCAGCAAAAGAAACAGATTCCATTAGAGTGTCGGAGAATCAACTGAAAATAATTTCAGGAAACACCTCTTTCAAATATCAGTTTGATAGCGCGGTCGTATTTGACCCAACTGGCGTTGACTTTGACAACAAAATACTAATCAGCAAGGAGAAGACATTTCAAGTTATTGATGACTTTGAGTTGTCTGTGCTTGGAGAAAAGAAAACTGAAATCGAGTCTTTATCTGAAGATAGAGATTTTGTACGTCAAATACACTTTTACTGCTCTGATAGAGTTGACGGTGCAAACTATATAACAGACTGTGTAGCAGAATCAGAGTTGACTCAAGAGCAAATGTATAACTTTGATTACTCAGACACGATGGCCAGGTTCGTTGTAGAAAGACACTTGCAAGAGGTGGGTGTGATGGGTAGTTTTATGAATTTTTACAAGAACGGAACACCCAAGTATAGAAAGCCAAAGGTCCTACATGTTAAAAGAATAGTAAAAGAAAAAGATAATAACCTGTACGAAGATTCAGATACTATCAAATTCGTACACTTTTCTATTCAGGAGATATTAGATGAACAAAGCGCCTAAAGGCAGAAACCTGGCTGGTATTATCCCACTTTCTGGAAAACAAGACACTTTTGATTTTCCGTGGCCCGACTACCTTCAGCCTCTCAGAGAAGGCTTTTTGGCTGTCGAACGATCAGTTTACGAATGTGCCTATGCCGGCTGCGATAGTATATGGATTGTCTGCAACGATGATGTTTCTGGGTTGGTCCGCGAGCGAATTGGAGATTATGTTATGTCCCCAAAGTTTTTTGACCAAAAAGACTTTGTAAAAAACAAAGATTATCACGAGCATTGGATACCAGTTTTTTACACACCAGTCTTACAAAAAGATAGAGACAGGCGCGATAGTTTAGGTTGGTCTATTCTACATGGATCACTCTCTGCTTTCTTGGTGTCTGATCGTTTAAGTAGTTGGGCGAACCCTACAAAATATTTTGCGTCTTTTCCGCAAGGCATTTACGATCCGACCGTAGTAAAAAGCCACAGAGATGCAATACGCGGGCCCAACAGTTTTAGCCTATCTTATAAAGGGCAGACGGTGAGTGAAGGTCTTTACCTGTCTTTTACTTTCTTTCCGGAGCAGTGGGCTAAATTTAAACACCACATTAAGAATCAGTGCACAGGTGGTTCTAGATCAATACCTTTTGAAAAAAGATGGTCTAGTCGTCACTTTACACTTGACAAAATATTCGATAATGATATATTATCAACAGATAAGAAAGTAGAAATATCAGAATACTATGACTTAGACAGCTGGGAAAGTCTGAGAAGTTACTACATATCTGATATGAAAATACCGAGACCAACCAGAAAGTTTATGAAACCATACATCTTTAAAGGAGGATTAGAAAATGAACAATCTTGAAGAATCTTACGACTTTATACCAGCTTTGATAAAAGAGCATGCTGGGCTACCTGACTTGTATAAAGACTTGACAAACGCCCAAGAACGTTTTATAATAGAGATGTTCAAAAATGGTAGAGAGACAGTGAAACAATCACTATTAGAAACAGTAGAAGACATGAAAGAATTAGTTAATGAACTCTAGAACAAAAAGCAACATCCCGTTCGTGGGACTACACGCACACTCAGTCGCAGGATCTCCATTTGATGCACTGGGATATCCCCCGGAGCACATGGACTTTGCATACGAAAACGGCATGGATGCATTAGCACTTACAGATCATGGAAATATGAATGGTCTTGCTTGGCAAGTGCTACATGCAAAAAAGATGAAGAAAGCAGGAAAGGAATTTAAGCCTATCTTTGGTTGTGAGGCTTACTTTATCCCATCTGTTGCAAAATGGAAGGAGGAGTATGAATCGATTAAAGCAGAGTCTAAGAAAAAGTCTGACTACGAGGCAGATAATTCAGGCACTACTGTAGAGGATGAAGGTGCTTCTAAGAAGAAAATTAAATCTGTCCTCAACCGCCGTCGTCATCTTATCTTGTTGGCTATGAATCAAACAGGTCTCCAAAATATCTTTAAGATGATCTCTCGTTCCTACAGCGGTGATAATTTTTATCGTTACCCTCGTGTTGATTACGCATTGCTTAAAAAGCATAACGAGGGTGTTATTGCTGCATCAGCATGTCTAGGTGGTGTTTACGCTGGTAACTACTGGGAAAACCGAGACACTGGTCCTGATGCTATTCTCGGAGCCATGCGCCAAACCACTCAAAAGATGCAGGACATCTTTGGGGACAGATGGTATGGAGAGTTGCAATGGAACAATGTTCCAGAGCAGCATGAGTTAAACCGATACATTATTCAAATGCACCAAGAGTTCGGTATCGATCTTATTTCAACTGCCGATTCACACTACTACAATGCAGATGTGTGGAAGGACCGTGAGCTTTACAAGCGACTAGGATGGCTTGGTAAAGGAAGACCAGACTACTTATCGGATGAACTACCATTGTCGGTGGAGGAAATAGGTTACGAGCTTTATCCAAAAAACGGGGAGCAAATGTTCGAGTCCTATAAAAAGTATTCAAAAGAGTGCGGGGCCGAATATGATGACAACCTTATTCTCGATTCGATCAAGAGGACTCACCAAATTGCGCATGAGAGAATTGAAACATTCTTACCGGATAACACAGTCAGGCTACCAGACTTTGTTGTTCCAGAAGGATCGACTGCTGGCCAAACCTTGGCCGCCCTGTGTGTCGAAGGCCTGCGATCTCTTGGCCTCCATGAAAATGAAGAGTATGTTTCTCGCCTTAAGCATGAGGTTAATGTTATCGAAGACAGGGGCTTTTCGAAGTATTTTCTAACAATGAAATCGATCGCTGATGTCGCAGTTGACCGCCAGCTTGTTGGTGCCGGCCGCGGCTCTGCAGCAGGCTCACTTGTTGCATACGTGCTGAATATCACTCAGGTTGACCCAATTAAGTATGGGCTTCAATTTGAAAGATTCCTAACAAAGGGCGGATCTGGATATCCAGACATTGATTACGATGTATCTGATCCTATGGTCTTGAAAGAAGTCCTGATTGATCAGTGGGGCGATAACTCGGTTGTTCCAATTACAAACTGGAACACCTTGCAGCTTCGATCTCTTATCAAGGATATCTCGAAGTTTTATGGTATCGAGTTTACCGAAGTCAACAACGTAACGAGCAAGATGGTGTACGAGGCTACACCACGCGCAAAAGCTAAGCATGGAATCACAGCAGGAGTATACGCTCCAACGTTTGAGGAATTGATGGAGTTTTCGGAATCTTTGCAAGCTTTTTTGCAAAAGTATCCACACATCAAGACTCACATTGAGAAGCTGTATGGCCAGACACGTTCTGCCTCTCGACATGCAGGTGGTGTTGTTGTGGGTGAAAACCTGGATCAGTGGATGCCTCTAATCAACTCAGGAGGAGTTAGGCAAACACCATGGTCTGAGGGTCAGAACGTGCGTCACCTTGAGCCAATGGGATTCATCAAGTTTGATATTTTGGGCCTGGCTTCGCTGCGAATGCTGGAAGGCGCTATCGAACGTATACTTCGTCGTCATCATGGAATTGAAAATCCGTCCTTCTCAGAAATTAAAGACTTCTACGACAAGAACCTACACCCAGAAAAAATCGACTTGGATGATAGCCAAGTCTGGGAAAATATCTTTCATAAAGGAAAGTGGGCAGGTATATTTCAGTTTACAGAAGCAGGCGCTCAGTCATTTTGCAAAAATGCAAAACCAGACAATATTATTGACTTAGCAGCTATCACCTCTATCTATCGCCCGGGCCCTTTATCTGCAAACGTAGACAAGAAATACATCGGTGCAAAGTCAGATCCAGGTGATATTGATTACGTAAATCATATTGTTCGAGAAGTAACAGAAGAGACTTATGGTTTTCTTATTTTTCAAGAGCAGATTGCAATGCTGGCTCACAAACTAGGTAAGAACTTGACTCTAGATGAAGGCAATAAGCTCAGGAAACTACTTACTAAGAAGGGCACCGGTGCCGCTTCAGCGGAGAAAGACAAGATATTCGATAAGTTCCTTAAGGGCTGCATCGAGAAAGGAATGAAAGATTATGAAGCAAGAGAACTTTGGGAGACTTTTGAGTACTTTTCAGGATATGGCTTTAACAAGTCACATGCTGTATCCTACTGTGTACTATCTTACCAGTGTGCTTATCTACTTAATTATTATCCAGCAGAATGGCTAGCTGCCTTCTTAGATAAGGAGCCGGAGACAAGAAAAGAAAGAGCAATCGCAACGGCTAAGTCTCTAGGATTCAAGGTCGAACCGCTCAATGTTAATACTTCTGGAGTTAACTGGGAGATTGATAAAGATGGAAATACTTTAATCCAGCCTCTGTCTTCTATTAAGGGCCTAGGCATAAAGGCTATAGAGCAAATTATAGAACACAGGCCGTTTAATACAATAGAAGAATTTCTCTTTCATGAAAAGATTACATACTCTAAGTTGAATAAAAAATCAGTAACAGCACTGTGTCTTGCTCAAGCACTAAACGAACTAGTCGATGACCGATTCACTGGCTTAAAGCATTTTTGGGCAGCGGTGTGTGACGAGAGGCCCAGAAAGCCAA
>Ga0209348_1001066_pt1 | contig 13710 bp, 27 predicted proteins | sample ETNvirenome_2_30_FD_184065 | JGI IMG/M metagenome (GOLD analysis project Ga0209348, IMG submission 184065) | Marine viral communities from the Pacific Ocean - ETNP_2_30 (SPAdes) (version 2) | ecosystem: Environmental > Aquatic > Marine > Oceanic | place: Pacific Ocean | collected 2013-06-22 | reverse complement strand
GACTCAATCTGCCAGTGATAACTCAACTAAAGTAGCGACAACAGCTTACGTAGATAATCAGGTAACAGCAGGTGCTGTAACTGAGTTTGCAGATAATACTTTCAGAGTTAAAGATAATTCAGATGCTACTAAAAAATTAGCATTTGAATGTTCAGGAATTTCGGGTAGTACAACTCGAACTATGACTGTTCCTAATAGTGATGGGACAATAAGTACAGAAAGTTTTGCTACTGCAATAGCAGTGGCTTTAGGATAGTATTATGGCAACCCAAGTTCAATTTAGAAGAGGAACAACAGCAGAGCACTCAGGATTTAAAGGTGCTGACGGTGAAGTCACAGTAGACACCTCAGTAAAAACTGTTGTAGTACATGATGCAATATCTAATGGAGGATTTCCATTATTAAGACAAGATGGATCTAATTCTTCTTTAACATTAGGTTCTGTTACCAATTGCAGTTTAAAATTTCAAGGAGATCCAAACACAGGATTAATTAGTCCTTCTGCTGACAGTATATCTTTGGTAACTGGAGGAGTTAGCCGTCTTACAATAGATTCTAATGGATCAGTCTCAATTCCAGGTAACGTAACCGTCACAGGTTCGTTAACTGTTTCAGGAAGATTTGATTCTACTGACCAACTTGCATTAATAATAGCTCTAGGCTGATATGGCAAATACCTTCAAAAGTGACACAAAAACAAACGTCGTAACAGATGCTGTTAGTAGCACTAATACGAATGTTGTAACATGTGGAGGAAGTGCAACCATTGTTCTTCTCAGTGTCCTTGTTTCAAATACAACAGGAGCCAGTGCTCAAGTTGATGTTTTTCTTGTAACGGCTGGTGATGATGTCCACCTCATAAGAAATGCTCCAGTTCCAGCAGGCAGTTCTCTAGAACTTATAAGTGGATCAAAAGTAATTATGGAAGCTAATGATATTTTACGTGTGAGGGCTGGCACAGCAAGTGCTTTAGATGTGACTGTAAGTTATCTAGAACAAACTTAAGGAGGTATAACAAATGGCTTTATCTCAAGTTGGATTAGAAAGACTAGGTACATCAGTAACCGATAAGATTGGCGAGAGAAAAAATTTAATAATTAATGGAGCTATGCAAGTAGCTCAAAGAGGTACTGTCACAGGTATTACGAGTTCACAATATGCAGGTCCAGATAGATTTAGATTTGGATTAGGCAGTCATGGAACTTTTACAGTAAGTCAAGATAGTTCTGCTCCTACAGGGTCAGGTCTTGCAAATTCATTAAAATTAGATTGCACTACAGCAGATACAAGTGTTGCTGCAGGTACAGCAGTTTATTTCCAACATAAATTAGAAGGTCGAGATTGCCAACGAATTAAAAAAGGTACATCTAGTGCTGAACAATTAGCTGTTCAATTCCATGTAAAAAGTAATAAAACAGGAACTTATGCTTTTCAATTATCAGATAATGATAATTCCAGAAGTTTTACAACGACATATTCAATAAGTTCAGCGGATACTTGGGAAAAGAAAACAATTATAATTCCAGCAGACACCACTGGTGCTTTAGGTAATGATAATAATGTTTCTTTGACTTTTAATTTTTGGTTGGTTGCTGGTACAGATTTTACAAGCGGTGCTGCCTCAACGACTTGGTATTCACATGTAAATGCTAATGCAGCAAAAGGTCATGCTGTAAATATTGCAGATTCAACTTCTAATGAATGGTATATGACAGGATTTCAAGTTGAAACTGGGTCTGTACATACGGATTTTGAGCATAGGTCATTTCAAGAAGAACAGCAATTATGTTATAGATATTTTCAACACCATTTAAAAACTACTGATGAAGGTTATACAATGTGCTGGAGAACTGCATCAGATGTGCAAGGTGGCTTTCAGTTTTTTAGAGAAATGCGATCAACACCCACTGCAACTTTAAAAGGATTAAATGCTCATATTATGACAGGTGGGGGGAACGTAGACATGACAGGTATGACACTTGGACTTGGTTATAGTCAACCAAAACTAACGGCTGCAACTGTTCAGTTAACCGCTTCTTCTGGTCAGGGAACTGCTGGTGATGCTTGTCCTTTACATGGCCTCAATGGGGCAACCATAAAAGGATTTTATTTAGATGCGGAGCTTTAATTATGTCTTTCACTTATAAAAAATGTGCTAAAAGCTATATCACAAACGAAGAATACGGAGTTTATCGTAAAGAAGATGGTGCTTTTATACCATTTGACCCAGACAATACCGACTACCAAGAGTACCTTGAATGGGCTAAGACTAATACAGCCGAAGCAGCGGATGATACATTAACTTGGGATGATATTAGAGAGACAAGAGATCAAATATTAAGAGATACAGACTGGACAATGACAACTGGAGCCACTGTAGATCAGGCTCAATGGGCTGCATATAGACAAGTCATAAGAGATATTCCTCAAACTTATAAAGATAAAACTCCTGATGATGTTGTATGGCCGACTCAGCCCTCAACAAAAGGTCCTAATTCTTAAAAATTAGTCTCTGTAAAATAGAAGAAGCATATAAAAGATTTCAGTAATCATGCCGTATATAGGTAATAATTTAAGGTCAAATACTGATTACAAAACTATTGATGATATTTCAAGTTCATTTAATGGAAGTACTACTTCATTTTCTTTATTAGTTGGTGGAGTTGCACCTACACCATTTCCAAAATATGAAACACAATTATTAATATCTGTTGGTGGTGTAATTCAAGAACCTGATTCTTCTGGTTCAACAGGATTTAGATTATCAGGAACAAATATAGTTTTTAGTTCTGCTCCAGCTTCAGGTGAAGTTTTTTTTGGAGTTATTTTTGCAGGTGCAGACTATTTAAATGCAGGTGGTACATTTCCTGACGGAACAGTTTCAGTTCCAAGTATTACTTTCTCCTCAGACACCGACACTGGGTTCTTTAGAGTAAGTTCAGGACAGATTGGTATTGTTGCTAATGGAACAAAAGTTGCTCAGTTCCCAACAGCAACAGGGTCTTCAGGACAACTCTTATCAACAAATGGAGCTGGTGTATTGTCCTATGTTGATCCACCTGCTTCAGCCACTGGAGGCGGTACTGATAAGGTGATATATGAGAATGGAACGAACATAACAACTAATTACACAATCGGAACTTCATTCGGAGCAACAGCTAATGCTGGTAGCTTTGGACCTATTACAATTAACGCAGGCGTGACGCTCACGATACCTAGCGGTTCAGTTTACACGGTGGTTTAAATTATGCCTATTTCAATTAATGGATCAGGAACAGTAACGGGAATCTCAGTAGGAGGTTTACCAGACGGAATAGTAGACACAGATATGATTGCTGCAAAGGCAGTTACAGCACCCAAAAGAGGTGCTGGGGCTATTCTTCAAGTAGTTAATACTCACGTCACAGCAGCTTCATCAGTATCAATGAATGGTAATGAATTTACAAATCTTTCTGTTATTAATACGTCTATAACACCTTCCTCAACATCAAGTAAAATTTTAGTAAATATGTACTTAATGGGAGAAGGTAATGATAATGATTCTAACTTTATAACAAGAGTAGAAAGAGATATATCAGGCGGTACAACTGGAACAAGACTAGGAGGAGTAGATAGTGGCAGTAGACTTGGTTGTTTTCAAGCTGTCACAGAAGCACATGATAGTGGTAATACTGGTTCAACTACAACTTATATTCAATTTTCTAATTATTTAGACAGTCCAAACACAACGTCAGCCTGTACTTATAAACTTTTTATAAGAAATGATAGTAATCGAACTTGGTATATAAACAGAACAGTAAGTGATCCAGACAATGCAAGTGGGGAAAGAGGACATAGTTTCTGTACTTTGATGGAGGTAGCAGGTTAATGACACTTTATGATCACAATGCCATTCATAGGGCTTATCCAAATGACTTTATAGAAGTAATTGATGATGTAGGAATTTTTAAGGCAGATACAAACCAAACTGAAAAATTTATTGTAGATCAAAGTAAAATAGATGCTGCACGAACAGAAATAAATACTGAAATTGCCGCTAATAAATACAAGACTGATAGAACAATAAATGGTTCTACAACTTATGCCTCTTTTGGTGACCAGCTAGATATGTTATACAAGGATATTGTTGCAGGTAAACTAGATACAACGGGTACATGGGCAACCCACATAAAAGAAGTAAAGGACGCTAATCCAAAACCATGAGTTCTATTAAATTAACAGCTGATTCTGGAGGAGGTACTTTTGAATTAAAGGCTCCAGCTTCTAGTGCAAATACAAGATCATTTACTTTACCTGATGTAGCAAGCATAGCTACTTTAGGTGGTATTACAGAATTTGATCAATTCTTTTTAACTGCTTCTAAAACGGATAATAGTGATATCACAGCAAATTTAGCAAGAGTTAGTTCAGCTATACCTGGTGCAGCAAGTCAGATTGGAACTGGAATGTCAGAATCTAGTGGCATTTTTTCTTTCCCAACAACAGGTAAATATTTCGTAATTGTTACTGCTGAGTTTGCTATTTTAAGTGCAGACAATTGTATTGTTAATACAGAAATTACGACTAACAATAGTTCATACAGTACTAATGCAAGATGTGTAGATGGTAATAATGGCACAGGAGAAAGGTCAGGTCATGCGACTTCTTTTAGTTTTATAGATGTTACAGATGTTAGTCAGGTTAAAGTAAAGTTTAATACTCAGTCTCTTGATTCAGGAAGTTCTTTAGTTGGGGCTGCAAACAAGGCCATGACAAGTTTTACTTTTATTCGTTTAGGAGATACCTAATCATGAGTACATTAAAAGTCGGAGCAGTAAGAGGAGTATCAGCATCATCAGATGCGATAACAGTAGCTAATGATGGAACTGCAACTGGTAAGTTTACAAATCGCAAAGGTAAAAATTTAGTAATTAATGGAGAGATGGCAGTTGCACAACAGGCAACTTCATCTACTTCCACTGGTAAAAAGACTGTTGATCGATTCGGACTATCAACTGCTGGTGTCGACGAGGCGATGACACAAGAACAAGTAGATGTTTCTACTGGAACTACACCATATACTTTAGGATTTAGAAAAGCATTTAAAGTTACAAATGGAAATCAGACAAGTGGTGCTGGTTCTAGTGATAGGTGCATTATTAGTACAGCGTTAGAAGCACATGATATGGCATTGAGTGGTTGGAATTATACTTCACCTTCCAGTTATATAACATTAACTTTTTGGGCTAAATCAAGTGTTGCACAGACTTTTTATGTAGCTTTTACAACTCAAGACGGGACATCACAAAGATATTCAACTCCAATGACTTTTAGTTCAACAAACACATGGACTAAATTTACTTATAAAATTCCTGGTGCTTCTGGAGTACAGTTTGATAATAATTTTGATAGAGGATTTCAAATTTTTTGGACACTATTCAGAGGAACTGATAATACTGATAATAGTTTTGTTATAAATCAATGGGCTGCATATGACAGTGCCAAAAGATATCCAGACTATACCACAACATGGTTTACGACTAACGATGCAACATTTGAATTGACTGGAGTTCAACTTGAGGTGGGAGATGTACCTACAGATTTTGAACATCAATGTTACCAGTATCATCTTTATCGTTGTTACAGATATTTTGTTAAAGCAAATTTCACCACTTTATTAGGAAGTTCGGCTGGTGCAGTTGGTACACCAGTAATTAGATATCCTGTAGAAATGAGAGGAGCAGCGAGCACCTACATAAATTACAATGGTGATAATAATTTTAGAAATCAAAATGATGGGTCAACAACAACAGGATTTTCAACATATAATCATCATACTTATGGATTTGATACTAGAAGTAGTAACGGTACTGGTAATGTAATTTACTCATCAACTTATTATGCAGATGCGGAGATTTAAATTATGGAAGAAGATTTAATTATTACAAAAGCAAAATACATCATGTCAAAGAAATATGATGAAAGTTCTAAATCATGGATTAATGATAAAAATAATACAATATTAGCAAATATTGATGGGCACGATTGGTCTGTGCCATTAGATGAAAGTAACAGTTATTATGTAGAAATAATGAAAAGAGTTGATGCTGGTACTCTTACTATCGAAGCTGCAGATTAAACTGGTTAGTTTTTAATTTTAGAGTAAAATAAAAATAAGAGATTTTTTTAAAAAATGCAGAAAATTTTTAATGCAATAGCTGTTGCTTCGGGTGTAGTTTCTTTGACCGTTATAGGAGCTGGATTAGGTATTTATTTAAATAAAGATGCAATTATCAATCATGTGAAAGAGAAGGCGTTAGAGGCGGTCACAGGTAGCTTAGGAGATACTTTAGGTGATTCATTACCAATACCTGATGCAACTGGTGATGTAATTCCAACACTGCCTAAAATTCCGTTTTAAAATTGTCTGAAATAAATCAAATAAATATAAATAAATTAGAAATAATTCCTATTAATAGTTATATTCATACGCCTATACAATCTATACCTTTCAGTCCTCCTGTAACTTTATCTATTGGGAATCCAATAATACAAGTGCCAGGGTGTGTTGTATTTAACCCTGCTAATGAAAAATCAATAAAATTAGTAACCGAAGATGACAGAGGTAATAGAACTTTATGTGATGGAACTGTACCGTATTTTTTTCCTATGGATTATGTTCCTGAAGATTTAATTTATGTACAAGATGCAGTTGCACCTAATGTAACCTCAGCTCCAGAATTAGAAACTCCTGAACCTAATTTAGATAATATTCCTCCACCAAAAAAAGAAGTTGAATGCCCTGCTCCTAATCAACCAAGAGTTGGAGATGTAACACGTAATGGTGAAGAAAAAGTTATAGGTCATGAACTTAGTGCTGATAAAAAAACTTGCATAGTTTTATACGAACCAACTACTGCTACTGATAAATATTTACCAAATACATCTCAAGTTAGTACAACCGCAGCTATTGCTGTAGTAGCAACGGCTTCAGCAGCAGCAACACCCTTATTATTAAGATTAATACGTCCATTATTAAAGCAATTATTTAAAAAAATTCAGGCTTTGCTTGGTAAAAAACAAGGAGAAAAATTTAAAGGATTAAAAAGAAAGAAGAAGCTTATTTCGGAATCTCGTGCTGATGATTAGGAATAACTCCATGAGGATTTGTTACTACGATATCTGCACAAATCTGAGCAGCTGGACTTGAAGGATGAAAGGTAACTCCCAATCTTTTCTGCTCTGCACAATGTTTTAATCTTGCCATTTCAAAGTCTAATCTTTTATTAGCTAATAATTGTTTATTTAATTCATTTTGTGTATTAGCAGCCTTCAAGCAACCCTCATTATGACGTTTATCTAATGGTACGGTTATGTTCATACTGATGCCCCATCCAATACTGTGATTAGTTTTCTGTCCTGTTCTAGTAGGCTTGTAGTAAAGAACAGATCCAGGATTATCTAAAACCCCATCATTATTGGTATCTGAATTGTCAAATACTGGATCTAAATAACTTTCTTCATAAGGCTCTTTCCATGAATCTTGTAATGTTGCAAAGGGAGTAATACTTAGAGTTGCCCCCTGACATGACACCCCATTTCCGTGAGTATTAGTTATATAAGGTCCCGACAAATTTTGGACGGCTAAATTCGATACGGAACCACTGGAATTCGCTACTGGGTTAGCTGTGGCCGACACCCCTCCCACTTCGTTTGCATAGATAGGAGTACTAAATATATTTAAAACTAGAAGTAAATATTTTACTGACTGAAGGTTGAAACCGTATCTGTGACTGAGGTTATCTCTGTTGTTCTTTGTATTATTGTCTGAGATTTTAATCCTGGCTGACTGAGAGTCGTAGTGAGTTGCCACGGCTTGCTTGAATCTGTCACCGTGAAGTTTGGCATGTTGGTTGTATCTAGATTTGTCCACGTCGAATTTACACCATTTACTGACTGTGTAACACTCTGAGCTGGAGGAACCAAGCTACTTGCATTTGTACTAATGTTATTACCAGTTACGGTATATTGCCACCCAGTCTGATAATCAACAACATTTATGGTTTCTGTAACCGTAGAAGTAGTCTCTGTATGACTCGTAAGACTACCAGTCTGAAAGTTGGGGACTACAGGAACGCCTTCTACAGATGCACTCAGTGAGCTTAATACGACCACAGGTATCACACTTTTCAGGATCTTTATCATCTTCACTTTCTTTAATTGCAAAAGCATGATTCTTTAACTTCATTTGATATTGATCTCACTTACAAATTGTCCTGTGGCTACTGTTCCTGCACCACCAGCTGTAAGACCAATTGTTGAACTGGAGTCAATAGTACCAGCCAATCCTGAAGCTGTACCAGCTGCAGTAGAGGTCTGATTAGAAAATGCACTTACAGCACCTGTAGCTGGAGCAGAAGTTACCAAGGCATCTCCTTGAGTAAAACTTTGAGTGAAGCTAAAGCTTTCACCTGCTGTAGCCTGAACTGCTGAGAGTGTAGGAATTGATCCAACTCCTGATGTGATTGTCATAGCACCAATGGAGGTAGTAGATGAACCACCGTCAGGCGTATAACTTGTTGTGACATTATTTCCTGAAACACTATATGTATTTCCAACTCGCTCAACATTAGTTGCTGCAGCATTGACTTGTAACTGTACGCTACTTGATAGTTTATGAGTGATATCTGCCTTTGCTGCTGGTGCAAATATCAATATCAACAAAGGGAGAAATTTTCTCATTTTTCTGTACTTATTGTTTGCTATACATAAGTTTACATGAGCGAAACTTAGTATTAATTGGATTATAAAATGACTGAAAATTTAAAAGAGTCTTCTAAATCACAACAGAAGAAAAATGTTTTCACGAAGATTAAAGAAAACATAGATGACAAAGATGAGCAATTAGCCTTTATCTCAGTCGTGGTCAGACTTGTCGTAGTTGCCTGGAGCGGATTTATCGTCAGCCTTAATTACGTTTCTATCCCAGGATATAGTAATGAACCCAAGGATATTACATTTCCAGCTTCGATTTTAACTGGGGTCCTTTCCAGTTTTGGTGTGGATGCAGCACGTAAAAAAGGAGATAAATCTAAAGATATTGCTAGTAAATCTGATGCAATAACAACTCAAATATTAAGAATAGAACAGGCTCCAATAAAAATTATTACTGAGAATACTAACAAGTGACATGTACTACAAACAGAGAAGAAACTGGGGGGTAATAGCTTTAGTAAGCATCTTAGGAATATCTAATCTTTCTTTGATGAATACTTTAGTTTCTCAAAAGTTTAAAAACCCTTTTCCAAATTTAAATTTACCAGTAGGTCCTTATACAAGTTATAGAGTTGTTACTTCAGAAAAAGGATATAGTATCAGCTACAAAGCTAATGATCCGAAAATTCTTGCAAGAACTAAGCTAGTTGATGAAGAAAAAGGATTATTTAAAAAAGATTCCAAATTTAGTTTAAGAGAAACTTATACAATGAATGGTGAATCATCTTCAGGGCAGTCAGAAGGCACTGTGATGACTGATAAGGATATTGCTTGCATAAAGGTAGAGGGAAGCGGTAATGCCACTGGTAGGGTTGTAGGAGCCTCTGTAGGAGTTAAAGCAGCTCCTGTGGTTAGTAATATACCAATTGTCGGATGGTTAGCAGCTGGACTCGTTACAATGTTTGCTCAAGATAAAGGATCTGAAATAGGTGGGGATATAGCTAGAAATTATAACGACTGCTAGTAGCTAGATAAAATTTAGGAAGCTATACTCAAATTAATAGAATATTTACTATGTCTTGCAAAGTTTCTTTAGAAAAGTTAGATGACACAATGAAGCAGCTTGTTGAACAGCAGACTGCCTTGGCTAATGATATAAAATTAAAAGATTTAGAAATTGTTCAAGCAAAAGAATCTTACATGAAAGTGTTAGGAGCAATAGAAATAGTTCAATTTCTTAAAAAAGAAGTAGAACATCCTCCTGAAGAAGTAGAAAAAACAGGTAACGTAGATATTTCAGAGGTTACATGAGATGTTACAGGAGATGAATCAGGAAAGATATAAAGCTCTTAGATTATTAGCCGATCATATTCGAACCCCGTCCCGTGATTTATCTTTAAATGCAATATTTAATGATGTAAAAGATGAAGATTTAAAATGGGTAACTGAAAAAATTCATTATTATTTATTAAGATTGCTAGAAGAATCAGACTGTGAGATAGAAGAAGAGATTGAGCTAGTTCCATTAATGGAATAAAAGATACATTTGTGCAAGTTTATGCAGCATAAAGTTTTCTCAAAGCTGCATAATATATGATTAATTGCGAGCAAGATTTACTGGTCAACCTAATTGAACTATCTCCTCGCAATGCTCGACGAAAATTTAGACAGTCAATATTTGAGTCATGGGAATGGAAGTGTGCATATTGTGATAAAGATTTAGATTCGAAATCTGCAACTATTGATCACATACTTCCAAAGTTTAAAGGTGGTCATAATGTTAAATCAAATATGATTTGTTCCTGTTCCAAATGTAATAGGTCAAAAGGGTCTGTATTACTTGAAGATTGGTATAATCCATCTAATTCTTATTATTCAGAGGAAAGACTTGGTAAAATAAAGCATTGGATAGAAGATAATAGTGCTCCTATTAAGCTTGTATCTTCAGATAAAGCTACTCCGTACATAACAAATGATTTCTACATCGGATGGATCTCAAGCTAAAGCCAAAGCATTCTTAAAAGACAAGAGTCAAAAGATTATGGAATATATGCCTGAATTACAAAAGGCACGTATGCCAGATGCTCTTGCGAGAACTGAAGGTGGCGAAGATCAAAGTATTCGAGCTAAGGTACAGAAAGGTACTATAAAAATTCTTTAATGGACAGTGTAAATCCAAAGGACAGAGCATACGTTAATGATCTAGTCGTCCAATGTTTGAGAGATTCTATATTTGTTTTGGAAACAACTAGATTGGTTCATTGGGGTTTAAATGGCTCTAAATTTTATCAAGTACATCTTTTAACTGGAGATATACAAGATGAGATGCATGCAGGTGTAGATGCTATTGCAGAGCATGCTAGATCAATAAATGTAATGACACCTCTTGGAGTTGAGAATCTATTACGCACCAGAATGCAGGAAATAGACATGAGTAATCCATATGACGAAGATAAAATCATCTTAGAATTAAGTGTGGCTCATAACGTGCTTGCTGGTCTTTTTGAAGAGTTAGCAAAGTATGCTGGTATGATTGGTGATGATCTCACTCAGGATATGGCAGCTGATCGTGGTCGAGAGCACAAAAAACATCAGTGGCATCTTAGATCGACACTGACATACAAGTACGAGACAGAAGAAGATGTCGTCGCAAACGAAGAGAGCAAAAGCTAAAAAACTTTCAAAAGATCATTTGAAATGTAATAAACCAAAGAAGACTCCAAGTCACAAGACAAAGTCTCATGTCGTAAAAGCTTGTAAAGATGGTAAAGAAAAAATAATTAGATTTGGTCAGCAGGGAGTAAAAGGAGCAGGTAAGAATCCAAAGTCCGCAAAAGATAAAGCTAGAAAGAAATCATATTATGCAAGACATAATGCACAAGATCCGAACCCTGATAAATTCTCTGCTAGGTACTGGTCACATAAAGTTAAGTGGTAATTAGATAAGACTCCAACTTCTCCACCACTTAGTAATAATATATTTATCACCTTTCAATGGTGGCAACGCTTCGTGCATAGTCTTGTAATTAGGAAATCCGTTACTATATAAGTTATTCCATCCTATTAATAAGCCTTTCTTTGGTTTAATTTTTAAATTTAAATGTTTGAAATAAGTTTCTCCCCCTTCTTCGACATCATTTAAATAAATCATAGTTGTCCACGTTCTTTGACCCATCCATTCACAATAAGTTTTATATTCATGATTAAATGGTGAGAAAAAATCATAATGTTCTTTGTAGTATTCACCGACTTCATATTTCTGAGCCTGCATTGTTTCTCCAAAAAATGGCTCTAAATTCATTAAATTTGCTATTTTTCTATCAATATTTAAGTAAAAAGGATCAGTAAAATAATTAAGATCAGAAGTCTTACTGGTTCTGTAATTATTTACAAGACAAGTATCTCCTTTGTCTGCAACAGTAGAAGGTCTGAGGGTCTTTGATATCATTAAAATTAATTTTTCACATTCTTGATCTGATAAAAAATTTTCATGTTTATATAGTTGAGTAAAAGGATAATATATTCTTTGAGTTTTTTTTGTAATATTATTTTTATAAAATTCTTTATAATTTATTTTTTTAGGTTTTTTCTTGAATTTAGCTAAATTTTCTAATTTTTTTATCTGATTTTGATTTAAATTATATGTTTCTTTAAATTTTCTTACGACTTGTGTTCTACTAGCTCCACTAATTGATGCTTCTATAAAGTGTCTGACAAGGTCTTCTAATGTCATATCAAAGTTTTACTAGTCCTAGAATATAGTGAAACATAGAAATTACAAATGACCACAATAGCTGTTAGTTTTATAATACTTTTTGGTAGCAGTTATGGAGTTAGTTCTGTGTTATTGAAAAAAAATGTAAGAATCCATGACCCCAGTTACAGATCCCAAGAAACATTTGGAAGAGTTTATAGAATCGAGAGATCTAAAGAAGACTGGTATTGATGACGATATTCCTGATATCCCGAACTTTACTGTAGATACTAGATCTTAAACACTGTATAGTGTTGCTCCTTAATTCACTATTGGTAATATATGTATAAAGGTTTTAAATTATATGGATGTCAACCTCCCAGTAGATCAAGAATTTGCAATTCATGCTGCTGCAATCGCAATCCAAACTTTAGACCGAGTAGAGTTAGAAGAAGCATTTATTGAGCTTTTACATCAAAAAGCACTGGATCGGCAAATGTTTTACGGCATTATGAAAGATCACGGAATAGATGCAGACATTCAATTTCAGTTCTCGACTGAAGGTCAAATTTCTTAAAAAACATGGCTACAAGAAGAATTAACGGAACACTTGACACATTCAGTGTTGACTCAGGATCAGAAATTTCATACGTAGGTGGATCAACCACTGGCGATAAAAGTGATGATGTGAGAGGTTTTGAAGTAAATCCTGGTGGTACAGGTAACATCATTGTCAATCTTGAAAAGACATCAGGTATACGCAATGTTCAGATATTTCAAAAAGATGCATTTGATGGAAGTAGTTCTCCTACTGGATACCAAAGATTCTTTGATATAGAAAAGGCAGGCAAAGGAAAAGGAGCAGTAGGTATTACAGTTACTAACGCTGGTAAAGATTATGTTGTTTTACTCACATATGACGGTTATTCTGAAGTGAGTTACAACGGCACTGTTGACGTTCCCTAAGTATTACTTCTTTTCTGAAAAAGGTTATAAATTAACAAAATCATACACTTCAGCTAGAACTTTTCTAGGATTAGGAAAGTATGCGTCTTATAAAGACTTTGGGGAAGAGTCTTGGAAAATTGGATATGGAAGTAAAGAGCTTCATGGTCATGCTTTGACATCAAAGGATAAAGCTACTCAAGAAGAGATAGATAAACAATTTTTTTTAGATTTAAAAGAATTTTCAGAAAAATTAAAAGATTATGTTTTTGTAAATTTAAATATTAATAGAAGAGCAGCTCTTTTAAGTTTTGCTCATAGTATTGGCATTCAGTCTTTCAAAAACTGTAAATTACTAGATCTGATTAATAGTTATT
>Ga0209348_1001065_pt1 | contig 13716 bp, 18 predicted proteins | sample ETNvirenome_2_30_FD_184065 | JGI IMG/M metagenome (GOLD analysis project Ga0209348, IMG submission 184065) | Marine viral communities from the Pacific Ocean - ETNP_2_30 (SPAdes) (version 2) | ecosystem: Environmental > Aquatic > Marine > Oceanic | place: Pacific Ocean | collected 2013-06-22 | reverse complement strand
TTTTAACTTTGTCAATCATCATCTTTCTTCATCAATATTAATCTTTCATCATCAATCGTAGACATATGCTTAAGATCATTTTTGATCTTTATTGATCTTTCGTCCCTTGTCATGGGACAGTGAGGATGATAGAATATGATTGAGGAGACCATGCCAATCGTAAGGAGATCGGGAACTCCAGTCAGGGGTCAGTTCTCCTTTTGTGATGGGACATTCCCTGAGATTCATAGCCCTTTTACCACAAAATATATTTATAGTGGCAGATGAAGGATGCTCAACCAAGTTCTTCACAATACCGTTTTTTCCGATATATCTTATCTGCCAAGCGATTTGGTGAGGGCTAAGTTTAATATTCTTTAGCGACTTTAACCTATGCACCTTGAGTTCTAGCCAAAAACTCACTCCGTCTTTTATACCATGCACATCAGGTACTCCTGGAGAAGCCCATGACTCTAACCGTGTCCAAAACACACCGAGGTCTTTAGTTCCCTCCTTGAGTTTAGCCCATAATTTAGACTCAGGTTTTACTGTCATCTTTAGTATTGTCTTGATGCTCAATAACTAAGTTGTCCTCAGCTAACACACCAAGAGCTGGAAACTCTTCCTGAAGTTTCTTTATTTCTTTCATGACCTCTTCTCTACTCATCTGGTCAATATTGCCATGCAGTATTTCTTTCCTATCAATGTACAAACCAGCAGCTTGACCTCTAGACTTTTCAGCTGCGACAGCTGCGGGATAGTTATTATTTTGCATAGCTAGATCTCGTATTTCAGCCAGCTTTTTTACATGTCCCTCAAATGTGACCTCATACTTTTTAGATAGCTCTTGCTTTAATTCTTTGATGCGTTCAACAACATGAGGGTAACGCTGTCCGTTTAATAACTGTGATGCTATGGCATGTGCTGACTTCTCAGAATATCCAGCACGTAATGCAGCCTCAGTTTGCGATACATCTTCACAAACGTAAATCCTGCAAAACTCTTCTTGTTTTGGTGTGATCTTTTTTTCTGTTCTAGGATTACCCACCACTGACAGAGTGTGCTTATGAGTTGCTTTAGCGATTACCATACTTTTTATAATAGGAGCTTTACAGAATTTGTTAATATTTATTTTATCACTTAAAAATTTTCGCGTAGACACGAAAGTGATATTAATATAGCGAGATATTGTATATTATCAATTGTTAAAATTCAAATTTACACTTATCCGTATTTCACTCCTATATAGCAAAGTAAAAAAATCCCCCCAGAGTTGCCAGTGGGGGGAGGGAGGATTGAAGGTTTCTTATGAAAAAATGTACTACGACTGTAAGCCTAGCATGGATTTGATTTTGTGCCAAATATTTTTGGGCTTTTTGATTTTATGTTCATGCCAGTCTTTACTATAACCATCAGTATAATCTTCAATATGGTCTTTTTGTGCTAGTGAATAAATGACATAGGTCAGTTGATTATGACTTAATTTATATCGCTCTGCCATAATTTTAAGTGGGACACCTGACCCATGACTGTGCATTAATTGACCAATTAAGTCGCGTGAGTATTTAGATCTTTTCACCATTATGATAGCTCCTTTGGTTTAGGTAGTGGGATACGAACTTTAATCTCATAGTCATCAACTTTAACACAATTAGGTTTACCGACTACTGGATCTTTGAGTTGATAGAGTTGTTGTGCCATCTCAATACAATCTTCTTTATAACTAAATACCAGCCGATGGATAGCATGTTGGCTAGCTTCTATATCGGGTAAGGTAATAAGATATAAAACAAAGTAAGAAACAGGACTCATCGTTTCACCCTTTCCATGAGAGCGACACCGCGAGATTTTTCCTGAATATATTTCTCAAGTTGCTCTCTTGCTTTTTTATTATGAGTGCAGATAGAAGAAAGTATAAAAGTGAGAGTACCACTTTGGAACTGTGTAATATCGGTTTGTAGAACTCTGTTAAATTGATCTAAACGTGGCTCACTGGTTATTTCTTTTTCAAGCCTATACTCTTTCTCGGCAAGGTTGAGGAGTTGTTGAACAACCCCCCGAACCTGATTATATGACCCAGCCATCATTACCACCAACAACTATAGATAACAGTTTTGCCTTGGAGCAGACTACGTATACCATCAATAACAAAATCTATATCTTGCTCAAAGTTATCGGTAACGGCTTCGGATTGATATTCATGTCCCCAGAAGAAGTGACCGTCAGAGGTGAAATCTTTGTATTTATTGTGGATAGCCTCAGCTAATTGAAACATATCATGAAGATTTAGCTCAAGGTTCTCACAATTAAATTTATGCTCATGCCCTCTATCTTCCCATTTACTTTGCATGAACTCCTGTAAACGAGAATGCTTTCTCCAGTAATACTCTTTACTACCAGTAGTGATGGGATCCCCATCTTGATTGGTAACACGTTCAGCATCTATATATGCGTATTGATCTAACCCCATAATACATCACTCCTTTCTCAAATGTTTAGTGTTTATGGCTCTACTCTTCGCAATATCGTAACGACTAACCCTGCCATGCTGGGCAGGTATTAGTTCTTCCCTTACAATCTTACGTAAGTGTTCTTTCCAAGGTGTTCCATCAGCTAAGTAATCGCCGACTGGCACATTTAGAAACGATTGTTTTATATTTTCATTGAGCATACCCCTATCAGGGTCAACTTTGTGTTTGGCACAAAGCTCATTATAATGTGTCCACCAGTCTTCAAAGCGACCAGTAACAAAGCTAGTCAAACTTACTTTAGGACTATCATTAGTATTGACAGCCCGATCAGATACAGTATTATGTACATTATCATTTTGGTTCTTTCTAGTCATACTACACTCCTTTCTGCGAGCATAAGGTTAAAATAAAGCAGGGTGAGGAAATGGTCTATATTGCAAACAGAACGAAAACTCCCCACCCTATCATATAGGAGTAAAGTAAGTGCATTGAAGGAAACACTTACCTCACCCTATAACTATACAACAGCTTACTGTCAATGATAAATCTTTTTTGGTCACTGCTTAAAGCCACCCGATAACCAATAACAATAAGCTACGACTGCCCACACTGAACACAGTGTGAGCAATCCATAAATAAACTCTGGCGAGTATATAATATTTAGGAACCCACTCATCGTGAGAACCCAAAATTAAGGTCTTCATTTATTTGCTCAAGCCCGATAGTGCCTTTATCTCGCACTAACTTACCATCAACAAGTTTATAAAAACCATGTATGCGAGGGCGACCCCTAGCACTTCTATCACCACGACGAGGTGGTCTGCATATAACAACTTCGTAGATCGGTGATTTATTTTGCTCGGCAAACTTCTTTGCCTTAATAACCACGAGACCAGTTATATCTTTAATAGTGCGTAAGAGGGGAGTCTGGTACGACTCCCCATCAGCTAAATTTATATGAGCGAAGTATTTCATATCAGTACTCCGTTGGTAATAAGATACAAGGTACACGCTGTCCCTGGATATGTGTGGGTTGAATATAAAACTTATACTCTCCAGGAAACGCATCAGTATACTCTATAGTGTTACGATATAATACCTTAGAATTACCATTAGTCACCTTGAGTTTAGCTTTACTATCTTTAACAGTAACTATGAGCACTAAGAAATCTTCTTGGTGCTTAATCATAAGAGGGCATACCTCATAACATATTTTGTCAAGCAGCCAATAAGCCCCTCCACCACATTTGTCCCAAAAAAACTTACAGCCATCAGTGTAGACAACTGTGTGAGTTGGTTTGGCATCACGAAAATTTAAACCATAGTGAGCTAAAAAGGTATGATACCGATAGTATTGTGTCGTACCTGTAAACCCCTTGAGGTCAGTAGCAAATGTATTTTGCTGAACTTGCAATGTATCCATAAGATTCTCCTTTCTGTGAGATTGCAATAAATGTAAATATAATATACCAAGCATTATATCTACTGATAATTCTTATTTAGTCTTTTTTTGTTTTCCACTCTGCTCCAACTAGATTCTCGCACTCGGTGCAGCAAATCCCTCCATTTGATAATAAAATAAATAAATCATTTTGACATAAAGTGCAGACAGTTACATGATGCTGCTCCTCTCTAATGATGGGCTTGCTTCGTCGTTTGAATGGGAGAACATTGCTCCCATCATAAAGGGGGGGATTGGTCGGTTTTTCCATCTACATATCCTTGCTTTATCATTTATATAATACTGTCTATAAGCCATGATGGGATCTTTGTTTTTATATTCATCTGGCATAGCCTGTGGAAATTTAGTGAACCCTCTTGTTTGTAATGGGATTGGAGGGTATTTTATTCCATATAAAACATTTTCACAAGCATGAACCCTACCATATCGGTATGTATATTCTTCACATAGAGCTATACCTAGTTTCCATAACCAAAAATAATTATCACGAGTTTCGCCAGCCCATAGAGTACAAGGGTGTTTAGCGTGGACAGGTAGATATGGTCCATCGTTAGTATATCGCCAGTGAACTGTGCTGAGCATTTGGGTTGTTTCTAGTGGCATCTTTACAACATGCTTATCACAATGCCACTCCACACATTGCTGAATATCCCAATCTAATAAAAATATATTCATATCAACTCCTTCTATAGTTAATTAAATATATTATACCAGCCCCTATAATCAGGGACATTAGCTTTTTACTCCTCTAAAATAACTTTTCTAGCTTGATTTTGCGTGTGCCTTGTAAATCTTTGATTATTTCTATCACATGTGCGTAATAATCTTGTTTTTCATACCGATCTTGTATATAATTGCAACCTTTGATAAATACATCTTCTGCCCGACTGTTGCCCTGTTGCATCAACCTGTAGCAATGAAACACCAGTTCTAACTTATCAGCAATATCACACATTTCTTGTTCTTGTTGACTAACCTTTATAATCGTAGGTCCAACACCTATTTTTTGTTCGTATTCTGTTTCAATTTGTGACATTAGTTGATCCAGGTCATGATATTTCCACTTAGTTGTCGCTGGCATATCACCTGTTTCTACCTCTGCTACATCATGATACATCATATGCAGCAATCCATTTTTAGTAACATCAGGAAAAAGTGTTTGTAAAATAACCATTGCCCTCCATGTATGAGCAGCAACATTTTGTCCATCGGCTATTTCTGGGCGAGTGTGATACCGTAAGACATGTCCACCACGTAATCTATCGTATAATCTGCGTAGATTTGTAGTTTTCTTAACTTTTGTTGCAATAGATGTTATACTAACATTTGACTGTGCTTGCTTTTTAATCCTCTTGTCCATGGTTTCTCCGTAAATGATTGTTTAGCTTCCCCCCAATTTGGTCCGAACTCTGCATCAACTATAGAGGGAACTTTTAGTTGTACGCAGTCTTGCATTATTTCAGTAATCTTTTTAGCTTGAGCTTCACTATCCACCGATATATCTAATTCATCATGCACTTGAATCATCGGTAATATTCCTTCATCAGCTAATGCTACCATCGCAGCTTTTGTTTGATCAGCAGCTGACCCCTGAATTAATTTATTTAAAGCTTTATATGTAAATGCTCTTTTGATAGCAGGTCCATGTTCTGCAAAAGCATCTTTATAAGACATTGGTTTCCATGTTCCATATTTATTAGGCTCCCACTTATCAAACCTACATCTTCTACCAAGTAAGGTACGGATTACTCCTTTACTACTTGCTCTGTTAGTACAGTACTCACTTAGCTCACGAACAAAAGGCACTTTATCATGGTAGATAGAAAATAATTCTTGAGCATCTTCATATTCTAATCCTAAACTGGCAGCGAGTTTTTTTGCTCCCATACCATAGAACAACCCTAAATTAATATCTTTAGCTTGCTTTCTTGGCACTCCTACTATATCAGCTGCCATTTGGTGGAAGTCCGTTCTAGCATCTTCATTATATTGTTGAGCAAATTCTTCTGCCCCTTTAAAGCCCATCAGATTAGCATAATGAACAACAATACGTGGTTCTTGGCTAGAATAATCAAATGCCCCCCACAAGGCTCCTTCTTCTGGTATAAATAAACTACGTATCATCGGACCTATTTCACCATGTCGTGCTGGGATTTGTTGTAGATTAGGGTTACTGTAACTAAATCTACCTGTAACTGTACCTCCTTCATCACTACGTAAAGGGTGTAGCTCAGCGTGGATACGACCATTGACTTGGTGTTTTAGTATTGTATCAACAAAAGCTGACCGAGCTTTTTGGTACTCACGTGCTTCTACAATCATTTGTGGTACTCTGTGTGGGTGGTTTGCTAAGAACCCTTTCGTGAAGCTTGGAGCACCAGTCTTTTCTGTTTTACTGTAATCTAATTTTAATTTATCAAATACTTTAGCAACACTCTCAGCAGCCCATACCTCAACTGTCACACCAGTAATCTCAAAAATTTTATCTAATAATCTTTTTTCTTTAGCGAGTAAATCTTCTTTTATTTTCTCTGCTTTTTCTAAATCAACCCTGACACCTTTTTCTCTCATAGGTATGATTGTCTTCAATACTTTATGCTCAAGGTTTATTATATCACCAATATCTTCTTTTATTATTAATGATTTAAAGTGGTTCCACAATCGTAAGGTGAGGAAAGCATCTTGTTCTGCATACTTACCGACATGAGCAGCAGGTAATTTATACATCTCACTTTTAGCATCAACTCCAAAAGCTTCTGCTGCTTCACGTAACTCAGCCTCACTTTTACGTTCCTGTAAGTAATCTCTACCAAGTGCATTCAAAGCATAGCTAAACCTATTTTCATCAAGTAAAGGGGCAACCACCATAGTATCTACTATATTGCCATGTATCTTTACTCCTTCAGCTAATAACCAACCAACATCATACGGAGCATTGTGAAATACATAATCACGTTCTTTTTTGCATACCTCTTGTAACCAGTTGAGTGTCATACGTTTATCAAAGTTTGGACCTATCTCATGCTCTATAGGGAAATACCATTTACCTCCCTCAGTAGCTACAGCTACACCGATAATACAGCCATCTTTTCTAGCCCAACCACTTCCCATGACAGAAAGGTTAGGGTCTTTAGTTTCAAGGTCTATTGATACTTCTTTAGCTTGTGATAAGTCAGGATAGCCATCTGGCATTATCCATTCAGTTGGTGGTTGGAACAGTGGGTATTGTGTCACGTTTGATCCTCATTGGTTGTTTGCATCTTTTACAGATGGGAAATTTATTTTTTATTGCTCGAAAAGTAACTAATCTACTTGTACCACAATCATCACACACAGCTAATACAGTATTATTTAGTTTTCCATTCGCACCTGTCTTCACGAAACATATCCTCCTGCATGTCTGCTATATTATCTTCTGGGCTGTTATACTTTCTAGTAACTTCTGCTTCAACTAAAGCTAAATACCTACGTAAGTCCCCTATATCATCTAGTATACCTTCTTCCCTACGGTCGATATGCACTGCATTAAATATATCATAATTGCATTCTTTTACTTGCTTTTCTAACCTATCCCACTTACGAGCTAACATCATAAAAGCACCTACTCCCCCACGCTGTTTCCAACTATTACCATAACTTTTTTCAGCTTCATGTAATTTATGAACATCACTGGTGGTTACTTCCTTTACCATTTTAATCATATCGCTATACTTTTCCATTACTTCCTCCTTCTTTTTAGCCATTCAACACAAGCTTTTCGCCATGCTCTATCTTCAATTATATTAGCCCATTCTATCGCTTCTTGGATATTACCTTGTTTCCAAGACTGCCAACTCTTTCTAACCATATTTGCTGTAGTTAGTAGATATAAATTGTTGTAATCTATTTTAGTTTCATCAGCAAACCATTCTAAAAGTTCTACATTAAAAGTATCTTTATCTGTAATTATTTTTGGAGGGCTGTAACTTAATCCATCATCAGCTATAGTAAGGTAGTTGTTTCGCTCACCATTTTGTATTATTCCTTTTACCTTGTCAAATACTTCAGTGTACACATGTAGATTGTTACTAAACTGATAGTATTTTCCTACTGCACAGTTAGTCATCGCAGCCATGTACTCAAGTAAAATTGACATATGTACAGCGTTTGCTCCGTATGCTCCCCATATCATATCATTACTACGATTACACACAGTCATATCTAAGGTGTCTCTGCCCACTATGTTTCTTTTAGAAAAATAGATATGTGTATTGCAAGGATAATCTTTACCATCATTGGTGGAAACTAAATCATGCTTTGGATCCCACATGCCCAACACTGCTCGTCTATCATTTTCATACGTATTTAATCTAAAAATAACTTGGTGTATTTGATCCTTTTCAAACCAGTGCCTCCACCTGTGACCATACGCACCATGAAACCTAATGCCATCATCAGAGTATGTGTTAATTCTTCCATTAAACTGGCTTATCCATTCAACATCATTTCTACCTGCTAGCATCCAAAAAGATTCCATCAAGTGGAAAAAAGGGTTAGCATCTCGCTGCTCATAAAATAGTACTCGTTCCCTACTATTTGTATATGTTGTCATAACTGGACTAGGAAACTCTAATACTTCTCCATTACGAGTATTTATCTTCCTACCAAAGTTTTGTATAGATTGTAGCCCTTGAAACAGGGCATCACTTACATTACGTGCATAAATTTCGTGCATTTTACCTCCTTTTATTAAATACGCTAATATAAACGCTACTCGATCCGTATTAGCTGTTTTGCATATGCTTACACATAAAAACCACTAGATAGGGTCTAATGGCTTAAATACGGCTCGCAAAAAATGTTTTATACTGGTTTCCTATAAGTTTTGGTTCATGTAGAGCTAAAGCTTTCCTACCATTCTCTCTAAAATGTGATAGTGGGTACTTTTTATAAATATCGTTAGGAGAGTCTATACTATTAATTATTTCAGCTAACTCCTCTGGTGTGCTTACTTCTAAACAATTATAGTTAGGTTTCATATCATCTGGCTCATCCAATAACCACTTAGAATGGATAATTGGAATACACCCTGCATTCCATGCCTCAAGCCAAGTATATTGAGTACCACCTCCATCACCAACTATTTGAGTCATATCCACATTAAAGATATATTTTTTCATAAGGTTAAACGCATAATCACTTTCTCTTGGGTAGTGGGCTTTAGATTGTACCCACTCAGGATACTTAGGTACTATTTTAAAGCGAGTGAATATTCTATTTTCAAAACCCCTTATCTCAATTTTTTTATTATCAGGTAGTAAACGATTGGCATCAAGTAATATTTCTGTGTGCTTATCAAAATCAATGCGAGAAGTGCTAATCGCTCCATGACTACGAGTGTTTATACTTGTTTGTGTATCCATAGGAAAAGGAGAATAGGGGTGTCTTATAAAAGTAGAACCCTTTAATGTTCTTGCCCCTATCTGTCTAATACTAATACATCTGTCAGGGTCTAAATTATCTGGCATGTTTTTAAGTTCTGTCGGATCATGAACAACTATAAAAGCACCATTGTCATATAGACGCTGCGTTTGCTCCTTAAATTGTTTTGCTCCTGCTACAACAAGTTTTACTTCTTTACGTCTAGAATTACTCCAAAAGCAATCCCCTCCTGTTCTTCTATCAAACACCTCATCAAGAGATATATTTTGGTATTGCTTACCATACCCAAAGTCTCTTTCAAACTTCTCAGATTTAGGACGTACTTTAAAAAGGTTTACATGAATACCACCAGCCTTTCTAAGTGCATCCATGAGATGACTTGTATATGTTACCCAACCACCATAAGGATTGGGACTGAGGTAAAATAGATTGACTATTAATTTAATCTCATCTTCTGTATTGCTCATTCTATAGCTCCTGATTGTAATTTATCTGATGATTGCTTAAATAAACTGCGAGGTCTACCCTCACCCAGCCTAACTCTTTCGTACTTATCCCACTCACATAAGCTATGTTCAATAGTACGCATATCTACTTCTGAGGAGGGAACATTGTACCCAAATGATTGTTTAACTCCCTTGCCATAGCTAAGTAAGAAGTGCATCTCCTTATTAGCTTGTTCTTGGCTTATCGCTTTGTTGAGTGGTCTTTCCCCAATCCTGTTAAGACCACGAATCGCTCCAGGTCCTGCGTTTGCCCAAGTAAAACGGTCTTTTGGGCATGGTAACACAGATGTGTAGTTGAGGTCGGAAACGACTTCATAAGACATAAAACCTCCCCCTCCCCATCCTTTATAGGAACCCATCGCCTCGTGCAGCTTTTGGAGCGAATTTGTTTGGGACGCAACATCAGCAAGTTTTTCCTTATCTTGCCAGATGGGGGATAAGAAGTGGTCAACTACTACCTCCGACTTTCTAAGTTTTAAACCTTGATTTGTTATTATATACGCTCCAGTAAATGTACGTAACCCTGCATGTAATCTTTTTTCTATAATTTCTTTGGCACGAGTAGGATCCCACTCTGTAACCCAGCCATGCTCTTCAGCGAACTCAGTCGTACCAACCATTCTAAACAAACAACAATTAAATATTATTTCACCGTGACTTCGGTTGTGGTTTGGGTTTGTCCAGTTCTGACGCATCCAAACAGTAACCTTATCATTCTCCCTAAACGGATTAGTAAACTTATACTTCTGTAATATAGGGTCAATAGTCCAAGGAGGAGGGAGACCTTTTAATCTTTTTTGGTATATGCTATGCCGTTCTGTTATCCAATCGTATAGATTCCCAGCATTTAATTTAGCTTCTTTTTCAAACATCTTCTTCCTTTCTGTGAAGTGGTATGGCTAATTCTAATAAACTAGCCATACCGTGACAACCGTTACTTTATCAAGCAGCTTCTGCGTAGGACAGTGCTTTTGTAAGAGCTGTATTTTTAGTCTTGGCTCCTGAGCCAAACCATGCTGAGTGCAAAGCATTACCCTCTGCGTGTGAGCGTTTTTGGTGATCCATCACATAAGTAACACCATTCAATGCTCCCCACCACGTTCCTTTTGCTGAACGCATATCTGATCCAGGAGAAGTTTCAATAGCCTCGTAAACTAACTCAGCTGTATTTTTAAACTCATCACGGAGAGATAGTGGCTCTAAACCTAAAGCTCGTTCTGCTTTACCTCGGTCAATTAAAAGCTGTGGCTGGAATAACTCAGCAACATAGTTTTCAACATCAACTTGTTTGTAAGACTTGCTAGCTAAGAACTCAGCTTGCTCCTTAAAGTAGTTCATTTGTTTACCACTTATACCGAGTGCTTCCTCAGCAGCTTTAATAATCTCTTCATCAAACATTTGTAAATGTAAGACTCTGAACCGATTGCCTTCCATATTAAGTGCCTGAGTCAGAGTGTTGTTACAGACAACACGGATTGGTGTAAACATTATAGTCATAGCCTTACCGACTTGGTGACTATTATTTAATAATAAATAGCCTTTCACCTCATCATCACCAGCTAACCTAAACTGGTCGGTAAGTTTTGCTAATCCCCAAATATTTCTACCCTCTTTTAAACTACCTGCTGTCTCCATTGTCATATCGCCAGCTTCAGTAAAGCGTTTAAAAAAGTCCATAACTTCGTGGTTTTGGAAAGGAACATAGCCCTCACCACATTTGGAAAGTATTTTGTTATCTGAATCACGCACTAGGAAGTAATCTTCAGGTGCTCGTATAAAGCTAGCCTCACCAGTTGGGTCGATTATATTCCAAGTATTTGGTTTATCAACAGTATAAGCTGGTCGTTTACTTACTGACCAATCTAATCCAGCAGCTTCTAACATTTGTGCTGGTGTCATATTACTATCTACTGCTTTACCTAACCCATGCCAAGGAACCTCCCCAGCATAAGCCATAGTTTCAATATTATGTGCCATTTGTTACTCCTTTCTATGATGAACGTGGCATATCGACAGATGGTAAACTGTCGTAAGTTTTAAACTTTACATCTAATAGTGCAAAGTTCTTATCATCGAGTAATACCTGACAACGCATCTCTTGGTCATTGTGTGGCATACTCCATGCGATTGGAAACCTAAGTGTATCAGATAATTTTTCAACAACAGAGGTTCTCAATGATTGATTACGCTTACTGCGTATGGCTTCGTCGTTAGCTTTTTTAAGGCTGTCTTTCGTAAAAAATTTCACTTGCATATCTTTCTCCTTTGCTAGTGTGGGTATGCAAGAGTAGACTTCCGATTTTGGACACCATTTAGTCCCCTCAGATTTGCTACCCTTGCATAGTATAAGTATAAAAAATACTGTTACAGAAGATAACTCTTTTTTGTTCAGGTGGGGATAGCATACCCACGACTAAACATAGGGTGTACTAAATGTAACTTTTCTGTTGCTCTTGTCAGTCCAACATAAAAAACCCTCGCCTCATCTTCTTCATAATTATTAATCTTCCTCCACATACTATAAGGTCTTTTCATAGTATCTGTCAATAACATCACGTTAGTAGCTTGTGATCCTTTCGCTGAGTGAATGGTAGATATTCGTATACGAGGAGTTCTTTCTAGTTTTTCTCCCTTACGCAAACATGCTTTTATATATATCTTATCTCTTTGGCTTATTTTTCCTAATCCCTCATCCCATGGGAGATTATGTAATAATCCATGCTTTTCTTTTAAATCTTCTATACTGTAAAAAACACCTGATTCACCATCAGGCATGGTCTTATATCCATACTTTATTTGAGTGTTCAATAGCATATGTTTATATACTAAACGCACCTCTTCCATACTTAATCTGCCACCGTATCTTAATGTCTCCCACAATCTTACAGCTTCTAAAACATTAGCATCTATACTTTTAGATCCATTGTAAGTGTATAGGTGTCCTCTCCTTCTTACTTCTTCCTCTATCTGTTGAGCACCTCTAGTAGTTCTGCTTAATAGTAACCACTCACCATCACTTAGGTTTACCTCCTCCGAGTGTCTATGCCAGTGGACAGACCCTTCACTTTCTCTTGGCTCAAATACTTTTAATCTTCTTCCAACTATACTCTGTATTACTTTTGTGCTCAATGTATGATGGGAAGAAGGTATTCTATAAGACCTATCTAATAAGGTTACATCACCTTTTAAATTAACAAAGTAATCAACATCAGCACCAGCATACCTAAATATAGCTTGGTCATCATCACCAGCTACATAACATACCTTACTATTTTGTTCTAACATCTTAACCATCTCCCACTGGATAGGAGATAAATCTTGGGCTTCATCTATAAAGACAACTTCTAGCTTGGGGCAGAGTTTATTTTCTATAAATGTTTCTAACATTCCAGCATAATCTTGTAAGTCAAATGCTTTTTTCCACTCATCCAAACCTCTGGCTACATAATCTACTCTTGACCAGTCAGTTTTTAATGGGACAATACTTTCATTATAAACCTTACGCAAAGGCTGCCTCAGTATCCTAGATATGTTTATTATTTCTAAAAACTTATCGCCATAGCCCACATCTTTATATGGTCCTTGTTCAACTGTTGTACCTGTATAGAAGTTCCCTATTTTTAACCAGCCAGCTACTTCTTGATATTTTTCAGGTGTCAGTATTTGTGAATGATTTAAGCCAGACATCATAAAGGCAAGACTATGAAGTGTTCTAAAGTAAGGTAAGTCCCTTCTTTTTAAACTAAACTTTGTACATGCTCTATCAATAGCTTCACTTGCTGCTCTTCTTGTGAAAGCAAAATACCCTATCCTATCAGGTGGTGTGCCTGAGTTTAAATAACTCTCAACAAGGCTAAGTAATTTTGTAGTCTTACCA
>Ga0209348_1001064_pt1 | contig 13725 bp, 11 predicted proteins | sample ETNvirenome_2_30_FD_184065 | JGI IMG/M metagenome (GOLD analysis project Ga0209348, IMG submission 184065) | Marine viral communities from the Pacific Ocean - ETNP_2_30 (SPAdes) (version 2) | ecosystem: Environmental > Aquatic > Marine > Oceanic | place: Pacific Ocean | collected 2013-06-22 | reverse complement strand
ACTAAGTTCTCTATGTATGAAAAGGAAGATAATACAAGTGGATCTCGTGAGTTAGCATGCACTGCAGATGCCTGCGAAGTCGTGGACTTGAGTGCAAGCTAATGATAGAGATACCGATCAATGACGACTATATGAACCGTGCGAGGGAAAAAGCTTCTACTGTGGGCATATTGCAGGGAAGTATTACAGGTGGCACTAGCAACGTTGTAGGTGCGATAGGTGAGTTAGTCGTTGCTGATAGTATTAATGCAAAGCAAATAAATACATACGATTATGATCTAGTTAAGGATGGGATGCGTATAGATGTTAAGACTAAACGTTGCAACTCTAAACCACAACCCCATTATGATTGTTCTGTAGCGTTGCATGGAACTAAACAAGATTGTGATGCGTATGTGTTTGTTCGCATACTTACAGATTTAACAAAGGCTTGGATTCTTGGTGGCATTTCCAAGCACAACTTTTACAAAGAAGCTACCCTATACAGAAAAGGGGATATTGATTATAACAACGGCTATACATTCAAAGCCGACTGTTACAATTTACAGATAAGTCAGTTGAGTCCTTGCCATGAAATCAAAAACTAGAGCAAAGCTATTTGTGTTAGAAGCGTATTTAAATAAAGAGGGGAATGTGGAGATGAATTACGAAGCAGTCAAACCTGAAGATCTCGAACGAGAGTTGAATACTGGTTTGCCTATGTATAGTGGCACAAGTCAGGTTGCGTCACTGCTTCGTTATCTTAGGAAATGTGGTGATGATATAATGAGTGGATCACGAAATTATATTTAGCCTTTCGCACCTTTTATTCTATCTGCCAAAGTTATTCTATCTTTTGGTTCTGCTAGGGCCGCAAATTCTTTTTGTTTTGGTGTTTTAGGTACACCACCTACTTTACTACCTTTGCTTTTCTTTTCAAACTTTTTAATAGCTCCACCAAGATTGTAACCCATGCCGAATTTCTTTTGGTCAGTCATCATGCCCATAGCGTCTTGTGTCTTTGGTGTCATAGTATTTTGACCCTTGTTCTTTTCAGCGAGTCCACCTAACATCATCGGCTTACGTGGTGATGCCATACCACCACCGTACATCTTTTGTGGGCGTTGTCCGTTGTTGTACATTTTCATGTGTTTCTCCGTTATTGTTGTCTTAATTTAGAAAAGTCAATTTCTGGTTTTCTCGTGCCAGATCTCATTTCATCTTCTCTTGATATTGCTGACGATGCCCATGCGTTCATAGCCATAGCAGAAAATATTTCTTTTAATCTTAATTCTTTTTCTTCAGTAAATTTCTTTCCGTCAACGATAAGTTCTGTTAATATACTGGCAACTCTCGGATTCATAATCATTTCTTTTAACATACGATGTTCAGCCATTCTTATGTTCTGTATGAGTGCTTCTGTTGCAACATATTTAGGACTAACAACTTGACGTGATATAGAGTAAAATCTACTTATGTAACTTTCAATAGACAATCCTCTTGGCTCACCTGTAACTCTTATGTTTTTGTCACCTCTTCTTCGTGCCTGTTTTAACCTGTTAGCCATGAACGTATTTATTCGTTCTAAATTCTTTAGGTGATCATCATCAAGAATATTTAAATTTTTTAAATTAGCAAGTAACGTGTCTGAGTTTTCTCCACTTAAAAGATCAGTTAAAGCACCTGAGTCAAAGTCAGTATCTTTAACTGCTTTGTATTCAGTTTTTGTAATTTTGTTCCCTGCTGCATCTGTAGTTTCAACAACCTCATCTACAAGTGTGACACTACCTGTTGGTTTTACAACTAACTTAGATATATGGGTCGATGCTATTTCTTTCACATAACTATCAAACTCTCCGGGAGTCATTTGTGGACTAGGTCCAGTAGTTAAAGATTGTTTTAACTTTTTTAGTTCTGTAGGTCCATTTGCTGATGCTATGAACTCGTTAAAAAATCCTGCATTTGTCTTTATTTGTGATGCGTTAGTCATAAGTTTTATTCGCTCTTGGCTTTTTCTCATGGCTGTATACACTGCACCAGTTTCACTTATTAATTTTTGTTTAAGAGGTATCCAATTTTTTCTGTAAGCTTGTTCAAGTTTTTCATCTCTTCTTATTCTAAGTCCTAATCCTGTTAAATTATCCATAGATTCATCATATTTAAATGCAGATACAGAATCACCTTTTCTTCTATTTCTAAAAAGTAAGTCTGTTTTTCTTTTTAAATTTTCTATGGCATCACCTAATTGTTTAGGGTCTGTTATAGTTTCTTGTAATCTTAGAACTTCTTTTTCAAATTTTATAGCTGCTATGACACCCAATGCTTTGAAATTTTCTCCTCTTGGATCTATTATGTAATCGTCTGCTTGTCTGTTGTATCTACCATACATCATTGTATAATCATCATTTAATTTTTGTATTGAAGCATCATCCATCTTTGAAACTTTTTCTAAATTAAACCAAGTATTTGGTGTGTCACCAGTTTTCCAAACTTTACCACTTGGAAATCTTGCACTGTCTGCTTCATAAGCCACTTCACCTTTTGAATTAACTTTTGTGGCAGTTTGAGGATTAGTCCAACGTGATACGTTTGTGCCTTCAGTTAAAAATGGTGTTGTGTATTCATCTTGATACACTCTTCTCATATCAATTATTTCTTCTCTTATAGTTGCCAAAAGATCACTACTAAGTTCATTGCCTTGTACGTCTATAACTTTATCAAACAACTCATCAACATCATCTCTAAATCCTCCATAAACACTTGAAAGATTTGTATCACCATCTCTACTTGCTTTATAAGCTCTTCTACTTAATGCAGAATATAAATTTTGTGTTTGTTCTATATTTAATGCTATCCCTACTCTTCCTTGTAAATCTGAAGCACCAGATCTGTTTATGTACGATACTATATCTAAATCTGTAATTGCTTGATTTTTTAAATTATCAGGTAAATCATTTCGTATTTTTGTTATATATAAATCTCTTAAATTAGTATTACCTGTAGCTTCAATTAACGCATCTACCGATCTTGTTGCACCACTATTCAATACTGTAAATATTCTTTTTTCGTCAGTGCTTTTCATAAGTTGACTTACTAAGGCTTTTGAAGCTCTAGTGCCTGCATCAGATTTAACTTGATCAAGTATTTTAAATCCTAATTCAGACGCATCAGTTCCATAAATATCACCATATTTTATGTCAAAGTTTTTAAAAGGTAATTTAGCTCGTGTTTCTGCTAGTTTTCTATTCATCATAGCTAATCTAGCTAATGAAGCATTTTCATCGTTGTACTTACTTAACTCTGTCATGTTTACATTTGGAATCATCTTCGGACTCTCTAATAATCTTCTGTGATGATTTGCTATTGTGGCATGAAATTCTTTGTTAATTGTTTTTTGAATTGTGTCTATAGTTTTCTTAACTTTAACTACATCTCTTGTTTCTTTTATAAAGGACAATTTATCAACGTCATCTAACAAAGACTCTGCCATGTTTATAACACTACCATATTCAACTTGCATTTCTGCACGTAAACCTTTTGTGTCATGTCCGTGTAAATAAGTTTCTAGCAACATTGTTTTTGATTTTATGTAGTTATCTGCTATCGCTCTCAATCCATCATCTTTTAACTTTGAATCATTGAGTGCTTCAGATATTTTACCTGTAAACTGCACTAAGGCAGGATTATTTTTATCTATGTCCTTTGAGCCTAATATTGTTTTTAAACTTTTTTCCAAACCTCTCATTAGATTTGTTCTGTTTTTTTGTATGCCTTGAATAATTGATGCTGTGTCTGCATCAAACGCTTTTGTTTGACTGAACGAATAATAAAAAGAATCCTCTAAAACATCATAAAAAGCTAATCCTGCCATGTCAGCAAAGCTAGTTTCAAGAACTTCATCACTCAATCCTGCTCCACCCTCTGAGATAGGCTTTGTTAAATCTTTTCTTACTCCTTTGTAATACATTATATTTGCAACAATTTGATCTCTTACTTCAGGAGTCAAAGTATTTATTCTTTGTGCTAATTCTACAGCTATCTTTCTTTCTTTTGCATTTTTAAATCTAGATAAGTCTGGGCCGCTTAATATTTTAAGAACTTCTTGTGAAGTTAAATCATCTCCAAATACACCACTTTTTCTAAAATACGTGAGCATATTAGCAGAGTTATAGGTCTGATTATCTAAATAAGATCTCATGCCTAAGAGGTTGTTATTTTGAGAAAGACTAGCACTTATCATAACACCCATGCCCACAAGATATCCTACTTCAGGTTCTATTCCAAATGAAACATTTAATTGTTGTCCAGTTGCCGCAGCTACCGTTGCAAAGAGAGTGCTGTCACGATACATGTCTCTTATGTATTTTGGTATTGCACTTGTTTGTTCTGCAATACGAATACCCATCTCTGCTTCCATTTTTTGTATTTTTAGTTTTCTTATTTTTTCAGTATTATAGTATTCTTTCTTTAGAAGTGGTGTCATAAGTGATTTAGCTAACGGATCGAGAGCTTGATACTCGGCACGCTTTGCTTTTAGTGCATCAGCTAATTCATTTTTTACAGTTTTGAGTCTGTCTTTTGCATCAACAACCATGCTACGTAATTCGACAGGCTTACCAGACTCAGCTAAATCTGCACCTGCCTTAAATTTAGATTTATCTAATATACTTTTTAACTGTTTATATATAGGAAACTTTGCTCTTCTACTTTCAAGAAATGCACTCACTAATTCTGGTTGTTTTAAATCTTTGTTATTTTGAGCAAATAATTTAAAATCTTGTTCAAATAATTTTTTAGCAGCACCCTTACCCACTTTTGCAATAAGACCTGCTTCTGCAACCAACGCAGGTACAACTATTGATATTTTGTCAGCAGTATCACTAGCGTAGTGTAATATTTTGTGTGCTTGTTCCTTTGAAACTAAAATGTTATCTTCAGCTAATCTTAATCTGTACCTCTCTGCTGCGTCAGGACCTAAGTAAGATCTTAATAAATCTCTACCAGTTTCAGAAAAAGGATTTGGCAAAAATCCAATTTTTTGTGACGCATCTTTAAATGTTGCTTCTCTTGTAGACAGATTAATCAAGTTTTTTAAGCCATCATAGCCTAATTCAAGACCCCCACCAACAGCAGTTATAACTAAGTCTGTCAAAGCTCGTGGTATATCAGTTGCTACAGTGTATATTTTTTCACCTAATTTTAATCCTGAACCTGCTGTTAAGGTTTCTGTTTCTTCAGGCATTTTAAATCTTAAATCTGATCTTCCATATATGTTTCTGTTAATTAAACCTGCTTTTGTTTTAGCACTCATATTTGGAAAACTTTTATCCATAAATTTAAGAAAATCTTTTGCTCTTCTTCCCGGACTGTCACTGTAACTTGGTAATAGTCTACCTGTCTTTGGATCTCTTGCATAGTATTCAGTGCTAAGAATTGCAGGAGCATCAGTAAATGGATTTGGAAGCAGTGTACCACTTATACCTTTGTCTACTTCAGATTCAATTTTTGCTTCTATGTTAGATCTAAGAATTGTATCTATGCGTTCGTCTACGTTGTATATACCTGCTGTTTTTGCCATCCCTTTATCATCTAACTCATCACTTTTTGTAATAAGAAATCTTGGTTGATATTGATTAAACATTGCTATTTTATCTTCGTATGGCATATTTGTATCAAAAGATTGCGTTATTTGATTTGCTCCTTCACCATATACAAAACTATTTACTTTGTTTTCGTTAAAAAAATCTTCATTAAAATATTCACCATAATTAAATACTTTATTTACAGTAAGTGGGTTAACAATAATTTGTCCGGGTTCATCACCAAATCTTGCAGGCTCATCAGATTTATCTTTATCTTTATCAACAATACCAACTGCTTCAAGAGTTGTGTCTATAGGACCTTTCGGAGGTCTATACTCTAACTCTTCATTTCGTTTTGTATCTGGAAAGTAGCCAAAGTCACTTTTGAATTGTGTCATTAATTATCTCTTAGTTATTGTGGTTTAGGCACGGATTTAAAAATCTTCTTAGGTATGCCCCTTTTTCTCATTTCTTCAGGCTTGGTTTCATCGTAGTCAGGGTTGTCTATTGATTTTGTTGTGTAAGTTACATTGAATTGATCTACAGTTGCTACTTTACCTGATAATTTTGCAACTGCGTAATCTGCAAAGTTACCACCTCTTGAGAAGTCAACACCGAATGATTCATTTGTTTTTTCAAGAACATAGGAAACAGCCGCAGCTTTTCCACCTTTTCTATACCCCTCTTGTATAACAGCAACATCTTCCATAACTGATGCTATTGTTCTTAAAGATTCTATTATCTGATCTTCACTACTTGTTGCATCAAAATTCATAGCGTTCATCATGTTTTCAATATCTTGGTCAGATATAGTTCTACCCCCAGTACCACCTTGAAACGCTGATGCCATTTGATATGCTAAATTAAACTTCATAAATTCTATTCTAGCTTTTCTTCTAGTATTTGTATCGAAATTACCCATGATACTTCGATTAGCATTTGCTAGTCTAGCTTCAAGTCTTGACCTACCAACGGTGTTAAAACCTCTCTGATTACTCCTCCAATCTGAAAAAAGATTGGCAAAACCAACCATGATACCACTTCCTCCAAAAAATCCATTAATAACTTTGGCGGCACCTGCAACGGTTGGTTGTAAAACTCCAAATGCTTTTGTTTGTGATTGTTCAAATTCTTGATACATTCTAGTAGCAAGACCTGCAGCCCCTCTCGCTGCACTTGCTTTTGCCGCTGCCTGCTCTGCATCAATTTTGTATTCATTTCGTAGATGATTTGCATGTTGTTTGGCTATTGCATCATCTCTCAAAGATGTTGTTGAATATATAAAAGGTTTAACATCTGTAGCGTTAAAGGAGGGAACAAATGCTTGTAACATATTAGAAAAAACACTAGGAGATACACCATTGTTAAAAGCTCGTTTTCTTGCTGCAGATATAGCTCTTGTATAAGTTCCAAGATTATCTAAATCCAACCCTTGTTTTGGCAACACTTTTTTTAGTGTGGCGTATACATCCCATATGACTTTTTGTTTATCTACATTCAAACGTTCAGCATCGGTTGTTCCTGTTTGCCATGCTCCTATCAACTCCTGATAAGGAATATTTAATCTTTTTGCAGCGTCATTGGCTTGTTCAATTATAAATCTACCGTCATTAGACTTGTAAACATCTTCTGTTAAATAAGGTATGTGTTCATAAGCTATAAATTTATCTGAAGTTAATTTTTTATCAGACATAAAACCTAACTTTTTAGGATACTTTTTTTGAAATCTTGAATAGTTAACACTGTAAGCAGGTGCTACCACATCTCTTATAAAATCTTCACCATATCCCTTACCTAAATATTGACTGTACGGAACTGTTATATCTTTGTATTTTACTACTTTTACAGCGTCTCCCACCTTTTCTTCTTGAGCAGTGCCTTCTGCCCACAGCGATGTTCTTCCAATCAAAAAGTTATTTAAGTCAGCTATTTTTTGAACACCCCCCGGTAATCTTTTTGCATTTTGTATGTATCGTTGATAATTATTTGATCCCAATACTTTATTCATATCGGTTATATTTGCTTGGTTTCTTGCACCTTTATCATCTAAATCAGAGTTGGTAAAAGTTAAACTAACATCACCTGCTTGAAAATTAACAAGCTTTCCTGCATTTTCTGCTTGTGTTTTTGCGTTTAGTTTTTTTAATTCATACTGACCTTCTAATCGAGCAAGTGCAACCTTTTGAGCAAATTCTGCTCCACCTTTTACAAACGCTTTAAACGGTGTGAATCCCATCTACACTTCTCCTATTTCTTCTTGTACAGGTTGCTCATCAAACTTAGGTGAAAGAAAAGACTTATCTTCAATTTGTTCTTGTTGACCTTCCATTTCAGCCATTACCTGTAATGTCTCTGGTGAACGATCTTGCATAATGTTCATCATCTGTGCTTCATCTACGTTACTATCTTCACGTGGCATACCATCTTTAGTGTTAAACATCTTCGGTTGTATATCGTTTTCTACAGCTAATCCTGCAAGGTACACAGCAATCGGTGCTTTGATAAGTTCTGCAACATCAGGATTAAAATGACCTGTTGAAAAACCACCCAACCCCACGGTGTCCACTATTTCTTCTATAGATATACCTGCAAACATAAGTGATAACATATCATTTTTTACTGCAGGAGTTTCCATTTGATCTATTACAAAGTCAATCGCTTCTTCAGGATCAGCAAAACGTGGTGGTTTTTCCCACGACCATTTACCTTGCGGCCCAGTTAAACTATGACCGGGGGGTGGTCTGTTGAATTTATCTAAAGATTGTACCGTAGTATCTGGTGGAGTTTCCTGCATCATGTGAACACCTGTTTTGGACTAATTCGTGATTTTATATTTTTAAGATCACCTGCTTTTTTAAGAGTAATGTTTCTACCTACACGTGGGTTATACTGCATAGCTTTACCAAATACAGCATTAATCAACGGATTGCCTGCAGCTATTTGTGCTTTACTCATTAAACGTTCATTAGACATCCCCGGAACGTAAAATTGTATAGCTGTCGCTTTTACTGGTTGCACTCCTGCTACGGCAGGTGCTTTTATTCTTTGTGGTATTGTTGTATTGGATGCTTGTGATAGTGACCCACCCTTACCAAATAAACCTTCATAAGTATATTTAGATACTTCTTTTGAAAAAGATTGTAAGGCACTATCACTGCTCTTAGGCTTAACGCTATCTAAAAATGAAGAACCTGTAGATTTAGCTACTGGTTTTCTTGTTGTTCCTGTTCCTGATGTTGCATAAGCTACTGATCCAAAAAAAGCTAATGCAGGTAGTAAAGCTTTAAGCATAATTATGATCTCCCTAATAGTCCGAATATGCCTGCTAATGTCGCTCCCCCTAACGCACCATACATGTCGTTTTCACTTTTCATTTCGTACATGTCAGTTTGTGCAGATACTTCCATAGCTGTCAGAGCTAATTGATGTTCTCTTTGCTTTGCACTTTCAGACGATGTAAACAACCACGATGCTTCATCTCTATATCTTTGCCATAGTGCATTTAATGCTGATTGGCTTACATTTAAAGTATTAAGTGCATTTTGTCTATTTGTTTCATTTTGAGCTGCAGTGTTAGCAGTGTTTATGTTTCTTCTCCATACAGCGTTGGACTGATCTATCTGTGTCTGCATGTTTAAGTTAAATTGTTCTCTTTGGTCATTTAAACCTTGTACATATCTTGCGTTAGCGTTTGCTTGATCTACGTTAAACTGCTCTGTTGCAGCCAATCTGTTTGCGTTAGATTGTTGTATTTGACCGTCAAGCTCTGCAAAGAACTCGTCAAGTTGATTTTGTGATTTTGCATTGAATTGTTCTGATGCGTTTTGTGCCGCAGCGTCAGTGAGTAAAGCTTGTAGTTTACCTTGATAATCTATTGACTGTGTCTTTTGTTTGTTGTCAAGATTAGCCATATCGATGGATAGAAATGACTTAGCGTTATTTACGGCTGCAGTCATTCTCGAATCTAGATTTGCTTTATCCATAGCTGCAAAAGTCATGGCATTTTGTAGTGTGGCTTGTTGTTTGTTATTTAAGTTTTGTAACTGTATAGTTGCAAATCTATCGGCATCAGCTTTTGCTATAGGTATGCCTGCTTCAAATATGGCTTGTGTTATGGCTGCAGAAGCCATGCTTGATGCACCAAGACCTCTTTGTTGCATGATGCCACTTACTGCTCTTACGGCAGGCGCTGCCCACGCAGGTAAAGGTTTACCTTCTTCTAAGCTTTCATACAGTTGTGATAGTTGATACTGTACAGACGCTTTAGGATCTAATTCTTCTGTTTGTGCAGTTACCTGAGACTGTTCAGACACTGCACCTTGCACGTCTCCAATAAGAGATTCTGTGGATAGTTTACCCTGTGCAGCAACAGCTTCAGGTGTATTTCCAACAAGATTAGCATTGTACGTATTTGCAACTGTTTTTGTGGATGTTGGAACAGCAAGATTATCTTTGGATGCCATGCCTGTTTCCATTTCCACAGTTTGCAACCCTGTAGGTGTGGTCAATAATTCATCTTGTTGTACTTCTTGGGGTGTGGTTGTTATCTTACCTGCTTCAGGAACGGTTTGTTCAGTGCCTGTTGCTTGCTCACCAAGACGCTCTATAAGTTGTTCACCTGTTTTTGGAGGTGTTATGGTCGTGTTTTCTTCTTCAGCCATTATCTACTTCCCATCAATACTTTGTCTAACTTATCTTCTAATCTTCTGATTGCATCCATCAACTCGTGCATGTCATCCTTAACGTCATCTTTACGTGCATACTCTTCTCGTGTCTTGTTAAGGAGTATTTGTATACGCTTGACCTCTTGGAACATCTTGTTAAATGCCCAACCAAATGGTACAACGACCATAGTCAGGATTATGTTCCAAAATAACATTGCGTCAATTTCCATTTATACCTCGTCAGGAAAATCGTACATTGGTGCATTGCCTGTAGGCTTACCATCATCATCTGTAGGTGCATCAAACAATGCCATAAACTCTGTTAACTTAGTGCAATTATTTATTTTATCTTCTATTGTTTTTGTTGCAGTTCTTACATCTGTTCTATATTTACTTATATCACTTGGTATAGCTGTACTTGTTTCTGCTTTACGTGTTACATACCAATCTGTGCTAGACAATAGAGCATTTGCAGTATTTTTTGTAGTGTCAATCCATTTTGATTTTAATCCTAGTGTAACCAATTGTTTACCTGTTATCAAGTCAATAATTGGTTTGCCATCTTCATCTACTTCATTTGTATCTGCTAGTTTTCTTTCAACACCTTTTGACCAATAGAATCTGTTATCAAAACTTGTATCAACATCATCTTCCCAAGTTAGACCAAAACCTTTTTTGTCCTCGTCAGACCATATCATCCAATTACTCGGATGTTTTATGCCATTTTTGTCTGTCCAACTTCTACCTTCTTTTATTTGAACACCATTATGTTTCCAAACCATATTATTTTCTCCTAAAGTGCATTTGCATATTTAAATGGTTGATGTGCAAAAGCCATATATATAAATACATCACTAGAGCTTTTATTTAGATTTTGTGCTATAGTAGAGCCTGTACCACCTATTCTAACTTTAAATCCATTTGATACTATATCTATTGTTGGGTATGACACACTGTCAAACTCTGCATTGTTGTTGTTTACAACTATGTGTGACATCACAGGATTTATTGTTTGTGTTGTTCCTACACCAAATCTAGTGTCATCATATAAACTCCAATTTAAAGCACTGGTAATGTTTTTTATTAAAACCCAAGCAGGTCTAAATCCAGTATAAACAAAAGGACCATCATTATCACCATTACCAGTGTACTTGCCAATCTTTGAATACCCTTCCACATCAGCAAATAAATATGCTACGTAAGTTACACCATTTGCTCCAGTTGTGTTATCACTTCCAATACTAAATAAATTATTATTTAATGTCATTGTGTTACCACCCCAATAAGCATTATTTGCTGAACTTCTTGCATCTGATGAGTCTAATTCTATGGTATGATTATATGATGAACCAGTATTCATGTCCTCATGGTACACTGCCCAACTATAATTTGTACTCCTAGATTTTGTCCAAATCATTCTTGGTGTTTTACCTAATCCATGATTAAATGTTGATGGGTAGGTAGAGCCATGCCCACTTGTATCTCCAGTATAAGTTACAATACTAAATCCACTTGTTGTGTTTGCCTGAGATACACTTGCTTCTGTTGCACTATTATCTCCTGCTGAATGAGAAGTGGTAGTGCCACCATTTGCTTTCCAACTCCAAGCTACGTATGAATCTCCTGAATCATTAAAATCATCATAGGTTGCTTGTGTGACTGTAAAACCGTCACTATCAAATGAATCTATATCTTCAGGGTCACTGTCTCCTTTTTCTTCATCAAGTGCTTGAGCTATTACGTTAGCACTAACTCCTCGTGTAGAGTCTGTTAATCTATGATTTCCAGTGATACTTAAACTTTTTATCCATAACCAATCAGGTTGATGACCAAAACCTGAAACTGAAAGAGTGCCACCATTACCTGTATAAAGAACTGTATTATGATGGTCATCAGCTTGTGTTTCAGAATTAGGACCTATTGTTGGTTCAGGCATATTGGATGTACATAATGCGAGAAAGCCACTCGGTACAGCATACTTAAAATCTCCTATACCATTCTCATCAGTGTTACCACCTGCTGAGATTGTATTATCAAAAGTGCTATCTTGACCAAAATTAGCAGTAGCTTCATTATTATAAACACCTACAAAAGGTAAATATTTTAACGATGTACTTAGTGTTGCTGTAGGATTATTACCATTAGCAGGGTCTCCATCATTTCCAGCATCTGCAGCAATATAGGTATTGTTTAAACCTATAAATAGTTTTCCACTATCAGCATCATAAGCAACTTGAATTACAGCACCTGCTCCCGGTGTATAAGTGCCATCTGTAGAAAGTGTTGTTGTGCTTGTGTTAGCAGTGAATCTTGCATTATTATTATTAGAATAAAATACATAGTTATCAGCACCAGTTGCATAAGTCACAGCTTTACTTATATCTTGTAAACCCACACCTATTGCTACTGTTGAACCTGCAGTATCTGTTTTGTTGTAAACTTCAAAATACCATTTTCCTGTTTCAGGAAGCATACTTCCTATGTTAGCTCTATGTGCAGTTGATTCGTGAGTTAACTGTAAATTTCCTTCAGACATATGACTAGAAGCAGTTAAATAATGCAAAGGATTAAGAATACAAAAATTATTCTCAGGAGAATCTGCCCAATTACTGTCGTGTCCACCTAGACCACCTATAGAAAAATGATTTCCGTTACCACTTGTATCTGCACCTATACCACTAGCATTAGCACTTCCACCAACTTCCTTAAACTGTAATCTAAATCCATTTGTTCCATAAGTTACATTTGGTGTTTTTGCAATCCATACACCATTTTTTGTTTCACCAAAATATGAAGCATCATATTGCGTTCCATCAACAAAATTTATCTCTGCCATATACCCATCAAAATATCTGCCAGTAGAATTTACGTTTCTGCCAATCCAATGTGCTTCAGTTGAATTAAATGACGTTTCATGGTTTTGAGGTACTTGTGCATAATATTGTTTAATAGCAGTTTGTAATGTACCATTTATATAAAATTTTACTCTATTCCCTGCAGTTGATTGTGTTGTATCCACTGCCATAACTATGTGATACCAAGCTGATACATCACGAAATGATTTATCATTTTCCTCAGAATAATCTGCACTGCCATCCCAAGTGTAAAGTTGTAATACATCTTTTAGCGTTGTAAAACTTTGAGAAACAAACCTTAAAACAGAGAAAATATCACTAGTTCCTGCTGACATAACAGTAGTATCACTACCCCCACCAACATTATTTGCGTCAAGATTTCCTCTTTTAATCCACGCACTAAAAGTAAAAGTTCTTCTGTTTCCTGCACTTGATGGTGTTCTGTATAAGTAAGATGAATCACCATCTTCAAATCTTAATGATTGAGTAGCAATACCATTATAAAAGTCAGGCTGTAAAAATGCCTGTGCTGAACCTTTTAAGTTACCAAGAAGTGCCATTAACTAAATGCTCTCTGTACCTTACCTAATAATATATTACTTGCTGATTGCACCACATAAGGTATCAAATCAACAGAGTTAGCAG
>Ga0209348_1001062_pt1 | contig 13734 bp, 24 predicted proteins | sample ETNvirenome_2_30_FD_184065 | JGI IMG/M metagenome (GOLD analysis project Ga0209348, IMG submission 184065) | Marine viral communities from the Pacific Ocean - ETNP_2_30 (SPAdes) (version 2) | ecosystem: Environmental > Aquatic > Marine > Oceanic | place: Pacific Ocean | collected 2013-06-22 | reverse complement strand
TTGTCTTTCATCTTGTGGTGTTAAACCATAATAATCTACAAAAGAATCTTCACCAAACTCATCTACAATAGCTTTTATAATTTGTTTTACATCACTTTGCCAGTGTGCCCATATTACAGCTTTACCCTCTATCTCACACAATACATTTATTAATTCATCAATACGATTGCTTTTTATTTCTTGTATAGTGCCATCATCAGCTTTGAAGTGACCACAAGTAATTTGTTGTAGCCGCATAAGTTGAGTCAGTGCATTCGCTGTGGTTATCATCTTACCATTTAATATTGCAAGCGCTTCTTTCTTCATCTGCGTATAGACTTTATTTTGATCTGGTGTTAGCTGCACCACTCGTTTCATAAATGTTTTTTTAGGTAAATCTAGGCAGTCATCTTTTAATACTCGATAAGAAAAATTTTTTAATTTATCAGATAACTCACCAAGATTACGATAACCAACGACTATCTGCACTGAACGACCACCAAAGTTTGCAGTTTTCATAACAGCATATCTAGTTCTAAACGAGTAATAAGAGTTATGATCTAACAACCATGGATCTAAAAACTCACATTGTTTGTATAAATCTAATGGTGATTTTGTTACAGGTGAACCTGTAAGTATTCTTTTATATTTTGCCTCAACACCAAGAGATACTATATTTTTTGTACGTTTAGCTTCTGGATTTTTTATGGTAGTTGACTCATCAACAGCCATCATGGTTTTGTGTGAGTTAATGAATCTAGCTGCAAAATCAACACCATTTTTAGTTGATAGAGCTTCAACATTCATAATTAATATGTGAAGATCTAAACCAGTTTCAAATAAAGTATTTAATAATTTTTTCTGTTTTTCAGATTTATCAGAGCTTTTCCATAACACCACTTTTTTATAAATGTGATTAGGTAAATGTGTAGGTACCTCTTGATCATACCAATTTTTATACACACCTTTTGGTGCTATAATTAATAAACCATTTATATGACCTTTGTCATACAACATAGCTGCGTTATCTATCAAAACTTTAGATTTACCTGTACCCATCTCCATAAAATACGCAAAAGCTTTTTTATCCCAAGACATTTTTAAAGTCTTAAGTTGATGTGCGTATGGCTTGGTTTTAAATTTATAAAACATACTTTACTTTTCTTTCTAAAAAGCTATATATAAGTTAAAAGAAAAAAAGTCAATGGCGAAAGTTTATTTAGTACAAGAAGTTCCGATTATCAAATATTCCGATAATCCATCTGAGATTGGTAAACCAAAATTAGATATTACACCCGCACTAAAATATGGTGAAATTGTGGTGATAAGTAAAAGACTTGCACAAATGCAGTTTTCTCCTGGTCCATTAATTTTAGAAATAAAAGAAAAATTAAAAGATTTTAATCCTGAAGAGGATTATGTTTTAAATTATGGCGACCCTAATATAATACAATCTGTAGGTAGTATACTAGCTATAAAATTTAAAAAATACAAAACATTGAAATGGGATAGAAGACAAGAGTCTTATTATTCTATCGAAATGGATTTTGCAAATATTAGTTGACATTAAAAAAATCTTGTTTATACAAACAAGTGTAATTAGAAAGAGGACATAAATGAGTGATTTACAAAAAATGTTTATTGAGGATGCACCTCAACAACTTAACGATTTAAATAATCCAGAGTCATTATCTGGCCATGTTTTAGAATTACAAAAGCTAGAAGATGAAATAAAAATGGACGAGGAAAAATTAAATAAAAAGAAAGAGCAAGCAGATAGATTATCACAACAAGTGATACCAGAGATTATGGAGTCTATGAAACTTAAAACTATGAAATTAAGAGATGGATCTGCAATAGAAATAAAAGAAATTTATAGCGCAACAATACCTGTAGATAAAAGGGTGGGCGCATTTAACTGGCTTCGAAACAACGACTTGGGTGATCTTATTAAAAATGAGATCACTGTTTCCTTTGGTCGTAACGAAGATACCAAGGCGCGTGAATACGCTGACCTTGCCGAGAGTAATGGGTATCAGCCTCAACAGAAACTTAAGGTTGAGCCCATGACTCTCAAAGCACTATACAGAGAGCGAGTCGAAAAAAATTTAGACTTACCCTCTGAACATTTCAATCTGTTTAAGGGAAACAAAACAAAAATTACAAGGAGCAAATAACATGAGTCAAGAAACAAGAGACTTAGCGACAAAACAAAGTGGTGCATTAGCGACATTGGACTTTGTATCAGATTCAGGAATGGGTCTTGAGAACATAGACAAGTCAGATCTTGCATTGCCTTTTCTGAAGTTGTTACAATCAGGTTCAGATGAAACTAAAAAGAAACATGCAAAGTATGTTGAAGGAGCAGAAGCAGGTATGTTCTACAATACGGTTACAAAAAAATTGTATAGTGGAGAGAAAGGAATAGATGTTATTCCGGTCTTTTATAAAATGACATACCCAGAGTGGGCACCCTTTGAAAAAAGAGAGGGTAGACCTATCCACAATGATAGGGGTCCAGGTATCATGAGTCAAACAACTCAAAATGATAGAAACAAAGATATGCTAACAAATGGTAATGAAATTATCAAAACAGCAAATCACTTTGTAATTATCTTAGGTGATAGACCAGAAAAAGCTTTGATGACTATGAAGTCAACACAGTTAAAAGTTAGTAGAAGTTGGAACTCACTAATGGAAGATCAATTTGAGGTAGACCCAAAAACCAATAAGTCTGTACCGGCACCAATGTTTTCTAGAGTTTATAAATTAAACTCTGTTGAGAACTCTGGTAGTTTTACTTGGCATGGATATAATATTAATTTGATAAAGAAAGTAGATGATGCTGGAGTTTATCAAATGGCAAAAGATTTCCATAACTCGTTAAAAAATAGTCAAACAAAAGCTGAGTCTAATACAGAGGACTCGAACTATTAATTCTACTCTGTCAAGAGGAGATAGGGGTAGCGAAGCGAGAGTGGAGCTACCCCGACCCGGGATCTTATGGTTGATGAATTTATAAAATTATTTACAGGATACCAAGGTGATTTTGGTATTGCAGACATGTCTTCTGCACAATTAGACACAGAAAAAAATAAACTTAAACCAAACTATGAGTGGGCAGGTAGGCCTATCACACAAGGTGATTATAAAGATCACATAGAAGGTAAGATATCTATTGGCATACAACCATGTAGATTGGATAAAACTTCACAATTTGGTTGTATAGATATTGATCCAAAAAATTATTCAACATTTAAAATAGAAAATTATCTAGCACTATTTCAACAATACAAATTACCATTAATACCTTTGTTATCTAAAAGTGGAGGACTACATTGTTATTTGTTTTTAGAGGAACCAATACCAACCGTTGATTTAATCTCGGCATTAAAATCTTTTTTACTGCCTCTTGGATTAGATCCTGATACAGAGGTTTTTCCTAAACAGAAAGAATTGAAAGAAGATGACAAAGGAGAAATAAAACCAGGTAACTTTATAAATCTACCATACTTCAATAATGGTAACACTAATCGATATGCAGTCGACAAAGATAATAATAAATTAAACATAGAAAAGTTTTTACAAATAGCAGAGCAAAATAGAATAGGTAAAAAAGAATTAGATAAATTAGTTGATCAAACATATAAAAATATTTTAGTAGGTACAAATGAAGAGTTTGATGATGGTCCACCATGTTTAGCATTATGTTCTAAAAGAAAATTAGACGATGGTAGAGATAGATTTATGTATAACTACATGGTCTTTGCTAAAAAGAAATACAAAGATAAATGGCCAGATCATGTTGCAAATGCAAACTACAACTATCTTGAAACACCTTGGGATAAATCAAAGTTAGATTCAAAGATAGCTGCGTGGAAAAAAGATACTGCAGGTCACACTTGTTATGAAGATCCAATACATAGTAAATGTATGCGTAGTCTTTGTTACTCTAGACCTTTTGGTGTTAAGTCAGATAGTATCACAATGTTTCCAGATATTACAGATTTTGAAATTATCATGTATGCGGAACCAGAGTATAGATTCAATGTAGCTTTACCAGATGGCACTAAGGCTGGTGTTGTAGCAAGCAACAGGCGACTAATAACAAAACAAACAGAGCTACTTGATTTAATATGGGAGCAAACAGGTATCTATCATGAGCCATTAAAACCAAAAGATTTCAGAGCTAAACTAACAGATTTTAGAAAAAATTCTGTCAAGATAACACCACCAAAAGGAACTCAAATAGAAGATAGATTAGAAGAGGAGCTATATCAATACTGCGTAAATGGACCAAGAGCTAAGAAAAGAATTCAAATAAATAGTGGATCTTGTTTAACAGAAGATGGCCATCATTATTTTAAATTTACATCTTTTATCGATCATCTAGGGGCAAGTTGGAAAATACCAGAGGAGCGTATTGCACAAAAATTAAAAGATAAGTGTGAGGTAGAGTTTAATCATTCTCTCAACGTAGATGGTAAAACAATGAAAGTATGTAGAGTAAAACAATTACATATAGATAAAATAGAATATAAACCGGTTGATAGAAAGAAGAGTAACTATTAATGAGATATAAAGTAGTAGGACCACCAGGAACAGGTAAGACCAGAAGGTTATTAAATGAAGTACAGAGATATGTAGATAAGGGTGTGTTGTTAAAAAAGATAGGTTATTTTGCGTTTACAAGAAAAGCTGCAGGTGAGGCAAGAGATAGATTTTTAAAAGTTAAAACAGAACTCACTAAAAAAGATATTAAATATTTTCAAACATTACACTCTTTAGCTTTTAATACTCTAGGACTTAAAGAGGAAAATGTCATGCAAGATTTAAATTACAAAGTTATTGGTGAAACCTGTGGGATACAAATTAAATATGCTTCGTATGAAATAAATAATTGGAATGGCATATTCTCATCAGATAGTGAGTATTTAAGTTTAATAAACTTAGCTAGAGTTAGACAAATATCTGTAATGGATCAATTTGATTTAAATGAACATTTATCAAAAATAGAAAGAGACAAGTTAGATGCCATTGAAAAAGAAATTAAAAGTTACAAAGACGTGTATGGTTTAATTGACTTTACTGACATGATACAAAAATTTTTAGACAAAGATGTTACACCAGACTTTGATGTTATTTTTATCGATGAGGCACAAGATCTATCTTTGATACAATGGGCCATGATAAATAAAATAGAGAAAGACACTAATTGTGATGTGTGGGTTGCAGGTGATGATGATCAAGCGATATTTGGTTGGGCTGGTGCTGATGTAGATTCATTTATAAATTATGATGCGAAAGAGATACCACTAAAACAATCAGAAAGAGTGCCAAGCATTATACAAGAAGTTGCACTAAATGTCATCACTAGAATAGAAGATAATAGGATTGACAAAGAGTACTTTCCAAAGTCTGAAACTGGAGAGATTTTAGAAAAATATAGATTATCTGACATAGACATGTCAACAGGTGATTGGTTAATATTAACTAGAACAAAGTCATTATTAAAATCTGTGCCAACATATTTAAAAAAGAAAGGATTATTTTTTAATACAGCACAAGGTAATAGTATTGGTAAAAGTTTGTACGAAGATATTCAACACTGGTCTTCATTACAAAAGAAAATAACTATACCAGATATTCAAACACAAAGAATAAAAGAAAGAATGAAAGGACCAATGAATCTATCTCTTAAATGGTATGATGCTTTTGATAAATTATCAGAAAGTCAAATAACTTATATGAAACTATTACTATTAAATGGAGAGGATCCAACAAAGGATGCAAGAATAAAAGTATCAACAATACATGGAGCTAAAGGTGGTGAAGCAACAAATGTGATATTGTTTTTAAATCACACATCAAACACACTAAAAGGTGCAAAAAAATCTACAGCTAAACAAGATGAAGAGTATCGAGTTTGGTATGTGGGTATTACAAGAAGCATGAAAAATTTGTACTTAATTAAATCACAAAATAAATCAAAGGAGTTTAAGATATGACAAACAAAGAAATATTTAAAGGTTCAGTATATAAATCATTACAAGAGCAAGTAGGTGGTAAACATTATCACTCAATGAAGATTCAACCAGCAGAGTTTATAAATGAGAACAAGTTGCTTTTTGCAGAGGGGAATGCTATAAAGTATATCTGTAGACATCAGTCGAAAGGGAAAGAGCAAGATATAAAAAAAGCAATACATTATTTAGAAATGATATTAGAAAGAGACTACTCATGATATTTAGTGCACAAACAGAATGGGTTAAACCTACAGAATTTCCTGACTTAAGATTTTGTGAAGAAATTGCAATAGATCTAGAAACACACGATCCAGAATTAAAAACTATGGGATCTGGATCTGTAGTGGGTAAAGGTAAAGTTGTAGGTATTGCAGTTGCAACAGATGGTTACTCAGGGTACTTTCCATTCGATCATGAAGGTGGTGGTAACCTAGAAAAAAGTAAAGTAATTCAATGGTTTACGGATATTTGTAAAACAACTTCAACAAAAATTTTTCACAATGCAATGTACGATGTTTGTTGGATTAGATCTATGGGTATTCAAATTAATGGAACGATTGTAGATACTATGATCGCTGCGTCTTTAGTAAATGAAAATAGATTTAGATACGATCTTGGATCTTTAGGTTGGGATTATTTAGGCCATGGTAAAAATGAAACAGAATTAACTAACGCTGCAAAAGAATGGGGTGTTGATCCAAAAGCTGACATGTGGAAACTACCTGCGATGTATGTTGGTAATTACGCTGAACGAGATGCAGAATTAACTTTAGGTCTATGGAAAGTCATGCAAAAAGAAATACTAGATCAAGATCTCGAATCAATATTTAATCTTGAGACAGATTTATTTCCTTGTCTGGTAGACATGAGATTTCTTGGGGTGAGAGTGGACGTTGAAAAAGCTCATGCAATGAAGAAGCAATTAGCATCAGAAGAAAAAGAACTCCTGTCAAAAGTAGAAAAAGAAACAGGAATAGATACGCAGATATGGGCAGCAAGATCCATCGCCAAAGTTTTTGACAAACTAAATTTACCATACGAACGAACTTTAAAAACGCAGGCTCCCTCATTTACAAAAAACTTTCTCTCTACACATGAACATCCTTTGGTGCAATGTATATCAAAAGCTAGAGAAATAAACAAGGCACATACGACATTTATAGATACCATAATTAAACACGAACATAATGGTAGAATACATGCAGATATTAATCAAATTAGATCAGATACTGGGGGCACCGTCACTGGTAGATTCAGTTATTCTAATCCTAATTTACAACAGATTCCTTCTCGTAACAAAGACTTAGGTCCATTGATCCGATCCCTCTTTATACCTGAGTCTGGTTGCGAGTGGGGATGCTTTGACTATAGTCAACAAGAACCAAGACTTGTAGTTCACTATGCATCCCTTGATCAAGATACAAGCGTCTTTGGTGTTAAAGATTCCTACGAAGATGGTGATGCAGACTTTCATACTATCGTTGCAAAGATGGCAGACATACCAAGATCACAAGCTAAAACAATTAATCTTGGATTATTTTATGGCATGGGTAAGGCAAAGCTACAGGCAGAGTTAGGAGTATCAAAAGATAAAGCTGAAGAACTATTTAAAATTTATCACGATAGAGTTCCGTTTGTAAAAACTTTGATGAACTCTGTATCTAACAGAGCACAGCAACGTGGTCAGATTCGTACACTATTAGGTAGATTATGTAGGTTTCATTTGTGGGAGCCAAATCATTTTGGTGTACACAAAGCTCTACCCTTTGATCAAGCAAGGCAGGAATATGGAGCAAGCATCAAGCGTGCTTATACCTACAAAGCTTTGAATAGATTAATACAAGGATCAGCTGCTGACATGACTAAAAAATCAATGATAGAATTACACAAAGAGGGTATTACACCGCATATACAAATACATGATGAACTTGATATATCAGTTATCAATCCTCTTGAGGCTGCAAAAATAAAAGATATTATGGAGAATGCAGTTGACTTAGAGATACCAAACAAGGTAGACTATGAGTCCGGTAAAAACTGGGGAGAAATAAAGTGAGGTTTTATTATGGCGTATTTAAATGCAAATATACCAGCAACTTATGCTCAAATAAGAAGAGAGTATCTTCATGATTGCAAAAAACATCATGGAGAAGTTGAAGACTGCATTATCTTTGGTGTTAGTTCTATTGCAGGTAGTGCTCTTTTATTCCATGCTATTATGGAAAATGGTGCGATCTTCTATAGACTACCTATTACAGCGTTCATTCAAAGAGGATTTAAACCCGAAGATGTACCCATACGAAGACTTGATGAACTTCAGCTCTGGAATTGTTTTAGCTATTATCCTGCTGTTACTAATTGGGATATAATTCAAGGGACATCAGGCAAATACCTAGGCAAAGATAAAAAATGGCATCGTGGTAAATATTTATTTACTATTGACTGGGCTCACCCAGACTGTAATATACTTGACGCTGAACATTCAGAAATACCACACGAACATAAGTGTGCTCACATAATGGAACTAGACGATGGCAATTTTGCCGCGCAACCTAACAACAGACTAATTTGGGATCTACCTTCATACACAGTTAAAGATGAGATTCCAAAATGGAAGGTTCAAACTAACGATTGGAATGTAGAAGATACTGGTAAATGGCAAACAGCCGACACAGATGATTTCTTCTACGAAATTGAGGAGAAAAAACATGATTGATAAATGTAAGAATATTTGTTGTAGAATATGGGAAAAAATTAAATCTTTGTTTACACCAAAGAAACAATAATGATTGGAGGTTGTTATGGACTACAGGTTCACAGCAATACTAATAATTTTGTTATGCCTACTCGCTATCTTTGTAAGACCACCTCAACCATTGCAAGTCGATCCAAAAGATTATATAATCCCGATACCAAAACCAAAGGTAAATGATGGCTAGACCAAGTAAATTTTTTAAATGGATTGTAAAACTAAGAATGTGGTGGGCAGATATTAGAGGTCATCATGGAAAAAAATGGGACTATGAACCTGGTGATTGGTACATGGGTAGAAAAAAGAAAAGGAAAGTTTCCCCAGAAGATTTATTTAACGGAGCATAATGAGTAAGAAACCCTTATCAATCTCAGAATCAGCGGCTGTGCAAATGCCTATGAAAACGGTTGCTAGTTTGATCGTTATCGTAGCACTCGGCACCATGGGTTATTTTCAGATTGTAGAACGTATCAATATTGCTGACACTAAAATAAAGATAATGGAACAAGATGTAGAACAGAATACAGAGTTTAGAATCAAGTGGCCACGTGGACAAATGGGATCACTGCCCGCGGATTCTGAGCAGTACATGATGCTGGAGGATTTGTACAAAACTACGGATCGTTTAAACAAACACATTGAGTCAATGGCTTTAAATAAAGTAAACATAGAATTTTTAACAAAACAAATGGATAAAGTTTTAGTAGATATAGAAAAATTAAAAGACGCTAATAGAGATCTTGGCTATACAAACGGAGCTAATAAATGATAGAAACTGTTGTAGCTTTACTTATGTTCTGGGATGGAGAGATCAAGGAACACCGTATTCAGGAAAGCATGGCTTCGTGCCTCCGAGCCCGTCGCGTCGCGGAGAGGGAGTACAATCCTAACGTATCTTATAAATGTATACGTAGTGAGGCAGAAACAGAAATTTATTTAGGTGAAAAATCTATAAAAAAGCTTATACTAAAATAATGAATCTTTCTCGTAATTTTACCTTGTCAGAGCTGACTAAATCAGACACTGCCATCAGAAAGGGTATCAATAATAACCCTAACGCAGAACAAATAGAAAAATTAAAAGCGTTGTGTGAAAATATTCTTCAACCGGTACGTGACCATTTTGGCAGGGTCAAGGTGACAAGCGGTTTTCGTAGCGTAGAATTATGTGAAGCTATCGGTAGCTCAGCACGATCACAGCATGCACGTGCAGAGGCCGCCGACTTCGAAGTTATAGGCGTAGACAATGCTGAATTATTTGATTGGATCAAAGACAACCTTTCTCCAGATCAGCTCATCCTCGAGTTCTATACTCCGGGTGAGCCTAATAGCGGGTGGATACACTGCAGTTGGGTTGAAGGAACACCAAGAGCTAGTTTTTTACATGCATTTAGATCAGAGGGTAAAACAAAATACAAACCAGTATTGGGTTCAGCTAAGGATATTGTATGAGAATACAAGCAGAGATAGTTCATGGTAAATGTCCAACGTGTGAAGAACACACTATGTTAGTTGGATTAACAAAAGAATTCTATAGATGTATGACATGCGGAACCGACTTAGAACAACATGTAAATGGTAAAATAAGTTATATACCAGTTATAACTTCAAAGACCCCAAAATCAGAAGTAGATAAATATTTCGATGGCGAAGCGTAAATTTATTCATTTCGTACCACGTCCAAAACCTCGTAAACGTCCTCGAAGACATACAAAATCACTAAATAAATCAAAGAAAAGATCATATAAAAAATACAACCGACAGGGGAGAAAACAATAGTTGACAAATATCCCCTAACATCCTATATTTAAATTAGAAAGGAACTTATGACAGAAATAAAAGATGATATAAAACAAGTGATTGATGGCAACAAAGCAAGAGCCTATCAAGAACAAAAAGAAATGCGAGATGATGTTGCATTTTATGTGTTTAATTGTGATGCACTTAAATTACAAAAGATGTACCAAACAATGAAGGAGTTAAAAGATGAAAAAAATAACTCTTAACGTTGATGGCATAACACAGAAACAATGGGCTAATTTTGTATTAGAACTTAACATTATGAAAAAAGCATGGAAACCTTATGGTGTAAATGTTAAAATGTTAGGTCCAGGTATTAAAAGAATAATTGAATGGGGCAACAAGGTCGTTGATGAAAAAAAATCTCGATGAATTAGCACGTACACATGGATATTATAATTCTAAACGACGGACTTTACCATTTGATCCCAATAACGAACAAGATGTTAGAGGGATTGGCACTAGTAGAAAACGTTGATTGTTTTGAGTTGTGTGACATACTCAGATTAAAATTAACTGGGTATGTTGATACAATTAATTTACATATGATGAACGATGGCACAGGTGCTCTCGTTGGTTGTATGTGTAGATAAATTTATATAGTATTCTGTGGAGTGCAAGTAAATCTGATAAACATGCTGTGTTCGTTAACTTCTTTTCTACCGATCTCTTCCATTTTCTTTTGTGATTCTTTATAACCAAACATCAGGCAATCATACTGACTATTAAATAGTTCTGGCCATTGGTGAGGCGGCATACATATTTGTTGCGTTTGCGAACAAAGTATCAAAGCTAAAACAAATTTCATTGACAATCCTATAAAATCACCTATATTAGGTTTATTAATATGTGAAAGGAAACTATGACCGACATAAGTAAATACAGAAATGTTTCTCTAACAAAAGAAACATACGCTACTTTAGATAAGTTATCAAAGGTATTATTGCCCGATGCTAAATTATCTATTGCAAAGACAATCGAATCGATTGCAAATGAAAAAGTAAAAAAACTAAATGGTAAGATGAAAGGAAACAAATAATGTTTGTAATTAGTGATGAACAAAGAAAACAATTATTACAATACCTTATGGCTAGACCATATGCAGAAGTGACACAAATGGTAGCACTTTTAGCTTCACTGAAACCACTGGAGTCAGATGACAAGTCAAAAAAAGATCTGTCCTAATTGTCAGGGTAATGGTTTTGTTAAGACACACAAAGCCAATAACCCTGCTAATGACACCGTGATGCAGTGTACAATTTGTAATTCACAAGGAGAAGTACATGATAAAGAGTTTGACGAGTATTTTGATACTCACCCTCTTCTTAAGTCATTGCACGACAAACGACTTCATTAACGTTGGTGCAGCTTTTTATGGTGGTATGAAAGAGAAACCTAACCCAATGGGTTTGATAAAACTAATGAAGAAAAAAGATCAGAATGATACACGAAACTGACAGAGCATATATTGCAGGTTTATTTGATGGCGAAGGATCCATACATTATAAACGTGGTATAGAAAAGAAAAAGAAACACAAAGGTAAACCAGGATACCGACTATCAAATAGTCTAAGACTATCTATGGAGATTACCATGACAGACAAATCTGTATTGACGTGGGTGCATGAAGTTCTAGGTGTAGGCACATTGACGGATAAACCAAGAAAAGGTAAAAGAAAAGATGGTACACCATATTTAAAACAATATCGATGGCGTTGTACTTTTAGAGACGCTTACTTTGTTTGTTGTTTGATATGGCCATGGGCACACACCAAGTTACCAAAGATTACAAAGGTCATACAACACTATGATCCTGGAACATGCGGAACCTATGATCGACCTAAGATGAATGGTAAAGTGGTGGATCTACAAACGTATAAAGAGATGATGAATTTAGAATGATGTTAAAATTTTATTTATGGGTGATGGGTTGGTCTGGTAAAATTAATAGTTGGGCTTGGCGTAAACAAGCTAAAATAATTAAAGACAAACAACAGAAAGAAAACGACGAATATTTAGAGGAGTTGAAAAAAAAATTATGACACCAGGTCAAGCACTAGGTATGTTATTTGTCGGAGTTATTGCTTTGTCGATCGGAGCTGGTGTAGCTTTTATGATATTAAGAAAGGTCTATAAAAATATACATAAATCAAAAAGAAGGTTTGATGATTTAGAATGAGTCTTAGAAAAAAATTCGTTAACTCATCTTTGGCAAATAAAACTTGTGCTAAATGCAATGATACTTACCCAAGAACAGAAGAATATTTTTATAGAGTAAACCACAGAACTCGAAAAGGTTCTTTCAACTACGATAGTTATTGTATTACTTGCCGACTTAAAATAGGCAAAGAAGCTAAGAAAAAAAATAAGGCCAAGAAAGTTGCATATGATTTAAAGTATTCTCAAACCGAGAGAGGATATTTTATATCTCTATTTAATAGCGTTAAAAGATCTGTCAAAGGTAATCTATTTAAAGATTTTGATGAGTTTATGGATTGTTGGTACAAACAACGAGAAGAGTATGGTGAGTATTGCCCCTATTACCCACACATAAAAATGACCAGAATAAAAGGTAAAAAGAAACCTACAGGAACTAATATATCTGTTGATCGATTAGTAAATACTTTGCCATATGATAAGAATAATGTTATGTTTATATCTTGGAAAGCAAACGATGAGAAAGGAGAGGTATCTCCGTATCTTGCAGAAAAAATGTTAAACTTTGTAAAAAATAAAAAAATTTTAAAAATTTTTGTTGATATTGATACAGGTAATAGAACTAATAAACCTTTTATACCTGCCTATAAAAAATGAAGTGGAATAAATTATACAAGTATCCGTCATCAACAAGATCACTAGTCGAAGGTCAGAGACACTACGATGTCAGTAACGAAAAGCTACCGAGTGTTACAACGATACTTGCAGCAACCCAGTCAGATGAAAAGAAAGAATCTATCGCTAGATGGAAAGCGAAAGTTGGCGAGAATGAGGCAGACAGAGTCAGGGATCAGGCGGCTAGCAGGGGTAGTAATATGCACTTGCATCTTGAAAGACATATTCTGGGATCAGGTCACAAGGATCTAACAGACGAGGGACAGGTAGCAGGGGACATGGCTCAGGTGATTATTAACAAGGGTTTATGCGATCTTTCTGAAATATGGGGCAGTGAAGTTGTCCT